>Ga0306920_100000244_pt1 | contig 63463 bp, 53 predicted proteins | sample flu12Cox44000170_FD_204666 | JGI IMG/M metagenome (GOLD analysis project Ga0306920, IMG submission 204666) | Lab enrichment of tropical soil microbial communities from Luquillo Experimental Forest, Puerto Rico - flux4day.12C.oxic.44.000.170 (v2)... | ecosystem: Environmental > Terrestrial >...
CAATTTCGGCAAGTGGAAGAAGTGAGAATGGCCGCATAAACACTGGGATTTATGGTGGGCCTGGGTGGACTTGAACCACCAACCTCGCCCTTATTAGGATAGCCTTAACCTTGCCCCTGGGGACTCAGGAAGGAACGTACAATCTGAAACTGCATTGACCTCCCGCGGAAGTCGAAATACCTGAACGGTGAGCGTAAATTCTTCGCGCGGGGCAACTCCAGCATGGGATGAGCTTGTGACCGCGTGTATACCCTTGACCAGCCTGACTTTTGGGGTTCTTGCTATGCTTTCAGTTCGGACAGCAATTCGGAGTAGCGCTTGAAACAGGGAGAGCAAGCAGCCAAGTGCTCGCTGACCGTCGCGTCGCTCTTTCGCGGATTAGACGCGAGGGAGCTCAATGCGGAGTCAGGTGGGCAGCCCTCGCGATCTGGGTTCGGAAAGCCCTCCAATAGATACGCGCGTGCGGACTCAAGGAACTCTTTGTCCATCGCTTCGTATGCTCTCCCGTTCTTGTATCTAATTCTCATTCCCAGCTACTCGCTTATCCCTCGGAGCGCGCACACATAGAGCAAAGTTGGGCTGATGCTGCGACCAAGGCGGTCAACAGGGCTCATCCTTGCCTTTGAGCTTGGGCGGCCGCGGGCCTCCGTCGATGGTCTCTTGTTCCCACCGCGAAGTTACGCCGACCACACGAAGATTGGCCGGCTTTGTCCCACCGCAGATACTGCCGAAATCCAGTTTTGGCTCCTATCTATTCAGAGGACCGGTTGAGGGCAAAACCTCAATCAGGACACCAGAAATGTTTTCGCCTCCGGCCCTGACTCCGAGACGGCACGCCCGCCCTCTTTTGCATTCATGTTATTACAGTGTGGCCCGCAAACTTGCCGGCGTATTCTTCTTTTCGGCTTGACGTTCCACTCTTGCGTTGAGCCAGAACAGTGGGGTCCTTGACGCAATTCGGCTGCTCAAATTGTGGAAGACCAACGCGAAACGAACGCCATCTCGGCGGAATTATAATAGACCTCGAGCAAGCCCGACTCAATGAATTGTTGGCTCTGGTAGCGCTAACGGGATTCGAACCCGTGTTTTAGCCGTGAGAGGGCTACGTCCTAGACCCCTAGACGATAGCGCCAGAATAAAGTCTATCGTGCCTAACGAATACCCGCAACTTTCTTGCTGCTGTACTGCCCGACTTTCATCAGGTCTTCGTACTTCAGCTTCGCCGCCTCGGAAGGCAGAACGCGCTCGCCTTCGTTGACGCGACGGCGGTTGTCCAGCAGCATGCGGTACGCTTCCTCGGGCTCGTTCGTCTTCGTGTTGATTCGCTTCTGCTCATCGCCTGCGTAGAACTGGATGTACAGAAACTTTGATGGCACTTTCACGCCGTCCTTCTTCGTGAACAAGTAGGCGATCCAGCCCTCGCCGCGTTCCAGCCTCTCATTCACCGCTTATAGCTCTGCACTGTTTTGCACTATGCCCTCTCACGGCGGAAACCCGGGTTCGAATCCCGGTATCGTTACCAAGTCTTCAAGAAACCCGCATAAACAAAGGGAAGCATATGAGGTATGAGCGAGGATGTGATTTGCACGCTCGCCAGCAGACGCTGGTCATCCTCGACACGGGTTAGCGGCTGTTTTTGTCTCCGCTGGCAGCTGCCGAACGAAACTGCAAATCCTGGCCCGCGATTCCCGCGATCCTGTGGGCGACATCGAGCGGAGTGAAGGTCCCCACGAGTCTGCCGCTGCCATCGGCTGCAACCACCGGCATGATGTCCATGTCGTTGCGAAGAAAGTCTAAACTTGCAGCAAGCACGGCGTCGGTCTCGCGAACGGTATGCGGAGCTTGTCGCATGAAATCGCGAACGGGCGTCTGAAACGGCAGACCTCGGCCCAGCGCGGAGAAAAGCTCGCGACGGCTGCAGTAACCCTTCAAGATTTCACCTTCGGCGATTGGGAACGCTATATGCCCGCCCTGAAACTTCGCCACGGCATCGACCAAGGCGAGATCGAGCGGCAAGGTCTGGACGGAACGAGTCATGACGTCGGCAACGGTGAGAGCCCCTACGGCAGGATTTCTCGCTGCCAGCGTTGTCAAGTGTTCGTAGGCCTCCCGGGCGAACAACGAATGCTCCAGCTCTTTCTGCAGCACTCCAAGCGACTCAGCGAGGCCGGTGAAATCCGCAGGCTCGATAACGATCAAGTCCAGCGGGGTTTCCGCCTTGACCGAACCTCTGTATGTGAGGTGCGCCGCGCCTTCCAGAATCGCCGACTCCCCGAAATGGTCGCCCTTCGTCCACGTCACAAGAGGAGTTTCTGAAGCTTCATCCAAGTAAAGCCCGGCGCTCCCCCCTTTGACCACAAAGAAGGCACCGCCCGCTTCACCTTTGCGAAAAACAAAGTCGCCCGCGGCGTAGTGGGCCTGCCTAAATCGCTGCTGTTGCGCTACGCGCACCTCCACTAGGTTGGGCTTGAAGAAAATATCCCAAGTCCAATCCACGACCACATTGAGCTTGCGCCTGATGGTGGGGATCTTCATCAAGTAGACGGTTCTCCAGAGGAACCAGGCGAGCAGACCGGAGAATTTCAGTCCATAGATTTCAGCCACCCCGTTGTGGTGGCCGATGGTAGCCAGGAGTCCTTGCGGGCGAAAGTGGAACGGTCGCGTGGCCTCTGCGCGTTGGACCCGAACCAGGTTGGCCGCCAGTTGCTTGGCTTGGCGCAGTGCAAACTGCGCTGTAGGGGGAGATATCTGTGCATTCCAAGCGTTCGGAACCGCCCCACAGTCGCCAAACGCCCATACGTTGGCGGTGCCTGTCACCCGCATGTCAGGCTCGGTCTTCAACCTGCCCCGTTCGAGCGGCAGGCCGATTTTCTTGATGAGGGCTACCGGCGCCGTCCCTACCGAACAAACGGTTAGACCGGTATCTATCCGCTCTCCTGTGCCCAACCGGACGTATCGCGCGGTAACCTCTTTCACCTCCGTATTCAGCCTGACTTCGACGCCATTTTGGCGGAGTTTTCGCAGGGCAAACTCCGAAAGGGAGTCATGCTGAAATTCGGGGACAATTCGTGCGCCCCGTTGCAAAAGCACCATCCGAGGCCGATTGCCGCTTAACTGGGGGTAAAAGGGGTGGATATCCCGCATCAGGTCGAACAGATGGCCCGCGGCTTCCACTCCTGTGAACCCGCCTCCAACCACCACAACCGTCAGCAGCCGTTGCCGCTCGGAGTCTTCGGGCTCCACGGCTGCCTGCTCAAAACGTCCTATGACTTCGTTACCGAGAGTCAGGCCGTCGCCCACTGTCCTGAGCGTGTAGGCATGAGCTGCCATGCCGGGAACCACATCGAGGTTGATCTCCGAGCCGCAGGCGAGAACCAGGTGAGTATAGGAAAGCGTCGCGATTTTCTCGTCCGGGCGGGTGTACTCGACCTCGTTCTTCTTCAGTTCTACGCTAGTTACTGTGGCCGTTAACCAGGTGGCCCGGGGAGCGACCTGCCGGCCCGACACCACCACGTCGAGCCCGGAAAGAGAACGGCCCGCCACCTCCGCAAGCATCGGAGTAAAGACCATGTGGTTTTCACTGCTGATGACCACCACTTCAACGTCGCGCGCAACGTAGCGATTGAGGTCCTCAGCCAGAGTCACGCCTGCGAAACCACCACCCACGATGACGATTCTGAGGCTGTCGGTTTCCTTTCGGATGTTGGGCATATTTTCCTCCGATGTGTGACTTGAGGAGGTTAATTGATAAGCGGTACGGGAAGGAAGATCAATTTTGTGCGGAAGAACGCATTGCCGTAAGCCTTGCCGGCCTGAGTCACCAATAGAAGGACACCGGTGAGGAACATGACCGCGAAGCCGATCTTGCACCAGCGCATCAGGTTAAGCACTAGCTTCGCGCCCGGCCCATCGCAAAAGGCAATCCCTAACAGGTGAAGATCCAGGATTACGATCATACCGACAGACAAGGGAAGTGCCAGAATGTGGCTACCTTCAATCAGGGGGAATAGCCAGTCCGATTCGCTGACCGCCGTGGCGCAACGGGTGTGCTGCAGCCACTGGCACCAGTCAAATAGAGACATCTCGAATCCTTTTGAATAGTTGCGGACCTGTATTTCTTTGCGTGAGAGCTTATGCCATCAACGTGGGTGGATCAAGTATTTAGCAATGCGCAAGGGGGTACTCCTGAGATCCCTTACTACCGAGTGACGACGCCTCCGTCGGCTTCCTGTCGTCGCGCTGGGTCCGTTCGCTGAAGCCCGGCAAGCCCTCGGAAAGGTTCAGTCTGGCACGGCAAGTATCGAGCTCGCCGGAGAGGATCTGGCCAAACGTGCTCCTCTGACGGCGTTAACACAACGCTGGCTGAAGGGCTCGAGCATTGCTGTTGTTTCCACCCAAGCTCCTTTGCCGGGCTATGTAGCCAGGATTCATCTCGCGAGCGGTCTGGCTGCAGGTTCATCGCTGTTGACTCCGGAGGGACAGCAGCATCTTGCGGGGACTCGGTCCGCGGCTTGCGCTAAAGCGAGTTGAACAAGCGCTCGACACCCTGCTGGAATATCGCAGCGGGCGTGATCAGGCTCAGCACCAGATAACCTTTTGAAGGAAAGTCGTAGAAATGACCGGGATGCACGATCACTCGATGTTTCTGTAGAAGTTTAATCGCCAGGTCCTCGTCGGAACGATCTTCGTGTATTTTCAGGACCGCGTACCAGCCACCGTCGGCGTCGAGCAGTTCTGCCGAGTCTCCCCGGCACGTGGCGGATTGCAAAAACGAACGATTGCCCGAAATCCGTTCCAGCAGTTGCGGTCGAAGGGAGTGACGTTGTGCGAGGAGCGCCGGAAACGCCAACTGTGTAGGAGCGTTCAAGGAAAGAAACGTGTCTGCAATTACCTCGAGGCGATCAAGAGCCGGGCGCACGAGCGCCGGAGGCCCTGTCGTCACTACCCAGCCGACTTTCATTTGGGGTAGCGCAGCAATTTTCGAAAGACCGCTCAGCGTGAAGGTTAGAGAATCGTGGTTTGCGGCAGAGGTCTCTCGAGGTGAATCATGAAAGGGAAAATCGAGAAAAACTTCGTCCACGATCAGCGCAAGATTTCGTTCCTCACCCAATTGATTGAACTGCCGCAATTCCTCCTCGCGCAAATAAGAGCCCGTGGGATTATTCGGATGAACCACGAGAATAGCGCGCGTGCGGGGTGTCAGCGCGCGTACAACCGAATGGAAATCGACGAACCAGCCGTGCGCGTACTCGAGTGCGTACGGAATCAGCGCCAAATCCTGAAGGTCGGCCAGAAACTCAAAAAGAGGATAGCTCGGTTTGGGCACCAGGATTTCGTCGCGCGGATTGCAAAGTAGCCGAAAGACATAGGAATAGGCCTCGCTGGTGCTTGTGGTAAGAACCAAGGATTCTGGGTCGACTGCGGTGTGATGGTCGTCATGGTAGTAGCGCGCCACCTCTTCGCGCGCTGATAGCAGCCCCTTCGGCTGGGGATCGTAGGTGAGCGCCGCTGGGTTATCAAACGCCCGAAGAATCGTGCTGTCGCCGTATGTAAAACCGCATAGGGTGGGATTCGAGACGGAGAGGTCAAGAATCGGGTCTCGCGAAGACCGGACTGTTTCAAGGGCTTGGGCAAAGCGGTTGGGAGACAGCTTCCAGTTGGTCCGTTGAGAGAACATGCGAGAAGGACGATAGCACACACATCGCCGGCGGCTGCAAGGACACGCGTTCAGCGCTTCCGCGCGATTGAGCATGCCCTCGGTGAGCCGTATCTTTGTGCACAAAGTGGCGATCGCCCCTGTCCTCTCGCACCGGAGAAGGCTTCGACAGGTGGCTCGCCTGGCTGAATGTCCTCCGGCAGAAAGCGCAGCACGAAGCGGCGGCTGCGTCCTCCCGAAGACTCTGCGATAATTCCAACATGACTGAAGCGGCTCGTGTGGACGTCGTACGAAAAGCCGTTGAAATCACCGGCATCGTTCAGGGCGTTGGCTTCCGCCCTTTTGTTTACCGCTTGGCGAACGAATGCAATCTTGTCGGGTTTGTCGCCAATACGCCGGCGGGCGTGAGCATCGAAGTGCAGGGCGACGCCGAAAGCATGGAGCGCTTTCTCGAAAGGCTGCCCAAAGAAATACCCCCTCTGGCAAAACTCACTGCAATAGCTTCGCGCGACGCCGAGCTCAAAAGTGATCCAGCCTTTAGGATTGTTTCGAGCCGGACGGATGCTCCGGCGAAAGCGCTTGTTTCACCCGATGTGGCCGTTTGCGACGATTGTCTGCGTGAAATGATGAACGCGCGCGACCGCCGCTTTCGCTATCCCTTCATCAACTGTACGAATTGCGGTCCCCGGTTCACCATTGTCCGCGACATTCCCTACGACCGCGCGCGCACCTCGATGTCTTCCTTCAAAATGTGCGGGGCTTGCCAAGCCGAATACGACGATCCGGCCAATCGCAGGTTTCACGCGCAACCGAATGCCTGCTGGGATTGCGGTCCCCAGCTTCAACTCTGGTCTGCAGACGGGTCACGCAAGGACATACTGGAGCCGCTGCGCGAGGCGGCCCGGGTGATCGAGCAGGGTGGCGTCCTCGCCGTAAAGGGGCTTGGAGGATTCCATCTCGCCTGCAACGCCAAGGATGAATCGGCCGTGAATCGTCTACGCCAGCGGAAGGAACGCGTGGAAAAACCATTCGCCGTTATGGTCCGGCGCATCGAAGATGTCGAGCGCTTCTGTAATTTGATTGAGCCCGAAAAAAGGCAGTTGCTTTCCTACGCGCGGCCGATCGTGCTTCTCCCGAGAAAATTTGGCAGTGGAATCGCTAATAGCGTTGCGCCGCATAACCGCTTCCTGGGCGTGTTCCTGCCGTATACGCCTCTACATCATTTGCTTTTTCTGAGCGGCAGGTTCGATGTTTTGGTGATGACAAGCGCGAATGTCAGCGAAGAACCGATCGTCATCGATAATCAGGAGGCGGTGCAGCGCCTTCGAGGCATTGCCGATGTCTTTCTGGTGCACGACCGCGAGATCGTGCGCCGTTGCGACGATTCCGTCGTGCGTGTCTTCTCCGGACAAGTCCTACAACTGCGCCGGTCTCGCGGATTCGTGCCCGTGCCGGTCGCCGTTGAGCGGGAATCAAAAACAATCCTGGCCGTCGGGGGAGAACTCAAAAACACGATTTGCGTGGTTCGCGGCAGCGAAGCATTCCTCAGCCAGCATGTCGGCGATCTTGAAAATCTCGAAAGTTACAAATTTTTTGGTGAAGCGGTCGAACATCTCCAGCGCATTCTCGAAGTGCAGCCAAAGATCGTGGCCTACGACCTTCACCCGGACTATTTCTCGACAAAATGGGCGCTCGGCTTGCAGGATGTGCATCTGGTCGGCGTGCAACATCACCACGCGCACATCGCCTCCTGTATGGCCGAAAATCATCTCGACGGCAAAGTCATCGGCATTGCGCTCGATGGCACCGGCTACGGAACGGACGGAGCCATTTGGGGAGGGGAAGTTTTGCTCGCTGATTACAGTTGTTTCGAACGCGCCGCGCATCTGGAATACCTCCCGTTGCCCGGTGGCGCCGCCGCGATTCGCGAACCCTGGCGCATGACGGTGAGCTATCTGGCGAAGCACTATGGCAAGGAACTCAGCGGATTAAACTTGCGTTTTGTCCGGAGACTCGATCCCCGCCGCCTCCAGATTGTCTTGCAGATGATCGACCGCGAAATCCATTCGCCGCGCACGTCGAGCTGTGGTCGCTTGTTTGACGCCGTTGCGGCCCTCGTGGGGGTACGCTCCACGGTTAACTATGAAGCGCAGGCGGCCATCGAGCTGGAGATGGCCGGTTACGAATCCACCGACGAAGCTTCCTATCCATTCGATCTTCTTCCCGACGGCTCGGGCTGGCAGATCGGCACGCGGTCGCTTTTTGATGCGCTGCTCCGCGATGTTGCGGGCAGCTTTGCGGTGAAGGACATCAGCCGCCGTTTTCATCGCGGTCTTGCAACGCTCTTTGCAGACCTCTCAGAAAAGATTCGCGAAAGAAGCAAATTGAATCGCATCTGCCTGAGCGGAGGCTGTTTCCAGAATTCACTCCTATTTGGGATGCTCTTGGGCGCTTTGCGAGAGCGGTCCTTCGAAGTGCACTTTCATACGGAAGTACCCCCCGGAGACGGCGGCATCAGCCTCGGACAGGCCCTGGTTGCAGCCCATCGCTCTTAGCAAACTGCTTCAGATCTCGTTCCGTTGCTGCACCCACGCTCGCGAGAAGGTGAGACGTGTCTCGGACGGGCGTCGCTGCACGACCTTGCGACGCTCCGCTTAACGCGGCCCGTATTTTCGGCTGGAAGTTATTCCTTTGCCCTCGGTGACCGTGATGGTTTGGCCGGCTGCAACGTTCGAAAGCTTCTCAACCTGCCCTGACGGCCACCGAATTTCAACCGAATCGGCGCGATCGTGTTGCGCGAGGCCATAAGTCAGCACCAACTCGCTGGCCGAAAGATAACTCGATCCGCTACGCAGCATTTGCGACTGCCAGTCGCCGTCTGCGGTCACTTTCACCACTGCCCCGATTCCGTCACCGTTGGATTTTGTGCCCGCGAGCTTTACGCGCAAGCTCTTATTCGTTGCTGCCGCTCCACTCGCCTCGTTCTCGAATAGGTACACCGGGCCGCCGTTCGTTGACAGGAGCAGGTCCAAGCGGCCGCGATTGCCGATATCGGCGTAGGCAGCTCCACGGCCGACACGCGGCGCGCCGAACGCTGCTCCTAGGCTTTTGGTGACTTCCACGAAATCGCCCTTTCCCATGTTGCGGAAAAGATGCGGCGGCATCGCGTACTTTACATTTGGCTGAACGCGCTGGATGTCGCTGTCGATGTGTCCATTTGCGATGAGGATATCGGGCCAGCCATCGAGATCGTAATCAAAGAAAAAGCAGCCAAACCCCAGCGTCAGCAGGGAGGCGCGGCCGACTTCCGAGCGCGGCGCCTCATCCACGAACAGCCCTTTGCCCTCGTTGTGATACAGCGAGAGCATCTGGTTCGAAAAATTCGTGATCAGCAAACTCGTAGCGCCCGAGCGGTCATAATCCACGGCGTCAACACCCATCCCGGCCCGCGCCACGCCGTCTTCGCTGAAAGCCACGCCTGCCACGACAGCCTTCTCCGTGAAGGTGCCATTGCCATTGTTCCGGTACAGCTTGTTGGGCTGCGTGTCATTCGAGAAGAGCAAGTCCGGCCAGCCGTCGTTGTCGTAGTCCAGCAGCGCAATGCCAAGGGTCTTTGAAGTTGCATCGGCCAGGCCGGCTTTCTTTGTCACGTCCTCGAACGTGCCGTCGCCGCGGTTGTGCCACAAGCGCACGGCGGTTCCCTTGTACGATTCCGGCGTGCAATACGACTTGCTTTTTCCATCCAGCGTGCAATACAAGTCGCCGTCTAAAGACCATTGCACGTAATTAGCAACCACCAGATCGAGCTTGCCGTCCTTGTCATAGTCCACCCATGCCGCGCTCGTGCTGAACTCCTCCGGTCCCTTGAGTCCGGCTTTTTGCGTGACATCGGTAAAGGTGCCATTGCCGTTGTTGTGGAACAAACGGCTCTGCCCCATCGCGGTGATGAACAGGTCGTCGTAGCCGTCGTTGTCGTAGTCGCCTACGGCCACGCCCATGCCAAAGATCTCAATGTCCAGACCTGCTTTGTGGGTTATGTCGGTGAATGTGCCATCGTGGTTGTTGTGATATAGCTTTGGCGTACTGTGTTTCGGTGGGCGCCCCGGCCAGTCTGTACCATTCACCAGGAAAATATCCGGCCAGCCATCGTTGTCGTAATCGATGAATGCCACTCCCGGGCCCATCGTCTCCGGCAGGTATTTCTTGCCGAAGGCCCCATTGTTATGCACAAAACGAATCCCGGCCCGCTGCGTAACATCGCGAAAAGTGATACCGGCGGCGGCATCTGAGCTCTCCGAGGCTTGAGCGAAGCATCCCATCGCGCTCAGATGCAACGTCAACAAAGCGATGGTTCTTTTCACGCGTTCTCTACCTTCGCTTCGCGGCCAACGCCCAGCGCGTCGGCGACGCGGTTGATGTAGTTGAACCATGAAGCGATCAGAGTAATCTGCAGAATCGCGCGATCGTCAAAGCCGGCTGCCCGGAGCTTCTTGTGATCTTCCGGGCTGCATTCGGTCGCGTCGCGCGTAAGTTTCACCACATATTCGATCATTACTTTGTCCTGTTCGTTGATCGGTGCCGTGCGGAAGTCCTTCCGGAGTGCCGCCACCATCTCGTCGTCCAACGTGACCCTGCGCAGAAACTCTGCGTGCGATTCGATTCAATAAAAGCACCGGTTGGTGACCGAAACCATGGTCGCGATCATTTCGTGCTGGTCGCGGCGCAGCGGCAATTCCGGCGACATCAGGGCACCAAACGTACTGAATGCGTGAAACAGTACCTCTGGAAACAGGCTGTGCGAGCCCACGATGCTGTTCTCAACGCCGTTGAACACCATCGGCACCGGCGTCGCATATTCCACCGGGTACAGCTTGCGCTCCTCCATAATCGCGTTGCGCACCTGCTCGTCATCTTCCATGCGAATCGTTTTGATCCAGGTCATGTGCGGTTTCCCTTTGTTGTTCTAAGCGAGGGCGCTCACCTTCCCGCGCCCGCTGAGGATTTCTTCCATTTAGCGCTCTGTGCTGCCTTCGCGCTCGCCGGTCTTGCGGAGGGTGCGGGCCCGAGACTCACGCTAACGTGCTCGTGAATGGCCTGGCGCTCGTTGTTGTCTTCCGGATGAGATTGTCTGTAGGCGCCCGTAAGCGCCTGCGCCGCTTCATCGGCCTTAAACCGCAAGTAGCGTTCTTTATGTTCATCGGCGCGTTTCTCGTCGCCCATGCCCGTGTAGCAGAGCATCAAGTTATAATTCGCCTGCAAATCCTCGGGATCGATGGCTAACGTCTGCTGCAATTCCTTCACAGCTTCTGCATACTTTTTCTGCAGGAAGAACACGCGGCCCAGTTCGTTGTGGACCACGCGATCCTTGGGATACTGTGCCAGCACAGCTTGCAGCGTTTGTGCCGCTTCGTCGAACTTGCCTTCTTCCTTTAATACCCTCGCGTAGAAGAAATTTGCTCGCGCCAATCCCGGTTTCAACGCCAGCGCCTTCAGGAGTACCTCGCGTGCGCCCTGTGTGTCTCCCTCCTGCACGCGCACGCGGCCGACATTCGTCCAGCCGTCGAAATTATCAGGAGCCATCTTCGTGATTTCGCTGAAGGCCTGTTCTGCTCCCCGCAAATCCCCCTGCAAAAACAAACCGATTCCATAGTCGTTCCAGCGCGTCCAATCGTCTTTTGCCCATTCTGTCTGGGGACCGGGCGCGGAGGCGGTCCGAGGCAGAACTCGGAGCGTCTTTTTATCTTCCGCAACCGTAATGATCGGAATGTCTGGAATCGTTTTTGCCTTGCTCGACACGTCAGACAGGTCTCCGTTGAACGCCCACTTGCGATCGTCATGGTCCGGTGTCACCTCGCCTTGAGGTTGCGAAGCGTCCGGCACTCCAGCAAATGAAAAATGGGTGTTGAACCACTGGAACTTGCGGTAGTTCAGCTTCGAATGCAGCGTGATGTGGTCGCCGGCACCTTCCGGGATGTGCATGCGGAAGTGCACGGTATCTGCTGCGCCGGGCGGAATCAGGTGAACATAAACCACCGCGCGGCTGGCCCAGGCGTTGCGCTTGTTGATTTGGTTTCCGTGCCCGTCAATCTGCAAGGACCTGTAGAAGTGCGCGCCAGGATCGATTTCGCTTTTGCCGCCATCGGCTACCTTACCGCTCCAAAAAATGGTCTGCCCTTTGTCGTCAATCGCCTGCAATTCGAGCCACACATCGAAAGCATCCACCGTACCACCCGGGAAAAAGTGTCCGACTTTTCGCGTGCGCACGACCACATCCACCAGGACATCATCTCCACGTCGAACCGCAGCATCCACGCGTCCAAGCGGTGCCGTAATTGGCCTGACTTCGCCAGCCGCGCCGGTCGGCAGTGAGGGTTCGGCTTCCTCGCCGACCGCGAAAGTCGTCGAGAGCTCCTGCTTGGGATACCCGGAATTGGCGACTTCGCTTTCCTTATTCCCGGCGGGGGAAATAGCGAAGATGTCCACCGATAACTGCTTGTCCTCGAGAAATGCCTTGCTCGCTTCCAACTGCACCGAATCTTGATTAGCAAACGGCACGGCCGTGTTCGCTCCGGGGAAGCGGTGCGAATGCACGTAACCATCGATATTCCCCTCGTCTCTCGACGGAACCATCGGCATGTGGCAGTCCGCGCACATCATCGGCGATGCCGGGTAGTAGAAGGAGCGCGCGCCCTGCCCGGAGATGCCGCTGCCTTGCCAGTTGTCGTATTCATTGAATCCGCGAATCCAGCGGTAGTTGTTTAGCGGCACGTCGAGATGAACCTTGTGGCACCCCGAGCAGAATTCCGGCACTTGGTCGCGCATGAAAGGCTTCAGAAAGACGCGACGATGGGGCTCCGGATTCACCCGCACCATAAAATCGTGCAAGCCTCGCATCAACGGATTTGGGCTGGCCGCCAAGGCGTGCAGCTTCGGGTATTCGAGCACGAAATCGCCCTGACCCATGCTGCTTTTCACTTTTACGATGCTGTGACACATCAGGCAGCTCAAGCCCGCGCGCGCTTCCGGACGGTCCACGATCTGCTCGATCGGCGTGTCCATCAGCCCGCTAAAGAGCAGCGCGGGGTCGTGACAGCCTGCACACCATTTGGACGGTCTTACGCCGTCCACTTCCTGCATGTATTCAATGCTCTTGCGGTACCACTGGTTGTTGAACGACGAGAAATGGTGCATCGAGCTTTCCCACTGCTTGTAAATATCCGCGTGGCACCGCTCGCACGCCTTCGACTGCATGAAGTAATCAGCGGGAATGTACTTGCCATCCTTGGTTTGCACCGAACTCGGGAAGAACTTGCCTGCGGGGCCATCGCCTTCGTCGTTCATCACGGCGGGCGCGATCGTCGGATTCTCTATGCGAAAGCCATTCCTCGAGGCGACGGTGCGCACCCACCACGCACCCGCCGCAATTCCGCCAGTCACCGTAACGAGTGCGGCGACGCGAACAACGCGCTGCAGAAGATTCGCACCTAGCCAGCCGCGTTCGGCCATCCAGGATGCCATGAGCAGCACTGTTCCAAGCCCCGACACCGCTATGTGCGAATACAGCCACGCCTTCATCCGGTGCGGCGTGCCGAGATAGATAAGCGCGACTCCAAGCGCTCCGCCGATTGCCAGCAACAGCCAGCCGAATCGCGCGGGCCGTTGCTCTCTGCCCAGGCCACGAAACAAAAAGACCGCCAAGCCCAACACGAGAAGCGCACCGACACCCGTGTGCAAAAGAACCGTACCAGCGTAAACAATCGTTGCAGTGGGGAGAGCGTAAAGGTAGACCGCGGTGATCGCGAGGACGAAAACGCTCAGGGAGCGCCAGCGTTTCATTCCTTTTCCCCCAGCCCCTCTCGAATGGCCCCGATCTCGAAACTAAAAATGCGGCCGGGGGTCGTGTGCCCGGCCGCAGATTTTGTTGGGGTGCTTCCGGCTAAGCCAGATGTGGAAGCAACAGCAAGTTGAGCCATTTATAGAGAGACCTCGGAACTTTGACAATACTGTGAAAGTATTAGCCCTTCACGTCTGCCATAATGCCTTTGCTTTCAACCACTTGATAAGCCCTCCCGGTTGTAAGCTTGGCGTGCTCTTCGCTTCGTCCGCTCGGCCAAGCGATCGCCACTTTCTCGATCTGATCCTGCTTCCCGACGCCAAAGGTCACCGGCAGCTCGGATTGTGAAAGGTAGCTTGAACCGCTGCGTACCATGCGCGTCTGCACCTCGCCATTTACGAACACCCGCACCGTAGCACCGATCGCGTCGCGATTCGACTTTGTACCGACGAGATGAAATCGGATGCTGCGATTGCCGTTTGAAACATCGTTGCGGTAAAGATAAGAGCCGTCATTATTTGTCGTCAGAAGAAGATCGAGGTCACCGTCACGGTCAAAGTCTCCAACGGCCAAGCCGCGCCCGACCTTGGGCAGATCGAACTCGCCGCCGATTTCGTTTGCGACATCGCGAAATTTCCCGCCACCGAGATTCTGAAAAAGTTGAGGAGCCTGCGCATAGCCGACGTTGCCTCGAATGTTCCGCACCGTCTCATCAATGTGTCCGTTAGCAACTGCGATATCGAGCAGCCCATCGAGGTCTGCGTCATAGAAAACGCATCCGAAGCCGAGCGTGTTCTTCGAAGCGGAGCCAAGACCGGTCTCGATTGCGATGTCGTCGTAGCCCCTGGCGCCCGCACGGTACAGGCCAATCATTTCGTTGTCGAAATTCGTGATGATAATTCCCGTCTTGCCCGAGTTATCAAAATCGGCGGCATCCACGCCCATGCCGGCGCGCGCTTTGCCTTCCGTGCTGAAGGCGAGGCCCGCCTCAACAGCAACCTCCTTGAATTTGCCATTTTGCAAATTGCGGTAAAGCTTGTTGGGCTGAGTGTCATTTGCGACCAGCAGGTCCGGCCAGCCGTCCTGGTCGAAGTCCAGCATGGCCACGCCAAGCGACTTCGAACTGCTGTCGAAAATCCCGCTTGTCGCTGTAACATCCTCAAATGTTCCATTCCCGCGGTTGTGAAACAGCCAGCAGGTGTCCCCGCGGTAGGCTTCAGGCGTGCAATAGGATTTGTTTTTGCCGTCCAGGCTGCAAAATACATCGTGCTCCGCGGACCAGCGCACATAATTGCACACAAAAAGGTCCAGAAATCCATCGCGGTCATAGTCAACCCATATGGCGGAAGTACTCAAACCCTGTTTTCCAAGCAGGCCGCTCGATTTTGTCACATCCAGAAACGTGCCTTTGCCGGTGTTGCGAAAAAGCCGGCTCTGCCCCACGCACGAGATGAAAATATCGGGAAAGCCGTCGTTGTTGTAATCTCCGACGGCCACTCCCATTCCGTACATTTCCAAATCGAGACCGGCGGTCTGCGTTACATCCGTAAAGGTGCCGTTGCCATTGTTGCGATGCAGCTTCAGTGTCGTCCGCTTGCGTTTGTGGCCTGGCCAGTCCATCGAGTTGACCAGTAGTATGTCTTGCCAGCCATCGGCATCGTAATCGAGAAAAGCGCAGCCGGAGCCAAGCGTTTCCGGCAGAAGTTTTCCACCATATGCTCCGGTATTATGTTCGAAGTGAATCCCCGCGGTGCCAGTCACGTCCACAAAGCGAAAACCTAGTGACGATACCCGGAAAAGGGAAGGCCGCGCTCCTGCTGTCAGCCCCGCACCGGCTGCCTGCCGAATGAATTCGCGCCGGTTCACGGAAGGTTGACCAGCCCGTTGCGGATCGCGTAAACCACCAGCTCCGCGGTTTTGTGCATTCCGAGCGCGTCCATGATGTTGGCGCGATGAACGGAAACAGTGTTCACGCTCAAGCTGAGTTCGCTCGCAATCTCTTTGTTCGATTTGCCAGCGACAATATGCTGCAGAATTTCCAGTTCGCGTGGCGTCAATCCGGTATCGCGCTCGCCTTTCAGCGTCCCGGTCCGGGATATTTGCGGGTCTAGAACGGTTTGTCCTTCGGCCACCTTCTTGATTGCACTCGCGAGATCGAGATCCATCGCATTTTTCAGAATGTACCCGCGCGCGCCGGCTTCGAGCGCCTGGCGAATTAGCGTGTCTTCCGAATGCATGCTTAGCATCAGGATCGCTGTCGCGGGACGCTTTTCGAGGATGCGGCGCGACGCCTCGATGCCGCTAATCTGCGGCAGCGCGCAGTCCATCACGATGACGTCAGGGTGAAGTTCTTCAGCCAGCTTGATGGCTTCGAGCCCGTCGCTTGCTTCGCCAACCACATTGAACGCGGGTTCGTCTTCCAGCATGCGCCGAAAACCGCGGCGGACCAGCGCATGATCGTCCACCAGAAGCACGGTCAGTTTATTCGACATGCGGTTCGACCTTTGTCCGCGGAACCCGTAGCTGTACGAGCGTCCCTGTCCCGTTTGTGGACGAAGCTCCGAGAGAGGAAACGCCGAGCGTTCCCCCAAGAATTTCGGCTCGCTCACGCATCGCGACGAGCCCGATGCCGGTCTGTCCATCGCTTGGAAGGAAGCCCCTGCCATGGTCTTCCACTTCCAGTTCGAGTTGCGACGAGCCAAAACGCAGCCGCACCCAGGCTTCCTTTGCGTTCGAATGACGGTTCACGTTGTTCAGTGCTTCCTGCAAGACGCGGTAAATCTGCACTCCCGCGCCGGTTTCGATCGGAAAACGCTCTCCGGACTTCTCGTAGTGAAGCACAACCCCCATCTGCCTTTCCACCGTTGGAATGTACCAGTCGAGAGTGCTTTCGAGGCCCGCTTCCTCGAGCAAAACAGGATGCAAAGCCTGCGAAAGGCTGCGGATATTGTTTAGAGTTGTCTGCGCGATTTCTCGAACCTCTTGCAGGTCGTCGCGCAGCGAGGAATTTGCCGGCACGTCCTTCTCGGCGCGGCGCAAGAGCGACCCAATTGCCGTCAGAATCTGCCCGAATTCGTCGTGCAGTTCGCGCGAGATGTGCCGCAGCGTGAATTCCTGCGTCGAAATGAGCTGTTGCGCAAGATCGCTGCGCTGCGAGGAAAGTTCAGCCACCTGCGCAAAGAGCCGGCGATTATTGCGAATCAGGTACAGGCTGGTGATTACGATCGTGAGCAGGATGACCGCGAGGAAAGAGTAAAGCTGGCGCTGCACGCGTTCATAAATCTCCGCGATGCGCCGAGCGGCCTGCTCCTCGCCTTCCGTGTTATGGACCAGTAGCCGCGACACCGCGGAAATGAGCGCGGCTTGGCGCGGTTGCAACGTATCGCGGATCTGTTCGCGCGCGCCGTTCTCGTCGCCCGACTGGGCGAGTGCGAACATGCGGTCATTTGCGTCCCAGAATTGGTTCAATGATTGCGCCAGGTAACGGCGTTGGTCCGTTGTACGTGTCGCTTCGCCGAGAGCTTCTTCCCGCAGCATGGCATCGTCCAGATCGGCCCGGATCCGGGCAAGCTGCGCGTTCCAGGCAATCAGCGGATAGGGTTCGCCTGCATCGAGCATGTCGCGCATCGCCAGGGCCATGGAGTTGAGGTCGTTCTGGATGCGGAGAAGCTGCAGCGAATCACGGCGATCGCGGTCGACCAATTCGCTCTGCAACTTCCGTACTCCCGCAAACTGCATGGTGATGTAGGCGCCATAGGCGAGCACCGCCACAATGGTGACTGCCAGTCCAAGATAGAGTCCACGCGCCGGACCTTGTTGTTTGGCGGAAGTTCGTTCCACGAAGAAAAGGATATACCGCAGCAGCAGCGAGAACCAACTCGCGACCGCAGGCAGCCGGCGCGAGTCACAGCGCGCCAAGTGATACACTGCTGGCGTTTCCTTGAGGATCATGCCGATGATCGACGTGGGGCTGATTGGCTTTGGACTTGCCGGCAGGTGCTTTCATGCGCCAGTGATTCGTGCGGTGCCCGGGTTGCGCCTCGCCGCCGTCGTGCAGCGCACGGGTGATTCGGCGGCCCGCATGTTTCCGGATGCGCAGACTGTGCGGAGCGTTGATGAATTGCTGGCAATCGAGATCATCCAGTTGGTAGTGATTGCTACTCCAAATCAGACGCACTTCGCGCTGGCAAAGCAATGTTTGGAAGCGGGTCGCGACGTTGTGGTCGATAAACCCTTTGTGATCACGGTCGCGGAAGGAGTGGAATTACTCAGGCTCGCAAAGAAGTTGGGCCGCATCCTGACCGTGTATCACAACCGGCGATTCGACGCCGATTTTCAGGCGCTCCAAAAAGTAGCTGCCGATGGCGAGCTGGGTCGAATCATACGGTTCGAATCGACTTACGATCGTTTCCGCCCGGCACGGAAGCCAGACGCATGGCGCGAGAAACCTGGCCCGGGAAGCGGAGTGCTTTTTGACCTCGCTCCGCATCTAATAGACCAAGCGCTGGCACTTCTTGGCACGCCTGAGGCTGTCAGCGCTGATGTACGCATCGAGAGAGAGGGTTTTGCGACTGACGACGCTTTCGACGTGATGTTGCACTATCACGACGGCCTGAGGGCATTGTTGCGGGCTACCATGCTAGCCGCCGTACTACGGCCCAGGCTTGTGGTCCTCGGGACCAAGGGAGCTTTCCTCAAGAGAGACTTTGATCCCCTCGAAAACGCTCTTCGAAACGGCGAAGTCCCGCGAGGTGAATCGTGGGTCGTGGAAAGGGAAGAGAACTGGGCGGAATTAGCACAAATCGAAGACGGGCAAACCAGACAAAGGAAGCTGCCGCCCAAGAGCGATTGGCGCCAGTTCTATGCCAATGTTCGGGACGCAATCCAGGGCAAGGCGCCTCTTCTAGTGACACCGCGGCAGGCGCTTGATGTAATGATAGCTCTCGAATTGGCGCTCGAGAGCAGCAACAAGCAGTGCGCCGCAGCTTGGCGCGACGTATGCCTGTAAGTTACAGTGTCCGAGCGGTATCGTTCGGCACATACTATAATTCTTGAATCGGGGAAAGGAGCGCCGGAAAGCCCATGAAAATCGAACTTGTTCCGTCGATTCTCTCGTCAGACTTCTCCCAATTGGGCGCTCAAGCCCAGGAGGCTATTGAGGGCGGCGGCTCGGTGTTGCACGTGGACGTAATGGATGGCCATTTTGTCCCCAACCTGACCGTCGGGCCCCCTGTCGTGCAAAGCCTGCGCAAAGTCATCCAAGTCCCGATAGACTGCCACTTGATGATCGAGAATCCCGACCTCTTTATTCCCGAGTTCGCGGACGCGGGAGCAGACTGGATCTCCGTGCACCAGGAAGCGTGCGTGCACCTGGATCGTACGCTCCATCTGATTTCATCCCACGGTTGCAAACCGGGTGTGGTTATTAATCCCTCGACTCCTGTCGAGATGCTCACCGAAGTGCTCGATCTCGTTCACCATGTCCTGGTGATGAGCGTCAACCCGGGATTCGGCGGGCAGAAGTTCATCCCCAATTCTCTGAACAAAATTGCCGCGCTCGCCCGCATGCGCGCGGAACGAAAGCTGGAGTTCCGCATTGAAGTGGACGGCGGGGTTGATTTGACTACCGTCGGTGATGTGGTCAAGGCCGGAGCGGAATTGTTGGTCGCTGGCAACGCCGTGTTCGGTCATGGCGATATCCGCACGAATGCCAACAAGTTGCTCGAGGCGGCGCGCTCCGCCACTTTCGCGCGCGCTTAACCGATTCTTGTTCCGAGCTGTCAGCTCAGGCTTCAAGCCTGAGGAGCGCGGCGTGTTTCGACCGAGCCGGTCGTCGAAGTATCCTGACTAAGGCAGTTGCTGCTGGACCAAGTACCCGCTCACATTGGCTTGCGTGTCGGTCTCAACGATGAAGCTCTCTGTGCTGCTCACTTGGTAGATCGCCACACTCAAGGTTACTGGCGTTGCGGCCCCCGGGATAAACGGATAAGGCGTGGGCCATCCCGCCGGAACTCCCACGGTAAAGGTCCCGGTGGCGCGGCCGGCGTGACCCTGATCGATCTGAAATCCACCGGAAAGCGGCGCACCCACAATCGCCGGCGGAGAATCAAGGGGGGTAACTTCATCGTAGTCGGCCAGGCCAAGGCGGGCCGCTCCGCCAAAGTGAGCATTGCCATCGCCAGACACGACACCCACAAGGTCCAACTCACTGGGTGTTGACGATGACGCGTTTGCGATCGAGTTGTTCAGGTTCAACGCGTAGTTCCCAACCAACGTACCCGCTGTTTGCTGCGGAATCACAATTCCCGTTCCATTGACGAGGGTACCCGTGTGCAGCAGCACTGCCCCTCCACCGCCGGTTGTGTTGTTCGGGTCGAGAAGATTAAGCGTCGGATCAACCATGTACATGTTGTAGGTCGAGCTCCCCGCCGCATCGGACAAAGTCAGGTTGATTGTGGCGCTCTCCGTCGAGGAAACGGTGTAAGACCCGGTGACGGCCACCCCAGCGCTACCCGTTGTCGCGGGCGTATCGCCCGGATTGGTCGTATTAGCATCCGAGAATCCCGAAAGGCTGGTGCTACCAGAAGCCACAGAAAATTGTCCAGCTCCGACGGTGCGTCCCGTGGGCGGAGTTGCTAGTGCAGGGTTCCACCCGGAATGCTGATACACGTAGCTTCCCGAAAGTGTAGTGCTGGCGTTCCCTTGTGCGTAGGCCGTTCCGCCCATAAACGCGGCACCATCGCTTTCCGTTAGGCGTAGGACCTTGGGCGTAACGACATAGTAGATAAAGGTCCGCGTCGGGTTCGGCGATATACCAACACTGACGATTGTCCCTCTCCCGTTCGCATCCGGCGTGCTGATCGTGGAGTTCATGGGATTTATCGTTTCTGAATGCATGCCGCCAGCGGAATTTACATCAATCGTTCCGCCGGTAACGCTGGAACCGCTAACGTTGAACACCCCGCCATAGGACAACTGCGGAGGGTTGCTGGCAGCAGTGTCATCAATTCCGACCATGGTGAACGAATAAGCTCCGGAAATTTGCGAAGTGGAGCTTGGAGGTTCATCGTGCCACTGCCCGGCTCGCCGTCCTTCTCGATGATCACAGCCTGCGTGGGGGTGGTTACAACGAAACTCACATGAAGAGTCTCGTGATTTAGCGTCGAAATTACCATCGTCCCGTGTCCGGTCGAATCTACGCTGTACGTAGAGACGGAATTGGCAGCTCCAGTGGCCAGAATCGTATCGCCTGGATCTTGGTACTTGGGCGCAACGATGTCCTCGGCTCCTCCCAAAACATTCCCTGCTCCATCGAGGCTTAAGCTGCCGATCCAGGTTGTAATGCCCCGGCTAACCGGGTTACCCGTCGGTGCAGAAACGATGAAGGCATACTGCCCCTTCAGTGATAGATTCGAGGCCACTCCAGTGATCAGGACCGGAGACGTGCTGGCTGACTTCGTCGGGTCCGTCACGGACGTCGCGGTCAGAGTTACCCTACCACCCGATGGCACGGTACTGGGTGCCGTGTAGGTCGTCGCTGTTCCGCTTGGCGTAGGGTTGGGGCTAAACGAGCTAGACGAGCCACACGATGGGGTGGGGGTGCAACTCCAATTCACACCGGCGTTGGCTGAGTCATTGGTCACCGTGGCGGCGATCTGCGCGGTGCTAGCCTGAGCGGTGGTAGAAACCGACATCGTGGCTGGCGGAGTTGGAGGCGTCGAAATCGACACAGCGATGGGCGGCGGCGCGGGAGCTGTGATCGTGACCTGAGCTTGAGCGTTCTTCGTGGAGTCGGTCACGGAAGTCGCGATCAGAGTTGCCTTGCCGCCGCTCGGCACTGTGCTCGGCGCCGTATACGTTGTAGTGTTGCCGCTCGGCGTCGACGTCGGATTGAAGGATCCACATGCAGCCGTGGGCGTACAGGTCCAGTTTACTCCAGCGTTAGCACCGTCATTGGTGACTGTTGCCGACACTCCATAGTTGCTTCCCGTCATCATGGACTGGGGGGCAGCGACTGAAAATTTACTGCGATTGGCTGGGAACCCGTCCCACTCCCGCCGGTGCTGCTACCCCCTCCGCCACAGGCGTTGAGGAAAGTGAGGCTCAAAACGAAAAGAGGAACGAGTTTCCTGTTCATTCGATCTCCATTCAAAAAAACAGAAATCCTTCAGTCGTTTCAGTCTGCTTTTGGGATAGAACTAAGAATACCGGGGTAGATACACAAATGGGCCCACTTGCTCGACTTCTGGTGACGGATTGGATAACCCGTCTCCCAGATAAATCCCTGCCTCTACGTTGCTAGTACGCACTTAGATTGCGAGGCGACTCGCTGGGTTGTGCCAGCCTCGCAAAAGGTCGACAGTTTACCCTGTTTTTGGTGCCGAATTTTCCACAGGGGCATCTGGCGCCGGATTATCCGCGATGTCGAGATGGATGGGGAAGCAGAACGGATGGGGCCGGAGCTGGGAAGCGGCCGTCCTAAGAAATTTCTAAGATTTGAGACAAGTCCATCCCTATCGTAACTGATGAGTTTAATTGCCGCCGTTGCGATTCCCAGTACTAGCAGCGAGCGATATCAGCTAGGCTCAGGCTGCAATCGAAACAACTTTTGACTTACGCCGAGGCTTCTTGGGAAGTTCCTTCAGTTCGCGCTCCGCCTGCAGCCAGTCTTGCAATGGATCCCCGGGAGTCGAGCCACGCTCCAGGTAGATGTGGTAGGCGCGCAGAGCGATCTCTTCGTTTGTCGGCTGGTAAGTGGCCTTCTTGGATTTTCTTGCGGCTGGCTGAGCCGCGGTCTTCGACTTCGGCATGCCTTTCTCCTTTCAACTGCAGCACCATTGTAAGTCGCGGGAAGAACCGCAAGTCCATTCGATAAGTTAGGGGTGCTGTTTTAGATACCGCGGGAAAGTCTGATGGATCGCAGGAGGAAAACCGATACAGCACGGTCAAAGAAGCCGCGAGACGCACATCACCAGCTTGTGGGCAAAAAAACGGGGAGCCCGAAGGCTCCCCGCGCTGTGTTTATTATGTGAGAGAGGTCAGAAGGTAATTTTCCCGAATACCTGAACAATCCTCATGCCTTCGGCCGCGGAAGCAAATGCGCCATACGGCGTTGTTGGCGACACCGCCACCGAGGTGATGCTGCCGAAAGCACCGCTCAAGTTGTTGTTCTGCGGATTGTTGAAGTTGGGATGGTTCAGGATATTGAAGAAGTTAGCTCCAAGCGTGAATTTGAACCGCTCGGTTAGCGCAAAGGCCTTCTTCAGGTTCAAGTCCGTGTTGAAATAGTCGGGGCCGCGGAACGCGTTGCGAGCGTTGGCATCGAAATTGGTAGGGGTCGCGAAGGAACTGGCGCTGTAGCAGGCCGTCGTCGCGCATGAAGAGCCGAAGACGGTCGGCACACCGCGCGCCGGTTCGAGCAGCACGCTAACAAGGGAACCGCCGTTGAACGTCAGGTTGTTGGGCTTGAGGGCGTTTTGCGCCGCTCCATCGATCATACTGAACGGCAAGCCGGTACGGAAGAAGAACGTACCGGCAACTTGCCATCCGCTGGCTGCGAAGTTTAGCCAGCGATTGGAGGACTTAAAGGGAATGTCCCAGACGTAATTGGCCGTGATCGAGTGGCGTACGTCATAGTCTGCGGAGGCGTACGATAGATTTGGGTTTGACGGGTCGATCTGCAAGAGGATGCTGTTGTTAAGGCTGTACTGCAGGATTCCGCCGTTCGAGACGTTGTCCGTCGCGTGGCTGAACGAATAGCTCAAACGGCCCGTGAACCCGCGCCACAGGTTCTGTTGAACCGATGCCGTAAGTCCGCTGTAGTTGGAGTATCCGTTGTTGGTGAGTTGCTGGACCGCGGCGACACGAGCGTCCGGAGCGGCACCGACGGGAAGCTGCGTGAAACTGCCCGCCGGGCAACTGGCGGTTGCCGCGGGTGTTGTGGTGCAAAACGCGTTCAGGTACGGGTTGACGAGCAAGATGTCATATCCATGGTTGCCGACATAGTTCAGCGAAAGTAGTGTGTTCTTCGCGACCGTGTGCTGGACCTCGACATTCCATTCTACGAATTTCGGGTTCAGGGTTTTGGAGGTTACGTCGAAAAGAGGGGGCAAGGCCGAAGCGCACGAAGGCGCGGCGGCCTGATATTGCGCGAGCGTCTGGCCGGAATTGAAGGCCGTCTGGAACGAGGTGTTGCAACCCTGCACCAGACTCACGCCACTCCCGGCTTGAGCCGGATCGACCCCGCCGCCGGGAACCGAGAAGCTAACAACTTCCGGGAAGTTGGTGGTGAAGTTGTCAAGGATGGTCCCTGGATAGAGGTCGGTAAAAAGCCCCACTCCACCACGAATGACGGTTTTCTCGCCCATCGGACTCCACGCAACGCCAATGCGAGGCTCAAACACAACCTTCTCGACATCGCGAAGGATGCTGCTTCGGCCTGCCGTGACCATCTGGTTGAACGGGATGTCCGCATTATGCGAAAGGTTCTGGAAAGGCAGCGTCGGAATCGAAACGCAATTGGACTGGCAGACGCCGCCGGAATTGCGATCGGCGCGAATGGCCAGCGTCAGTTTTAGTTTCTGGTTGATGCGCGCTTCGTCCTGGAAATAGAGGCCAAAGCTGTAGATCGCGAGCGGTTGCGGGGACTTCAAAGCAAAGTTCTCGTTGCTGCTGAAGTCAACGGTGTCCGTGGCAAAGCCTAGTAACGAGGTAGTGACCGCTGGTGTTTGTGTTAACTCGGAGGCGCGGAAGTCGTCGACGTTATCCCTGCGGAAGTTCACGCCCATCTTGAAATTGTGACGGCCCTTGTCGATCGAAAGGTCATCAACGATTTGCCACTGATTGACATTTCGTCCTTGCGGGAAAAAGAAGGCCAATGGGTAAAAGCCTCCGACGGCGCCAAGGCAAGACATTGTGGTGTCCGCGGAGCAAAGGATTTCCGGAAATGTCTGGTTGGCTTTATTCACATTCGTGGATTCGAAGACCGCGGAATAGTACAGGTAGGAAAAGATGAAGTTGTTCGCAATGGAGGGGCTGAAGATATGTGTATAGTTCAGCTGTCCCTCGTCCTGCGGCTGGTGGCTGATGGCGTTGAACGCTGGGTTGATCGGGTCGGCGTACGTCGGCTGCGTGCCTCGGTCGAACTTCACGCGTCCGAAAATCTTGTTGGTGTCGTTAAAGGAATAGTCGACTCGGCCCACCAGCAACCATTCCTGGTTGCCGCTGGAGCCCGACAGTGTGACCGTACCTAGACAAGAGGTCGAGCCGTCGGGCAACGTTCCGACACTCGCGCAGCTCTTTGACTGTGGCACCGCATTCCCCGCACCTTTTGCGCCGTTATAGAGGGCGAAGGCCTGTTGATAGAAACTCGTTGATGACGCAGGAACTTTCGACAGGACGTAGTTCTGAAAGTCCTGGGTGGGCAGAAAAGCTTGAGTTGCGGTGGCGAAGATGTAGCGGAGTCCTTCCGTATCCACGAAGAAGTATGCCTTGTCCTTCTTGATGGGCCCGCCGAAATCCGCCGCCCACTGGTTGTTGTTCTGGAACGGCTTGGGCTGAGAGCTGGCCTTCAAGAAGTAATCTTCTGCGTTTAGCGTGCTGCCCGTGTAGTAATAGTTCGCGCTACCGTGGTAGCTGTTCGTGCCCGAGCGCGAAGAGTAGTCGATCTGGGCACCCGCCTGGCGTCCGTATTGACCGGTATAGCCGTTGCTCACTACCGCCACTTCCTGGACGTCGTTGCTTCCGAGCAAAAGATTGCTCGAACCAGAGTTATTCACGTTGAGGAAGGGGTCGTTGTAATCGTTGCCGTTGATCGTGAACAGGTTCGACGTGCCCGGCAATCCGAAAGCGCTGAAATTTCCATAGCCGGGGCTGTTGGATGTATTCATCGAAACGCCCGGCGCCGTCTGCGCGACATAGGTAATGTCGTTGCCCGGGTTCGGGATGCTCTGCACGGTGCGCGTGTCGAAGGTCGTAGCGATGTTGGCGTTTTCGGTCTGCAGCAAGGCGCCTTCGCCAGTTACCTCAATCGTGGTGGTGCTGGCACCCAGCTCCATCGCTATGTTGATTGTGAGGTTCTGGCCCAGAAGCACGGAAACTTTTCGCGAGGTGGTCTTGAAGCCATCCTTCTTGACCACCAGCGCATAGTCGCCGGGCTTCAGGAGCGAAAAGGCATAGCCGCCTGTCGCCGTCGAAGTGGTGACAAAGTTCTCGCCGGTAGAAGTGTTGGTAAGCGTTAAGTTTGCTTCGGGAACGATCGCTCCGGTTGGATCTGTGATGGTGCCGCTAAATCCCCCAGTGACGATGGTTTGCGCGGATGCCGCATGTGTGAGGAACAAACACAGCAGAAATGCGACAACGGTACTGCCAAACAGCGTCCTTGTCATGATTAAAGAGTCCTCTCCTCAACAGATCAGTTCTTTTCATCATGACCACTCGCTTTTTCCTCCACTCGCGTTAGAATGTTAACGGCCACCACGCCTACTTCATGGTACCCTCTTGCCTGCTTCGGAACCTGCAAACAGCCCCAGTGACGACGCCAAGGCCCGCCCGAAGCTTAACCGAGCTTCGGAGACAACCTGACTTTCCTGCACTGCTCCAGTGCAATATGCATACCATTCCTGACCATGTAAGTCACTCCATTCGCATACGTTAGAGAGTATGAAAAACGGGAAGGTCATTCACATTTCAAAATTGGTAGATTTCTATGATTTCCTGATCACAGATGTCTTACAACTCTCCTCGCGTACCTGGTTCGCTAGATCACCCGGCAACCTCTTTCAATTCAATTGACTGCCCGTACATTGACAATTCGCTCGCTGGATACAAAAAAAACCGGCCCATCGCTGAGCCGGTCTCGAAACTCCAGGCTATTTCGAAAAGCTTCCGTATCAGGCGACCGTGATGTCCTTCGCCAGATAAACATCCTGAATCGTGTTCAGCATTTTCACGCCCTCGGCCATCGGCCGCTGGAACGCCTTGCGGCCGCTGATCAATCCTGTGCCGCCGGCCCGCTTGTTGATGATCGCCGTAACTGCGGCTTCTTCGAAATCATTGGACCCGGAAGCTCCGCCAGAGTTGATCAACCCAGCGCGTCCCATGTAGCAATTCGCGACCTGGTACCGCGTGAGATCAATCGGGTGATCGCTGGCGAGCTCCGTGTAGATCCTCTTGTCAAACTTGCCGTAACTGGAATTGCCCATGTTGAGTGCTTCGTAGCCGCCGTTATTCTCCGGCAGCTTTTGTTTAATTATGTCCGCCTGGATGGTTACACCCAGGTGGTTGGCCTGCCCCGTCAGGTCCGCCGACACGTGATAATCCTTGTCCTTCTTAAAGGCGGAATTGCGCAAATAACACCAGAGCACCGTAGCCATGCCGAGTTCGTGCGCTTCCGCGAAGGCGCGGCTGATCTCAATGATCTGTCTGTCGCTCTGCTCCGAACCGAAATAAATCGTGGCGCCCACCGCTGCCGCTCCCATGTCGTAGGCTTCCTGAACTGTGCCAAACAGGACCTGGTCAAACTTGTTCGGGTAGGTCAGTAATTCGTTGTGATTAATCTTTGTGATGAACGGAATCTTGTGCGCATACTTGCGCGCAACCGACCCTAGCACCCCGAATGTAGAAGCCACCGCGTTGCAGCCACCCTCGATCGCGAGCTTTACGATGTTTGCGCCATCAAAATAATCGGGATTCTTCGCAAAGCTGGCTCCTCCGGAATGCTCGATCCCCTGGTCTACCGGCAGGATCGACAGGTATCCGGTACCCGCGAGCCGCCCGGTGAAGAAAAGGCGGTGAAGATTCGTCAGTACGCGCACGTTCCGGTCAGAGGCTGCGTAGACCCGGTCGATAAAATCCGGACCAGGCAAGTGCAGCCGCTCCTTCGAGATTTTCGGATTCTTGAATCCGAGAAGCGATTCAGCCTTTGCGCCCAAGAGTTGCTCGATCGAACTAGCCGTTGCGCTTGCCATGATGCTCTCCTAATTAGTTGCGAATTCCCGTTGCCAGCATTGAACCGGCGGCCTGGTCAACCAGCCAAAGCAGCTTGCCGCCCGCTGGTTGAATCAACTGCGCCGGAAGTTGCTCCGGCTCGTACGGACCTTCCAGGACTGCCTTCAAGGCGCGGGCCTTGTCGGCGCGGGTTACCATGAAAATCGCGCGGCTCGCCTGGTTGGCGGCGGTAGCTGTCAGAGTGATGCGTTCGGTGTACAGCTTCCCCACCCAGTTGCGAACCACTATCCGATTGGTGGCGTGTAGTGCTTTGGTACCGGGGAAGAGCGAAAGCGTGTGGCCTTCTTCGCCCATGCCTAGGAGCACCAAATCGAAGCGGGGGTACTCGCCATCCTTCAGCTTAAAGTATGCGCGCAACGCCTGTTCATATTCCACTGCGGCTTTTTCGGTGTCTGCGTACTCGCCTTTTATGCGCGCAATCTGTTCCGGCCTGATCACGCCCTTCGAAAAGAGCGCTTCGTTTGCCATCCGGAAATTGCTCTCGTCCCCGTCAGGCGGCGCGTGACGTTCATCGCCAAAAAAGAAATGGAGTTTGTCCCACGGGATTTGGGAACGAAGAGGATTGTCGACGAGTTGGGAGTAAAGCGCCTTGGGCGTCGAACCGCCCGCCAGTGCCACTGTAAAAGACCCTTTTTGCGCAACCGCTTCGGTGACCGACTTCAGGAACTCTTCCGCGGCGCGCCGGGTTAGCGACGCGGCGTCTGGAAAAATCTGGATCTCGCGTTTGGCGGTCGCTGGAATCATATTGCGCTGACCCCTGTGTGCGGAGCAACGCGCCCCCGCTCATCGATTTCTTCTTCCCCAATCCGCCTCCACGCCCGGCCGTCACGCTCGAGAAGTTCTTCCGCTTCCACCGGACCCCACGATCCGGCGGCATAGTTCGGGAAACCCCGCGCAGGCAACGCGTGCCACACATCCAGGATTGGCTGTATGACGTTCCATCCGGCCTCGACCATGTCCGCGCGCTGAAACAGCGTTGCGTCGCCCGCCATGCAGTCGCGCAGCAGGCGCTCGTAGCCGGTGCCATGCTCAGCGCCAAAGTAGGTCTTGTACTCGAAATCCATGTTCACCAGTCCGAGTCGCATCACGGTGCCCGGCACTTTCGCGCCGAAACTCAGAGAAATCCCTTCATCGGGTTGAATGTGGATAACCAGGCGATTCGTCTCAACACTCTTCACGGCCGTATGGCGAAACAGAACGAAGGGTGTACGCCGGAACTGGATCACAATTTCGGTGGTTCGCAGCGCCAGCCGTTTGCCAGTGCGTAGGTAGAAGGGAACTCCCGCCCACCGCCAGTTGTCGATCAGCAGCTTCAGCGCGACAAATGTTTCGGTGTTCGAAGTGGGCGAGACGTCCGGCTCGCTGCGGTACCCGGTGGCGCGCTCGCCCTCGATCTCCCCTTCGCCATATTGCCCGCGCACCATGCTCGTAAGTACTTCCTCCGGATTGAGCGGCTGGATTGCGTGCAGCACCTCCGCCTGTTTGTTCCGCACTTCGTCCGCGTCGAACGAAATCGGAGGCTCCATCGCGCTCATGGTCAGCAACTGGAATAGATGGTTCGGAACCATGTCGCGCAGCGCGCCGGCCGTCTCATAAAAACCGCCGCGATGCTCCACCCCGACGGTTTCCGCCGCCGTAATCTGCACGTGGTCGACGTAATTCCGGTTCCATAGCGGTTCAATGATGTTGTTCGTGAAGCGAAAGACCATCACGTTCTGAACAGTTTCCTTGCCCAGGTAATGGTCAATGCGGTAGATCTGCTTCTCGGTGAGTACCTTCTTCAGGTCGCAATTCAGTTGCTTCGCTGAAGCCAGGTCGTGACCGAACGGCTTTTCCACGATGACCCGCGTCCAACGCCCTTGTTCTTCCTTGGTTAGATTGGCGTTGCCAAGCTGCTCGACGATTGCCGAGAAAAATCGCGGCGCCACCGCCAGGTAAAAGAACTTGTTGCCGCCTGTCGAATGCGTCTTGTCCACTTCGTCGATCTGTTTGTGAAGCCTTTTGTACGCCTCTGGATCCAAAAAATCGCCCTTGACGTAATAGGTCCTTTGCGCCAGCCAGTCCCATTGTTTCAGGTCGATGGGATCGTTTGTGAACTTGGGCATTTCTTCGCCGAGGTTCTTGCGGAAAGTCTCCGTGTCGATATCGTTCCCCGCAAATCCGATAACCGCGAACTGTTTCGAGAGGAAGTTCTCCTGCGCAAGATTCAGAAGTGCCGGTATCAGCTTGCGCTTGGTCAGATCTCCAGTGGCCCCAAAAATTACCATGACGCATGGCCCCGCCGCGGTGGGTGCTTCCACGTGGTTCGTGTTCATTGGAGGACTTCCTGTTGTTTGGGCAGTGCCAGCCTGGGCGTGGCCTTCAGTGCCCGGATTCCTTCTCGAGGTGACCACCGAACTGAAAGCGCATCGCGGACAAAAGCTTGTTTGCGAAATCCGATTCGCCTCGCGACGCAAAGCGCTCATACAGAGCCGTCGTCAGCACTGGCGCGGGTGCGGTCGACTCAATCGCGGCGAGAATTGTCCAGCGACCCTCGCCGGAATCCGACACGCGGCCGGAGTAGCGCTCGAGTTTAGGCTGTTCGAACAGCGAAATGGCCGTAAGGTCGAGAAGCCATGAGGCAACGACACTCCCGCGCCGCCAGACTTCGGCGATATCCGCCAGGTTTAGGTCGTATTGATAATGTTCAGGGTCACGCAGCGGCGTTGTCTCGGCATCGATTTCTCGCTTTGCGTGACCAGCGTTGGCATGCTTTAAAATATTCAGCCCCTCAGCGTAGGCCGCCATGAGCCCATATTCGATGCCGTTGTGCACCATCTTTACGAAATGTCCCGCGCCCGAGGGCCCGCAGTGCAGGTACCCTTCTTCGGCAGTGCCTGACGCCTTTTCGCGGCCGGGCGTGCGGGGAATATCACCGCGTCCCGGTGCCAGCGCCTTCAAGATAGGATCCAGCCGCTTTACCGTTTGTGTTTCGCCGCCAATCATCTGGCAATAGCCGCGCTCGAGGCCCCACACACCGCCGCTCGTGCCGACGTCCACATAGTGAATGTTTTTCGAAGACAGTTCCTTGGCCCGGCGAATATCGTCGATGTAGTAGGAATTGCCGCCGTCGATCAGGATGTCGTCTTTGGCGAGTTTGGGCACGAGCTCGGCAATCGTCGCGTCAACCACTGCTGCGGGCACCATCAACCAGATGGCGCGCGGCTTTTCGAGCCTGCCGATGAAGTCGTCAAGCGAAGAGGCCCCCGTCGCCCCTTCTCCCGCCAACTGCTTCACCGCGTCCGCGCTGCGGTCAAATACAACGCATTTGTGTCCCGCTTTTTGCAGGCGGCGGACCATGTTCGCACCCATCCTGCCAAGACCGATCATGCCAAGTTGCATCGTATGCATTCCTTTGCGAGAGTGTCAGTTGCTAGCGTAGAGCGACGAGAGAAACCTATCCCCGCTCCAGAAAATCGTCCGCTCGACTTACAACTTGTAACGCCTTAGGAAGCGCCCGCGGACTTCCCCGTTGCTTCGAGTAGCGCCTTGAAAGCCTCCGCGAAAAGCCTTACGCCATCCGCGAGAAGCTTGTCGGTCACTTCCTTCATGGAGATGCCCGCCTTCGCAAGGTTCTCCATGTGTTTGGCTGCTCCGGGCACATCCTCGGTCAAGCTGTGGCGAAGTTTGCCGTGCTCGCGGAAAGCATCGAAAGTCGCCGGCGGAATCGTGTCCACCGTATCCGCGCCGATCAGTTCTTCGACATACAACACGTCGCGGTACTTTGGATTCTTCGTGCTGGTGCTGGCCCACAGCAGCCGCTGCGTCTGGCCTCCTTTGGCGGCCAGTGCTTTCCACCGTGGCCCACCGAACAACTCCTGGTACTTCTGGTAAGTGAGCCTAGCGTTGGCGATCGCGATCTTACCGTACAAGCTTTCCGCCAGTTCCTTCGTCGGTCCGGTGGCCTTCTTCACAATTTCGTCGAGCTTGGAATCGACGAGCGTATCAATTCGGCTCACAAAAAAGCTCGCAACACTGGCTGAATGACTAATGTCCAACCCCTTCAGGGCTCGCGCCTCCAACGCTGCAAGGAATGCCTCGGCGACCTTTTCGTACGCCGACTGTGCGAAAAGAAGCGTTATGTTGATGTTGAGTCCGTCTTCCAGCAATTGCCGGATCGCTGGCAGACCCTCCGGTGTCCCGGGCACCTTAATCATGAGATTTTCCCGGCCAACGGTTTTCCATAGCCGGCGCGCTTCTTCGAGAGTGCCCTTCGTGTCGTTCGCCAGATACGGCGAAACTTCCAGACTGACGTAGCCGTCGCGGCGGTGCGTTTGCTGGTACACCGGCTTGAAAATATCGCAGGCCTCCTGCACGTCGCGGATCGCGATTTTTTCATACAAGCCCTTGGCATCAAGCGTTTTGGCTTCGGCCGACGTCAAAATATCCGAGTAGAGCTTGCTGTCGACAATCGACTTTTCGAAAATGGCGGGATTCGACGTCATGCCGCGCAGCCCATCGTCATCAATCATCTGCTTCAGGCCACCGCCAGTTAGCAGATCGCGACGAATGTAATCCATCCAGGGCGACTGGCCATACTCGAGCAGGCCCTTCAGCGGATTTGCGCCTGTGGTTTTTGATGGAAATGTTACTGAGGTAGTCATGAAACTTCTCCTTTACCTTCCGGGGTTCCTGTTCGTTAGATTGTACCCCTCTGGGCCGAGTTACAGTTCGAGATTTCAGCTTTTTAACATCTTTCTCTCGAGGGCGTCCACCTTGGCCAAGCGGCGCACATGCCGCTCTTCGTTGGTGAACTTGGCTGCCAAAAACGTCCGTAGGACGTCCTCGGCCAGCTTCTCTCCCACGATCCGCGAGCCCATCACCAGAACGTTCATATTGTCGTGCTCCACTCCCTGGTGGCCCGAATAGGTGTCATGGCAGATTCCCGCCCGGATCCCGATAATCTTATTCGCCGCAACGCTTGCACCGATCCCGCTCCCGCAAATCAGCACTCCACGTTCCGCTCGCCCATCGATAACAGCCTTTCCCACCGCTTCTGCAAAGTCCGGATAGTCGGACGGATTTTCATTAAACGCGCCGACATCCAAAACCGAGTGGCTCAACGACCGGATCAGATCTCCTATCGCATTCTTTAGCCGGAACCCCGCATGGTCGGAGCCGATAACGATCTTCACGACGCGTTCACCGGCCCAACACTTGCTCGGCCGTCGCTGCAACTACATCCGCTTCGAATCCGAATTTCTTGAGCAGATCTTTCAGCGGAGCCGACGCGCCGAAAGAATGCATCCCGACGCTCTTGCCTTTTGGACCGACGTAGCGGTCCCAGCCGAGTGTCGCCGCCATCTCGACCGAGACCCGCGCCGAAACAGCTGCGGGAAGCACGCTTTCCTTGTAGGCAGCGTCTTGCGCTTCGAACAGTTCCCAGCACGGCATGCTCACGACGCGTGCCTTGATGCCTTCCGCCGTCAGCTTTTCATACGCCGCCACAGCGAGGTGAAGTTCGCTGCCGGTGGCCATGAGAATCACCTCGGGCTTGCCCCCCGCTGCATCCGCAAGGACGTACGCCCCTTTCGCCACACCCGATGCCGACGCATATTTCGTGCGATCTAAGGTGGGCATCGTCTGGCGGCTCAGCACGAGCGAGGAGGGGCCGTGCGTGCGTGGCAGCAAAGCCCTGTAAGCTTCAGTTACTTCATTTGCGTCGCCCGGCCGGAACACCCACATGTTCGGCATGGCGCGCAACGACGCAAGTTGCTCCACCGGCTGGTGCGTCGGGCCGTCCTCGCCAAGGCCTATGGAATCATGTGTAAAGATAAACATCGCCGGAATTTCCATCAACGCCGCCAGGCGCATGCTCGCACGCATGTAGTCGCTGAAGTTAAAAAACGTCGCAGCAAAGCCGCGCGGCCCGCTGAGGGTCATTCCATTTACGGCGGCTCCCATCCCGTGTTCGCGTACACCAAAATGAACATTGCGTCCCGCAAACTCGTCGGCGAAAAATTCCCCCGCGCCTTCGAACGTCAGATTCGTCTTGTTCGACTTTGCCAGATCCGCGGAGCCACCCACTAGCCATGGAATATTCTGCGCGAGCACGTTCAGCACTTTGCCCGAACTTTCGCGCGTCGCGATTCCTTTCGCATCTGCGGCAAAGGTTGGTAGATGCTTGTCCCATCCCTCCGGCAACTGTCTATGCTGCATCCGGCAAAGCCAGTCGGCCTGATCTGGAAACTTTTTGGCATAGTCAGAAAACAGAGCCTTCCATTTCGCGTGTGCTTCGGCTCCCCGCGTGCCCACTCCTTCCTGAAAGCGCTCGTAAACTCCATCGGGCACAAGGAACTTCGCGTCTTCCGGCCAGCCATAAAACTTCTTTACCAGCTTGACTTCCGCTTCGCCGAGCGGCTCGCCGTGCGCTTCGTAGGAATCCTGCTTGTGCGGGGATCCATAGCCAATGTGGCTGTCCACCACAATCAGCGTTGGCTGATCGTTTTGCTTGAGAAAATGTTCGTAAGCGCGCGAGAGCTGTTGAAGATCGTTTGCGTCCGCGACCCGCGTCACATTCCAGCCGTAGCCTACAAAACGCGTCATCACGTCTTCGCTGAACGACCAGCTTGCCGGGCCGTCCAGCGTGACCCGATTGTGGTCGTAAATCCAGCACAAATTCCCGAGCTTCAAATGACCCGCAAGGGACGCGCCCTCTCCCGCGACGCCTTCCATCATGTCGCCGTCACCGCACACTGTGAACACGCGGAAGTTGAACAGTTCGAACCCGGGCCGGTTGAAGTTTGCCGCCAGCCACTTGCCGGCGATCGCCATCCCCACGCTATTGCCGCACCCTTGGCCGAGCGGCCCTGTCGTCGTTTCAACTCCAGTCGTCAGGTGAGACTCCGGGTGTCCCGGCGTTCGGCTGCCAATCTGCCGGAACCGTTTGATTTCGTCGAGAGAAACAGAAAGCTCCTTCTGCACCTCACCCTTCCCGTTGATCGCGCGAACCCCGGCAAGATGCAGGGTGGAGTACAGCAACATCGACGCGTGGCCCGCAGACAGAACGAAGCGGTCGCGATTCGGCCACAGCGGATCGGCCGGATCATATTCCAGGAAATATTGCCACAGCGAATAGACCACCGGTGCCAATCCCATCGGGGCTCCGGGATGGCCGGAATTTGCTTGTTGCACGGCGTCGATCGAGAGTGTGCGAATGGTATTGATGCAAAGCTGGTCGATGTTTGGCTGACTCACGGTATCTCCGGACCGGGCGGCGCGTGGGGACACCCGCAAAGTAAGAAGCCAGGGATTTAGATGCTCTCCCTGGAAGAAGGTCGCGGGAAATTGTACTGCAAAAGGGAATCGCCCGTCTGCCCGCTCCTAACCAAAATGTAAGGAAGGGTGTGGTTGGGAGGCGAAGAGGCCATCTCATTGAGCGCACCGCGCTCAATCAGTTGCGACATACAGAAAACAAGAAAACCCCACCCCCGTCAGGGGGAGCGGTGCCCGGCGGTTCGGTGTAGCTGGAAAACGAGAAAGCTCGCTCCGCTCAAACCTTCGGTGTTATTTGATATCCGACGCACCGCCATGCCCTCCCGATGGCGAGCAGCTTGACGGAAGCACGGTTCAATTTGCGGCTATTTCACGGGCGACAGTATCGCATCCAGGCGGTTGGGCGTTGACTCGACTCTTTCAAGGTGTGGGTAGCGTAGTCCGCCGTGGTAGTCAACAGAAAGAGTAAGAAACTCTTCGTCGCGCTTTAGCAACAGCTTGATAGGCGCGCTATTCTTCTCGCCGCCCAGGATGGCTGCGCGAAGGGTGGACAAGCTGAAAGCCTGGTCATTGACTGCTTGCAGTTGCATTTCCGGCGTCAGACCTGCTTTGAACGCCGGACTATCCCACCCCACGCTTGTAATACTGCCATCGCCTTTCACCGCAAACCCAAGCGATGTAGCGAAGCTTATCCCACCACGAGATGGGTCCATGTGCTTCATCCACTCCGGTTCAATGTCGTTGTAAACCAGCCGGTAGCCGCCCCGCGCAATGCCGTTCATGGGAACCTGAGGTGCGATCTCGTAAACCCTGGTTCGAAAAAAACCTGCCCAGTCGTATGGCTGGACTGTATTCAACGCCTTCACCAGGTCTTCCAACGTGTAGGTGACGGTAACATAGCTCCCATTGTCGATTCCGAAAAAGAGTCTGCCGAAATCATCCAGGGACTTCCGCCCGTTGCTCAGCTCGCGGATCATGATGTCGGCTTCAAGCCATACGAGGTCCGATTCCGGGTAATAGTCGAACGAGCGCTGCCAGCTCGGCCAACCCTGCGGCACGCCTCCATGAGATGAGATGATGGGCTGGTTCGTCGTGTCTTCCAGCGAGCGCCACGTGCGACCGGGGCTGATCTCGAAACTCGAAGCAATCTGGGCGATAACGTCGTGTGCCTGCTCAGGCGTACGCAATCCGGAACGCGCCGTCAGAACATTGCCGTAGTAATTCGTCAACCCTTCATAGACCCACAGAAGATCGTTACGCATGGGCTCGTTGAAGTTTGCCGTCCAGAGGTCGGCAGGCCGACGAAATTTGCCATTCCAGGAATGCGCGTATTCGTGCGCCAAAAGGGCTCGGCCGGTAATGCCTGCGGGCCAATCGGTGAAGTAGTTGCCGCGAGTGCCATCCTCACTCGACTGGTGGTGTTCCAACCCCTTGCCCCCAACTACGTCGCTCAGTGAAAAAAGAAAATCATAATGATCGTAGTGCCGGGAGTTGAAAAGCTTCTGCGCCTGGATCACCAGGTTCTTGTGGTACTGCAGTTCTTCCGGCGTGATCTCTAGCTCTGCGGGCTTATCGGCGAAAACATCGAGGTAAACCAGGTTGTCGGGCCCGGTCGAAAGGTCCACGCGCTTGTAGTTGACACCGGCATATACCGGCGAATCGATCAAGGTGTTCAGCGGAGTGTCCTTGAACTGAACCAGGTTTCCATTCTGTGATCTCACCTCTAGCGCCGTAGCAAACTTCCATCCCTCCGGCAACCGCAATTCGGGTGCAAATTGAATGCACCGTGCAAAATACCCGGCCGGGTAGAGAAGTACGCTGCTCCACGTGAGATCGGCGATTTTGGTCGAAATTCGTCCCTGTTGCGGGTTCACCGGAGCCAGATATTGAAAATTCAGTTCCAGCGTAGTTGCACCCTTCGGAACGTCGATGTGGAAGGCCCACACGTCGACGCGGTCACGCACCCAAGAAAGACGTTTGCCATCTGCCGCGGCCACAAGCCCGGCCATGTTTCCCACTTGATTCGAAGGCGAGTGCGTTCCGGGCAGCCAATGTGGGTAGAGCAGCGTAATTTCGCCAGGCTTTACCGGAATCCTCTCACGCACATTCAACACACGGTCATTGACGTTCGTTAGGTCGACGCTCAGCGAAATCGTGCCGCTATAGGGCCGATCAACCGGTTCGGGAATGGGCGGAGGCAGAGGCGCGGGCTGTGGGCCCGCTGAGTTCTGGGCGTAAGTGGACGCGGTTAAAGCAAGCCAAAATACCGTAAGAACCGCCGCAACAAAGCGGCCACAGAGCAACCAACGTCGCATATAGACTCTCCTGAATTTCGGAAAACTGTATACCACATTGGGACAACATGTGGCTCTTTCTCCTTGTCCGATAAGACATCTCGATCGCTGGCTGACCAAAGTCTATTGGGTCTGATAGGCTTGTCGCTGCTGGGAGTTGCTAATGAATGAATTTGAATGCGCGGTTCCTATCTTGAATATCAAGAACTTCGCCGTCTCCCTCGATTACTACGTTAATAAACTCGGTTTCCACAAGAAATGGGACTGGGGTGAACCGCCAACATTCGGCTGAGTCACGAGGGGTAAGGTAGATATTTTCCTTTGTGAAGGCGCGCAAGGACAACCCGGCATGTGGATGTCCGTTTTCGTGGATGACGTTGACGCGCTGCATGAGGAATACAAAAAGAGTGGCACGCTGATTCGCCAGCTACCGACGAATATGCCCTGGGGCACTCGGGAAATGAATGTGCAAGACCCGGACGGTCACCGGTTTCGTATGGGTTCCGACTCAAAGGGGCCGGTAGACGAGGAGGGGTTAAAGCGCTTCATCGAAATCGAGCAGTTCAGCAAGTGATCAGGAGGATCGTACTCCTCTGACCTTCTCAGTGGCTGACGGCCAATGGGCGCACGCGCTTGACCAGAAACAGCAGCAACTACTGGATACCTCCGCGAACCGTCCATGTTCGTTCTAGCACTGATTTGCGGAGCCAGAGGTCTGCTCGGCGACACTGCAACGTCCGCCTTCCGAATCCAGGAATTGCGCGAGGGTGCCTCCGAAGTCCTGTTTTGTCGAAGGCATGCTGAAACGCACACCTTTCGCGATCATTTCCCGATGAAACTTTTCCAGATCACCGACGTTAAACCCGAGTTCCACACTCCCCGCGGGATTCTTCTCCGAGGCCGGGTGCAGGCCCAACGACGTTTCGCCAGTCGAGAATTCGCTCCAGCCGGGCGATTGGAATTTCAATGGCAGGCCGAGCACGTCACGATAAAATCTCACGGCACGGTCCATGTCCGCTACAAACTCAATTACGTAGTTGAGTCTCATGTTCGACACCTCCGACCGTCGAAGAGCATAACTTTGCCAATGTGGGATTCCAAGCAGGTTGATGCGCTCGGTGCCGTTCGTCTTCGAAGAATGGTGCGGCTGGTCGGAGTCGAACCGACAACGGGGAAATCCCCAGCGGATTTTAAGCCCGCCGCGTATGCCAATTTCGCCACAGCCGCACCGGGTGTATACGCGGCGCAATCAGAATAGCACGCGCAAAAACAACAGGATACAGCCGTGGGCCGAACGTGACCGAGGTCACAGCCTTCTGTGACCCGGCATCGCTACGCTGTCTCCATGGCTACCGAGGCTCCCCTATTCGACGCGCAGCAGCCCGGACCGCCGACCCCGCTCACGGCGCGAAAGCCCGCTCTCCAAAAAACAAAAAAGAAACTCGTTCGCCGCACCGGCACTGACCGATCGCAACTCTACCGCCGCGTCTTTCAGGGAGCCTTCCTCCTACTGAATCTAGGGCTTGGCACAAAGTTCTACCTGTGGGTTCGCCAATTTGAACTGGGGACCATTCAAGCCGCTCTCGAACGTCCCGCTGGCGTCGAAGGGTGGCTGCCGATCGCCGGGCTCATGAACCTGAAGTATTGGATCCTCAGCGGTCAGATTCCCCCGGTTCATCCGGCTGCTATGTTTCTGCTTCTCACCTTTCTCGCAATCTCATTCCTGTTCCGCAAAGCCTTTTGCAGTTGGCTCTGCCCGATTGGAACGATCTGCGAATATCTCTGGCGCGCAGGAACGAAGCTGTTCGGCCGCAACTTTCTTCTGCCGCGATGGATCGATCTACCTTTGCGGGGGCTCAAGTATTTCCTCCTGGGATTTTTCGTTTGGGCCATTTCCACTATGTCGATGGCAGGAATCCGCGAGTTCATGCTGAGTTCCTACGGACTCATCGCGGATGTAAAGATGTTAAATTTCTTCCGCCACATCGGCGAGACCGGCCTGATTGTGCTCGGCGCGCTTGTCCTCGCATCGGTATTCATGCAAAATTTCTGGTGCCGCTTTCTCTGCCCCTACGGCGCGCTGCTGGGCCTCACCTCTTGGCTGAGCCCCGTCCGCATTCGCAGAAATGAAGACAACTGCATCGATTGCGCGAAATGCGCCAAGGCATGCCCCTCCGAGCTTCCGGTCGACAGGCTTATCCAGATCCGGTCCGTCGAGTGCACTGGCTGCCTCGAATGCGTGGCGGTCTGTCCGGCACAAGATGCCCTCGCCATGAGCCTTCCCAAAATGCTCACAGCAAAGCCGAACGGACTGGCGATTCCGGCATGGACAATGGCCGCGGGTATCGCGCTTCTATTTCTTGGCGTGGCTGGTTTCGCGAAAGCGACTGGCCACTGGGAGTCGCCCATCCCCAACGCGGTTTACCAGCGATTGGTGCCGAACGCCGACCAGGCTGCCCATCCTATGCCGGGCCGGTGAAAGATCGCGTAGGCAAGCGATGACCGCACAACAGGCACAAACCAGGCGAGAAATGCCGGAAGCGGAAGTAGTGCGGCTCGGAGAATTGGTTAATTTCCAGGTTGGGGCCGTGGTCAGCCGTACTTTGCTGAAGCGCCCAGCAGGAACGGTAACCGTGTTCGCCTTCGATGAAGGGCAGGGTCTTAGCGAACACACAGCGCCATTCGATGCATTGGTTCAAGTGCTTGAAGGCAGCGCCGAAATCACTGTCACCGGCAAGCCGCTTCAGGCAAGGACTGGAGACGCCATACTGCTTCCGGCGAACCAACCACACGCCGTCAAGGCGGGCACGCGCTTCAAAATGCTGCTCACAATGATTCGTTCGTAGGTTAGTGTACGCGTCGGGCCTTCGCCCCGCACCTTTGCCAGACGGCTGTGCTATAAAATCTCTTCGAAACAAAATTCCTCCTTGGCCTCATTCATTCTGAGGAGAACTCATGCGCGCCATCGTTGGCTTGTTCTGTTTCGTTCTCAGTACGTCAGCCGTGGCTCAAGTGGGTGGCAATGCTCCGGTCCGCGTTTGGCAAGACACCCTCACGCTTCCAACTTACGAAGAAGGCCCTCCCGACAGCAATCCGCCTTTCGATCAGTTTGTGACGAACGGCCGGTACAACTACCCCTACACGATGCGCGAAAATCTCAGCGACCGCGCATCTCCTCACCCGTGGCGCGCGCTGAATCTCGAGAACGAATATCTCAGGTGCGTTGTCTTTCCGGATTTGGGTGGCCACCTCTATCGCTGCATCGACAAGCGCAACGGTGCAGACATGTTTTATGCGAATCCTTCGCTAAAGTTCGCGCGCATCGCTTATCGCGGGGCTTGGGCCGCGTATGGCATCGAATTCAACTTTCCCGTCTCGCACAACTGGATGACCGCCTCGCCTGTCGATTTTGCAACCTCCACCGCTTCGGACGGCAGTGCATCAATCTGGGTTCGAAACATCGACCGGGTCTATGGCATGGAGTGGTCGGTTCAATTGACCCTGCAACCAGGCCAGGCGGTCCTCGAGCAAAAAACCACTCTCTATAATCCCAGTCGCACGCGCCACCGTTTTTACTGGTGGACCAACGCCGGCGTCCAGGTCTGGGACGACACTCGCCTCTACTATCCCACTCAGTTCACCGTCTTCCACGGATTCACGGATGTCGACACCTGGCCTGTGAACCGTGCTGGTGTCGACCTGAGCATTGTTGGCAACCACAAAGACGGCCCGGTTTCGCGCTTCAGCTATGCCAGCAACGAGCCGTTCATGGGCGTGTATCATCCGCACACAAACGCCGGTGTGGTGCACTACGCCTCCAGAAGTGATCTGCCTTCAAAGAAAATCTTTTCCTGGGGCGGCGACGCGGATGGCCTGCAATGGCGAGAGGCCCTTTCCGACAATCACAGCGCTTACGTCGAAATCCAGGCCGGGCTTTTTCGCGATCAGGAAACCTATGGCTTTCTCGATCCGGAGCAGTCCATCCATTTCACTGAGTACTGGCTGCCGATCAGGGACATAGCAGGTGTGACTCGCGCAAATCCTGACGCTGTTCTGTTCCTGTCGCGCGTACCTTCGGCGAACTCATCCCGGGTCCTGCTCGAAGTCGCAATAAACGCCGCTCGCTCGTTTCCTCGCGCAAAACTCTTGCTCCGCGACGGAACCGGCACGCTCGCCACAGACAATGTTTCGCTCTCACCTGCCGCGACGTACAGGAAGCGATTCCCGGACCTGCCCGCCGACAAGACCTACTCGGTCACCTTGACCGACGAGGCTGGCGCAACGATTCTCAGCCACACCGAGGGGGAGTACGACTTCGTACCGAAAGGCGACGTGCAAACGGAATTGCCTCGGGCTTATGCGTATCCTGCAATCGAAAAACGCAGCGAGGGCGATTTCCTCGAACTGGGCGCGGAGCAGGAACGCAACGGCATGTTGCTCGAGGCCCTCGCGACCTATCGCGCCGGGCTGGTTCGGTTCCCGCATAGCCTGCCGCTCACTCGTTCCCTCGGTCGTTTGGAGGTTTCGCTCAAACAGATCCCCGCCGCGATCGAACATCTCTCAAGCGTGATCGAACGGGTCAGCAACGACCAGGAGGCGTCCTATTATTTGGGAATTGCCTGGTTGTCGGCCGGCGAGCTCGACAACGCGCGCCGCGCCTTCGAAGTGAGCGAGCAATTTGGCACTTTCCGCCCGCCATCGCTCTACGAACTTGCCGCCCTCGACACGCGCAGAGGTAATCTTGAAAAGGCCCACGAGAGACTGGCTGCTGCGGCGCGTGAATTTCCGGATGCTCCAAAACTCGGCGATCTCGACATTACGCTGCTTCGTTTGTCCGGTCACAACCAGGTGGCAATGGATCGTCTGGCCGTACTCCTGAAAGACGATCCTGCCAATTCGTTTCTACGCTACGAAGCAGCGCGCCTTGGGCAAGAAGACAAAACACTCTGGGCACATCTTGCCGCAGATCCTGAACGCATCCTCGAAATTGCCATCCAATACATGCACTTTGGTTTGTACAACGAAGCTCTAGAGATTCTCGTGCGCGACTATCCTTCGGGCGTCAGCGTCGTCAGCGAACCAGGCATGCCCTTACCGCAGCAATATCCCTTGATCGCCTACTACCGCGGCTATTGCCGGGAACTTCTTCATCAAGACGGTGCTGCTGACTTTAGGGCAGCCTCGCGCATGCCCACGAAATACGTCTTTCCGAATCGCCCTGAATCTTTTGACGTCCTGAAAGCTGCCCTTGCCGCGAATCCGAAGGATGCTAACGCCCATGCGTTACTCGGTGACCTCTATATGTCCGGGGGGATGCAAGACGCCGCGATGACGGAATGGGAAGCAGCCAGAAACCTGAATCCCGCAATACCTGCGCTGCTCCGCAATATGGGCTACACCGTTCTCCATGCCAGCGGCTCTCCCGAACGCGCAGCCGAATTGTTCGTCGAGGGAACCAAGGCCGATCCTGAAAACGCCGAGAATTACCTCGGTCTCGAGAAGGCTCTAAGAGTGGCCGGGCGCTCTCCTGCCGAGCAGGCAGCCGCCTTGCAAAAATATCCAGGGAAGGCTCCGCCCGCGCAACTCGTCTTTCAGTTGGCCCGTGATTTGGCGGCCGCCGGACGCTTCGACGAGGCTCAGCGGGAGCTGGCCACTCGCTTTGTCTCCCGCGAAGAAGGTGGCGCAAGTCTGCTCGAAGTATACGTCGCAATCAAACTCGAACAGGCGAAGTCGCTGGCGCAGAAGAACCAGTGCAGCGAAGCGCGCGCTCTCATCCAGCATCTGACGGATCCTGTGCCGCAACTCTCCCTCAGGAAAGACGCTCTCGTCGAGGAGTCCCAATCGCAGAGCGCCCGCCAGAAAATTGCCGCAATAGAAGCGAGCTGTGCGAAATGAGCTTCAGGTCTCCAGACTCGCCCAACCAGCATGCGAAGCCGCAAAAAAAGCGCAGGCGCGAATCGAAAGAAGGCGGTGCTGCTCAGCTGGGGGGAGGTGCAGCACCGCCTTTGTTTTAAGGGATGCGGATCCGGGGGAGGAATTCCGCTCCCTTTCGAAAAAATCAACCGCGGACCGTCAACACCGGGCAAGTCGCCTTCGTGACCACGTTGTAAGCGATGGTTAGCGGCGCATGGCCAGCGAGGTTCCTGCGTGGCTTGGCCCCCATCACAACTAGGTCGGCCCTCGATTCCTTGGCTGCGATCAAAATCTCTTCCACCGCCGAACCAAAAATCACGCGAAACTCCGGTTTGCACCAATCTTCGCTGCCCTGTGGCATCAACTGCTTCATTCGCATGACGTTGATTTCGCGCTGCCGGGCGACGCTTTCTTCGGTGTACGGCGCGGAACTCTCGATCACGTGGAGCAGCGTGAGGTGTGCGGCGTGCTCCTGTGCAAGAGAAAGGGCATACGCAGCGGCTCTTTCCGCGCCCGGCCCGAAGTCAGTTGCGAACAGAATACTATTTAGTTCAACTTCCCTCCGGTTTTCACCCTTTACCGCCGGACCGACGGTTAGAACCGGTGCGTCCGCCTGGCGGAAAATTTCTTCTGCCACAGAGCCGATCAGGATTTTCTGGAGCTTGCCCCGGCCGTGGGTTCCGGCGACGACCAAGTCAATTTCATGCTCCGCGATCAGCTTTTCCAACGTCGGCCAGACGTTGCCCTCTTCCATCAACACTTCATGGGGAACGCCGCGCAGCTTTCCGGAAATCAATATGTCGATGAAGCCTTCTTCGGCCGCCTGCCGCACCTTTTCATACGTAGCCTGGGCCAGCTGCGGTTCGGCAAACTGGAACGGGTCTGGGTTAATTACGTGGGTCAGGTAGATACGCGCGTCGTAACGCCGCGCCAGCGCAATGGCAAAGCCCAAAGCCCGATCGGAAACTTCGGAAAAGTCGGTCGTGACCAGGATCTTGGTCAGAGACACCCTCTTGCTGGATTCCAGCATTGGTTTAACTACATGTTCGGCAACGTGCGGCATAACAGCTCTCCCTCCTGAATCCCGTGCCTCGTTCGCACCAGACCAGGGCGTTCTCATTCGCCCTTAAGAAGTGCACGTCTGGTACCAGAGCGTACTCGTGCTTGTTATTTGAAACAAACAGCTTGCACCGCTTTTTCGAATTCAAGTTGCAGCACTGTGCGAACTTAAGCAGAAATCTGCGTCGAATCACCTAATTCTGGGGAAAGAAAGGCTTGCGGAACGAGCGCTGTGAGACAACGTGGGGAACGCTTCCGTTCCAAAACAAAAGGCAGCGGCCAGCTAATCCATCAGCCCGTCATCCGGGCGTTCGCGATCGACTCTTCGACGCTTCGTTCTAGTCTTGCTGGCCGCTGCCAATCTTCTCTTTGTGGGCGTCCCTTTTTCCGACGTATCCTTTCGAGCCTTCACCGCGAGCCCGACCGTCGAAAAAGGAACGCCCACGGCTCAGCGTTTCGACAATCGCTCCATTGCCTAATTGCTAAGCGATTGTGAATGATGCAGCTGAGGTTCCTTTCCCGACCGCGCTCGCTAGCATTCTAAGTCGCCCCTATTCAAGGTCTTGCGAAATCTCCACCACTGCATACGATTCCTCACCCACGCGGATTGCGAGTTTTCACACTGAGTTCGTGTGATCTCACGCACTATCCCCCTCGGTTCACACGGCCTGCCTGTGGAAAATTGACCGTTTATTGCGAACTGGCCGGAGCTGCTGGCTCTTCTTCCTCGGAATGCGAGAGCCCGAACTTCTTCATCTTATACCGCAGCGCATCCCGGCTGATGTTGAGCAGCTTGGCTGCCCTTATCTGGTTTCCGTGAGACTGCTGCAGGGCCAATTCGACCAACGCGTGCTCGACGTCCTCGAGCGAAGTGCCGCCTTCGGGAATCGACAGGGGAGGCAACCTCCGCTTTCCCGGAATTACCGGAGCTTCGTTGGCGGCGCTTGCAGGGCTCTCGCTCGGACCCGCGGCGCTGCGCCCGCTCGCTACTGCGAAGGGCAGGTCCTCCGGCTTCAACAAATGGCCTTCTTCCAGAATCATCGAACGCTCTAGAGCATTCTTCAACTCGCGCACATTCCCGGGCCAGTCGTAGTTCATCACAAGACGCCGAGTCTCCTCCGTCAAACCTTGTACGGACTTGCGAAATTTCCGGTTGTAATGTGCCAGGAAGAATTCCACCAGGGGCAGAATATCCTCTTTACGCTCTCTCAATGCCGGCAGGTAGATCGCAATGATGGCCAGGCGGTAAAACAAGTCTTGGCGGAAGCGGCCTTCCCGTACTTCGCGCTCGAGATCGCGATTCGAAGCGGCGATTACCCGCACGTCTACCTGGATATCACGCACGCCGCCTACTCGACGAATTACCTGGTCTTCGAGCACCCGAAGCAATTTGGCCTGCAACAGCGGAGAAAGCTCCCCGATCTCATCGAGGAAGAGCGTCCCGCCGTCGGCTACCTCAAAAAGGCCCTTCTTCATGGCCTTGGCGTCGGTAAATGCTCCCTTTTCGTGGCCAAACAGCTCCGCTTCCATCAAGGTTTCCGGAATCGCCGAACAATTGATGGCTACAAAAGGGCGTTCCGACCGCGAACTCCGGTAGTGGATCGCCTTCGCCACCAGGTCCTTGCCCGTCCCGCTTTCGCCCTGGATCAGGATCGTTGTCGCTTCGCTTGCCGCCACCTTGTTCACAAACTTCATCAACTCCGTAATCTTCCGCGACACCCCTATTACTTCGTGGTATCCCGCGCGACGGCGTACTTCTCCGCGCAGCGACTCCACTTCCGTCCGCAACGCTCCCGCTTCCAATGCGTTTTGCAGCGTTACGCTCAGTTCATCGAAGTTGATCGGTTTGCTGACGAAATCATAAGCCCCCAGCCGCAGCGCCGCTTTCACGTCATCCAATTGCGGGTCGGCGGTCATCATAATGATGCTTCGCGTTTCGCCCGCCTGCTTCAGCTTTTCGAGCACTTCAATGCCGCTCAAGTAGGGCAGATGGACGTCCAGCAGCACCGCGTCTACGCTTTCGCTCTGTAGCGCGCGAAGGGCTTCTTCTCCGGTTTCCGCTTCCAACGCCTGGTAGCCGTACTCGGCGCACTTCTGCGTGAGTGCCCAGCGGACTAGCTTTTCGTCATCGACAATTAGAATGCGCTTCTGGCCCATCGGCTAATCCTACCACTAGCCCGCGGTCTTCACCCCGTCAATCGGAAGCCAAATCTTGAACTGGGACCCCTTGCCAAGTGTGCTGCTCGCTTCAATGTTCCCGCCGTGTGACTGCACAATGCCCTTCGCCAGCGACAGGCCAAGACCGGTGCCTTCGCTGCGCGTTGTGAAGAATGGCTTGAAGATTTTCGGCAATGCCTCAGGGGAGATTCCCCTGCCCGTGTCGGAAACCTGAATCACCGCGTGTTCGCCTTCTCGCGTCAGGTTGACGCGAATCTCCCCTCCTCCGCTAATCGCCTGGATCCCATTCAACAAAAGGTTCAACACGACCTGTTGAATCAGAGCCGGGTCGTGCAACACTTTGGGCAACGACGAGTTGGCTTCGAACTCAATCTGAATCGGCTTGGTCGACACCTGCTGTCGCGAAAGCAGAATTGCCTGCTCAATCGTGGTATTCAAGTCCGCAGGATGAAAATCCGGCGGCCGCGGGCGGGCGTAAGAGAGCAAATCATTCAAGATGGTCTGAATATGAAGAACTTCCCGTCGAACTTCTCCAAGAACCGCCCGGCTCGGGCTGTGCGGCGGCAACTCCTTCCCCATGACGTCTACAACGCCTGCGATGCCCGCAAGCGGATTGCGAATCTCGTGCGCCAGTCCGGCCGCCAATTCGCCGAGCGTGGCCAGGTGCTCGGCGCGCGCCATTTCGCGTTTGTGCAGTTCGTCGAGCTCCCGGCGATTCTGGTCGAGCCGCTGAACCATCTCATTGAACCTGCGACCGAGCTGTCCGATATCGTCATCCCGCTTGGCGAAAGAAACCCTTGACGTCAGGTCGCCCTGACGGATGCGTCCGATCGTGTCCATCAATTCTTCGAGCGGGCGCTCCACCAATACCAGCAGGACGGACAGCAGCACGAAGCACAGCAGAATGGCGCACGCCACTCCCGCCAACAGGATCCATTGGAACTCGCGAATCTCCAAAGAACGTAGCAACGCTAATATTGCTACCAGGCTGATGGCTAATACCGCGATGATCGGAATGAAAACTTTCCACTGCCAGCGTATCCCGGTGGCCCACCGCACGAATTGGGGCAGGTTCATGTCCGTTATCACACCAAAGAGCCGCTTGGGACGCAAGACTCTGCTGCTTAGCGCTGGGCCCGCAACCGGCAAACTGGACCCACACGCGTAGACCCGCTCCCCATGATCCGGAAGGCCGCGTCTTTTGCGGCCCGACGGACTTCTCAACCCTTCAGCTAAGCTCGATTCGAAACTGGACCGGTGTGCCGTGCATTTTCCTGAAGGCATCGAACCAGCGAGGAGAATCCCCTATGCCCCTCGTACGCATTTCACTTCGCCAAGGCACAACGGCGGAATACCGCAGAGCCATTGCCGATGGCGTTCACAGCGCCATGTTGGAGGTCCTGGCAGTTCCCGCCGATGACAGGTTTCAGGTGATTACCGAACACAACGCGGATGGTCTTATCTACGACCTGCAGTATCTCGGCATTCAAGGCTCCGACCGCGTAGTCTTTGTGCAAATCACGCTGAGTGCCGGACGCAAGCCCCAGCAGAAGCGCCAACTCTATAAACGTATGGCAGAGATACTCGCCGAAAATCCCGGCCTGCGTCCGCAAGACCTCCTCATCAATCTGGTGGAAGTAGCCTGGGAGAACTGGTCGTTCGGAAGCGGCGAAGCTCAATACATGGATAGGCAACTGGCGCCCTTCGGTGCCGCTTTCGCGGGCCCCACACATCCAGTAGATTTGACGAATGCGCCGTTTAGCAAGTTTGTTCGCCGGTCTCCTGCTGGTTTCCGCAGTGGCGATTCTCTGTGCGGCTTCTCGGTCAAATACGGAAGCGGTTCCCGCAACTTCGTTTCTTGGCTTCGACGCCAACGACTATCCCGGTGACGACGCACTGCCACTCCTCCGCAAAACATTTTCGTTCACGAGTTTTTGGCTCGGCCCGGCACCGGGCGAAAAACGCACGACCTGGCTAGGGAAGCGTGCCCTGCTTGAGTCGCACGGATTTGGCTTTCTGGTTTTGTACAACGGCAGGGACAGCCACAAACTCAAGTCACTTCCCGACGCGCGGCAAAAAGGTCGCCTCGACGCGCAAACCGTCGCGAGCCTCGCTCGTCAGGAAGGCTTCCCATCCGGAACTGTCATCTTCCTCGATATCGAAGAGGGCGGTCGCCTGCCTGAGAGCTACCATGAATACGTTCGAGCCTGGTTCGATGAACTCACTCGAATACGCTTCCACGCCGGCGCCTACTGTTCTGCCGTCCCGGTCGACGAGGGCCAAGGCAACACGATCACTACCGTCAGGGACTTGCAGGATCATCTCGGCGGCCGCAAGCTTGTGTTCTGGGTTTTCAACGATGTCTGCCCGCCTTCGCCGGGCTGCGTTTTCTCGAACATCCCACCCATTGCCCAAAGTGGCTCTTCCGCCGACGTTTGGCAGTACGCGCAATCTCCGCGCCGCAAAGAACGCACGGCTAATTGCTCTGCCTCCTATGCCGCCGATGGGAATTGCTACGCTCCCGGCGACACCGCTCACAAATGGTTTATTGACGCGAACGTGGCGACGACCGCAAATCCTTCCGCCCCCCGCAACTGAAACCATCCTGGCCGCTTCTTTTCGTTTCAATCAAATATGGCTTCATCCGACGAGGAGTACTGCCATCGCGGCTGCCAGCATCAGTGCCAAAATCATCCCGAACGCGATGGCATTCTTCTGTTTATAGGCGCGGCGGGACTCAACAGGCTTTCGAAGGGCCTGTTCCATTGTGAGGTTCTTGTCGTTAGTAACACCGCGCCAACGATGTTAAAATCCTCTTCGCCGTTATCTGCCGCGAATCGGTGACTGCCTCGGACGCGCACTTGACGATTCCACGCCATCCCAATCCCCTTGCCTCTCTGCGTAGGCGAGCGAGCCGACAGGGGTTAACGTCATCATCGCTTTTTCTTCGCATTCAAATTTTTGCATCGGGCCCGGCCTCCCTGCCGCCCGTCCAAACTCCTCTGCAAATTAACTCCGTTTGTGTGAACCCTTTACCGTTATGCCGCATCTAACGAAATGCTGACAATCCGTTGACCTTTTCTACGCATAGCACACATCAAAATTATTCGTGCGTTAGCACTTCGAATCGCAGTTAACGTGTATGCGTAGAGAGTTTTCGAGTCGCCAGCCCGGCTCGCGTCCGCCATTCGCGGACAGAAAAAAAGGAGTTGTATGCTCATGGCACAGCAGTATCTTCTGGCAAGCGATTTCGACCAGACGCTCAGCTTCAACGACTCAGGTGCTGTTCTGAGCGAACTCATCGGCTTTCATGCCTTCGATGAAAAGGTCAAGGGCCTGTCCAATCTCAACCTCGTTCAGCAGGGTGCGGAGCTCTCTTATCTGATCCTCCACGATCCTGGTTTCCGCAGCGCCCGCCGCGAGCACTTGATCGAAACCGGCAAGCGCGTCCGGCTGAAGCACGACATCAGCCTCTTTGCCCGGTCTCTCGATAACCTCGCCGATGGCTACAAGTTTTCCTTTTACGTCATCTCGGCTGGACCTCAGGAAATCATCGAGTCGGCCCTCGAAGGCATCGTGCCCCCAGACCACATCTTCGGAACGCGTTTCCGCTTCAACGAATCCACCGGTGAAGTGGAATCGGTCATCCGGGCTTCGGCGGGCTGGGGCAAGATCACCGTCCTCGAAGAATTGCGCGCATCGCTCGCCATCAGCCACGACCACATTATCTACATGGGCGACGGCAGTTCCGATCTGCCCGTCATGATGCATGTCAACCAGTCTGACGGCCTCACGATTGCCGTCTCGGAGGCCAAGTTCATCACCCGTGTCGCGCGCCGCACCGTACTGAGTGACAGCGCCATGAGCGTACTTGTGCCCGTCCTCGAAGAAATACTTCGCTGGGACTCCGCGAAAATCCGTCGTTTCTTCGCCGCGCGCGGCCTCACTCTTCGCGAGTGGGACAAGATGCGCACCGACCTGCTCACGATCGAAGAGTCGGCCAACCAGGCGCCCACAACAACAGTCACACAATAGCGTTCGCCTGCGTTTCGCACACTTCGCTCGGCGCGCTCCCTCTCGCGTAGGTGCCGGCCTTCAGCTCAGCAATCTCACGCCGGAGCGCGCCAACGGGCCGGCAGTTTGCTATTCTGGCTGCTCCCTTGGAGGATCTATGTCCCGCAAAAGCATTCTGATGCTCGTTGGCGACTATGTCGAAGACTACGAAGTGATGGTCCCGTTTCAGGCGCTATCGATGGTCGGCCACATTATCCACGCTGTCTGTCCAGGCAAAAAAGCAGGTGACCTTGTTCGCACGGCGATTCACGATTTTGAGGGTGACCAGACCTACTCCGAAAAACGTGGACACAATTTTGCCCTGAACGCGACCTTCGAAAACGTCAAGCCTGAAGACTACGATGCCCTGGTCATCCCCGGTGGGCGCGCGCCGGAGTACATTCGCCTCAATCCCAGAGTGCTCGAGGTCGTCCGGCATTTCGCCTCGGCCAAGAAGCCAATCGCCGCGCTTTGCCACGGCGCGCAGGTTCTCGCGGCCGCCAAGGTCCTCGAAGGGAAAAAGTGCAGTTGCTATCCGGCTGTGGCTCCGGATGTGGCCCTTGCGGGCGGGACTTACGCCGAAGTCGCCATGACCGAAGCCGTGGTGGACGGCAATCTCGTTACCGGTCCTGCTTGGCCGGCAAATCCGGCCTGGCTGGCAAAACTCCTTCACGTCCTCGGTACACGCATCGAACTCTAGGCGTTCCGTTGCCGCCGCGAAAATTCCTCGCTCTCGCCCTTTCTAAATTCATCCAGCGAGGAGATAATCATTTGTTTGACACTCCACCCCGAGGCGAGTCTTACGTCATGGCCAACATCAACACAAAGAAAGGTGTGATTGGAATCTTAACGGGCGGCGGCGACGTCCCCGGGTTGAACCCGGCCATCCGCGCGGTTACCTTCCGCGCCTTGCGCGAAGGCTATGAAGTCATCGGAATCCGGCGCGGCTGGGCCGGTCTGGTCGATATCGTTCGCGATGACAAGTACGACAACTCAAACAACTTTCAGCGCCTCACCGAAGACGTCGTCAACCGCGCCGGGCGAACCGGCGGCACGTTTCTCCACTCTTCCCGTACCAATCCCGCGCACGTCAGCAAAAACACCGTCCCCGACCATTTGAAGGATCAATATGCGGAGGACAAGAATGATCTTACCCCGGAAGTGCTGAAAAACCTCGCCTGGCTTGGCATCGAGTACATGATTCCCATCGGCGGCGACGACACCCTCAGTTACGGCGTGCGCCTTTACCAGGAAGGTGTGCGCGTCGTGGCTATCCCTAAGACCATGGACAACGATGTTCCCGGCACGGACTACTGCATCGGCTTCAGCACCTGCGTGACCCGCACAATTCAGATGACTAACGCTCTGCGTACTTCTGCCGGCTCTCACGAACGCTTCATGGTCCTTGAAGTTTTTGGGCGCTACGCCGGCTTTACTGCGATGCTGCCCACCATGGCCGGAGCCGCCAATCGCTGCGTGATCCCCGAGCATAAGTTCAACATTGAGCAACTTACCGAACTGCTGGTTCATGACCGCAGCCGTAATCCCAGCAGGTACTCTATCGTGCTCGTGTCCGAAGGCGCGATGTTCGAAGGTGGCGAAATGATATTTCAAAATACCGCTGCCGACGCTTTTGGTCACAAGAAACTCGGCGGCATCGGCGATTTGGTTTCTGAGGAACTCACCCAGCTTTCTCCCAAGTACAACAACGGCAAGAAAATCGAGTGCATTAATCAGAAGCTCGGCTACCTCGTTCGTTGCGGCGATCCCGATGCGATCGATTCCATCGTTCCCATGGCCTACGGCAACCTCGCTCTCGACCTGCTCCTCAACCGCATCCATGGCCGGCTGGTTGTTCTCAAGAACGGCCGCTATGACAACATGCCCATCGAAACCGTCACCTCTTCGAAGAAAATCGTCAATGTCAAAGAGCACTACAGTACCGAGCGCTTGCGTCCTGTCTACCAGAGCTTCGAAATGAAGCCTTTGTTCCTGGCCACCAGCGATTTCGGGTAAGTCTCCGGGGCCCTCTTGCGCCGGTCGGCATTCTCCTGCATCCTAGTCCCATTCCGCCCGGCTGGAACGGCCTTGGTTCGTTTCGGCCTGCCTGCGCCTGCAAAATTCGCCTTTCGAGGTCTCCATGGCGACTCTTCCCGTACCCGTCACTGGCGAGCATTCTCAGGCTCTCATCGTCGACTCCAGCCCGGAGATCAATCGACTGCTCGCAAACCTTTTCGATGGTTCTGAATGGACCATTCGCTACGCTGGCAACAACAAGGATGCTCTGCGGCTGGCGCAGGAAAGATCCTATGACCTCATCATCACCGGTGAAAAGACCTCTGGGCACGAGGATGTCGATCTTCTCCGCCGTTTGCGCCTCGTGCGCCCTCACACCCGCCTCATCATCCTGACCGACGAATTCGTTCCCGGTGATGTCTTGGAGTCCATTCGCGAGCATGCCTTTAGCTACTTCGCACGCCCCTTCTCGACCGAGAAACTGGCGGAGATTATTCGCCTTTCGATGATGGAACCATGCTGGGATGACGGCATTGAGATTCTTTCGGCCACTCCGGAATGGATCCGGCTTTCGGTTCGCTGCGACATTGTGGCCGCAAATCGTTTGCTTCAATTCTATCGCGAGGCCTCCGGCCTCCCGGATCCCGAGACCGAAGAGGTCGCTGGTGCTTTTCGGGAACTTCTCGTTAATGCCATGGAACACGGCGGCAAGTTCGACCCGCACCAGTACGTCGAGGTCGGTTACGTGCGCACTAAACGCGTCGTGATGTGCCGCATCAAGGACCCCGGTGAAGGGTTCTCGCTTGAGGAGTTACAACACACCGCCCTGGCGAATCCTCCCGACAATCCCTTTCAGCATATGGCTGAACGGGAAGCGCGCGGAATGCGCCCGGGAGGTTTTGGCATCCTCATGGCCAAAAAGCTCGTGGATGAACTGCTTTACAACGAGCAGGGCAACGAGGTCTTGCTCGTGAAGTATCTCAGCAACCCCAGCGAGCCCCGCAAGAGTTAGCGTTCGAACCCGCCCTCGCTGCCGGCGTCTTCGACTGAAAATCGTCCGCTCCCGCCGGCGCTCAAATCGTAAGGGCGGAGCAACCCCCAGAGGCGTTGCCCCGCCCCTCCGTCCAACTTCGTCCAAAAACTAATTCAGCCGGAACGTAACCGTTACATTTAACTGCACTGGCACCGGCTCGTCGTTCAGATAGGTCGGCTCATACTTCCAGCGGCCCACTGCGTCCATGGCGGCCTGGATCAATAGCGGTGGTCCCGACACTACTTTCATTTCCACAACATTGCCATGCTCATCAAGGACGGCGTCGATCACAACTGTTCCTTGAATGTGGGTTTGTCTGGCCAGCGCCGGGTACACCGGCTCCACGCTGTACGTTGCTCTCGGCTCCCTCACTCGGCCACCACCTACCCGTATCGGTGCTTTCGGTTTGTTATCCCGTGGAGCAATAGGTGCCGTCGGAATGGTACTGACTCCGTCAATCACGCCGCCAATCACCCCTCCCATTGATCCGCCCGCAACCCCGCCCGGGACGCCGCCAGCGACTCCGCTAGCGTCGACGTCTGGCGGCAGCGGCGACTCCTTAATCTCCGCGATTGTTTTCGGTATCACGGCCGGTGCCACCAGTTTTCCGGCGTTCTCGAATACTTTGGGTGGTGGCATCGCTTTCACAATCGTCGGCGCCGCCGGGGGTGGTGGTGGCGGTGGCGGCGGAGCGACCAGAAACGTCTGTTCAAACTGTTTCAAGTTGATCGTGTCTGTGAAATAAAGTCCTGCAAAAACCGGAGCAGCGAGTATCGACAGGTTGATGACCAGTGAAATCAGAAAATCTGCTGGGCGGGAAGTTCCCGCCATGCGGTTGTACTCGAGCACGGACGATTGGAATGAACCCTCTTCCCGAACGACCCCGCCTGACGGCGCCGCTTTCGCTGGCGTTTGACCTGCTTTCCGGGGCTCCAGAACCAGGGTTTCAGAATGTTCTGTCTTCTTTGCCGGCGATTCCAGAGGAACTTCAGTGTGGATGGACGGAGCCATGACCTTTGCCTCCAGGCAGAAGAAACGCACGTGCCGTGCCAAGGACTGTCTCTCTATGTTATTCCGTGAATTAGAGTTAAGTGCCCCTTCTCCCGCCTTTGCGCCAACTCGCGCAAGTCCTTGCCCCACTTTTGTGTATGGTTGCCCAGCCCGAGTTCCCTTTCCCCGCTCGTGCCGGGCAGCCATCGATCATGTATCGATGTCCATCGGGCACTCATCCAACGCAAAAAAAGATTCACTTTGAGGTGAACTGATGCAGTTCCGCAAGCTCGGAAAACTCGGTCCAGAGCTCTCCGCGGTCAGTTTGGGCTGCATGGGTATGTCGGAATTTTATGGTCCTCGCAACGATGCGGAATCGATCGCTACGATTCATCGCGCCATCGAAATGGGCATCAACTTTCTGGACACCGCCGATGTTTACGGCTACGGCGACAACGAGATTTTAGTCGGCAACGCGATTCGCGGACGGCGCGAGCAGGTTTTCCTCGCCACCAAGTTCGCCATCGTCCGCGATCGCGCTAATCCTCACGCGCGCGGCGTAAGCGGCAAGCCCGAGTACGTCCGTGCTGCCTGCGAAGCGAGTCTCAAACGGCTCGGCGTTGATACCATCGACCTTTATTACCAGCACCGCGTCGATCCCAACACCCCCATTCAGGACACCGTAGGCGCCATGGCCGATCTCGTGCGCGCAGGCAAAGTCCGCTTTCTCGGCCTTTCCGAAGCCTCGCCCGCCACCATCCGCCGCGCGCATGCTGTTCACCCGATCGCAGCGCTGCAAACCGAGTACTCGCTTTGGACGCGCGACCCCGAAGACCAAGTCCTTCCTACTGCGCGCGAACTCGGTGTCGCTTTCGTCGCTTACAGCCCGCTCGGCCGCGGATTCCTTACCGGACAGATCAAGCGCTTCGAAGACCTGGCCGAGGATGACTACCGCCGCTCCTCACCGCGTTTTCAGGGGGAAAATTTCCAGAAAAATCTCGATCTCGTCGCGCGCGTCGAACTCCTTGCCCGCGAAAAGAGCTGCACGCCCAGCCAATTGGCGCTTGCATGGCTTCTCGCTCAAGGCAATGACATCCTCCCGATTCCCGGCACGAAGCGCAGAAAATACCTGGAAGAAAATCTTGGCGCGCTTCAGGTGCAATTAACGCCCGGCGACCTCCAGCGCATCGAGGAAGTTGCTCCGAAGGGCATTGCCTCCGGCCTTCGCTACCCGGAAGCCATGATGCACCTCGTCAACGGCTGATTTGGTGTGCCTCGGCAGGGCCTCTCTACGAGCCGTGTTTCCTCGCCATCTTCAGCGCGACGAACATCAGGAATTCCCGGTCTTCGTCTCCGATTCGGCGCAGTAGTTGCCGGAGCCGCGCGAACAGGCTTGCGCCTTCGCCGGATCTCGTCCAGTTCAGTTCGCTGGTTTCCCGTTTCACGTGCCAGTTGCCCACCGGTGCTGGCTGGTCTCCTTCATAGAAGAGTTGGTAGAGCAGGACTTCCAGCGCTTGCGCGATCTTCTCCAGTGTCTCGACGCTCGGTACCGTATGTCCGTTTTCTACCCGCGAGACGTAGCAGCGAAGCAGGCCCGTTCGCTCTTCAATATCCGCTTGTGATAATCTCTTTTCTTTCCGGGTCATCTTTAGCCGCTCACCGAGCATCATGTGAACCACCTCTTGTGTGGCGCCCGCGCTTTGCCCCCTGCCTGTCGTGGCAAAACCCCTGTCCGTCTAATGCCTCTTGCTTAACCGGTCTTGCCCCCCTTTACTTGGCGTGATGTCGCTGGCCAACCCGGCCACGCGGCATACACGTCCGTGCTCGTCCCGGATGACGAACGCCCGCGCCTGGATCGAGCGTTCTTGCCCGTCCGGCCGCCGGATCCGGTACTTGACCTCGCACTTTCCCTGTTCCGGCCAGGCTGCCCTCAGTTCGAGAATCTTCTTTGCTTTCTCCCGATCCTCCGGATGCACCGCGGCCAGCCACGCCGTCGAGTCTTCGAATAGAATCCGCGAAGGCCGTCCCCAGATCGCCTCGTACGCCGGGTTCACATACAAGACCTTCTGCTCGACCACATCGAACAGCCAGAATACGTCGGGACTCGTTTCGGCCAATTGTTCCAGTAGCTGTCTCGCCTCGGCGAGTGACTGCCCCGCTGCCGCCCGCTTCGCCGATTCCGCTTGCAGAGTCCCGAGCACCTCGTCCAGGTCCTGGGTTTTCTTGTCCAATATTGACCTCAGCAAGCCGTGGATGCTCAGCAACTCTTCCTTGTCGCTCCGCGCCTGCTTCACCGCTGCCGCCACAATCAGGGTTGTCGTTCCCACGATGGCCACCAAGCTGCCAAGGACGATGGGTGGCTTTGCTTCACCGCCGTACGGCCCCGACCCATGCAACGTTCCCCACGTCGCAAATCCAAAAAAAATCAGATTCGCCCCGGCCGTCTCCAGCGGACAAAACCGGAATGCCGCCCAGATCAGAAACGGAAAGCACATGAACGCTCGCGCATGCCCATGAGCCACCGTGACTCGGGCAGGCCCGAACACCACCACAGAAACCAGGCTCAGTCCTGCCAGCAGCCCTAGGAGTTCGAGGGTTTCACCGAGCGTCAGGCTGTTGTGCCGATTGCCCAGGAGGATGATCAGAAATGGGGCGAGTGCCAGGGCACCCAGCATGTCCCCTAGCCACCACGTTACCCAGACCGACCCGAAATGCCCCCAACAGGCCAATCCATCCTGGCAGAGTGTTGAAACGCCAACCGTCGCGCTGATGGCCGTCGCCAGCAAACCCGCAAATACCGTATAGCGGATCACGAACTCCGGTCTCAGAAACGCTTTGGTTCCGTCCGCGTACCTCTTGACCAGGTACGCCCCGGTTAGTCCTTCCAGTAGGTTTCCCGCGGCGATCTCCAGTGAATTGAGCATTGCGCCCGTCGTGCTGATGTTCACCAGGAATGCGCCTGCCACAATCGCAGGCCACATTCGGTAACCGCCAAGCAGCAACGCCGCCAGGGAAATGCCTGTGGGCGCCCAAAGCATTGTCGCACTTGGATGCAGCGAGGCGAATTGCAGCCCAAACTTTCCTGCAAGGAAGTAGGCGGCCGATACGAGTACTAGCAACCCCGCGTAGCGTGCCCCGGGAAGGCCGGCTCCCAAGGCGTTAAGCTCTACTCGCCGTTTTGGTTTCTCTGCTGTGTCCTCAACTCGTTCAGCGAGCGGCATCGCTCCTCCCCAAACGGCATCTGCTCGAAAGAATCGACTCGCGCTCGTGGAGCCGAGAAAGTGAACTTAAACCAATCATTAAACCCGACGAAATCTTGTCAAGCAACCAACACTAAGTCTCGGCTTAGCTTGGAGAATTGTTCGAACGAATCCCTTCCGCTAGCGGCTATTCAGCGCCGCGCTCAATTCGCTGCGCGTCTGAATTACCCGCAGAATTGCGTCACGTGTCACCATCCCGATGATATTGGCTGTGCCTTCCTCACCGTGACTCACCACCGGCATCTGATTCACATCCGCGGCAATCAGCCTCTCCAGCAACCGCTGCAGCGGCTCCTCCGGTGATGCCCACAGAATGTTCTCTCGCGGCACCATGACCGACTGCACCGAATTGACGCGCCACTCATCGCGCGGCATCCGGTTCAGGGCCGCTACGTTCATCAAACCTACCAACCGGTCGTCCATTGTCACAATATGGATTCTCCGCCCCGTACGGAGCACCTCGTTGCTGTACTCCTCGAGGCTCGTATTGCCAGGCACAGTCGGCACGTCGCGGCTCATCACATCTGCCGCACGCAGCCCGCTGAGCGTCTCTCGAATCGTCACTTGCGCCACACTGGCCTGCGCCGCATTCAGCAGGAACCAGCCTATGAGAACAAGCCAGATGCCGCTCAAATCTTTGTTGAACGTCGACCACACGCCAATCACGATCAGCCCGAAGGCGATGATCTTTCCGCTTGCCCCGGCAACCCTCGTGGCGCGCGTATAGTCCTTCGTTGCTCCCCACACCATCGCTCGAAAGATCCGGCCTCCGTCGAGCGGAAATCCGGGGAGCAGATTAAATGCTGCCAACATGCCATTGGATTTGTACAAATAGGTCGCCAGCGCTCCGAGCATCTGATTCGACGGAGACACCAGCGTAAGCAAGTAGAAGAATCCGGCCAGAAATACACTGGCCACCGGTCCCGCGATAGCAATATTGAATTCCTGAATCGCTTTTGTCGGTTCGCGGCCGATTCGAGCGAGTCCGCCGAAAATAAACAGCGTAATCGACAGGACTTTGATCTTGTAGCGCTGCGCGACCACGCTATGGGCTAACTCGTGGAACACAACGGAGGCGAAAAACAGTGCGCTTGCCAGGATCCCCACGGCCCAGTGCTCCGCCGTGGTCCACTGCGGATGTTGCTGCCTGAACTGCATTGCCAGAAACAACGTGATCAGGCCAAAGATCAGGATCCAGCTCAGGTCCAGATAAATAGGTATGTCGAAAATCCGGCCGATTCGGATTCCCTGCGCTTCGGACATGAAGACCTCGTTATGCCGATTCCGTTCTAGACTACCGCTGAATCCCCGCCGCACCAAACCTCCGCTATCATCTCATCATCCTGGCTTTCCTGGCCGCCGGCACCGCGTCCAGCAAAACACGCCGTGTCTCTAACGCCACGCAGGTGACCCCTACCACCTAAACTAAACCGCGTATTTGCAATCTCCCGCGACCGGCCGCTCGCGTGCCGTTTCTCCCACCGTAAGCCATACCGAGGAGAACACACCATGCGGCGGCGAACGGCAAACCGGAAGTGCTCCAACAACCGCATCCCGCAATCCACGCTTTTCGCCTTAGCCCTGGCACTTTCAGCCGCAGCTACCTCCGCACCGATCCCCGCCAAGCCCCTCGGCGAACCCAGGCCGAGCGCCGGTTCCGACCGCCGCATCATCGTCAGCATCCCCGACCGCAAACTAGCCCTTATCGAAAACAACCGCGTCGTCAAAATCTACGAAGCCGCCGTCGGGGCGCCTCTGAGCCCCAGTCCTAGCGGCGAGTTCCAGATCGCAGAACGCCTCGAAAATCCCACGTACTACAAGCCCGGCCTCGTCATCGGCCCCGGCCGAGACAATCCTCTCGGCCGTCGCTGGATCGGTCTGAACCTCAGGGGTTTCGGCATTCACAGCACCAATCGCCCGGATTCCATTGGCCACAACGCCTCCCACGGCTGCATTCGGCTCCGCAATCGTGACATCGAGGAGCTGTTTGCGCATGTGAAAGTCGGCGAGCGCGTCTCCCTGATGGCGGAACGCACCGACGAAACCGCCCAGATTTTTGGTCCCGCACCCACTTCTTCCAGTGCCGAGACCCTGACGGCAAAGAACGAGCTCCGCTCCTCGGCCGCAGGCGAGCAAAGCGGCGACCGTTGAACAGTTTCCCGTCCGCAAAGGAGAACACAGATGGACACGATGTTTGGCTTCGCAAGTTTGGTGATTACGACCCTCTTGGCGCTCTTTCTGGCCCTAGCGCTCGAAGGCCTCCTCTTGCGTGCCGTGGTTGCCCTGATGCAGCCGGCCACCGCCGACCGCCGGGCACCGAAACCCGGACTCGGCCACGGCGCGCAGCTGGTAGCCCAGGCGTATAAGAGGGCTCGCTAGTCGCGCCAACGGATTTCCTCGGTTCGGCATGTCATTCCTGCAAGGTCCCCGATGTCAGCCGTTCCAGGAATAAGAAAGAAAGGACAACGCCATGCTCGCTTTGAAATTCTTCCTGATGATTCTCGGCCTGGGCCTGTTCGGCAGCGCGGGAGCCATGGTCGCCTATGACGTCTATGTTGCCGCAAGACTCCGCTGGCTGCTCGAACAGTCCAGCGGCCAGGGAGGGGCGGAAGGAATAACGCCAAAACCCGATCGCCCTTTCGGCCCGGTGCGTTGGAAGCCGGCACAAACTCTCGCCCTGGCGGGAATCCTGCCGGTACTGCTGGCACTCAGCATTTCGGTAGTTCCCGACGGCTACGCGGGCATTCGCGTAAGCCAGCTTTCCGGCGTGCACCCCGCTACGTTGTATCCCGGCGCGCATTTTCTGACCCCGTTCATTGACACCATCGTTCTCTATGACACGCGCGAGCAAGTCTACACAACCTCCGCCGCGGCCGGGCCCAAAGCCACCGGCGAAGTCCTCGTCGTGCAGGCTCGCGAAGGCTTGAACATCGGCCTCGCCGTCAGCGTTCGCTACCGCCTCGATCCCAGCCGCCTCAGCTCGATCCATCAGAATCTGCCTCAGCCCGTCGGCGATCAGGTCGTGGCTCCTGTTGTTTCCTCGATCTACCGCCAACTGGCTCCCAATTACGAAACCCGGGAAATCTTCGCCGTAAAGCGCGAAGAACTGCGCACCCACGCTGCCGATGCGATCAAGACCCGTCTCGCCAGCGACGGCATCGTCGTTCGCGAGGTTCTCCTGCGCGACATTCAACTCCCGGCCGAATACGCCAAGGGCCTCGAAGGTCTCCTCCTTAAGGAACAGGAGAACGACCGTCTCGGCACCGAACAGGAAATCAAGCAGAAGGAAGTTCGCATCGCCGAACTCGAAGCCGACGCGCAAAAGGCCCGCGAGGTGAAGCAAGCCGAAGCGCAAGCTCAGGTCCGCGTGCTGCAGGCCAAGACGGAAGCGGACGCCATGCAATACACTTTGCCACTCAAACAGAAACAGATCGAGCAAAGCAAACTTGAAGCCGAAGCTCGCAAGGAAGCCACCTTGCAGAATGCCGAAGCCGCCGCCCAGGCCAAGATCATTGACAGCAAAGCTGAAGTCGAGCGCCAGCGCAACCTCGCCGACGCCGAAGCCAATCGTATCCGCGTAACCGCCGCCGCCGATTCCGAACGCATGAAGTACGAAGCCAGCGTCCTCAAGCAGAATCCCATGCTCATCCAGAAGATCATCGCCGAGCGCCTTTCCGACAAGCTGCAAATCATGATGGTTCCTATGGATGGCAAAAACTTCTTCGCCACCGACGTTATGCGCTCCGCCTTCCAGAACAACTTGAACAACAACGGCAGTTCCGCGCCTCGGGATAGCCAGGACGACTCGGATGATCCCGCGCCGGTTGCCACGACAGCCTCGCAACGCAAGGCGGCAAAACGGCCATAGCCACGAATTCGGGGAAGCGGGTAGAGCAAGAGCCGCTTCCGACGAGCGCCGGCCTGCCACCGGGGCGGCGCGGTTCGCTTCGCGAAAGGAGAAGCTATGAGCAGAAAGACAAGCACCGCCGCGCTTGACACTCCCGCCAACGGCCTCTCCGAACTTCGCGTCGCCTGCCGCGCCGCCCGGCCGGCGAGACGGCCCGGTGAATCTCTCTTTGCGTACACGCACTTCCCAAGCGCAGCTCGCGATTTCCCAGGAGGATCGTATGCACGGCACAACTCAAGAACGCGGACCGTGGAACCTTCGCACAATTGTCCCGGTCATGTTGCGTATCACCTTCAGCCTGCTTCTCTGGACCCTCGGCGCAAGCATGACGATCTCCGCGGCTCAGGCCGGCGAACATCAGGAAGTCACGAATTTCCCGATCGACCGCGCGGACATTGAAGCGCTTCAGCGCCGGGTGAATTCCGGCCACGATGAGTGGTGCCGCGACCCGCAATTTGTGGCTTCCGCTGTTATTCGTCGTATCTCTCCCGAATTCTCTGGCTCTCAGATGGCCCTCGCTTCTCTTCCGCTCGAGACAGAACAAGCCCGCGTCACCAGAATGGTCTACATCTACCATTGCCTCGACAGCCGTACCACCTACCGCATCACCGTTCGCCGCTTTCACTGGCTGCTGCCCGCTGCGGGCTCGTTCCGGCAAATGATCTGGGTCCCGGTACGCGCCGAGATCATTACCCGCGACAGCCTCGATTAAAGCGGTCACCCCAAAAGTTCCACTAAAAGACAAAAAAACAACCCTCCTGACCAGCCGGGCGGCGCTGACCACGTCGCCCGGCATCTATCTTTTCGGGAACAGTGTTAGCATTCGAAGGGCTCAGTGAGGTGACGATTGCAGCGCACAGCTCGGGGAATTCTTCTTATCTTCATGATCGGCACGATAAGTTCCGCGAGGTATTCATCCGCACAGAGCGCCGAAGAAAAATCATCGCCTTGCGAAGCCCTTCGCTCACAAAAAGCCAAAGTCTATGGTTTCCGTTTGGCGCAACTCAACGAAACCCAAATAGAGGAAAAGGGCAAAGAGATCAACGCCTTCTGGAAGCAGGTTCAAGCCGACGGGTCTGAAGGCACCGCCTGCGTTCGCTCCATGCTCGAGCAGGAAAAAACCGATCACCTTTTCCAGTTCGATGCCGCCTCGGTGCTCTACCAGGCGGATCGCTCTCCCGCGACTCTCACCCTAGTTCGCGACTCCATTGCTCAGGCCGATTTTCAGGAATCCGACCCCGCCAGCTACCTGGCCCTGGCACTCGATCTCGGGCAGTCTGGCGTCGACATCCACGTTCTCGCGGCTAAATTTCTTCGCTATCCCGACGCCGTCATTCACGTCCCCGAACACGCCCTTGAACTCGATTCCGACACTGCCGCGCTCGTTCTCTATGGCAGCATGGATCCGTCTCTCGCGAGCAAAGCTTTGATCGAACAGTTACAGGCCCGGGAACTTTATGTTCGCTCGGCCGCAGCTCACCTCCTCGCGGAACAGATGACCGACGAGAGTTTTCCTGCCCTCAGCCACTGGGATGGCCTTTCCAAAATCCAAGAAGACTTTCGCCGCAACGATATTCAAGCCATCATGAAATACAAAGCCCCGAATCCCGATGATTTTGCTCATCCGAAATGGACCCGCGAACAGATTCTCGTCGTCATCGCTGGCCTCCCGCACACGCGTAAGGAATTCGACGACATAATGGCTACCAAAGGAGCGGCCTTCGATCAGCAGGTTCGCCAAAAGAAGCCTTCGCAGGAGGAACTCTCCCAAATCGTCGCCGAGAGCGAACCCATCTACGGCATTGCGGACCGCACTTCCTTCATCGCCAGTGCCGTCGCCACGCTGAAGCCCGAGGACTTCGCAACAATCCGCGAAGCCAGGCGCAAATCACTGTTCAATGTCTCCGACGAAAGCCTCTCCGAATACCTGGCCTTCACTCAAGTGATGATCGGCCTGCTCAACCGCCTCGACCTCTATAAGGACTATCGCTCACACTGACGTGCTATCA
>Ga0306920_100000245_pt1 | contig 63340 bp, 63 predicted proteins | sample flu12Cox44000170_FD_204666 | JGI IMG/M metagenome (GOLD analysis project Ga0306920, IMG submission 204666) | Lab enrichment of tropical soil microbial communities from Luquillo Experimental Forest, Puerto Rico - flux4day.12C.oxic.44.000.170 (v2)... | ecosystem: Environmental > Terrestrial >...
CGAGGGCGTGACGAACTTGTCCGCCGCGTTCTTGACCGAGGCGACGGGGAGGTTGTTTTTCACCGCGTAGGCGAGCTCGACGTACCCGAGCGCACCCGGCTGATTCTTCACCTGGCCCGACACGCCTTCGTTGCCCTTGCCGCCGAGCCCGACCGGCCAGTTCACGGACGTCCCGCGGCCGACCTTCTTGTCCCACTCGGAGCTGATCTTCGACAGGTAATCCACGAAGATGTAGGTGGTGCCGCTGCCGTCCGAGCGATGCACGACCACGATCGGCTGATCCGGCAGCGACACGCCGGCGTTGAGCGCGGTGATCTTCGGGTCGTTCCACTTGGTGATCTTGCCGAGGAAGACATCCGCGAGCACCTCGCCCGTGAACTTGAGCTTCGGCGAGTTCGGCAGATTGTAGGTCGCCACGACCGCGCCGAGCACTGTCGGGATGTGCAGGAGCTCGGAGGGCGCCGCCTTGAGCTGCTCGTCGCTCATCGGGCCGTCGGTGGCGCCGAAGTCGACCGTACGTGCGGTCACCTGCTTGATGCCGCCGCCGCTGCCGATCGACTGGTAGTTGAAGCGGACTTCCGGATCGACCTTGGTGTACTCGTCGAACCACTTCGAGTAGATCGGGTATGGGAACGTCGCGCCGGCGCCGTTGATCAGTGTCTGGGTCGCGGCCGGCTGCGCGAATGCGCTCGTCACGAGAAGCGCCAGCGCCATGATCCACGCAGTCTTCATCATGCTCCTCCTCAGTCGTTTTCTATGGTGCAGGGGCGATGTTGCGCGAAGGTTTCGGCAGTGTTACGAATCTGCGACAGCTTTTACGGCTTGTCCTTGAAGCGGTAGCCGACTCCCCGTACGGTCTCGATACCGGGCTCCTCGAGCTTCGCGGCGGTGAACTTGCCGCGCAGGCGTGCCACGTGGACGTCGACCGTGCGCGGCTCGACGAACCCGTCGCGGCCCCAGACCATGTCCAGGAGCTCTTCGCGGCCGAAGACACGACCGGGCGTCCCGACCAGGGTGGCCAGCAGCTCGAACTCTTTCGGCGTCAGCTCGACCTGACGGCCCTTCATCCGGACCTCGAAGCGGTAGCGGTCGATCTCGAGGTCGCCGACCTTGAGGCTCGCCTTCTTCTCCTTGGCGTCGGCGGGGCGACCGCGGCGGAGCACGGCCCGGATCCGCGCGATCAGCTCGCGCGGCGAGAACGGCTTGGTCACGTAGTCGTCGGCGCCCACCTCGAAGCCGAGGACCTTGTCACCCTCCTCGACCCGCCCGCTGACCATGATCACGGGGATCTGCGACAGATCGGGGTCCTTCTTGAGCCGTCGGCATACCTCCCAGCCGTTCAATTGGGGGACCATGATGTCGAGCAAGAGGACGTCGGGATGATGCTCGCGCGCGAACCGGAGCGCCTCGTTGCCATTGGCGGTCAGGACCACGTCGTAGCCCTCTTTCGTGAGGTTGTAGCGTATCAGCTCGGCGACATCCTGCTCGTCCTCGACGAGGAGCACCCGTCCGAGACGCTGTCGACCCGGCTGACCGGCCCCCGGTAGGACCCGGCGCCGATCCGTGGTCATCATGTTGGCCTCCTCTGAGGTGCCCATCTCAGGAAGGAGTGTCGACGCTGAGGGGTTACGGGACGATGACGGACGGGTAAATCTTGGGTGACGTGGTCGGGGAAGGACTCGAGAAAGGCTCAGCCGGCGAGCAGCTTCTCCACGATGCCGACGAGCCCGCCAAAATCGACCCCGCCCGTGACCTCGACCACCGAGACCCGGCCGAACAGCTCGCGGTAGGCGCCCCACTCGGCCTCGGTCATCGCGGCCCCGGGCGCACGGTCGAGGTCGAACGCGCCCAGGTTCTTGTAGACGAGCGGCAGGGCGGCGAGTGCCTCGTCGACGGACAGGCGGCGAACGTCGAGGCCGCGCCCGTTCCGCCGCCACCTCAGGAGCACCAGGGCCTCCATCTTCCCCGCCAGCTCGACCGTGCCGCGGCCGTAGATCCCGTCCAGGTCCACGTCGGACTTTCGCTCCAGCTCCCACAGCTCGCGCGCGGGCAGCGCCGTCAACGCGGCGCGGTCGGCCGGCTCGAGCAGCGCCGAGAGCCGCGGATGCCCGATCAGGGTCCCCGGGTTGACCCGGGGCTGCTTGGGATAGCCGAGCACCTCGACCACATCGGTCATGGGTTTGGCGAGAACACGATCGTTCGAGAGGCAGTGAAAGCCGGCCTCGACGAGATGGAGCGCCGACGTCGATTTGCCGGCGCCGGGCGGGCCCGCCAGCACCGCGGTGCGCCGGGCGCGCGAGACGGCGGCGGCGTGGAGCAGCGAGTGGCCGCGACGGAGCACGACCTTGGCGTAGCAGTTGTTGACGAGATTGATGCCCTGATTCAGGTGGGCGCGTACGTCACCGGCCGCGAAGGCGCCGCCGGGCCAGAGGCCCATCAGCACGCCGGTCGCCCGCTTGAGGATCAGGCGTCCGCCCTCGACCTCCCGGGTCGCTTCCTTCGGCCGCCGGCCCCCTTCGCGCACGAGATCGACGAGCCCTCCGGGGATCGGCACCGAGCCCTGGATCAGGCTGACTTCCGCCGCGGGCGGAGATCCGCTGATCATATAGGGCCGAAAGTACGACGTGAGGCCGTCGAGGATCTTCGGATCGTTGGTCTTCACGCGGATCGGCACTTCCGCGAAGCAGAGCGAGAGGCCGTGCGGCGTCTCGATGTCTGCGACGAGCGAGCTGGGTATCATCGACGCGCCCCGCGCGGCGTCATCACCCGCGCCTCCCGGAACCGGCGCAGCACGACTTCGGCGAGCATCGGAGCCGCGTCGACACCGCAGCCCTTCAGGAGTCCGCGAAACCCGCCGAACGCGCTGACCTCGAGCACGGTGAACCGCCCGTCCGGATCCTCGATGAGGTCCACGCCCGTGAAGACCAGACCGAAGTGCCGCGCCGCGGTGACGGCCATGGCCGCCGTCTCCGGCGCGATCTCCGCCTTCTCGTAGCGGCCGCCGGAGAGGATCGTCGTCATCCAGTGGTCGCCGGCCGCGACCCGCCAGTACGCGCCGATGCACTGTCCGTCGAGCACGGCCACGCCGAGGTCGCGCCCGGGATGCTTGACGAAACGCTGCAGGTAAAACGGCCCGAGCCCCGCATCGCGATGCGCTTCGAGCTCGCCGCGGAGCCCGCGCGTCGGCTCGAGCCGACGCATGCCACGGCCCTTCGAGGTGAACAGCGGCTTGATGACGGCCGTGCTGAAGCGCGACACGGCGGCGGCCGCCTCGTCGACGTCTTCCGTGATCGTCGTCGGCGGCACGGGTAGCCCGGCCCGGACGAGCTCGCAGGTCATGCGGTAGCGGTTCACCGCGACATGCAGGCGATCCGGCGCGCTCAGCACCGGCACCCCCGCGGCCTCCAGGTGCCGGAGCATCCCGATGCGCTCCTGGACGCCCCAACCGTCGGCGGTATCGCCGAGCTTCTTGACGACCGCGCCGTCGAGCCCGTCGAGCGGCTCGCCGCGATGGAAGAGCCGCCGGTCGGGAAGCCGCAGGCTGCAGGCGGCGAGGTCGACGACGGCGGCGTTCGCCCCCGAGGCGCGCAGAGCGTCCGCCAGCCGCTCGGTGGACCACGCCCCGGGCTGCCCGACGACGGCGATCTTCACGCGACGAGCGTGGTGGCGCGCTCGAGCAGGCGCACGCCCTGCAGGAAGATCGAGCGCGCGAACTCGAAGTCCGTCACGACGCGGCCGGACGTGATGAAGGAGCGCGCCTGCGAGAGGATCAGCCGCGTCTCGAAGTGGTCGTCGCCGATCAGGCGGGCGAACTCGAGCGCGAAGTCGCGGACGAGCTCGTTGAGCCGCTCGAGGTCGGCGGCCACGCGGCCGTCCTCGATCGGGTTGCGCACGTTCGAGACCAGCAGGACGCCGATGTCTTGCAGGTAATCGCCGTGGCCGCTCCGGTGCACGTCGATGAAGTGGATCCGGTCGGTCTCGGCGTCGTAGACGATGTTGTTGGCGTTGAAGTCGCCGTGGAGCCGCACCGACACCGGCGGCGCCAGCGACGCCTCGAGCTCGGCGGCGCGCTCGAGCAGGTCGGCCAGCGAGCCGTGCGGGATCCCGAACACGCGGCTCTCGCCGCCGCGCAGGCTCTCGAGCTTCGGGTGCAGCGCGAAGAGCTCCGGCAGGCGCTCACGGATCTGCCGGGCGTAGTCGATCCGCGGCGGCTCCTTCACGAGCGTGATCGACCAGATGTCGCGGACGGTCTCGAGGAGCCGGCGCGTCGCGCGGACCTTGTCATCCCAGTGGCGCGTGATGTAAACGTCGCGCAGCAGGCTCCCGCGAAGGAACTGGCCGAGGAACGAGAGCCGCCCTTCCTCGCGATGGCGCGCCTTGACGTCGGGCACGAGGCCCGGGACGATCCGGTTCCACGCGTCCATCTCGCGGATCTCTTCCTCGATCTTCCGCTCGTCGCCTTCCTTCCAGATCAGCGGCTCGCTCTGGCCGACCGCGATCCGGCCAACGCGCGCGCCGCTGATGCCGCCCCAGATCTGGCGGAAGTCGACCTCGCCCGCGCCGTGGGGCGCCAGCGCGTCGGCCGCGTGCTCGAGGTGCAGGTACTGGTGCAGCTTGAGCCGTTCGCCGGTCAGGATGAACAGCGTCGTCTCGCCGATGTTGAGGATCGAGTCGCCGATCCGCTCGAGGAACTTGGCGACGAAGAGGTTCGTGATCACGAACGCCGGGTCCTGGTTGGGCTGGGCCAGACGGCGAAACGTCTCCTGCAGCGCGTCACGGTACTGGTGGTCGAGCTCGGTCTCGCAGCGGCAGGCGTGCTTGGCCTTGTCGGCGCTGGCGTCGGTGAACGCCGTGATGACCTCGTCGAGCGCGGCCAGCGCCACGCGGGCGGGTCCGGCCAGGTCGAACGGGATCGGGCGTACCTTGAGGCGCGACACGTGAACCGCCTGCTCGGCGATGTTGACCGCGTAGTCGCCGAGCTTCTCGAGATTCAACGCCACCCTGAAAACGCCGCGCAGCTGTCGCGAGCGCACGCCTTCGGGCGCCTCGCCGGCGATGCGCTCGAAGCACTTGACCTCGATGAGGCCGAGCAGGTTGTCGACCTGGTCGTCCTTCTGCGTGACCTGCTCGGCGAGCCGCGGATCGCGCTGGAAGAAGGCGGTCATGCTGCGGATGAGCTGCGACTGGACGAGCCGCGCCATCATGGCGAGGTCCTGGCCCAGGTCTTCGCGCAGGACGCTAGTCACGGATCTCGGTCCTGATCCGGGAGACGGCTCGTTGCTAGAGCGGCGGCGGTTTACGCGCGACCGGGACGAGGACCGACCGCGACGCGGAGCTCCGACGTCTTGGCCGCGGTCGAGCGCTTCCAGCCGATCTCGAGCTCGATACGCCCCTTGTGCTCCTTCTGGCTCGCCTTCAGCTCGAGCTTGACGTCGCTCGCCGGCGCCATGTGGAGGGAGCGCTCGCCCGACTCGAGACTGATCTCACCCCGCTTGAGCCCGACGGCCAGCGAGGTCAGATACTCTGCGATCTCCTCGGGCGACGCGATCCGGGCGAACTGAACACTGTTCTTTGCCATCGTGAGCCCCTTTCGGCCTAGTCGTCATCATCGTCGTCATCGTCCTTGGCGCGGTCCTTCGCGCGCTTCCAGGCGATGGCGATCTCGATCTTCGCCTTGCCCTTCTTTTCGCTCGCCTCGATCTCCATCGCGAGGTCGCCGTCGGGATAGACGGTGATCTCTTCCTCGCCCATGGAGAGCGACAACGAACGTGCCCGGATCCCGTCCGCGATGCGATTCAGCGCGTCGGCGGCCTCGGAGGGCGTTGCGGCTCCCTCGAACTCGAACTCCCGGCTATCTCCCATCACGATTCCCTCCGGCCGCAGCGACTCGAATCAGAGGACGCCTCGGCCATCGAAGCTTGACGCTGACGTGATTCGCACGCTTCCGTTGCTTTGCCTCGATCTTGAGGATGACGAACTCGGACGTCGCCAGCTGGATCTGCTGATCGCCAACCGCGATCGCCAGCTCACCCGCCAACACGCCCTTGGCCAATTGCGTCAGGTAGAACGCAGCAGCGTCGCGGCGTGCCCGAGCATGAAATTTCGCCGGAATCGCAGCGCCCACCTGTTCCCTCTGAGCCGGCCGCACCAGCGTCGTGGTCTCGGGCGGCGGCGCAGGCGTGACGGCCTTTGTGCTGACTTTCCGCGACTGACGGACCGCGAGCGGCTTCGATACGATCTCGCCCCGACCGACCGTCTCTCGGGGCATTAGTTACGGGGCGATCAGGTACTGGCGGTCGAGACTGCCGGCCGCGGAGATCCGCTCGCGATCACTCTGCCGTAACATTTTCGTAATATCTTCGTAATGTTTTTCAGGGACTTAGCGCCCCTGACGCGGAGGGGAGTATAGGGGGATGTCGCAAAGCCCGTCAAGCCCTCTCTAATCGTCTTCAGGACGCTTGTAATTCGAATCTCGTCGACGTGCATCAGCGTGTGGCGAACGCCGAGCTGCAGCCAATGATGCGCATCGCTGCCGGCGACGATCGGCAAGCCGAGCGCGCGCGCCTGGACGAGCAGCATCACTTCCGTCCCGAAATCCTTGCCGTTGACCTCGAGCGCGTGCAGGCGACGCAGGTCGTCGATACGAAACTTTCCGAGCTCCTTCTTGGGACGGAACATGTGCGCGCCGATCCGCGCGACGTCGAAGTATTCGCTCACGTCGAGGAACTCGCGCAACGTCGGCTCGTAGCGGTGAGACAGCATTTCGGGGAAGGCGCGGTCGAGCCGGCGAAGCTCGGCGACGTCGCCCAGGACGATGACGTGCGCGCCCTCGCGGATGTTGATCTCGGCGCCGGGAATCAGGGCGAGGTTGCCGGCCCAGAACACGCCGCCCTCGGAGGGATACGTGCGCTCGAGATGCTCGTGAACCGCCCAGAAGTCGGTCGCGTGGAAATGCTCGGTGAGCGCGAGGCCGTCGAGTCCCACCCGGCCGGCCATACGTACCATGCGCTGCACGGACCGCGGGTCGAACTTGAAATGCTTCGACATCTTCGGGTGCGAGTGGGTATCGATCCGCTTCAAACCGTTCGCCTCCTCTCGGAATTCATCCACAGTGATCCACAGCTATCCACACTGCAAAACGACCACCAACTCGAAGCGAAGCGGCCATCCTCGTGAGCACGGGCTCAGAGTACACAATATAGTGTTGCCTGGCTATTACAGAACCGCAAATAGTGTGTTGCTGGGGATGGACGGGGAGTTTGCCTGTGGATAATGTGGATAAGTAAAAAGTGCTCGGAGTGCCGACGCGACTACGCGGTGCCGAAGCGCCAGGCGACTCGCTGACCGCTGAAGTCGTTCGGCGCGCCGTCGAAGACGAGCAGACCGTCGGCGAGTGCGACGAGCCGGTCGGCAAAGTCCGCGGCGAAGGCCGGCGTGGCCGCGCTGGCCAGCACGGAGAGCCGCTCGCGATGCGCGAGCGACCGGAGCAGCGCGCGTACGGTCGCCAGATCGGCGCCGTCGAGGCCGCGATCGATCTCGCGCACCACCAGTACTTCCGGCGCGCTCACCAGCGCGCCCGCGAGCGCGAGCCGCGCGCGATCGACCGCGCCGAGACCGGACGCGGTCTCGAGCTCGCGGCCGCCGAGCCCCACGCGCTCGAGCGCCCGCCGGGCCGCCAGCCGCTCGGACTTGCGAGGCAGGCGCAGGAGCCCGGGGATCGCGTGATGGCCGGATTTTCCGGCCACGAGCACGTTCCATAGCATCGAGCGATGCTCGACCGGCCGCGCGTGCACGTCGGCCTCGATGACCATCCCGCGGATGCGGCGCACCGTGTCGCGGGAGACCGGCACGTGGGAGATCCAGACCCGTCCCTCGTCGGGAACGAACCGGGCGGCGACGGCGTCGAGGAGCGCGTGCCGCTCCTCGGGCAGCTGCGAGACGACCAGGGTGAGCTCGCCGCGTCGGAAGCTCGCGCAGACCCGGTGAAGCCTCCAGCCGCCGTCAGCCCGCGGCGCGCCGACTCCCAGTAACTCGATCATGGCCGGCATGGTCCACGCGGATCGTTACGAAATGATGACGGAAGCGTGAAATTCGCCGGCCCCCCCGGGCGCGCAGCACTCCGTAGCACCGGGCTCGTGGTCGACGCCGGAGGCGGGCCGGCGAGGGGCGCTCACGAAGAGCGAAGCGGCTGCGCCAGCTCCCAGAGCCGCTCCTGCGATCGCAGCCCGGTCGAGGTCGAGATCCGCTCCGAGGTGCCGTCGGGTCGGATGAGCCGCGCCTTCACGGTGTCGCCGAGCTGCACGTCGAGGATCGCGGCGATCTGGGCGCGCAGCCCCGGGTCCAGCACGGGAAACGCGATCTCGACCCGCCGGTCGAGATTGCGCGGCATCCAGTCGGCCGACGCGAGCAAATATTCAGACGCATCGCCGTTCTGGAAGAAGAACACGCGCGCGTGCTCGAGGAAGCGATCGACGATCGAGACGGCGCGAATGCGCTCGGACAGTCCCGGCACACCCGGGCGCAGGCAGCAGATCCCCCGGATGATCAGATCGATCTGGACGCCGGCGTCGCTCGCCCGGTAGAGCTCCTCGATCAGGGTCGCATCGACCAGACTGTTCACCTTGGCGATGATCCGCGCCGGCCGTCCAGCGCGCGCGTGGTCCGCCTCGCGCCGAATGCGCATGACGAGCCCGTCGCGCAGATCCGTCGGCGCCACGATCAGATGATTGAAACGCCGCGGCCGCGTGTAGCCGGTCAGCAGATTGAACAGCTCGGTCAGGTCCTCGCCGAACGACTCGCGGCACGTGAACATCCCGAGATCGCCGTAGACGCCCGCGGTGCGGACGTTGTAGTTGCCGGTCGCGAGATGACAGTACCGTCGGATGCCGTCGGACTCCTGGCGGACGACCAGGCACGCCTTGCAGTGCGTCTTGTATCCGACGAGCCCGTAGACCACGTGCGCGCCGACCGCTTCGAGCGCGCGGGCCCAGCGGATGTTCGCTTCCTCGTCAAAGCGCGCCTGCAGCTCGACGAGCACCGCCACCTCCTTGCCGCGCTCGGCGGCGAGCCGCAGGGCCTGCGCGATCGGCGAGGCGGGGCTGACGCGGTAGAGCGTCATCTTGATCGCGAGCACCTTCGGATCGACGGCGGCGTCGTGCACGAAGCGCGTCACCGCGTCGAACGCGTGATAGGGATGATGGACGAGCACGTCGCCGCCGCGAATTGCCGACCAGAGATCGGGCGCCGTTTCGAACGCCGCCACCGGCTGCGGCGTGAGCGGTCGATCCTTCAGCCGCGGCAAATCCACCGCCGCGTAGAGCTGGAACAGATCCGCGAACGCGATGAAACCGCGCGCCTCGTAGAGATCCACGGCCTCCAGCTCGAGCGCGTCCACGATCGCCGTGAGGATCTCGGCCGGCAGATCGACGTCGTACTGCAGCCGTACCGCCGTCCCCATGCGCCGATCGCGCAGGCTCTCCTCGACCGCCGTCAGGAGGTCCTCGTCGCGGCCGACGGGCGCGGTCAGATCGGCGTCGCGTGTCACGCGGATCGCGTGACACGAATTGATCGTGTAGCCGTGATAGATCCGCGGCAGGTAGAGCCGGATCACGTTCTCGAGCAGGATGAACGCGTACTCGCCCGGGGGGGCCGGCAGCGGAACGAACCGCGGCACCGAGGTCGGGATGTGCACGACCGAGAGCGCCGCCTGCGGCAGCGGCGAAGGCGTCGAAGGCGTGAGCGAAGCGATCAGGCAGAGCGAGCGGTTGCCCAGGTGTGGAAACGGATGGCCGGGATCGATCGCGAGGGGCGTGACGACCGGAACGACCGTCCGGTGGAAGTAGGCATCGAGGTACCGCCCCTGCTCCGGCGTGAGCTCGGCCGGGCTCAGCAGTCGGATGCCCTCGGCGGCGAGCAGAGGCTCGAGCTGGTCGAGGAAGCACCGGTGCTGCTCGTCGCTGAGCCGGCCCGCGCGCTCCGCGACAGCGGCCAGGGTCTGGGCCGCGGTGAGGCCGTCGGGCCCCGTGCTCGCGTCGTTCTCGCGCACGCGGCGCTTGAGCCCGGCCACGCGCACCATGAAGAACTCGTCGAGGTACGAGCTGACGATCGCAAGGAACTTGATCCGCTCGAGCAGCGGTACGGTCGCATCCTCGGCCTCTTCGAGGACCCGGCGATCGAACTCGAGCCACGACAGCTCGCGGTTGACGAACGCGTCGCTGTTCACGCGCTCGACGCTCCGCGGAAGGTCTCCTCCAGCAGGAGCCCGTGCCGGACTCCCTCGTCGCACACCGTCAGGGCGTCGTAGCCGCCCAAGATCATCAGCTCCTCGATCACGACGGCGCCGGCCAGGATGACGTCCGCCCGTTCGGCCTTCAAACCGGGGACTCGACGGCGCTGGCGCGCGCTGAGGGGCTCCAGGCGCTCGCGCAGCTCCGTGACGTCGCCGCGGCGCAGCCGGAGCCAGTGGAGCGACGCGCCATTCCGCTCGACGGTTCGCAGAAAGATGCGGCCGAGCGCGCGGAGGCTGCCGCCGAGGCCGATCAACGGGTCGCCGGTTCGGGCCCGGGGCAGCACGCCGAGCAGGCGCGCGCGCGTCTCGCGTCGAAGCGCCTGGATCTCTCGGGCGCGGGGCGGATCGTGTCGCAGAAATCGCAGGGTCGTTCGCACCACGCCGAGCGGCACGCTCGCGACCCCCGCGATCCGTCCCGCGCGGACGCGTGTGATCTGAAGGCTGCCGCCGCCCAGATCGACGATCGCGCCCCGCTCCAGCGGCCGACGCCACAGGACGGCCGCAGCGCCCAGCCGCGCCTCTTCGCGGCCGCTCAGCACCCTGACCGTCACGCCCTCGTCGCGTCTCAGCGCGCCTAGCAGCCGATCGGCGTTCGGTGCGTCTCGTATCGCTGCTGTCGCCACCGCCACGACGCGGGGATCGCTGTCCGCGCGTACGTCAGCGAGGAAGCGGCTGACAGCACGGAGCGTCTGCCGGACCCCGGCGCGCGGAAGCAGCCCGCGACGGTTTCCAGCGAGCCGCGTCTGGACGCGCTCCTGGCGCAGGACGCGGAATTCGACGCCCGGAGTGACCTCGGCGAGAATCAGGCGCACCGCGTTCGAGCCCAGGTCGAGCACGGCGAGCCGCTCGGACATGGTCGGAGTATCGAGAGCGCGTGTGGGGCCCGTCAAATTACGGGATCGTTACGCACGCCGGGCCGGGTCGCGCTCCAGATCTCGGGCTCCAATCCCTGTCGCCACAGGATCTCAACCTGTTCTTAACGGAACAGTAACAAGCAGGGCGGTAGTGTTCGGACCGTATTCGCCCGCCGTGTGCGGGCCATCCGGAACGCTGCAACTCACCGACGGAGGACCTCTGCGTGAAGCGTTCGGCCATCGCGCTCCTGCTCATTATCGGTGTCGCCGCGTTCGTGCTCGCCACCACATTCGCCGGCGCCCAGGACCGGGTGCGACTCACTGGATCCGGTGCGAGCTTTCCGTTCCCCCTGTACTCGGCGTGGTTCAAATCGTTCAGCGGAACGAGCAAGGGCGTGTCCGTCGACTATCAGGCGAAGGGCAGCGGCGCCGGGATCCAGGACTTCCTCAACCACACCGTCGACTTCGCGGCCAGCGACGCCGCGATGACCGACGAAGAAATCTCCAAGGTTCCCGGCGGTGTTCAGCTGTTGCCGATGACCGCCGGCGAGATCACGCTCGCCTACAACGTCGCCGGCGTGAAGGGGCTCAAGCTGCCGCGCGACGTCTACGCCGGGATCTTCCTCGGCAAGGTCACGAAGTGGAGCGATCCCAAGATCAAGGCGGCGAATCCCGGCGCGAGCCTGCCGGATCAGGGCATCACGGTGGTCCGTCGCGCCGACAGTAGCGGCACCACCTTCGTCTTCACGACGCACCTTGCGGCGATCAGCGACGAGTGGAAGAAAGGCCCGGGCATCGGGACCACGGTGAAGTGGCCGGGCAGCGACAAGTTCGTCGCGTCGCCGAAGAACGACGGCGTGGCCGCAACCCTCCGGCAGACTCCGGGCGCGATCGGCTACGTCGAGTACGCCTTCGCCAAGTTCGCCAAGCTCGAGATGGCCAGCCTCCAGAACAAGGCCGGCCAATATGTCACCCCCGGCGGTAAGGGCGGCGAAGAGGCGCTGGCGAGCGTCAAGCTGCCCGCCGATCTTCGGGCCTGGCTGCCCGATCCGGAAGGGCCACAGGCTTACCCGATCGCGACCTATACCTGGCTGCTGCTCTACAAGAAGAACACGGACCCCAAGAAGGCCGCGGCGCTGCGTGAGTTGGTCGACTACTGCCTGACCGAGGGCCAGAAGGTCAGCGCGCAGATGGGCTATATCCCGCTACCGGAGAGTGTCGCCAGCGTCGTGAAAAAAGCCGCTGCGAACGTTCAGTGAGTCCCGAGGTGACGCCCGGAGGCGCGCGGTAATGAGGGCGCTGGAGCACGCCGGCCCGCCCGGAGCGGTCGCCGCGGCGCCGTCGGCGTGGGACTTCTTCGCCGATCGCGCGTTCCGCACCCTGGCCAAGGTGGGCGCCTACCTGATCCTGCTGCTCCTCGCGTTCATCCTCTGGCAGGTCGGGCGCAAGGCGTGGCCCGGCGTGCGCGACTACGGCGTGGGCTTCCTCACGTCGACGACCTGGGACGTGGGCCGCGGCCAGTTCGGCATTCTGCCCGCCATCTGGGGCACGATCTACAGCTCGTTCCTGGCGCTCGTGATCGGCGGCTTCTTCGGCGTCGTCATGGCGATCTTCCTCACGCAAGACTTTCTGCCGCCGCGCTTGGCCGTGGTCTTCCGCACCACGGTCGAGCTTCTGGCGGCGATACCCAGCGTGGTCTATGGTCTCTGGGGCATCTTCTTCGTCGTTCCCGCGATCCGGCCGGCGGCCGACTGGCTCTACACGCATCTCGGACGAATCCCGTTCTTCGGGTCGACCTTGAGCGGCCCCGGCCTGCTGCCCGCCTCCCTCGTGCTCGCCATCATGATCCTGCCGACGGTGGCCGCGGTGTCGCAGGACGCCCTGCGGCAGGTGCCGTATCGAACCAAGGAGGCCGCCTACGGGATGGGCGCCACGCGCTGGGAGGCAATCCTCAAGGTCATGCTCCCGACCGCGTCGACGGGGATATTCGGCGCGCTCGTCCTCGGCTTCGGCCGCGCGCTCGGCGAGACGATGGCGCTGGCGATGCTCATCGGGAACTCGAACCAGCTGAGCCTCTCGCTCTTCTCGCCCGCCAACACGCTCGCGGCGCTGCTCGCGCTGAACTTTCCCGAGGCCGGGCCGCGCGAGGTCGCGGTACTCATGTACGCAGCCCTGGTGCTCCTCGCCATCACGTTGCTGGTCAACGTTACGGGAGAAGCGATCATGGCGCTGGCCGGAAGGAAGGGTGGCCGGTGAGCCCCGGCACGACGCCCGTCATCGAGTCGAGCGCGGGCCGATGGATGCCCGCCGCAGCGCACGCGGGCATCCCGAGCCTGCGACGCTCTCGGCTGGAGCACCGCGCGCTGCGCAGCGGGCTGCTGACCGGCGGGGCCTGGGCCGCCGCGATCCTCGCGAGCGTTCCGCTCGTCTCCGTCCTCTACATGCTCATCGTGCGCGGCGGCGCGCGGATGCACTGGGATCTGCTGCTCGAGCTGCCGCCGGCCGGGTTCGAGATGGGCGGCGGCTTCGGCAACGCCATCGTGGGAACCGTGGTCATGGTCGGCCTGGCAGCGCTCATCAGTGTGCCTGTCGGAATCGCCTGCGCCGTGTTCCTGGCCGAGCTGGGACCGCACAGCACCCTGGCCAGTGCGGTCCGCTTCAGCGCGAAGACGTTGACGGGGCTTCCCTCGATCCTGGCGGGCGTCTTCGCGTACGCGAGCGTCGTGCTGGTCACGGGGACCTACTCTGCCCCCGCCGGCGCCGTGGCCCTCGCCGTCCTCATGGTGCCGACCGTCGTCCTCACCGCCGAAGAGGCGATGAAGATGGTGCCGCGGATCACGAAGGACGCGGCGTACGGCATGGGCTGCACGCGGAGCCAGGTCATCTGGAAGATCGTCCTCCCGACGGCGCTGCCCGGCATCCTCACAGGCGTCATGCTGGCGGTCGCGCGGGCGGCCGGCGAGACGGCCCCGCTCCTGTTCACCGCGCTGTTCAGTAGCTTCTGGCTCGTCGAGCACGGCGCGGTGCGGCTCATGCAGCCGACGGCCTCGCTCGCCGTCCTCATCTACAACTTCTCCGGCATGCCATTCGAGAACCAGATCGAGCTCGCCTGGGCGGCCTCGCTGGTTCTCGTGATGATCGTCTTGTTCGTCAATATCGTCAGTCGGCTACTCGGGCGTCGCCGGGTATAGCTCGACGACGAGATCTGGAGGGCCAGCGGTGATAACCGAACCGGCCGTGATGAACGGACACACCACCACGAGCAACGGCAACGTCGTCATCGATTGCACGCTCAAGCAGGTCTACTACGGCGAGTTCCTCGCCGTGCGAGACAGCCACGTGCCGATCGAAAAGGGCAAGATCACCGGGTTCATCGGCCCGTCGGGGTGCGGTAAGAGCACCGTGCTGCGGAGCCTGAACCGCATGAACGATCTCATCCGTGGCTTCCGCTTCGATGGCCACGTGCACTTCCACGGTCAAGACGTGTACGCGAAGGACGTGGATCCGGTGGTGCTTCGTCGACACATCGGCATGGTCTTCCAGCAGCCCAACCCGTTCCAGATGAGCATCTTCGACAACGTCGCGTTCGGCCTCAAGCTCAACCGTTTCCGCGGCAAGGTGGCCGATCGGGTCGAGCAGGCCCTCGGGCGCGCCGCCCTCTGGGACGAGGTGAAGGACAAGCTCAAGAACAACGGGCTGTCGCTCTCCGGAGGACAGCAGCAGCGACTCTGCATCGCGCGTGCGATCGCGACCGAGCCCTCCGTGTTGCTGATGGACGAGCCCTGTTCGGCGCTCGATCCCATCGCGACCCGCCGCATCGAAGAGCTGATGGTGGAGCTCAAGCAGAACTACACGATCGCCATCGTCACGCACAACATGCAACAGGCGACGCGGGTCGCGGACACCACCGCCTTCTTCTCGGTCGACATGTCCAAGGGCGGGCGCACCGGCTACCTCGTCGAGATGGGCCCGACCAAGCAGGTGTTCGAGAATCCGCAGCAGAAGCTCACGAAGGATTACATCGCCGGACACTTCAGCTAGACCGGCGGACGCGTGATGGATCGTCGCGGCGCGGCGTCGCTCATGCTCTTGACGATGGTCGTCGTCTCTCTGAGCACCTGCGCCGCCGCTCAGACGAGCTCGGCCAGCAGCAAGATCGTCCTCCAGGGCGCCGGCGCGACGTTCCCAGCGCCGCTGTACAAGAAGTGGATCGGCGTCTTCACGTCACAGAACCCGGATGTCAAGGTCGAGTACAAAGACGTCGGGAGCGGCGAGGGCGTGCAACGCTTTGTCGCCCAGGCCGTCGACTTCGGCGCCAGCGACGCAGCAATGACCGACGAGCAGATGGCCAAGGTGGCCAACGGCGCTCGGCTCGTGCCCGCCACCGCCGGGATGGTCGTGCTGGCGTACAATCTGCCCGGAGTGGAGGGCGCGCTGAAGCTCAGCCGGGACGTGTACGCTGACATCTTCCTGCGCAAGATCGTGACCTGGAACGATCCGCGCATCCGCGCGATCAATCCCGGCCTGACGCTTCCGAACCGGAGCATCGTGATCGCCGCGCGCCAGGACCGCAGCGGCACGACGTTCGCGCTCGCCAACCACCTCGCCGCGATCAGCCCGGAGTGGCAGCGCGGACCGGGTGTGGGTGTCGCGGTCGACTGGTCGGGCCGGGCGATGCTGGCTCGCGGCAACGAGGGCGTCGCCGGCCTGGTCAAATCGAGCGAGGGCGCAATCGGCTACATGGAGTACGGTTTTGCCGAGCGGCTTCGACTCCCCATGGCGCAGCTTCAGAACAAGGCCGGACGGTACATCCCGCCGAGCGATGCGAGCGGCCGCGCTGCCCTGACCAGCAGCGCCGCGCAGATGCCGGACAACCTGCGCCTCTACCTCCCGGACCCGGAAGGCGACGATTCGTATCCGATCGTCTCGCTCAGCTGGCTCTTGCTCTACGAGCGCTACCCCGATCCTCAAAAAAGCGCGGCGCTCAAGCGGTTCGTGACGTGGGGGCTTTCGTCCGGCCAATCCTACGGGCCGGGGCTCGGTTACATCGCGCTGCCGGCCGACGTCACCGCGCGGTCCCGTGCCGCGCTGGAGCGGATCCAGTAACCTCAGCTCGCCCCAGCGACCTGACGCCTGATGTCGGCCGGCGGCTCGACCTCCGCGCGATCGAGGCGTCTCTGCGCGAGGTCCAGCGCGACTTCCCGAAGATCAACGAATGCCTGAGTCCGCCGCGAGATCCGATGGACGACAGCGTGATCCGCAACATGATGGCCGGCTACGCGCTGGTCGACGAGGTAGTGGCCGCTGGGATCGACCTCTTCGCCATGGGCAATCTCAAGTACTGGCTCGAGCTCAACGTGACGGTCCTGTGCGGCATCGACCCCGTAGAGCGAGCCGAGTACGCGCAGCACCGACAGATAACCGAGGAGCGGTTCTACGAAGAGCAGGACGGCGGGATTCGCGACATCGTCGAGTGGTATCAGGGCCGCCTCGGCGAGTCGGTGTGGGCGCGGGCCGCGGGCCTGTACGTCCGCCTGCTGAGCCGGCCCCAGCTGTTCGTCGAGGGTAACCACCGGACTGGCGCGCTGGCCATCAGCTGCATTCTCGTCACCGAGGACGAGCCGCCGTTCGTGCTCACCGCCGACAACGCCACGATGTATTTCGATCCCTCGACGGTGATCAAGAACACCGAGAAGCAAGGTCTCGCGATGCTCTTCCGTTCCCCTGGCCTCACGAAACAGCTGGCGACGTTTCTCGCCGAGCACGCCGACCGGAGATATCTGCTCCCGCGATAGGCGCCGCGACGATCCGCGCGGGTCAGCGCGTGCTCCGTCGAATGTCCTCGAGGCTCGCTCGATGCCCGGTTGGATCGCCCGCCAGAAAGGCGATGGGCTCTCCCCCGTTGGCATGCGGATCGACCGGGAACAGCGCCCCGCCATCGGCGGCGGTCAGAACGGCGCCCGCCTCGCCGAGCACGGCCGCCGCGCCCGCGATGTCCCACAGTGAGGCGCGGTGATCGTGCACGAACGCGAGCGCGCCGGCGGCCACGTAGCAGAGCTGCAGCGCCGTTGAGCCGAAGCGCCGCAGCCGGTAGCGCGTCAGCCACTCGAGGACGTAGCCCGGCGCTTCGCCGGCGAACGGCGAGCGGATCGAGAAGAGCGACCGTGAGCTCAGGACGGCCGGCGCGACGACGAGGCGGCGCCCGTTGAGCCACGCCCCGTGGCCCGCGCAAGCGGTGTAGAGCTGGCTCGAGACCGGATCGTAGACGGCGCCCGCGTACGGCATGCCGTCGCGCAATACGCCGACCGAGATCGCGAACCCGGGGATCCCTCGACCGAAGTTGTTCGTGCCGTCGACGGGATCGATCACCCAGACGAAGCGGGCGCCCGGGCGGAGCCGACTGTTCGACGTCCCCTCCTCGCCCAGGATCCCGTCGGCCGGGAACGCGCCCGCGATCTCGTCCTCGAGCCAGGACTCGATGGCCAGGTCCGCCTCGGTCACCATCGAGTCGTCGGCCTTCCAGGTGACCTCGGCGCGCTCGAAGTAGTCGAGCGCGATCTTGCCCGCGAGCCTCGCGAGCTCGGCCGCCGCGGTGGCACGCCGGTCGGAGCCCGCTTGTGTCTCGCGCTTCAGCGGCTGGTCGAGGAACTCCGCCAAGGGTTACGCGACCCGAAGTCCGTCGCGCCATACCGCGACGACGAGCGGCAGGTCGTCGACGACGCGCACGCGGACGAGGTCGGCGCACCGGCCCGGCGCGATCTCGCCGCGATCGTCGAGGCCCACGCGCTCGGCCGGGGTCGAGGTCACGCACGCGATCGCGTCGGGCAGCGAGAGCCCGTGGCGATGATGGAGCAGGAAGGCGCCGTGCAGCGCGCTGGCCGGCACGTAATCGGATGACAGGATGTCCAGCAGGCCGGTCGCCGCGAGCTCGGCCACCGAGACATTGCCGGAGTGCGAGCGCCCCATCACGAGGTTCGGGGCGCCGGCGATGACGGCGAGGCCATAGGCCTTCGCCGCGCGCGCGGCCTCCGGGGTCGTCGGGAACTCCGCGACGACCATGCCGGCCTTGACCGCCTCCTCCACGTGCCCGGTCGTCGCGTCGTCGTGGCTGGCCAGCGGCACCCGGCCCGACTCGCAGAGCCGCAGCAGCGCGCTGCGGTGGGCGTCGCCGTATCGCTCCCGATCGGCGATGCGCTTGTCGATCAGCGCGTCGATCTCGGCGTCGCTCAGCCCGTACTTGCCCTGGTTGTACTCGCGATACTTCGCGACGTTGGTGAATTGCCGCTGGCCGGGGGAGTGATCCATCAGCGAGACGAGCCGCACCAGCGGGTTGCCGACGTGCGGGGCGAAGTCGGTGACGACGTGCTCGGTCGAGACCTCGCAGCGCAGATGCAGCAGGTGGTCGGCCTTCAGCAACCCGATCGCCCGTGCCCGCTCGATCGCGGCGATGAGCGGAAGCGGATTGCGGGCGCGCTGGCCGCCGTCGTAGACGTACCCGATCGCAAGACTGTCGAGCACGGTCGTGATGCCCGCCGCGATGAGCTGTCCGTCGTGGGCCACGACGGCGGCCACCTCGGGCCACCGGGCGCTCGGGCGCGGGAACGCGTGCTTCTCGAGGACGTCGGTGTGCAGCTCGACGATACCGGGGATCAGGTAGTCGCCCTCGAGGTCGGCCGCTCCCGACGGGACCGCGCGCACCGCCTCGACATCCGCGATGCGTCCGGCCACGACGTGGACGGCGCCGTGGACGATCTCGTCGCGCATGATCAGGCGCGCGTTGGCGAGGATCAGCTCGCTCACGCCGCCGCCTCCGTCCCGTGCAGGCTCACGGTCCGCGTCGCCACCGCCTCGCGCACCTCGGCGTCGTGGAAGGCGCCGACGATCGCCACGCGCCGCGCCAGCGCGTCGTGGATCAGCTCGACGACGATCGCCCGGCTCGCGACGTCGAGCGACGCCGTCGGCTCGTCGAGCAGGAGGATCGGAAAGTCGCCGACGAAGCCCCGCGCCAGGTTCACGCGCTGCTGCTCGCCGCCGGAGAACGTCACCGGCGACAGGCTCCAGAGCCGCTCGGGAATTCGCAGCCGCGCCAGCAGGGCGCGGCCTCGCGTGAGCGCCGTGTCGCGGTCGACTCCGAAGGCCCGGAGCGGGTCGATGACGACCTCGAGCGTCGGGACGCGCGGGATCACCCGCAAGAACTGGCTGACGTAGCCGATGGTCCGCCGGCGCACGGCCAGGAGCTCGCGCGGCGCCGCGACGACCATGTCGACGGGCCGGCCGTCGTGCGAGACGACGATGCGGCCGCGCTGCGGCCGATAGTTTGCGTAGACGGCGCGGAGCAACGTGGATTTGCCCGATCCCGATGGGTCGGTCAGCGCGACGCACTCGCCCGGGTACACCGCGAGATCGACGCCGCGCAGCACTGGAAGCTGGATGCCGCCCTGCGTGTGCAAGGTGAACGTCTTGTGGAGCCCCTCCACCAGCAGCGCCGCGTCGTGCCCGTCGCCGCTCACGGCTGCAGCACCGAGGAGACGAGGAGCTGCGTGTAGGGGTGCTGGGGATCGTCGAGCACCTGGTCGGTCAGACCCGACTCGACCACCTCGCCCCCGCGCATCACGAGCAGGCGGTGAGCGAGCAGCCGCGTGACGGCGAGGTCGTGGGTGACGATGATCGCCGACAGCCCGAGGTCGGTGACGAGCCGCCGCAGCAGATCGAGCAGGCGCGCCTGGACCGACACGTCGAGGCCGCCCGTCGGCTCGTCCATGAAGACCAGACGCGGCTCGGTCACGAGGGTCCGCGCGATCTGCAGCCGCTGCTGCATCCCGCTCGAGAAGGTCTCGGGCCAATCGTCGACCCGCTCGCGATCGATCTCGACGCGACCGAGCCAGTCGACCGCGGCCGAGCGGATCTGCCCGTAGTGCCTGGCGCCGAGGGCCATCAGGCGCTCACCCACGTTGGCGCCTGCGGTCACACCCAGCCGGAGGCCGTCGCGCGGGTTCTGGTGGACGATGCCCCAGTCGGTGCGGGCGAGCTTGCGGAGCGCCGGCTCCGGCATGCGCAGCACGTCGACGACGCGGCCGTCGCGCTGCCGGAACTCGACAGTGCCGGCCGAGGGCTCGAGGCGCCCGGAGAGACAGCCGAGCAACGTGGTCTTGCCCGAGCCCGATTCGCCGACGACACCGAGCACCTCGCCCGGCCACAGATCGAGCCCGACGTCGCGGCAGCCGACGCGCGAGCCGTAGTAGCGGGTGACACCGCGGGCGCGCAGGAGCGGGACGTCACCGTCCACGCCGCCGCTCGCAGAAATCGGTGTCGGAGCAGACGAACATGCGCCCGCCCTTGTCGTCGACCACGATCTCGTCCATGAAGACGTCCGCGGCGCCGCAGAGCGCGCAGGTCTGATCCCAGCGCTCGATCGTGAACGGGTGGTCCTCGAAATCGAGGCTCCGCACGGACGTGAAGGGCGGCACGGCGTAGATGCGCTTCTCGCGGCCGGCGCCGAAGAGCAGGAGCGCCGGATTGCGATCGAGCTTGGGGTTGTCGAACTTCGGGATCGGCGAGGGGCGCATGATGTACCGGCCGTTGACCAGCACCGGATAGTCGTACGCCGTCTCGACGTGGCCGTGTCGCGTGATGTCCTCGTAGAGCCGCACGTGCATGACGCCGTATTCCTCGAGCGCGTGCATCTTGCGCGTCTCGGTCTCGCGAGGCTCCAGCCAGCGCAAGGGCTCGGGGATCGGCACCTGGAACACGACGATCTGACCTTCTGCGAGCGGCGTCTCGGGGATCCGGTGACGCGTCTGGATCAGGGTGGCCTGATCGGTGCGTGTCGTCGTGCGCACGCCGGTCGTCTTGACGAAGAATCGGCGGATGCTGACGGCATTGGTGGTGTCGTCGGCGCCCTGGTCGATCACCTTGAGGACGTCGTCCGGCCCGATCACGCTCGCGGTCACCTGGACGCCGCCGGTCCCCCACCCGTACGAGAGCGGCATCTCGCGGCTGCCGAACGGCACCTGGTAGCCGGGGATCGCCACCGCCTTCAAGATCGCGCGGCGGATCATCCGCTTCGTCTGCTCGTCGAGAAACGCGAAGTTGTAGGCGCTCACCGCGCGCGGACCTCCGCCTCGGCGCGCAGGGTACGGATCAGGACGAGCTCGGACTGGAAGTCGACGTGGTGGGGCAGCTTCAGGTGCTGGACGAAGCCCGACGCCTCGACGTTGTCGCCGTGGTAGAGGACGAACTCCTCGTCCTGGGCCAGCGAGGCCGGCGTCTCGCCGAGCTCGCGGCAGCGGAGCGCGCGGTCGACCAGCGCCATCGTCATCGCCTTGCGCTCGGCGTGGCCGAACACCAGGCCGTAGCCGCGCGTGAACTGCGGCGGCGCCGCCGCCGAGCCCTTGAACTGGTTCACCATCTGGCACTCGGTGACGGTGATCTCGCCGATCGTGATCGGAAATCCGAGTTCCTCCGGCCGAAGCTCGAGCTCGACCTCACCCACGCGGATCTCGCCGGCGAACGGATGATTGCGCCCGTACCCGCGCTGGGTGGCGTAGCCGAGCGCCAGCACGAACCCCTCGTCGGCACGCGCGAGGCTCTGGAGCCTGACGTCGCGCCCGGCCGGGAAATCGAGCGGCTCGCGCGTGAGATCGCCGACGGCGCGGCGGTCTGAATCGGGCTCCTCGGACTCGATGAGGCCGTCGCGGTCGAGGATGTCGATGACCCGCGGCAGCCGTCCGCCGAGGGCGGCAAGCTCGCCGCCTGGGGCGGCAAGATCGCCGCCTGGGGCAACGTCGCCTCCGTCCGGCGCGGGCTCGTCCGGCGAGGTCGCGCGATTCCGCTGCCCACCGATCAGATCGAAGTCGAGCAGCCTGTGGGTGTAGTCGAACGTCGCGCCGAGGATCTGGCCGCCGGGAACGTCCTTGAAGGTCGCCGACACGCGGCGGCGGATCGCCATGCTTGCCGTGTCGATCGGCCGGGTCGCACCGAACCGCGGCAGGGTCGTCCGGTACGCGCGCGCCAGGAAGATCGCCTCGATCAGGTCCCCGCGCGCCTGCTTGATGGCCAGAGCAGCCAGCTCGCGATCGTAGAGCGAGCCCTCGATCATGACGCGGTCCACCGCGAGCGCCAGCTGCTTGTCGATCTGATCGAGGCTCAGCTCGGGCACGGACGGATCGCCGCGGCGGTCCTCGGCCAGGAGCCGATGGGCGTTGGCGATCGCCCGCTCGCCCCCCTTCACGGCCACGTACACGGCTCAGTCCTCCACGCGCGTGGCGCGCGGCAGTGCCGCGATCACCTGTCCCGCGCTCATGATGAGATCGACGCCGCGCGGGAACAGGGCGTGGTTGTCGGACGCCCACGTCCAGAAGGGCCCCGGCACTCCCGTGACGTCGAGATGTACCTGGTCGGCGATGCCCGGCCCGCGCAGCGACCGCCCGGTGCCCCCGATCAGCGCCCGGACCTGCACGATCACCGTCGCCGAGCGCTCGGGATGCTCGGCGGTTCCGGCGTCGAACACGCCGAGCGCCGGCATCCGCTCGCCGTCGGCGACGAGCGCCAAGTGCGCCGTCTCGGGCTCGGTCACGAGCGGCATGCTGCAGTGGAACTTCAGCCACTCGACCACCTCGGGACGCGCGGCCGCGTCGTCCAGCCAGAGCGGCGTGTCGAAGTCGAGCAAGGTCAGGCAGACCGCAGCCGTCGCCGGGTGAAGCGGGGCAGGCGGCCGCATCGCAGCCGGGACGTCGACGATCCGGCCGGGGCGCGCGAGCGCCTCGAGGACGCTCCGGAAGATGCGCTGGCTGTCGAGCGTGGGGTCGGCGAGCCCGGGCAGCATCCTCACTCGTCTCCGCGGACCATCGTGAAGAACTCGACCCGCGACGGCGCGACGCGCTCGGCGGCCGCCCGCCGCCTTGCCGCCTGGGCGGCGGCCAGCGGCTCGACGACGGCCTGCTCGAGGCCCGGGCGGCGCTCCGGATCCTGGAGCAGCGCGTCCAGCAGCGCGGCGAGCTCGGCGTGGCGCTGATCGCGCCCCCTGACGTACGCCACGCCGACCGCGCCTCCCTCGAGCTCGACGGCGCAGCGGGTGACCGTCACCTCACCCACGTTGAAGCGGACGCCCGTGCCGCCCGCCCGGCCGCGCACCATCACGAGCCCGGTCTCGGGACGCCGCAGCATCCGGTGCGGCGGCGCCGCCACCTCGCGCCAGCGACTCTCGAGCTCGTCCAGCGACGCCAGGGCCAGGACCGACATCCAGCGCCGCCGCGCGTCGGTCGGGCTCGTCATTTCTGGGCGGCCAGCTTCTTGGCGGTCTCGTTGAGGTCGCGGATCACCTGGTACTTGCCGTCGTCGGCCGGTACGAAGCCACCGAGCCACGCGCCGATCTCCTTGAACGCTTCCGGGTTCCGGGCGCGCATCGTCGTCAGCGACTCCTGGATCGCCGACTTGAAGCTGGCCGGCAGGTCCTTGCGGACCACGATCGGGTCGTTGGGGATCAGCTTCGAGACCCAGATGACGCGCAGCGCGCCCCGCGGCACCTTGCTCTCGCGCGTGAGCTGCTGCAGGTCGGGCAGGTTGGTCGAGGCGATCTCGACCTTCTTCGCGGCCACCGCCAGGATCGATGCCTCGTGCGAGCCGGAGAACGTGACCTTCGAGAAGTGCTTCTTGGGGTCGACGCCGAGCTCCATCATGAAGAACGCCGAGGGCACGAGATAGCCGGAGGTGGAGTTCGGGTCGTTGAAGGCGAAGGTCTTCCCCGCCATGTCCTCGGGGCTGAAGATGTCCGAGTCGGCGTGCACGATCAGGCACGAGCGGTAGCCGAGCGAGCCGTTCGCGAGCTGGAGCTGCGCGACCGGCTCGACGTTCGCATAGTTGTTGTTCGACGCTTCCACATAGGACTTGGGCCCGAGGTGACCGAGCTCGGCCTTCTTGAACTTCAGGGCCTCGATCGTGCCGCGGTAGTCGGTCGCCGTCACGGGCTTCACCTTCACGCCCAGGTCCTTCTCGAGCTGGGCGAGGATCGGCCCCCAGCGTCGCGTGATCTCGGCGGCGTTCTCGGTGGAGAGCAGACCGAACGTGACCTCCTTCGGCCAGCTCAGATCGGTGGCGCCGACACGTCCGACCAGCCCGAGAACCATCACTGCCGCCGCGAGCGCGATTTGGAATCGACGCATGAAGTGACCTCCCTAGATCGCCGCCCGACGCACGCGGGCGGAGACGACGTCGATGCACATCACCAGCACCACGATCAGGAGAATGACGGTCGCCGCTTCGCCGTCCTTGAAGGACCGGATCGTGTCCCAGAGATAGAAGCCGATGCCGCCGCCGCCGACCATCCCGATGACCGATGCCGAGCGGATGTCGGACTCAAACCGGAGGAGCACGTACGAGAGGAAGTTCGGCAGGACCTGCGGGGCGACGCCGAAGGCGATGACTTGCAGTCGTCCGGCGCCGACGGCGGCGACACCTTCGACCTGGCCGGGATCGACGGCCTCGATCGTCTCGGACAGGAGCTTGCCGAGGATCCCGCCGGTGTGGATGCCGAGCGCCAGCATGCCGGCGAACGGGCCGAGGCCGACCGCGGTGACGAACATGAGCGCGAACACGAACTCGTTGACGGCGCGCAGGACGTCCATCACCCGCCGGGCGGCGAAGTACACGACCGGGTGCGGGCTCAGGTTGCGCGCGCCGAGGAGGCCGAGCGGCACCGAGACCAGGAGCGCCAGCACGGTGCCCCAGAGCGCGATGCAGAGGGTCACCACGCACTGCCACGCGTACTCGCCGATGTTCCCGAACGAGGGATGCAGGTAACCCTTGAGGAACACCCCGACGTTGCCGACGTCGCGTACGAGCTCGAGCGGTCTCAGCTCGACCACGCGCGCCGCGAGCCCGAACACGACCGCCAGCGCGACGGTCGCGAGCATCGTCCGGCCCGTGACCGAGGCCCGCGGCGGCACCGCCGGCACCGGACCGGCGTGGATCGACGCGAACCCGCTGCTCACGACCTGGCCAGCTCGCCGAGGCGCTCGCCCTCGGGTCGCCCGGGCTCGGTCACGAACTCGCCGAAGATCTCGAACAGGGCCGCGTCGGTGAGCTGCGACGGCGTGCCGTCGAAGACGAGCCGGCCGGCCATCAAGCCGAGGATGCGGTCGGCGTAGCTCCGCGCGAGCTCCACGTGGTGGAGCGTGGCGATCACCGTGATCCCGACCGCCGAGGCGACCCGTCGCAAGGTCTGCATGACCAGGCGGCCGTTGCTCAGGTCGAGGCTCGCGACCGGCTCGTCGGCCAGCACGACCGTCGGCTCCTGCGCCAGGATCTTGGCGATCGCCACGCGCTGCTGCTCGCCGCCGGACAGCGTGTCGGTCCGCTGCCAGACCCGGTCGAGCATACCAACGTGGTCGAGGCAGCGAAACGCGATCCCCCGCTGCTCATGATCGAAGTGGCGGGCGAGCGCCGCCCAGCGCGCCCAGCCGGAGAGCCGTCCCAGGCGCCCGATGAGGACGTTGTCGACGACCGGCAGGCGCCGGACGAGGTTGAACTGCTGGTAGATCATCCCGACGCGGGTCCGATGAGCGCGCAGGGCCGCGCCGCGCAGTCCCGCGAGGTCCGTCTGGTCGAAGCGGATGACGCCCCGGGTGACGACCATCGCGCGAGACAGGCAGCGCAACAGGGTCGTCTTGCCCGCGCCTGATTTGCCGATGACCGCGACGAACTGGCCCGGCTCGATCGTGGCCGAAAGGTCGTCGAGGGCGGGCGCCGCCTTCCCCGGAAAGATCTTGGCGACGCCGTCGAGCGTCACGACTGGCGATCGATCGGCCACCATGTCCAGGCCAACGGTAGCCACGCCCCGTTGCGATTTCGTGACGGGAGCGCGAAGGTTCTGCGGCGGACGTTAGCGGCGAAGCCGCGCCAGCTCTTGCTCGAGCTCCTCGACCCGCCGCCTCAGGTCTTCCACGACAACCTCGAGCGGGGCCGGCTGACGATGGCCGTTGCGCGCCAGCCACTGCAGCCGGGGCAGGACCGCGCGGGACTCGAGAATCCACTCGCGCAGGCGCTCATCGTCCGTCCGGACCGAGATCGAGATCTCGAGGCCGCCGTCGACGACGCGCCGCTTCTGGAACTTCCCTCGTCCGCTGAGCACGTGGTGAGTGGCGGGCTCCTCTACGCTGGATTGACGTCGACCTTGTAGAGCGTCTTGCCGGTCAGATCGTTGAGCGAGACCGTCAGCACCTCGGTCGCGCCGTCGATCTTCGCCAGCCCGAAGTATTGCATGCCGTCCGTCGGCGGGCGGTTCTGCTTCATGCCCGGCGGGGCCGAGGAGTACTTCACGTCCGGGCCGAACGTCCGGTCGATCTCGCCCGGGCCGAACGTGCCCGCGTTGATCGGACCGGCCACGAACTCCCAGAACGGGGTGAAGCTCGTGAACTGCGCGCGCACCGGGTCGTAGTAGGTCGCCGACGCGTAGTGGACGTCGGCGGTGACCCACACGACGTTCTTGATCCCGTTCTGCTTGATGAAGCCGAAGAGGCTCGCGAGCTCGAGCTCGCGCCCGAGCGGCACCCCGTGATCGCCGTTCGCCCACGCCTCGTAGGTTCCCTTGGGCACGTCGGGGTTCAGGTCCGGGACCACGATGCTGATCGGCATGTCGCTCGCGATCACCTTCCAGGTAGCGCGCGAGGCGAGGAGCGACTGCTTGAGCCAGCGGAGCTGGGCGGCGCCGAGGAACGCCGACTCGTCGTCGAGGACGGTCTGGCGGTTCGGGGTGTTCGGCCCGCGATAGCTCCGCTCGTCGATCATGAAGACCTCGAGCGACGGGCCGTAGGGGAACGACCGGTAGATACGCTCGGGATCGATCGGATCGAACCGGAACGGGTTGTACTCGAGCATCGCGCGCTTGGCGAACGCGGCCAGCAGCGAGGCGCTGCGCACCTTGTAGCGCTCGTCGCCCAGCGTCTGGCCCGGGTACCAGTTGTTGCGCGTTTCGTGGTCGTCCCACTGGACCAGCATCGGCACCTCGGCGCAGAAGCGGCGCTTGTGCTCGTCGAGGAGGTTGTAGGCGAAGTTGCCGCGGAACTCCTCGAGCGACTCGGCGACCTTGGCCTTGGCCGGCGTGGTCACGTTGCGCCAGACCGTGCCGTCGTCGAGCGTGACCTCGGCCTTGAGCGGCCCGTCGGCGTAGATCTGATCGCCGGAGTGGATGAAGAAATCGGGGTTCGTGCCGCGCATCGCCTCGTACATCTTCATGCCGCCCCAGGCGGTGTTGATGCCCCACCCCTGCCCCACCTCGTCGCCCGAGAACGCGAAGCTGACGGAGCGGCGGGCCTGCGCCGGGGTCCGGAACCGGCCGACCACGGGCTCGCTCAGCACCTTCGGATTCGCGAGGTCCTCGAAGCGCACGCGGTAGAAGATCTGCTGGCCGGCCGGCAAGCCGGTGAGATCGACGCGCGCCGTGAAGTCGCTGTCGGCGAGCGCGGCCGGACCGACGATGCGCGCGGCGTCACGGAACGAGTCGCCGGTGGCCCACTCGACGTGCAGGCGGGCCGGCCGATCGGTACGGCTCCACACGATCGCCCGATCGGCGAGCACGTCACCGCTCTGGACGCCGTACGGGATCGCCGGACGCATCTTGTCGGAGGTGACCACCGCGGGCGCCGTGCCCTGGGCCCAGACCGGGCGGCGGGCGAGCGCCGCTGCCGCCAGACCACCGATGGTGAGCGCCGATTTGCCGAGGAATCTCCGACGGTTCATGGGCCTCCTCCTCCTCGATCAGCGAGGCTCGGCTGCCAGGCCGAGCGCATCGACGATAATGCGGAAGACCTCGGTGTTGTCGAGAAATCCGCGGACGCGCTCGGCGCCCGGCCCCATGGCGGTGAGCACCACGTCCTCGCCCGAGTGCACGCCCTGCGGGGCGCTGTGCGGCAGGTTTCCCATACGCAAGAGCGCGCCCGGCGCGTCCTTGTATTTCTCGTTGGCGACGTAGGACTTGTCGGCCCCCGCCACGGCGGGCACGAACGGACCGTCGAGCTTGGGGCGGTAGGTCTCGTAGTGGTCGGGGAAGGCCGAAAAGAAGATGGCGAGGCGCCGCGAGACGTCGAGGCGCGGCGGGTAGCCTTCGTCGTTGGCCGGCGGATAGCTCGGGAATCCCGCCTTCTCGTAGATGCCGACCTTGTCGCGCATCTCCTGACTCCGGACCGCGTCGTCGACGGTGCCGACGAGCGAGACCCCATGGGTGTGGTCGGCCGTGACCAGGATCAGCGTGTCGTTGCGCGCGGCCGCGAACTCCTTGGCCACGGCGACGGCGCGGTCGAGCATGATCGTGTCCATGACCGCGCGCTCCCAGTCGAGGGGATGCGAGTACTTGTCGATCAGCCCGGATTCGACCATCAGGACGAAGCCGTCGTCGTTCCGGGCCAGCACCGTGAGCGCGGTCCGGACCATGTCGACGAGGTCGGGCTGCTCGGGGAAGGACGTGACCGTGCCCTGCTTGAGGAACTTGCGGTCGAGGACGCCGTCCATGTTGCTCGGGTGGAAGAGGCCCAAGAGCTTGCGGGTCACGGGGTCGGCGGCGGCCGATTTCATCTCACGCTCCGTCGTCGCGATCGCGTAGCCGGCGGCGCGGAACTTCGCGACGTAGTCGGTCTCGTCCTTCCGGCGCGACCCGGGCGACGACTTGGGCAGAAAGTGGGCCGCGCCGCCGCCCATCAGCACGTCGACCCGGCTCTCGTGGAACATGTCGACGATCTGGTCGTAATCGCTGCGCCGCCGCGTGTGCGCCACCATGGCGGCGGGCGTCGCGTCCTCCACTTCGGTGTTCGTCACCACGCCGACCGCGATCTTGCCGGTGCGCTTGAGCAGGCTCGTGAGCGTCTCGACCCGGGGATCGTCGAGCGTGTCGGGCGTGCGGTCGGCGTAGACGCCGAGCGCGTTCACGCTCGACTTGTGCCCGGTCGTGTAGGCGCTCATCGAATTCGCCGAGTCGGTGATGATCGAGTCGACTCCGGCGGTGCCGACCAGCGCCATGTTGGTCATCGCATCCATGGCCAGACCGCCGTGATACTTGCCTTCGCTGATGCCGGCGGTCAGGATGCGTGCCGCGGTCCGGTGGGCCCCCGACATCCCGTCGCCGATGAAGAGGATCACGTTGCGCGCCTTGCGGGGCCCGGTCACGAAGACCTCCCAGCTGACCGTCCGCGAAGACTTGCCGTCGCTGGCGACGACCGCATACCGCCCGGGCCGGGTCAGCGAGACGTCACGCAGGATCATGGCGGACGCCGCCACGCCATCCTCGCGCTCCACGAACGCCGCCGACCGGCCGAGCACCGCCGGCAGGTCCTTGCCGTCGATGGTGACCCTGGCTTCCGACGCGTTCACGACGCCGTCGAACTCGACCTTGAGATCGAAGCGCGATCCGGCCAGGATCTGAGCCCGATCGATTGGATAGATCGTGATCGCGTCCGCCGGCGCGGCACCGAGCGTGCCGGCGGCCAACATAAGGATGAGCCCGAGGATCTTCCAGATCATTGCTGGTCCTCCCCCGGGAGCCGACGCTAGCGGAGGATCGTTGCCGATTCATTACGGTGGGGTGACGATTCGGACGGCTACCCCTTAAGGTGATGACCCAATTGCTTCGAGCCAATTCGGGGCTCTAGACTCGATTGATGACAGATCCAGTGCTCGAAAGGCCCTGGAATATATGGCGGGCGCCGCCGGGTCCTATGGCCTATGGCCAAGCGCGATCGCAACGGCTCCGCGACCGAGGCGCGATCCTCTGCGACAACACGGCCGACCTGGTTCTGCGCTCGCGCCGAGCGATCAATCGTAGCCGCATGCTGCTCGGCGACTCTCGACGGATCGTCGACCGGAATTTCGAGACGGTCCGCGCCGCCTGCTCGCTCACGAGCATCTGATGAGTGAACTCCTGAGCCACCGCCAGCTCCTCGGCGCGCTGGCGCGAGCCGATCTCGCGCAGGAACCAGCGCAGGTCCGGCGGCCGGCCCGCAATGCCGGTGAACGCCGTGACCGTGAGACCGGCGATGAACGAGGGACCGTTGCGCGGTCGCACGCGGACTGGCCACTCGCCCTGATTCCAGGCGTGCGCGTTGTTGACGCGCCAGCGAAACATGCGCGGATCGACCTCGTCTATGAACAGCGAGAGGGGCTTACGCAGGAGGAGCCGGCCCGAGACTCCGAGCAGCTGGGTGGCAGCGGGGTTGGCCTGGAGGATGATCCCGGCTCGGTCGGTGATGATGAACCCGTCCGGGCCGTTGCCGAGGACCTGGCGCGTTGCGGCGATCTCGAGCTCGGCCCGCCGCGTTTTCGACCCCTGGCGGCGTCGCGCTCGGCGCGCAGGCCCTCGGCGGCCGCGATCAGACCGGCGAGCGCCTGCTCGAACGTTTCGCGCTCGAGCCCCAGCATTCCAGGTTTTCCGTTGCGACGAGCCGGCACACACGCTCGACGCTCGAGCGGAGCGCTGCGGCGTGCTCGCAGCGTTGTGGCTCCATCGCGAAAACTCCCGGTGCCCGGAATCAGGGACTGGGCAGCGGGTCCTCTTCGATCAGGAGGATAGCACCGAGCGTGTCGCCGTTCGCGCCCGAGAGCTGTGTACAGGTTATCGGGCAGCGCACGGCGCGGCCGCGACGGTTGCGGCAGTCGAGCGTCAGCTCGGCCCGGTTCGTCTCACCGGCGAGCACCGCGCGGATCGGCTGCCTGAGCTGCTCGACCGGGAGCCCGATGTCGAGATTCATCAGGTGGCGGCCCTGGACCTCAGCGGCCCGCAAGCCCCACAAGTCCTCGGCGCGGTGGTTCCACGCCAACACCTGGAGCTTAGGGTCGACGACGACGACGGCGACCTCGAGCCCCGTCAGGATCGAGTGGAGGAAGGCGTTGGCGGTGTTGAGCTCGTCGCTCCGCACGCGGAGCTCGGTGTTGGTGGTCTCGAGCTCCTCGTTGGTCGACTGGAGCTCCTCGTTCATCGTCTCGAGCTCTTCGTTGGTCGACTGGAGCTCCTCGTTGGTAGTCTCCAGCTCCTCGTTGGTCGACTGGAGCTCTTCGTTCGTCGTCTCCAGCTCTTCGTTCGACGACTGGAGCTCCTCGTACGCCGTCTCCAGCTCGTTCTTGGAGCGCTCGAGCTCCTCCTGCAGCCGCCGATACCGGCTGACGTCGGTGAAGCTCAGCTGGACCCCGAGCATCTCGCCCGAGCCATCCATCAGCGGCACGACCTCGAGATCGAAGAAGCGGGCCTCGCCGGAGTCGGCCGGCCAGTGGATGTCCTTGCGCGCCATCGGACGATGCTGCGTCATCGCGTCCTGGATCAGCGAGCGGAGCTCGATCGGGCGAAACGACATCTCGAGGTCCCGCAGCCGCTTGCCGACGTCCGTCTGCGTCAGACGGAAGAGCACCCGGGCGCGCCCGTTCGCGAAGGTCAGGATGCCATCGGCGCGGACCACGACGCGTGCGACCGGGTCGGTCTCCAGCGATAGGACCTGGAGGCGATCGTCAGTGGACATCGAGGCCCTCTCCTCCTGGCGCTCGGGCAGCGGCACCGCATCGCGAAAATTCTGAGGCACCGTTTTGCTGAACACTCGCCACTTCAGCTCGACCGGTGTGAAGAGCTCGCCGTGCGTGAGCAGCAGCTCGGCCCGACCCATGAACAGAACGCCGCCGTTGCGCAGGGCGAAGTGGAAGCGATTCAGGACCTTGGCCTGGGTCTCACGAGTGAAGTACATGAGCGTGTTGCGGCACACGAGCAGATTGACGCGCGAGATCGGCGCGTCCTGAACGAGATCGTGCCGTCCGAAGATGATCGATCGGCGGATGTCCTTGTGGAACAGATACCGGTCGTCGATGCGCTCGAAGTACTTCGAGAGGAGCTCGGGCGGCACGTCCCCGACCTGCGAGGCGGTGTAGGTGGCGTGGCGCGCCTGCATCAGCGCATCCTCGTCGACGTCCGAGGCGTAGATCTTCACCCGGCGCCGAAACGCCTCGATGCCGAGCTGCTCGGCCAGGACCATGGCAAGCGTGTAGGCCTCCTCGCCGGAGGCGCAGCCGGTGCTCCACACCCGGATCGCGCTGTCGGGCCGGCTGCCGGACAGGATGTGCGGGACGATCTGGGACGTCAGGTAAACCCAAGCCTCCGGATCCCGAAAGAAGCTGGTGACGTTGATGAGAATCGTGTTGAACAGCAGGCCGAACTCGTCGGGATGCGCTTCGAGGTAGGCCTGATACGCGTCGTACGATTCGATACCGATCGCCTGCAGACGCTTCTGGATTCGGCGCATGAGGCTCGACCGCTTGTACGCGGTGAAGTCGAAGCCGCGGGTGCCCTTCAGATAGTCGAGCAGCGCCTCGAACCGAGCATCATCCGAGCTCATCGACCTCTCCGGTCTTCACCAGGGTGATCAGGGCCGGCGGAATCTCGCTCAGGGACAGGATGAAATCGACACAGCCCGTCTGCACCGCTGCGTTCGGCATCCCATAGAATTCCGACGACGACTCGTCCTGCGCGATCACCGTGCCGCCCATCTTCTTGATGGCCTGCACGCCCATGGAGCCGTCGCTCCCGGTCCCGGTGAGGACCACGGCGATCGCCCGGTTCTTGAAGCTCCCGGCGACCGACTCGAACAGGAGGTCGGCGGACGGCCGGACGAAGTGCACGAGTTCGGACTGCGTCAGAGAGAGCGAGCCGTCGGGGTTGACGAGCAGGTGCTTGTTGGGCGGGGCGATGTACACGGTTCCCGGCCGGAGCTTCTCGCTTTCCGCCGCCTCCTTGACCGGCAGGGTGCTGCGCCGACTCAGGATATCGGCCATGAGGCTCCGGTGACGCGGATCGAGGTGCTGAACGACCACGATCGCCGGTGGAAAGTCGTGGGGCAGCGCCGCCAGGACCTGACTCAATGCCTTGAGGCCTCCCGCGGACGTCGCGATCGCGATCACTTCGAAGGTCGAGCGCTCCGGCGTGGACAAGCTCCGTACTTTCCTCTCAGCGGATACCCCCGAACCTCAAGGGATTTCGGGCCGCTTCGGGCGGTGGCCGCGTGACGGCTGCTGGAGCACGAAAGATAGCACGGCTCCCTGCTCGAGGCCACGAGTGGGGGTCAGGTCTACACCGAGGAGACGAGAGCAGCTCCACGGAAGACGAGCGGGATCGGCCCGGAGGACGCGTCGGGAGTACGCGTCCCCCGGCGCCGTCCCTCAGGAGCCTATCGAGTGAACGAGCGGCTCCCTCTCGTGTACGCCGACGGAGGTCAAGAGCGCCTCGGCGACGGCACGGTCGTTCAGGACGCGCGGGACCTTGTGCTGATCGCCGAGCTTGCCGACCTCGCGCATCCAGCGATGGAACGACCCCTGCGGCACCTCGACGAGCCGCGGCGCCACCATGCCGACGTCGTCGGTACGCTTGGTGCGGTAGTCCGTGTTGAGCGCGGCGAGCGCCTCGTCGAGCTCGCGCACGAAGACCCCGCGATCGCGCGGCGGCACTCGGAACTCGACGAGCCATTCATGGGCGCCGCGGGCTTCGCCGGCCGACGGGTAGCGCGGCGCGACCGTGAACTCCGCGGGCTCCGCGCCGGTCCGCCGGCAGGCGACCACCAGCGCCTGCTCGACTTCCTCGATGATGACGTTCTCGCCGAAGGCGTTGACGAAGTGCCGCGTGCGCCCGGTGATCACGAGGCGGAGCGGATCGCGCGCTGTGAAGCGGACGGTGTCGCCGAGCAGATAGGACCAGAGCCCGCCCGGCGTCGTCAGCGCCACCGCATAGGGCCGGTCGAGCTGGACGTCGGCCGCCGTGTGCCGCCGGGGCCGGGCACGCCCGAGGTCCTCGACCGGAACGAACTCGTAGAAGATGCCGTAGTCGAGCATGAGCGTCAGCCCGCCGGCGCGCTCGGTCTGGAGCCCGACGAAGCCTTCCGAGGCCGGGTACACCTCGACGTACTCGATCGGCCGGCCCATCCACTCCTCGACGGTGGCGCGGTACGGCGCGAACGAAACGCCGCCGTGGATGAGGGCGCCGAGGTTCGCCCAGCACTCTCCGAGGCTCGCGACGGATCGGCCCGCGGCGCGGCGCGCCCGCGCGACACGCTCGAAGAGGATCAAGAGCCACGAGGGCATCCCCGAGATGAGCCTGAGGTCCTGGCCCTGGATGCGCTCGGCCGCGGCGTCGATCCGCTGGTCCCAGTCCGGGATCGACGCGATCTCACGGCCGGGCGAGTAGCGCGAGCGGAAGCCCGGCGGCAGATCCTGGACCATGAGCCCCGAGAGGTCGCCCACCCAGCAGCCCTGCCCGATCGGCTTCAAGCTCGTGCACCCGCCGAGGAACAGGAGCGGCCCGCCCGCGATGCTCTCGAACCCCGCGCGCTCCGCGGCGATCAGCAGCGCGTCCCACCCGCCCTTTCGATGGGAGCGAAACGCCTCGGAGGTCACCGGTATCATCTTGTCGCCTGCGGTGGTCCCCGACGTCTTCACCCAGTAGCGCGGGCGCCCCGGCCAGGTCAGGTCACGCTCTCCGTTGATAGCGCGGGTCCAGAGCGGCTGGAAGCGCAGATAGTCGCCGAGAGGTGTGCGGGTCTGGTAGTCGGCGACGGAGCGGATCTGCTCGAACCGATGAGACCGTCCGAACGCCGTCTCCCGCGCCGCGTTCACGAGATCGAGCAACGCTGCCTCCTGGACGCGGCCAGCGTCGCGGCTGATACCCTCGAGTACGCGGCGCCGGTGCGCCGCGTAGACGCGGAGCGCCGCGCCGCCGACCCGCTCGATCACGGGCGCCCTCCCCGGATCGCCCGCCGCGCGCGGGTCTCGACGAGCCAGTCGCCGACGGCGGCGTTGAACGCCTCCGGCCGCTCGAGCATCGGCGCGTGGCCGCAGTTGGGCAAGTAGACGAGCTGCGAGCCGCGGATGCGCGCGTGGAAACGCTCGGCGACGTCGGTGGGCGTGATGCGGTCGTCCTTGCCCCACACGAGCAGGGTCGGGACACGGATCTGGCTCAGCCGCTCCTCGACGTTGTGGCGCCTGGCTGCGCGCGCAACCTGGAGCACCCGCAGCGCGGTGCGGCGGGTGGTGACGACGCGGCGGATCGACTCGACCCACTCGGGGGTGACCAGGGACGGATCGTAGAAGATCTCCTCCATGCGCTCGCGGACGTAGGCGCAGGTGGGCTGGTGCGGCACGCGGCCGGTGAAGCTGCGCTCGAAGAGGCCGGACGAGCCGGTGAGGATCAGGCCCTCGACCCAGCCCGGGCTCGAGAGGGCCAGCTCGAGCGCCACGTGGCCGCCGAGCGAGTTGCCGCAGACGATCGGGGGCGGGAGCTCGATCGCCTCCATGAAACGCCGCACGTAGTCGGCCAGCGCCGGCACCGAGATGTCGGCCAGCGCCGGATCGAAGATCGGCAGCTCGAGAGCGATCGGCCGCCGGAACGGTCTCAGGGCCTCGAGCGTGGGCTCCCAGTGATCCATCTCGCCCAGAAGGCCGTGGAGCATCACCACGGGCTCGCCGTCACCGCGCTCCAGCCAGCGAAATCGGGTGGGGGTCGAGGCGATCATGGTCGCGGCCTCCAGATGGCGGTGGAGCCAATCACGGCATGGTCCCCACGGTGATGCGTTGCCGATCGCGACGGAGAAACCGGTAGGCGGCGCGTGCCTGGACCGTCAGGTGAAAAGGCAGCTTGCCGACCGTCCACGACCAGTCGACGTGGGCGCGCGTGCGGCCGGCCAGGAGCGCCCGGCGCAGGTCGGCCGCGTCGAAGCCCTCGAACCGCGTGACCGCGCTGCCCACGTACCAGACGTCGTGAGCGTCGCTCCCGGCAGTCACCGGCAACATGAGCTCCAGGTTGCGGAGCGCGGCCCACGCGTTGTAGGGCGCCGAGAACACGCCGGCGTTGTTGACCGCCTCGATCGCGTCGAGCGGGAGATCGCGGATCATCCGGCCGATGGAGACGTGGCCGCGGCTCACCCCCCGGATCGGGTGGAATGGATGCGCCGCCACCGCGAGGCCCCCCTGGGCATGGATCTCGCCGATGGTCTCGAGCGCGGTGAGACCGGGCGGCACGCACTCGTCGAGAAACAGCCCGAGGAGGTGGCCGTTGAGGGTGCTGATCTCCTCGCCGACGACCACGTCGACGCCGAGCTCGGGATGCTCGCGGGCGAAGTCACGCGCCCGCAGCGCGCCGCGAATCTCGTCGTGATCGGTGATCGCCACGACGTCGACCCGTCCGTGGGCCGCCTCCACGATGGTCTCGGGGCGCTGGGCGCCGTCGCTCCAGATCGTGTGCACGTGGAGGTCGGCGCGACCGTGCGTACTGGTCCTCATCGAAGACGAGTTTGTCGGGGCAGTGTGAACGGTCTACCACTCTCCGCGTGAAGTTTCAGTGACGGGGCAGGGCTGGTGGGCCGAGCCTAGAGCCAGGCGGTGTTTCGCGACTGTGAAGTTTGGGTAACGCTCTGGCAACGGCGATCGGCGGCGTGATACGGTCGCGCGGTGCCGGCCACGAAGCGCGCCCTGTTCATCGACTGGGGTGGCACGCTCGTCCTCACACAGAACAACCGGACCGTGATCGACGCGGCCGGCGACCCCGTGCTCATGCCGAACGTCGCCGCAGCGCTCGGCCGCGAGCGTCCGCGCTACGATCTGTGCTTCATCGTGTCGAATCAGGCGCGCATCTCGGCGGGCGGAATCGCCGAGGCCGAAGTCCTCCGGCGGTTCGCGTGGGCCCACGACCGCCTGGGCCGGCCGTTCACAGGCTGGCGGCTGTGTCCCCACACGGACGCCGACGGCTGTGATTGCCGCAAGCCCCGGCCCGGGATGTTCCTCGAGCTGGCGCGCTTGCACGACGTGAGCCTCCGCGCGTCCACACACGTCGGCGATTCGGAGAAAGACCGCGAGGCGGCGGCGGCGGCCGGTGTGGGCACGTTCGTCTGGGCGCGCGACTTCTTCGGCTGGGCGTGATCCGGACCCGAGCGTTGCTTCCCCCCCCCGGCGTTGTATGCTCCGGCGCACATGGACGCCGCCAACGTGCAGCGCCTGGCGAAAGACGCGGTTCGGCTTCGGGCCCAGAGCGTTGCCATCTGCTCGAGCTGCAATGGCTCGATCGTCCCGAGCCACCAGTTGCGGGGCCAGCACCGCGTCCTGTTGCAGGAGATCGCGAAGCATCGCGCCGCGACTCACCTCAGCAAGCTGCATCGCCTGACCGCGGGGCGGCTCCGAAGCGGCCGCCTGCCGTACGGCAGCGTCGCCGTCGTCAGCGGCGCAAGCGCTGCGGGCGGATCGTGCGATGTGATCAGCCCTTGACGGCCCCTCGGCTGGTCATGACGGTGCCGATGGGTAACGCGTTTGTCCATCTCCACGCCGACTGCTTCATGGTCTGGAACGAAGAGCGACGGAACCACGACGGTCGCGCGCGCTCGGCGTAGTCGCACGCGCGAGTCCACACTGGTCGCCACGCCCACCTAGGCCCTCGCCGTAGCGCTTACGCGTCGGCGGCGAGATCGGGCTTCGCGGCGGCGTCCACGCAGCTCAGCCACACGCGGACGGTCGTGCCGCGGCCGGGCTCGCTCTCGATGCGCAGGAGCCCGCCGTGGGCGAACACCAGGTGCTTGACGATCGCGAGCCCGAGCCCGGTCCCGCCCATCTCCCGCGATCGGGCCTTGTCGACGCGATAGAACCGCTCGGTGATCCTCGGGAGATCCGCAGGTGGGATGCCGATGCCCGTGTCGACCACGTCGATCTCGATGTGCGCGTCGGCCGGGTCGTGGGCGCGCACGGTCACGCGGCCGCCCTCGGGCGTGTACTTGACGGCGTTGTCGACCAGGTTCAGTAGGATCTGCACGAGCCGATCGCGGTCGGCGAGCACCGGCGGCAGGTCGGGCGGGAGCTGGCTCTTCAGCGCGACCCTCCCGCGCTTCGCCTTGGGTCCCATGATGGCGAGCACCGCGTCGACCGTCTCGTCGAGCCTCGTCGGCGCGAGCTTCAGGGACACGCGGCCGAGCTCGATGTTCGAGAGGTCGGTCAGGTCGTTGAGCAGCCGGCCCAGCCGCTCGGTGTGGCGAAAGACGATCTCCAGGAACCGCCGCGCGTTCTCCTGCTCCTCGAGCGCTCCGCTCAGGAGCGTCTCGAGATAGCCCTGGATAGCGGTGAGCGGCGTCCTGAGCTCGTGCGACACGTTGGCGACGAACTCGGTACGGACCTGCTCGAGCCGTCGCAGCTCGGTGACGTCGTGCAGCACCATGACGACGCCGATCTCGTCGCCGCCCAGCCGGAGCGGCACCGCGTTCACCTCGACGCGGCGGTTCACGGGAGTGGCCAGCCGGACCTCGCGATTCGAGACGCTGCCCTCGCCGGCCGCGCGGGCCTCGCGGAACGCCTCGTGCAGCTCCGTGTTGCGGATGACCTCGAGAAACGGCTTGCCCTCGCCGCGCGTGGCGTCGAGCCCGAACATCGCCCGCGCCCGCTCGTTCAGGAGCAGGATGACGTCGCGCGCGTCGACGGCGATGACGCCCTCGATCATGCCGTCGAGGATGGCGGTGGCCTTCGCCTGCTCGTGGCGGAGGTCGTGGATCTTCTCCCGCAGGCGCGCGGCCAGGCCGTTCAGCGCGCGGCCGAGCGCGCCGATCTCGTCCGGCGAGCGGATCGGCGCCCGCACCGTGAAGTCGCCCTCGCTCATCTGACGAGCGATCTCCTGCATCTGCACCACCGGCTTGGTCACGCGCCCGGCCACGAAGAGCCCGATCCCGAGCGCGACCACCAGCGCCACCAGGCCGCCGAGGAGCATCACACGGTGGATCGCCGCGTACGACGACGTCACGGCCGACACCGGCAGGGCCACGCGGATGACCCCGATCACCTTCCCGTCGTGCGTGATCGGCAGCGCGACATAGAGGAGCGAGGCGCCGATCGTCACGCTGGTCCGCCGGTCGCGGCCGATTCCCCCCGCGAAGGCCGCGAGCACTTCCGGCCGCTTGCCGTGGTTCTCGACGCGCGGCAGATCCTCCACCGGCACGTCGGAGTCGCCGAGCACGCGCCCGTCGGCCGCGATCACGGTGATCCGCGACGCCGTCGGGCGCGAGCCGCGGAGCGCGAAGGCGTGGAACTCCTCGGGCGACGCCCGTCGTGTCATGAGAGTGCGCGCCTCGTCGTGCAGGAGCCGGCCGATGCTCGCCAGACGAGCCTCGAGGGTGTCGAGCGCGAACGCCTCGAGGGCGCGGTTGAGGGACAGGCCCGCCACGATCATGGTGACGGCGACGAAGCCGACGAGCGTCACGGTGAGCTTGCGCGCGATGCTGCGGCGCAGGAAGTGGACGAACGCCTGGATCATGGCGTGTCCGTCTCGAAGCGATAGCCGACCGACTTGACCGTCGTGATCCGGTTCCCGGCGTCGCCGAGCTTCGCCCGCAGGCGCCGCACGTGCACGTCCACCGTCCGCGACTCGATCAAGTCCGCATGGGCATAGCCCCACACGCGGTTGAGCAGATACTCGCGCGTCAGCACGCGGCCGGCCGACTCGAGCAAGGCCTGGAGCAGATCGAACTCCTTCGGCGTCAGCACGATCGCCTGGCCGTTCACGCTCACCGCGTGGCGGGCCGCGTCGAGGCTGATCGGCCCCACCGAGAGCAAGGGGGACACGGGGTCCGGATGCGCGCGCCGTAGGACCGCCCTGACCCGGGCGACCAGCTCCTTCGGAGAAAAAGGCTTGCCGACGTAGTCGTCGGCGCCCATCTCGAGTCCGACGATGCGGTCGACCTCGTCGGACTTGGCGGTGAGCATGATGATCGGGACGGCCGCCGTGCTCGCGTCGCGGCGCAGCTGACGGCACACCTCGAGACCGTCGACGCCAGGGAGCATGAGATCGAGGATCACCAGATCGGGCACGGCCGCCTTCACTTCGCGCAGCGCGTCGGATCCGGTGGTCGCGGTGCGACAGCGGAAGCCGTCGCGCTCGAGATGCAGGACGACGAGCCGGCGGATGTCCGGCTCGTCCTCGACCACGAGAACCTCGCGCGTCATCACCTACTGGCGACAGGCCCTGAAGTTCGCGTAGTCTCCCTGCGCGGAGGATTGCGTCTCGTCGGAGTCGGTCAGCACGGCGATCCCCGCGGGCTTCGGCGCCTCTTTCATATCGAAGTACTTCTTGTAGTCGTCCAGCACGTTCACGCGCTCCTCGACCCACTCACCCTTCTTCTCGGGCGCGCCGCTGCGCAGCACGCGGACCTGCGTCAGACCCATGTTGGAGTCGAGCCGCGTCCCGACCGGGACCTTCTCGCTCCAAATGTACTTGACCGCCTTCGGCCCCCGCACGCGCGAGTACGGTACGAGCATGTAGACCGCGAGGGCGCTGTCGTTGGTACTCGAGTTGCGCTCGTCGGCGCCTTTCGGGAATTCGAGGGGCCGCCATGACCACACGAGCATCGGATAGGCACTCAGATCCCACTCGTACTCCTTCGCGGCCTGCACGCCGAGCCCCTTGACGGTGGCCCGCAGGAACCGGAGGCCTGATTCCTCCGCGACCCGGTACGCGTCCTTGGCGGTGTCCTTGCGGAGCTTCCAGTCGGGCGGGAACTCGCCGACCTTGGCTTTCGAGAAGTCATCGATCGTGCGGCAATCGGATTGCGCCGCCGTCTGCACGGGCAAGGCTCCGAGCACGAACAAGGCCGCGGTCAGCATCAGAGGGCCGATGACTCGCGTCGCGATGTGCGAGGCCGAGGGGACTACGCTGACCGGCGAGGGGTCGGCGTGTGCCATGGTTGAAGGCTAGCACACGCCGACCCTGGAGAGGCTGTCGGACCGGCTAGCGCCGGTTCGGCTTGAGAATCTCGTTCGCGATCACCAACGTCTCCCAGAATTCGTGGTCGGCGCGCCAGTAATGGCCGAGGCAGAGCGCGCCCTTGCCGCTGTTGAACTCCTTCTGCGCGTGGACGATTCGCTTGTCACCGGCACCAACCTTCGCCGACGCCTTGTTGAGCTCGGCGAGGCTCTCGGCGTACATCTTGAGAGACACCTTCAGCTGCTGATCGTGCCACCAGGGGTGCTTCATGCCAGCCACCTTGCCCTGGAGATCCTTGATCTTCTCGTCACACGTCGTCAGCAGCGCCGGGGTGAAGGTCGCCGTCACGTTCTTGGACGCGTTCATCAGCACGCTGCAGGCGCCGTTCCCCGTGCAGGCGCCGGACCACGCGTGGAACTTGGCGCCCACGCCCGGTTTCGGCGTCAGGCCCACGAGGGTACCGGTGTTGTACTGACCGCCCACCGCTGTCGGTTGGGCGCCGATCGTCCCATCGCCCACTGTCGACAACGTCAGCGTGAACTGTGCGGGCGGCGGCGGCGCGAGCGTGAAGGTCGCGGTCACGCTCTTGGCCGCGTTCATCGTCACGCCGCAGGCTCCGGTCCCCGTGCAGGCGCCGGACCAGCCGCTGAACTGATAGCCGGCCCCGGGCGTGGCCGTGAGAGCCACGACGGTGCCCGCACCGTACGTGCCACCTACCGGCTGCGGGCTGGCCGTGATCGTGCCCGACCCGACCGTCGTCAAGGTCAACACGAACTGATTCAACGTAAAGGTCGCGGTCACACTCTTGGCTGCGTCCATCGTGACGCTGCAGGCTCCGGTCCCCGTACAGGCGCCCGACCAGCCGCTGAACTGGTAGCCGGCCGCAGGGGTGGCTGTGAGAGCCACGACGGTGCCTGCTCCGTACGTGCCGCCCACCGGCTGTGGGTTGGCCGTGATCGTACCCGACCCGACAGTCGCCAGGGTCAACACGAACTGCTTCAACGTAAAGGTCGCGGTCACACTCTTGGCCGCGTCCATCGTCACCTTGCAGCTGGGAGCGCTGCCCGAGCACGCGCCGGCCCAGCTGCTGAACACGGAGTTCGGTCCCGGCGTGGCCGTCAGGGTCACCTCGGTGCCGGCCGGATACTTCCCGGCCAGCGGGCCCGGCGCCGGCACGGCCGCGATGGACCCATTCCCGATCGCCGTCAGCACGAGCGCATACTGCGCCGTGAACGTCGCCGTCACGCTCTTGGCCATGTCCATCGTCACCTTGCAGCTGATGGCGCTGCCCGAGCACGCGCCGGCCCAGCCGGTGAACACGGAGCTCGGTCCCGGCGTGGCCGTCAGGGTCACCTCGGTGCCGGCCGGATACTTGCCCGCAAGCGGACCCGGCGCCGGCACGGCAGCGATGGATCCATCTCCGAGCGCTGTCAGCACCAGCGCGTACTGCGCTGTGAAGGTCGCGCCAACGCTCTTGGCCGCATTCATCGTCACGCTGCAGGGGTTCGTGCTTCCCGAACAGTCGCCGGACCAGGCGTTGAACTGAGAGTTAGCGTCCGGCGTGGCCGTCAGCGTCACGGTCGTCCCGGCGTCGTACATGCCTGTCCCCGACGTGGGCTGGGCCGCGATCGATCCGCCTCCCACCGGCGTCAGGGTCAGCGCGAACCGCTGCGGCGGGGGCGGTCCGGCGGTGGCGAATGCCCCGAGGACGGACGGCGCTCGACCGACGCCGACGCTTTTCACGACCGAGTTCGTCGCCGGATCAATCACGGACACGCTCCCGGGTGGCTGCGGCTGCAGCGCACTGTCGGGAACGTTGGCGACGTAAGCGAGTCCCGTGGGATCCGTCGCGATGCCGAACGGCCAAGTGCGGGCGGCGCCGACGGCCACGTAAGCGCGATCCCCATTCGACAGTGTGATGATCGTGACCTGGTTCACCGCGTCATTCGCGACGTAGAGCCGGCTTCCATCCGGGCTCAGGGCGACGCCGCCCGGCGTGGCCAGCGTGCTGTCCGTCGGCTGCGAGATGATCAGCGGATCTGGGTCGATCACCAGCGTCTGGACGACCGCGAGTGACCCGGTATCGATCACGGACACCTCGAGCACGGTAATCAAGTGCACCTGGTCGAATCCGAGATCGGCGACGTACACCCGTGTCCCACTTGGATTGGCGACAAGACCCATCGGACTGGAATTGGGCGGAGAGCCGACGTCGATCCTCCCGATCACGCTGAGTGTCGGGCCGTCGATCACGACGACCTGGCCGAACGTGGCATCGCTGACGTAGACGCGCGAGCCGGCGGCGACGATGCCATTCAGCACGCCGCCCACAGCAGGGATCGTGGTCACGACGTTGGAGTTGTTGGCGTCGATCACCGTGACCGAGCCATCCGACAGGCCGACGTACACCCTCGAGTTGTCGGGGCTCACCGCCACGCCCCACGGTCCGAAGCCCACTGCTTGGATCGTCGTCACGTTGTTGTCTGAGGTGCGGATGACCGAGACGCTGTCGTCCCCCCAGTTCGCGACGTAGGCGAAGGTGCCGGCCGGATTCACCGCGACTCCGGAAGGCGACGTCCCGACCTTGAGAGTCGCCACAACGCACGGAGGGGATTGGCCCGCGATCGGACAGCCGCTCGGCGGCGCCACATCGATGACGGACACGGTGCCGTCGGCATTGTTCGACACATACGCGAGCGGCGCTGCGCCCGCTACCGACCAGGCGCCGAGGAGCAGCACCAGAAGTCCGGTAAAAAATCCGGAAACGCGCTGCGTTCCGGAAAATCCCTTGGGGAGCGGGCACTTAGTCATCATGTCACTCCGACAGTGCAGCGCGGATGCCAGGAGTGAGAGATGAATCCGATCCGGGGCATACACGCGGACTTAGCCGCGCACGCGGGTCAAATCGGCGTGACTGAACGACAGTGACTGGCGAATTACGTCAGCTGGAAAACCGGAAAAAGACGGCCAGTGGCGACGAACTGATCTCGCGCTGACTCGTTTCGAGCTAGCGGCCGCGCCGCCACCAGTGGTGCACGAGGTTGTCGACGACCTCACCGAGCTGTCCGATCGTGCGGCACTCGCGCACGAAGTCGCACGACGGCGCGTACAGCGGCATCACGCTGTCGCCGATGCCCCAGCCCCACTGCCCTTCCGGATTCAGCCAGATGACGCCCTTCACGCGCTCGCGCATGAGCCGCAGCGCCCACGCCTGCGGGTCGTTGTAGTTGTTGCGCGCGTCGCCCAGCATGAGGATCGTCGTCTTGCGGTCCAGCGAGTCGAGCTCGGTCTTCGTGAACTGGTTGAAGGCGAATCCGAAATCGGACCGGCAGTGATAGTCGACCGGCGCCCCCTTGAGCGCCCACTCGATGGCGCGCTCGACCGGGTACGTGTTGAACGCCTGCGTGACTTCGGCGATCTCGGAGACGAACACGTACGAACGCACCCGGCTGAAGCATTCCTGGAGGCTCCACACCAGCTGCAGCATGAAGCGCGAGGCGTTGCGGACGGAGTCCGACACGTCGCAGATCGTGATCAGCTTCGGCTTCTCGCGGTGCCGGCGCTTGAGGAAGATCTCCATCGGCACGCCGCCGTACTGCAGGCTCTTGCGCGTGGTCCGCCGCGAGTCGAGGCGCCCGCGATGCTCCTGCCGCTGGCGCAACGCCAGCGCGTCCTTGATCTTCCGCGCCAGGCGGGCCACGACGTTCTTCATCTGGGCGATCTCGTCGGGCGTCAGCGCGAAGAGCGGCTTCTCCGAGAGCACCTCGCGCGTGAGCTTCTCGCCCTGCCTGTACGCGCGGCGCTCCAGCTCGCGCTCGACGTGCTGGCGGATCATCCGCTTGAAGGCCTCGAGCCGGAGCTCGAGATAGTTGCGGATGCGCGCCAGCTGGCCGGGATCGAGGCCGCGCTCCTCGAGCGCCTTCATGATGCGCTCGAGATCGCCCTCGATCGCGGACCAGTCGAAGTTGTCCGAGATCCGGCGCGAGAAGAAGCCGACCTGCAGGAAGTACATGAGCCGCTCGAGCCCTGCGTTCTGGCCGCCGGAGCGGATGGCCATCTCCATCTCGCTCCCCTGCCCGCGCATGAGCAGCTCGGTCAGCTCGTCGAGGTCCAGGTCCTCGTTGGCCATCAGATCGTCGAGCATGTCCTGGACCCGCGGATCCTCCGGGCCGAGCGCCTTCTTGAGTCCCTCGCCGAGCGCCTGCAGATCGAAGAAGTAGAGATTGAACAGGCGATCGAAGGTCGGCTGGTCGCGGTATTCCTTGATCAGGGTCGCGGCGAGCGTCGCCTTGAACGTCTCGCGATCGGACAGCCCCACCTCCGCGCTCGCGGCGAGCGCGTCGAGCGCCTCGGAGGGCGAGATGCGGATCTCGGCGCGGCGGAGGTCGCCGATGAACTCGAGGATGCGCTGGTCCATCAGATTTGCCGTCGGGGCGCCTTCGCGCCCGACGTTCGGCCCCTCATTCCGCGAGCACCTTGTCCAGCGAGCCCTTGACGCGCTCGAGGTCCTTCTCGTGCTTGACCAGCATCGTCAGGGTCGACTCGACGATGCCGGGATCGAGCTCCCGCGCGTTGAGGATCACCAGCGAGCGCGCCCAGTCGAGCGACTCCGACACCGACGGCAGCTTGCGCAGATCCATCGTGCGGATCTTCTGGACCGCGGCGACGACGGAGCGGGCGAGCTGCTCGGGGATCTCGGGCACCTTCAGGCGGATGATCTGCAGCTCGTCGGCCGGCGCCGGGAAATCGATGAAGAGGTGCAGGCACCGCCGCTTGAGGCCGTCCGAGAGCTCGCGCGCGTTGTTCGAGGTGAGCACGACGAGCGGGATGTGCTTGGCCCGCACGGTTCCAAGCTCGGGCACCGAGACCTGGAAGTCGGACAGGACCTCGAGCAGGAAGGCCTCGAACTCGGGCTCGGCCTTGTCGATCTCGTCCACGAGCAGCACGACCGGTTGCTCGGCCTGGATCGCTGACAGCAAGGGCCGCGGCGACAGGAAGCGATACGAGAAGAACGCGTCCTCCTGCCCGGCGATCTTCGCGACCGCGTCGGGCAGCGAGGGCGCGTCGGCGATCAGCTCGCCGATGCGCTCGCGCAGGAGCTGCGTGTAGAGCAGCTGCTTGGCGTACTTCCACTCGTAGAGCGCCTTGCCCTCGTCGAGTCCCTCGTAGCACTGAAGGCGGATGAGCGGCCGCGCCGTGATGTCCGACAGCGTCTTCGCCAGCTCGGTCTTCCCGACGCCGGCCGGCCCCTCGATCAGGACCGGACGACCCATCCGCGCGGCCAGGAACACGACGGTGGACACACGGCGGCTCGCGATGTACCGCGCGTCCCTGAACCGCTTCTGAACCTCCTCGACGGACTCGAACATGATGGCTCCCTTGCTTCCGTGAGTTTCGGCCATTGTAGCAGGGGTTTCGCCCGCCCCGACCCGCCGAACCGGACGTGTACAATGCCACATGCCCGACGCCAGCCGCTACCATCGTCTCCAGCTTCTGCTGACGCTCCTCGGCCTGGGGCTGTCGGTCGCGTACCTGCTCGCACTCGTCGTGACGGGCGCCGGCCATTCATTGGCGAGCTGGGCCGCGCGGATCAGCGCCGCGCGGTGGGCCCAGGTCGCGCTGATCGCGATCGCGCTCGCCGCCGGGCAGGCGGCGCTCACCTTGCCGTTGAAGCTGATCCAGGGCTTCTGGCTCCCGCGACGCTTCGGGCTCCTCCACCAGCCCCTGCGCGCATGGCTCGGCGACCAGCTGAAGGCCGCGGCGATCGGCGGGGCGCTCGGGCTCGCGGCGGTCCAGATCGTCTACGCGCTGCTCGCGCTGACGCCGTTCTGGTGGCTCGCCGCTGCGGTGGTCTTCATCGCCACTGAGATCATCATGGCCGCCGTGCTGCCGGTCTGGATCGTCCCGCTGTTCTACCGGCTGACGCCGCTGGCCGACAGCGGTCTCCGGGATCGGCTCCTGGCACTCGCCCGGCGCGCCGGCGTGGCGGCCATCGGCGTCTTCGTCGCCGATCAGTCGCGAAAGAGCCGCACCGCCAACGCCGCGGTCGTGGGGCTCGGGCGCACCCGGCGCATCATCCTCTTCGACACGCTGCTCGCCCAGTTCTCGCCTGACGAGATCGAATCCGTCCTGGCCCACGAGCTCGGCCACCACGCCCACGGCGACATGCGCCGCGGGCTCCTGGCGAGCGGGGTGCTGACGATCCTCACAACCTGGCTCGCCGCGCGTGCGCTCGACGCCGGCGTGGCGTGGCTCGAGCTGTCGGGGCCCGCTGATCCGGCGGGCCTGCCGTGGCTCGCGCTCGTCGCGCTGGCGCTCGGACTGATCCAGCTGCCGGTCACCAACGGATTCTCGCGCTGGATCGAGCGCCAGGCCGACGACTTCGCGCTGGCCACCACCGGCAACGCCGCCGCCTTCGTCGGCGCGATGGAGCGCCTGGCCGGGCTCAATCTCGCCGAGCGCAAGCCGAGCCGGCTCAAGGAGATCTTCCTCTACCCGCATCCGGCGCTCGATCGCCGGATCGAGCGCGCCGAGCGCGTGCGGGGAGGTGTGGCATGACCCGTCGAGCCGCGCTCCGCGCGGTCGTGGCGAAGAAGCAGGGCCTGGTCGTGCCCGGCGCCTTCGACGGCATCTCGGCACGGCTCGTCCAGGATGCGGGATTTCCCGCCGTGTACATGACGGGCTACGGCACCGCCGCGTCCCGCCTCGGCCTGCCCGACCTCGGATTCGCCGGGCTCGGCGAGATGGCCGACCACGCGCGCAACCTCGCGGCGGTCCTCGACGTGCCGCTGATCGCCGACGCCGACACCGGTTACGGTAACGCGCTGAACGTCCGGCGGACGGTGCAGGCGTACGAGGCGGCCGGCGTCGCGGCGCTCCACATCGAGGACCAGATCACGCCCAAGCGCTGCGGCCACCTCTCCGGGCACCAGATCGTTCCGCGCGGCGAGTTCGTGGGCAAGATCCGCGCCGCAGTCGAGGCACGCACCGATCCCGATTTGCTCGTCATCGCGCGCACCGACGCGATCTCGGCCGTCGGCCTCGACGAGGCGCTCCGGCGCGGCGAGGCGGCGGCGAAGGCCGGCGCCGACGTCCTCTTCATCGAGGCCCCGCGCACCGACGCGCAGGTGGAGCAGGTCGCGCGGGCCTTCGACACCCCGCTCCTCTACAACTACGCGCCGGGTGGCCGCTCGCCCCTCCTGCCGTTTGCGCGGCTACGCGAGCTCGGGTTCGCGATCATCCTGCTCCCCGTCGACACCTTGCTGGTCGCGGTCCAGGCGATGCGCGCCTTTCTGGCGCAGGTCAAGGCGGGCGACGACGTCCTGTCGCTCGCGGATCGCTACATGCCGTTCTCGGATTTCAACGAGCTGATCGGCGTGACCGCCCAGCTCGCGCTGGCGGAGCGCTACCGGGACGACGACCGCTCGGCCACGTAGGCCGCCAGCGCCGCGTCCCACGGCCTGAGATCGTCCTCGCCGAGCGCGGCCAGGTGCGCGTGGGCGAGCACCGAATAGGCGGGCCGCCGAGCCCGGGCACCGTACTCGGCCGCGGTCACGGCCGTGAGACTGGCCGCCACCCCCGTGAGGTCGAGCGCACGCCGCGCGAAGTTGTACCAGCTTGTCTGCCCCGCGTTGGTGAGGTGGTAGACCGGGTGGGCCACCTTCGGGAGCACCGCCCAAACCTTGCGCGCCAGGTCGAGCGTGTAGCTCGGGCACAGCACCTGATCCGAGACGACGCGGAGCGCGCGCCCCTCGCCCGCCAGTCGCACCATGGTCTCGACGAAATTTCCCTTGCCGCGGCCCAGGGCGCCGGCGAGCCCGAAGAGGCCGCACACGCGGAAGATCACCGTGCGCTCGCAACGCTCCAGCGCCAGGCGCTCGCCCGCGAGCTTCGACTCGCCGTACACCGAGATCGGCCGCGGTGAGTCGGTCTCGAGGTAGGGCGTGCGCTTGGCGCCGTCGAACACGTAGTCGGTCGAGAAGTGCACGAGTCGGGCGCCGATCGACTGGCAGACCGCGGCGAGCGAGCCGACCGCCTCGGCGTTGAGCGCGAACGCGCTGCGGCCGTCCTCCTCGGCCCGGTCGACGAGGTTGTACGCGGCGGTATTGAGGACCCAGGTCGGCCGCAGCGCCTCCAGCGTCGATCGCGTCGCGGCGGCGTCCAGGATGTCGACGTCGCGCGTGCTGAGCGGGACCAGCTCGCCGAAGCGGTCGTCGAAGGTCCTGACCAGATCGGAACCGAGCTGTCCGGTGGCGCCGATGACGACGTAGCGCTCGCCGGAGGCGGCGCGGCGGCGCGGCGAGGCTGTCACCTCAGCGCGGGGATCCGGTCGAGACGGCGAGCGCGACGAGGTGATCGAGGTGGCGGATGTCGAACGGCTTGGGGATGTAGGCGAACACCCCGCCGCCCAGCGCCTCGGCCGCGGCGCGCGTGTCGGCGTTGGCCGTGATCATGATGATCGGCACGCTCACCCCGAGGCCGCGGATCTGCTTGAGCAGCTCGAGGCCGCCCATGCGCGGCATGTGCATGTCGAGGAGGATCAGATCGAACTTCCCGCGGAGGAGAACGATCAGCGCTTCCGCCCCGTCCTTGGCCGACTCGGTCTCGTAGGTGTTCGCGTGGCGGAATTGACGGAAGAAATCCTTGAGGACCTCCACCACCGGGGGTTCGTCGTCGACGATCAGGACTCGCTTGGTCACCTCGCCCAGTATATGACAGCGTCGGCGAACTTTACGATTCGCCGCGACGGTCTGGACGGACGTGCCGGAACCCCTCGTGCGGCAAGCGCTTCGCCGGTGGCACGAAACGTGTACGGTCACGATGGATACTGTGCCTCGTCCCTCGTTCACTGAGCACTCGACCGGCGCGCCGGGTGTGTTCTCGTGAGACGATTCGGATCATGAGCTCGACGTCCGAGCGCCGTCGTCATCCCCGGTTCGCCGTCGCGTGGCCCGTCCGTCTGTGGGTCGACGACGAGCCGCTGCTCGGGCGCGCCGAGGACGCGAGCCGCAACGGGCTGTGGGTGACCGTCGCGCCGACGACGGCGCTGACGCTCGGCAAGATCTGCTGGATCGACGTCATGATGAGCGACGAGCTCGGCTCGTTCACGGTGGCCGGCGAGGTTCGGCACATCACGGGACGTCGCGTCGGGCTGGAAACGATGCGGCCCGTCCCGATCGACGGCCTCGAGAAGAGCTGACGAGAGCGTCGGCGCCAGCCCAAGCGCTTCCGCGTGGACGACGCGCGTATCCCGCGTTCATCGAACGCCCGATGGTATAGTTGACCGCCTGTCGAACAGGCCCGATTCCGCACGCCAGGAGAGTCGACATGACCGCCCTCAAAGACGCGATCGCCGCCGCGATCGACCGCCTTGGTGACGACCTCGAGAAGCTCTCGCACCGGATCCACGACAATCCCGAGCTCTGTTACCAAGAAGTCAAGGCCGCCTCCTGGCTGACCGAATTCCTCGCAGCTCAGGGCTTCAAGGTCGAGCGCGGCGTCGCCGGAGTCGAGACCGCGTTTCGCGCGACGATCGAGACCGGCGAGGGCCCCACGATCGCGATCATGTGCGAGTACGACGCGCTGCCCTCGATCGGCCACGCGTGCGGCCACAACGCGATCGCGACGGCCGGCGCCGGCGCGGGCGCCGGGCTGGCCGCGGTGCGCGACCGCCTGCCCAAGGGGCGGATCCACGTGGTCGGCACGCCGGCCGAGGAGGGCGGCGGCGGCAAGGTGAAGCTGATCCAGGGCGGCATCTTCAAGGATGTGGACGCGGCGATGATGGTCCACGGCTTCGATCAGTGGGTGGGCCATATGGACCTGCTCGGGATCGTCCGCGTGGCCTTCGAATTCACCGGCAAGGCGGCGCACGCGTCGGCCGACCCGTGGGAGGGCGTCAACGCGCTCGATGCGGCCGTCCAGACCTATACCAACGTGAGCATGCTCCGCCAGCAGGTGCGCCCGGACTCGCGGATCCACGGCATCATCACGTCAGGCGGCGCGGCGCCCAACATCATCCCGGAGTTCGCCTCCGCCCTGTTCTACGTGCGCTCGATCAACCTCGACTACATGTGGCAGCTGCAGCGGAAGGTCATCGCCTGCGCCGAGGGCGCCGCAAAGGCCACGGGCGCCACGGTGAAGGTCATCGAGCACAACGACACCGTCTACGAGCCGATGAAGCGCAACGAGACGTTGATCGGCGCCTATCGCGCCAATCTCACGGCACTCGGCGTCGTCGAGGCGCCGCCGCTCGTCGACCGGCTGGGCTCGTCCGACGTGGGCAACGTGAGCCAGGTGATCCCGACCATCCAGCCGCTGATGAAGATCGCGCCGGACAACACGCCGATCCACTCGCGGGCCTTCGAGGCCGCCGCCGTGAGCCCGCTTGCGCGCACGGGCGCCCTCACCGCGGCAAAGGCGATGGCGATGACGACGCTCGACCTCCTGTCGGACCCGGGCCTGGTGAAGCGCGCTCAGGACGAGTTCAAGAGGACGAAGTGAGCGCGCCGGCCGACCTGAAGCAACGGGTCGCGGGCGCCGTTGACCGGCTGGCCGACGATCTCGAGGCGCTCTCGCACAGGATCCACGACAATCCGGAGCTCTGCTACCAGGAGGAGAAAGCGCACGGCTGGCTCACGGAGTTCCTGGAGAAGCACGGCGCCCGGGTCGAGCGTGGTGTCGGCGGCCTGCCGACGGCCTTCCGGGCGACGATCGAGGGCGCCGGCGCGGGTCCGACCATCGCGATCATGGCCGAGTACGACGCGCTGCCGTCGATCGGCCACGCCTGCGGCCACAACGTTATCGCAACGGCGGGCACCGGGGCCGGGGCCGCGCTCGCGGTGGCGCTCGGCACCCTGCCGTTTGCCGGACGCATCCAGGTGATCGGCACGCCTGCCGAGGAGGGCGGCGCCGGCAAGGTGCGGTTGATGGATGCGGGCGTCTTCCGCGACGTCGACGCCGCCATGATGATCCACGGACGAAGCGGGACGCAGGTATGGCGGCCGTCGCTCGGCATCATCAAGGCCAAGGCCGAGTTTTACGGCAAGGCGACGCACGCCTCGTCCTGGCCCTGGCGCGGCGTGAACGCGCTCAACGCCGTCATCCAGCTCTTCGTCGCGCTCGATCAGATGCGCCAGCAGCTCCGGACCGACGCGCGCGTGCACGGCATCATCGTCAAGGGCGGCGATCAGCCGAACATCATTCCCGAATACACGCGCGCCGATTTCTACCTGCGCGCGCTCACCAAGGACTACTGCCAGGAGCTGCTCCGGCGGTTCACGGCCTGCGCCGAAGGGGCCGCCGCGGCGACCGGCGGCCGGACCGAGGTCACGGCCGAGCCGATCATTCACGACCCGCTGAAGCCGAACCCGACGATGGCCGATCTCTTCGCCAAGAACCTCGGCGTGATCGGCTTCCCGGAGGATCCGGACGACGGCGAGGCTGGCTATGGCTCGACCGACTGCGGCAACGTGAGCCAGGCGCTGCCGACGATTCATCCCTACATCCGCATCTCGCCGGACGGCGTGCCGGGACACTCGCGTGAGTTTGCCGAATGGGCGCGCTCGCCGATCGCGCGCGCCGGCATGGTGGCGGGCGCCAAGGCGCTGGCTCTCACGGCGCTCGACCTTCTCGCCTCGCCCGACGAACTCACGGCGGCCAAGGAGGACTTCACACGATGAGAGCGCTCGCGATCGCCCTGGTCATCGTCGTGCTCGGCTTTGCCGCGGCTCCGGCCGGTGAGATCTCCCTCCGTATCGTGAACGTCGTCACGCCGCAGGACGTGAAGGTCTGGGAGCCCACGTCGTTCACCGCGAAGAAGGGCGACACCGTGATGCTGCAGCTCGTCAATCGCCACGCCGACGAGCACGGCTTCGAGATCGCCGCGTTCGGCGTGAAGGAAGTCGTCCCGGGCGAGAAGACCTCCAACGTGAAGTTCATCGCCGACAAGGCCGGCATCTTTCCGATCAAGTGTCAGCTGCACCCGGCGCACGTGGTCGGGCAGTTCGTCGTCCTCGAGTAGCGCCGTTGTCGCATCGTCCCGGGGCGCTCGCCCTGGTCGCGCTGGTCTTCGGGCTGGCGACGGGCGCCTCGGGACAGTCGCCGGACCTGACGACCGGCGAGCGTGTCTTCCGTGACAACTGTGCGGTCTGCCACGGCGCGGCCGGCGACGGCCGGGGCATGGCGGCGCATCACTTCACGACGCCCCCGCGAGATCTGACCAAGGGCCGATTCAAGTTCCGCTCGACCGGCTCCGGCCAGGTCCCGACGGACGCCGACCTCGCGCACACGATCGTCCACGGCATCCCGTCCACCGGCATGGTGCCCCAGAACCACCTGACGGACGCCGAGGTGCAGGCGGTGATCGCCTTCGTCAAGAGCCTGTCGCCACGATTCGCCGCGACGCCGGCGCCCAGGGTCGTGACCATCCCGGCGCCGCCGGCGGCGACGCCGGAGGCCATCGCGCGGGGCGCCGCGGCCTACGTGAAGGGCGAGTGCGCCGAGTGCCACGGCAAGGAGGCGCGGGGGGACGGTCCGTCGGCCAAGGATCTGTCGGTCAAGCCGTCGGATCTGACCCGGCGCCCGCTCAAGAGCGGCACCGCCGCGCGCGACATCGTGCGCACGCTCCTGACCGGGCTCGACGGCACGCCGATGCCGTCCTACTACCAGGTGCTCGAAGACGACGAGCTGTGGGACCTCGCCCACTGGATCGCCGCCCGCGGAGGACCGCCGGAGACGACGGAGGATGAGCGCGCGGGATGGCACGTCGTCAAAATGCACCAGCCAGGCCGGCGCTAAGGGCCCAGGCCAGCCTGCGACGTGCGGTGCGCGACGGAAGCGCGGGCGTACGTGAGCGAGTGGTGGGCTAGCAGCCGGTCGTCGGCGGTGATGCTCTCGGCGGTGCCGTAGATGAGACGGCGGCCGAGCTTCACGATGTGCGCGGTGCAGCGGAACGGCTCGCGGCGCGCCGCGCCGAGGAACGCGCTGGTCATGCCGGCGGTCACCGAGCCGTCCGCCGGGCCGAGGCGCGTCATGATCGCCAGCCACATCGCGACGTCGGCGGCCGCCATGAACACCTGACCGCTCACGATCCCGCCGGGCCGCTCGAAGGCGGCCTGGAACGGCACCTCCAGGGTGCACACGCCGTCGCCGATCGCCTGCAGGCGAAAGCCGTAGGACCGCGTGAACGCGACCTCCTCGAGAAGGCGTCGGAGCTCGGCCTCGGTCACCGCCAGGGGCATCGCCTCATCGCTCGAGCGCCGCGTGAACCTTTCGCGCCTGCTTCAGGTGATCGATCACGTGAAGCCGCCACACGATCGCATACGCCTTCCAGTCGAGATCCTCGACCCAGTGCAGCGGCACGACCCTGCCCTCGTCGTCGGTAACGTTCACCACCATCACGATCGGCGCGCGCGCCTCGGTCGCGACGTCGGGCGGCGCCGCCGCCAGCGCTCGGAGGATCTCGCCGTGGACCCGATCGAGCTCCGCGCGCAGCCACGGCCACGGCCGGTGGAGCGGGGCCTTCGACTGAAGGCCCGCCGGAATCGGCTCGCCCGGTGGCCGGCGGCCTGCGAAGAGGCACCAGAGCTCGTCGAGCCCCGGCCGGTGCGTCTCGATCAGATGGTCGACGATCTCCTGGATCGTCCACTCGCCCGGGATTCCGACGCGCGCGGCCGTCGCGGCCGAGAGCGGCTCGAGGAACGCGTCGAGCGCGCCGAACGCGTCGGCGACCCGCTCGTGGAGCGACGCGGCGGAGGCCAAGGTGCCCCGCGTCCTGAAGTACTCGCGCGCCTTCGCCGTTGCCTCGTCGACCACGCCCGGCTTCATGGGGCCTCCCGCGCGAGATAACGCATCACCGCGTCGCCGCAGAACCGCGTCGCCTCGGCGACGCGGAACGCGGTCGGATCGAACGTGAGCTGCAGCGAGACCCCGTCGACCAGCCCCAGGATGACCGCGGCGGCGCGCAGGACGTCGGTGCGACGGAAGGTGCCCGAGCGCACGCCCTGCGCCACCACCGCGCCGATCAGCCGTCGCATCCGCGCGTAGAGCGCCGCGTTGATCTCGCGCAGCCGCCGGTCGTGCATCATCTCGCCCCAGAACTCGACGAACACGACCCAGAACGCGCGCTCCTCGACCGCCAGCCGCAGGCAGGCGCCGATCAGCGCCAGGAGCCGCGCGCGCGGGTCGCGCCCCTCGCGCGACTGGGCGGCGGCCACACGGCGGTCGAGATCGGCGGTGACGGTCTCGAGTGCCGCCACCAGGATCGCCCGCTTGTCGGCGAAGTAGTAGTGCAGGATGCCCTGGCTCACCGCCGCCTCGCGCGCGACCTTCTTCATCGTGAGCCCGGAGTAACCGTCGCGCGCCAGGCAGCGGATGGTGGCGCGCACGATCTCGGCGCGCCGGAGCGGGGCCACGCCGCGCTTGGGGCTCATGCCCGTCCTTTCTTGGTTGGACGACCAATTATCTTTGGGCACGGCCACGCCGTCAAGCGCGGCATGCAGGGCCGGCGCCGGTCGGGTCGCTCTAGCGCGAGGCGGCGCGGCGGCGCTCGGCCGCGCGCTCGGCTTCCAGCCGCTCGAGGTCGACCGCCGAGTGATCGGCGAAGGTCATCGCCGCGGCGATGGCGGGATGGCGCGCCGCGATCAGGCGGTGCATCGCCTGGCAGATTCGACGGTACGCGGGGTGGCCCTGCGGGGTCGTCCGGAGCTCGATCACGTGCATCGCCTCGCGGGCGTTCATGTCCATGTAGAAACGCACGCGATAGGCCATCGAGACCGCGTACGCGGCGACGTCGGGCAGGCCGGCCGCTTCGATCGCGTCGTGCAGATCAGCCGACTCCTCCAGCACGCGCCGCCAGTCGTCCGATGCCCCCGCCTCGGCGATCGCCTCGGGCACGACGTAGCCGTGCCGCGGCGTCAGCCGCTGCCACTCGAGCGTGAGCAGCCGGTGGCGCTGCAGATCGCGGAACGCGCCGTAGTCGCCCAGCACGTCGAAGCGATAGGACGTGCGCTCGAACGCGCGGCCGGGCCGGTGACGCCGGTTCAGCCGCTTGCCGACGTACGCGGCGAGCACCGCGCTTCGTTCTTCCGCCGTCATCCGCCGGGCGATGGCCAGGAGCTCGGCGTCCGGGCGGCTCGAGACGGCATAGAGCGCCGCGGCGACCACCTTGGCCTCGCCCTCCGGGTCATGGTCGCTGAGCGTGACCTCTTCCGGCACGGCGCCGCCGGCACGCTCGCGCTCACCCGCCCCACGCGCCGGCTCCGGCGGCAGCAGCCGGCGCGCCGCGTCCCGCGTCTCGCGGCGCGTCTCCTCGAGATAGGTCGACCAGATGCCGCCGCGCTCGGGGACGTCGACGCGCTTGAGAAATGCGGGGATCACCCGGCGCAGCTCGATCAGCATCAGGTCCGCGCAGTCCCGCACCTCGCGCAGCGGATGCGCGCGCATGCGGAGCAGGAGCTGCTCGTACGCCTGTCCGGTGCCGTAGATGCCGACGTTCGACGTCGTGGCGGCGGGCAGCATCCCGCGCAAGGTGTCGAGGGCCTTGGCGCGGATCGTCATGCGGTAGACCGTCTCGGACTCGGCCGGGTCGCGCGGGAACTTCGCCTCGAAGAACGCTCGCAGCTTCGGCAGCCAGGCCCGGTAGGTGTCGAAGCTCCGATCGAGAGTCGCGACGAACCGCTCGCGCAGCACGCCGGTCAGCTCGGCCGGCACGTGATAGCGATACCGGCCGTCCGGGCGGTCGTCGTAAGGGATGTAGCGCGTCGACTGCTCGAGATAGGCCATGAGCCGGCCCCACTCGAGCACCTTGGTCAGGATGTTGGATGCGCCCTCGCACGCCAGGTGCACGCCGCCGAGCTGGGCGACCGAGTCGTCGCCGTACTCGACGAAGACGCGCTCGTAGAGCTGCTCGGCTCGCGCCGCCCCGGCGCCGCCGGCCCCGCCGCCGAGGCTGGCGGCCTGCAGGCCCCCGGGCCCCAGGAACTCGTCGAGGAACAGCCGGCGTAGGGACTTGGGCGAGCGCGAGTAGCGGGCGAACAGCGCGCCCTTCACGACCTCCGGCAGGTTGACGAGCGCGAACACCGGCCCGGCGAGCTTGGTGACGTAGGGAGCGAGGGCGGCCTGCTCCTCGCGGGTGAACTCTTCGGCCATCCAGCGCGATCTTAGCACTAGACGAAGAAGACTCTGTCCACGAACCACACCGCCCCGACGATCGCGACCATCACAGACAGCGCGCGCACGAGACAAGGCTGCCAGGAGCGATTCCCGAGCCACAGTCCGAGGGGCAGGACGACCAGAATCACCAGCGCTTGGCCGACTTCGACGCCGACGTTGAAGCCGACCAGCGCGAGAGCCAGCGCCTTCGGCGGCAGGGTCAACGGAGTGAGCGCCGACGCGAACCCGAGACCGTGTATGAGGCCAAACCCGAAGCTGACGACCCATCGATGCGCGCGCGCGGGCGGGCGCCACACGTTCTCGCCGGCCACCCACACGATGGAGGCGGCAATGGCCGGCTCGACCAAGCGGCTCGGGACCGTGACGAGCCCCAGGACGGACGCGGCGAGGGCGACGCTGTGCGCGAGAGTGAATCCAGTCACGATCTTGAGCAGCACCGACACGCCGCCGCCACCGAGAAGTAGCGCCGCGAGAAAGAGTAAGTGGTCGTAGCCGGTCAGGATGTGCTCGAGACCCAGCCAGAAGAATCCGCCCTGGGGCGTCAGCGACGCCCTGCCGAGATCGATGCTGGCCTCGCGAGCGTCGGGGAGGAACGCCACCTCGCGGACGCCGGAGGGGCCGTCGATCCGGGCGAGCGTCCGGTAGTGCTCGCCGAAGAGATCGAACCAGTCGTCACGGATCGCGAGCTGCCCCGGAGCGCGCGGGCAGTGGAATTCGATTTCCAGGGCGAGCCGCGTGTCACCGAGCCGCGAGCCGCTCAGCAAGGCGCGGCCGGGCCGGCAGGGCGCGTCGTCCACCTTCACGTGCACCTTTTGCCGGAGCGTCGCGACGACCCGCTCGACGGCCGCCGCATCGCCCTCGCTGGCGGCCGCGAGATCGGGGGCCGCGGACATCGGCAACTCGGCAAGGACAACGGTCAGCCGATATCGCACCTCGACTCCCTGGGCGGTCACCACCGCGATTCCGGTGGCCGTTGTGTGGCCGCGGGCCGGCTCCCGGACACCGATGACGAGCGAGAGCGCGACGGACGCGGCGAGAACCGCGGCGGAGGCCGGCCTCATCGCAACCCGGTCGCTTTCGCCCAAGGCTCGCCGACGAAGCTCGGCAAGAGCAACAGCTCGGCGCGCCCCGCGACGCGCGCGTATTGCCCCAGACCCAGCGCGTTGAGCGAGCCGAATTCGATCGCGAACGGCTCCGTCTCGAGAGCGCGGACCAGGACGGCGTAGCGAGCCGGGCCGAGGCCGAACTCGCCCGGGGACATCCCCGCGTACTCCTCGCGCGCCATCACCCGCTGGGGCGCCGAGACCGAGAGAAAGCGCAGCCCTTCGTCGATCAGCCTAGCCCAGTCGCGCGACGGCAGCGGCGGGCCCATCGCGCTCCAGCCGCCGGTCGGGACGCGGGCGAAGCGCCAGCGCCGCTCTCCCGCGGTCAGCTCGACCTCGCGTACACGCTCGGGAGCGATGTGCACCATGACGCCGGCTGCCTCGAAGCGGACGAGCCCGGAATCTGGACGTCGCCCGTGGAGCGCGAAGGCTAAAATCGTCGCCGCCGCGACCGCCGCCGCGCCGATCCACGCGACGCGTGTCAGCGCCGGCGCCGCCACCAGACGACCCCTCCCGCGCCGATGACCAGTCCCGGGACCACGAGGACCATCGCGATGAAGATACCCTGGGTCTGCTTGTAGGTCAGAACAACGGTGGGCAGGACCTCGACCGGAGGCTTCATCGTTGGCGCGCGTTCCTCGCGGAGCAGCCAGGCCAGCATCGCCATCGACACGTCGCTGTTCGACATGTAGGGGAAGAACGAGTTGCTCACGAAATCGCCGTCCCCGACGACGATCAGTCGGAACGGCCGGCCTACGCCGGGGAGGAGCACACCTTCCGATGCGACCGCGAGCGTGTGCGCGCTTCGGGAGGAGGCCGGCGGGACCGTGCGCGCCGCCGCCCCGAGCGGGCGGATGTAGCTGTCCGCGCTGCTGGCGAACAGCGGTGTGACGGTCATGCCCGGCGCTGGCGTGGTGTCCAGCGGGCGCACCCCCGGATAGAACGAGAGGGAGAGACCGCGCGTGACCGCGTGTGCGGCGTACCGCGTGACGGCCACCATCTGCTCGTCGGTGAAATAGTGATCCAGTGGGTCGACGACCACGCCGTCGCCCAGCTTGATGCCGGTGCCGGCGAGAAACGCGGCGAGCCGAGGCTCTACCGGGAAGTCGACGTCGTACAGGAGCAGACCCGACCCGCCGCTGCTCAAGTATCCGGCCAGCACGTCGGTCTCGGCCGGCGTATAGCGGGTGCGCGGATTGGCTTCCACCAGGACCGCGCAGTCGTCCGGCACACGGCCGGCGGTGGCCAGGGTGATCTTCCGCGTGGCGAGCCCGAGGCTCTCCAATGCGCGCCGTAGCCGACCGACGCCGTGCTGCTCCATGAGCACGACCGCCGCGCCCTCGGCTCCATGGCTGTGGGAATGAACGCCCTCGAAATGCGTGTGGTACTCGAAGTTGTCGATATCGTACTCGCCGTGGCCGACGGCGAAGCAGATGGTCTTTACGGACGAGCGCGTGACGCGCAGAATCCCGAGGGCTATGTCACGGTCCTCGGTCGAGACGACCTGGAGCCGTCGCCCGGCGCTCTCCAGCACGGCCACGTTGTAAACGCGCACACCGAGCCGGCTCGCCAAGCCGGGCTGCTGATCCGGATCCACCGTTCGCACGTGCAGCCGTGGATTGGACCGTCCCATAATCTCGACCATGGTCTTGGCGATGCGGCCGGCGGGATTCTGCTTCTGGTAAAAGTACGTAAGCTCGACGTCGCTGGACAGCCCGTCGACCACCCGCTGTGCGTCGGCGGACGGTGTGAACGCCTTCTCGCGGGTGACGTCGAGATGGACGTCGTGACGATAGAAGGCGACGTTCGCCGCGACGATCAGCGCCGACGCAGCCAGGACGGTGAGGCTCCATGTCACGTAACGGCGCCAGCCAGCCCGGGCGACTGGAACGCGGAGACCCGCCGCGAAGAGCAGACCCAGGGCCGCCAGCACGACGGCGAACCCGAACGCGTTCAGCGTGTCGGCGCTCATCGATCGGCGAGTACCCGCGTCGTGATGAACAGCGCCAGGATCGAGAGGGTCACGTAGTACCCGGCGTCGGAAAGAAACAGCGAGCCGCGCACGAAGGTCGTGAAGTGCCCGATCAGCGAAAGATTGATGAACAGTGCGTCGAGCGGCTCCGGCGCCAGATACGCCGCCGAGTCGGCGAACCAGAGCATGAGGAAGACACCGAGCGACGTCGTGGCCGCGACCATCTGGTTTTCGGTCATGCTCGACGTCAGCATCCCGACCGAGACCAGCAGGCAGGCGAGCAAGAGAAGGGCCAGGTAGCCGCCGTAGATCGGCGCCCACTCGGGTTGGCCGTACAGCCAGAGGACCGCCGGATACACTATCGACGCCGCCAGCATCGCCGTGACGAGGGTCAGGCTCGCGAGGAACTTGGCGAGCACGATCGAGACCGTGGGGACCGGCGCCGTGAGCAGGAGCTCGAGGGTGTCCGTCCGCCGCTCCTCCGCGAAGGCGCGCATGGTCAGGACCGGCGTCAGGAGCACGAGGAGGACGTACATCTGATGGAAGATGTAGGTCAGGTTCGCGACCTTCGTGAAGAACAGCGTGAGGCTGAACGTGTAGCCCATGACGAGGAGGAACACCGCCCCGATCACGTAGGCGATCGGCGAGACGAACGCCGCGTGAATCTCCTTGCGCAGGAGGACACCCAGTGCGCTCACGTCAGCGACAGGAAGAGCGACTCGAGGTCGGGCGTGTCGGCGACCGATCGAACCGCCAGCAGCTGGCCTCGGAGCAGGATGGCGACGTGGCGCGCGATCTTCTCGATCTCGCCGAGGATGTGCGAGCTGATCAGGATCGTGTGATCGCGGGCTAGTTCCAGGAGGAGTCGCCGTGTCTCGATGATCTGGCGTGGATCGAGCCCGTTGGTCGGCTCGTCCAGGATGACGATGTCGGGATTGTGGACCAGCGCCTGCGCGATCGCCACCCGCTGCCGATAGCCGCGTGAGAGCGTCCGGATCGGCATCGACAGGACGCCGCCGAGGTCTAGCCGCTCGCTCACGCGCGCCAGCGCCTCGCCTACCGCCGGCCGCGGAACGCCGTGCAGCCGCGCCATGAAGCCCAGGAATTCGCGCACGCGCATGTGCGTGTAGAGCGGCACCGACTCCGGCACGTAGCCGATGTGACGGCGCGCCGCCAGCGGGTCGCGAACGGTGTCGTGGCCGGCGACGGTCAGCGACCCTGTCGTGGGGGACAGATAACCGGTCACCATGCGCAGCAGGGTCGTCTTGCCTGAGCCGTTGGGCCCGAGCAGGCCGAGGATTTCGCCGCGCTCGACCTCGAGGGTCAGATCCCGGATGGCCGTGACACCGCCGTAAAGCTTGGTGACGCGTCGGGCGACGATGACGGGCTCACTCATAAACGATCAGCCCGGGACGAGGCCCCGTCCCGGGCTGTCAGCACTCCCGGAAGGGCTGCGGGCTCCTACTCGTAGAAGGCGGGCACCTGCTTCGTCGCCTTAAACACTTCGGGGTCGTGGGCAAAGAAGATGCTCGCGTTCTCGGCGTCCCGGACCATCCGGATCTTCTGATAACCCTGGTACATTCCCATTGGGCTCCAGGTGCCGGGGATCGGCGGGATCAGGTCCTTCTCCAGGCTCTCCTTCAGATAGCACACGTCGCTGGTCAGCACGACCGTGCCCGTCTTGGGCATCCGCACGACGGCGAACTGGCTGCCCGGTGTGTGTCCCGGCGCGCGAATGATCTGAATGCTACGGTCCTGGAACAGGTCCAGATCGCCCTCGAGCCTGATGTACTTGTACTTCTTGCTGTCGGCGAAGTCGCCCGGGATGTAGTAGATGGAGTAACCCGGATCCGGCCACCACGCCGCTTTCATCTCGTCGTTCTGAACGACGAACGTAGCGTTCGGGAACTTCGACATGTTCCCGGCGTGATCGAGATGCATGTGGCCGAGGACGACGTACTTGATGTCGCTCGTCTTCATCCCGATCTTTGCGAGCTGCGCGTCGGTCGCGTCATTGGCCGTCATCTTCAAGCCGAAGCCCTTGGCGAGAGGACCCCACCACCCGTCCGCGTTCGTAATGGTGTTGTCGTTGTTGCCGGTGTCGAAGATCACGTTACCCTTCGGGTGCTTGATCACGTAGAACCCTACTGGCGCCCAGTCGATGTTCCCCTGGCCGCCGATCTGCAAGGCACCTTTTGGAAAACCTCCGAGGGAGCCCGAGGTAAACACGTAGAGGCGCATGCCCGCAGGACTCTGCGCGAACGCCGGGAGCGCGACGATCAGAGACACGGCGATGAGAACGGTGGCGAGCAGCGCTGATCGCTTCATGGCACCCTCCAGGCGGAATGGGATCGCGGCACGAATGTGACGGAATGCCCGAGTCATGTCAAGGCCGCTCGGCGACGCTCAGTCCTTCCGCATGTACGCCGGGACTTCCCGCGTCAGGAAGTCCTCGCGCGGCGGCGCGAAGATGTCGATCACCTCCGTGTCCTCGCGAAACCACGCCTCGTGCTCGACGCCGCCGGGGATCACGGCGAGGTCGCCCGGCCGCACATGCGCTGATCGGTTCCCAGGCGGAACTCCATCTTGCCCTTGAGCACCCAGAAGATCTGCTCATGCGGGTGCTGGTGGGCCGCGGCGTGCGCGCCCGCCTTCATCGACCACCAGACGACCATCTCCTTGTCGCCGACGAGAATGCGGCGCGAGATCTTGTCGGTGACTTTCTCCTCCGGCAGGTTCTTGAGCGCGTGATAGCCGTGCATGCCAGGCATGCGAACACCTCCTTGGCCCGTGTGGCGCAGCCCCGTTTAATCGCCTCCCCGGCCGCCTGTCAAGTACGGGGGAGCCATGCTAGGCTCTCGGCCCATGGCGCGACTCAAGATCGGCTTCATCCCCATCGAGGGCGGCGAGTACTACAAGGAAGCGCTCGAGGAAGTCACGCGGGCCGAGGAGCTCGGCTTCGATTCAGTATGGATGGAAGAGCATCACTCCGTTACGAATCACTACTGGCCGTCGCCGCTGACCGTGCTCGCCGGTTTCGCGACGCGCACCTCGCGCATGATGCTCGGCACCGACATCGTCGTCGCCGCGTTCCATCATCCGGTACGGCTCGCGGAGGACGTCGCGATGCTCGACGTCATGTCCCGGGGCCGGATCACGCTCGGCATCGCGATCGGCTACAAGCCGGACGAGTTCGCGCTCTACGGCGTCGAGCTCGAGAAG
>Ga0306920_100000246_pt1 | contig 63118 bp, 71 predicted proteins | sample flu12Cox44000170_FD_204666 | JGI IMG/M metagenome (GOLD analysis project Ga0306920, IMG submission 204666) | Lab enrichment of tropical soil microbial communities from Luquillo Experimental Forest, Puerto Rico - flux4day.12C.oxic.44.000.170 (v2)... | ecosystem: Environmental > Terrestrial >...
CCTGCCCGTAGCGCACCTCGTTGAAGACGAAGAACTCCGCCTCCGGGCCGAAATAGGCGGCGTCGCCAAGGCCGGTGCTCTTGAGGTAGGTCTCCGCCTTCTCGGCAACGTAGCGCGCGTCGCGGCTGTAGGTTTGGCCGGTGACGGGGTCCCTGACGTTGCAGATCAAGACCAGCGTTGTCGCGGTGGTGAACGGGTCGACGAAGGCCGTGGTCGGGTCCGGGACGACCAGCATGTCGCTTTCCTGGATCTCCTGAAACCCGCGTATCGAAGAGCCGTCGAAGCCGATGCCCTCGTCGAGTGCATCGGCGTCCACCGCGCTGGGCGGGACGGAAAAATGCTGCCAGACGCCGGGCAAGTCGGTAAATCGCAAATCGATCATTTGGACGTTCTCGTCCTTGATCGTCTTGAGGACATCCTGGGCCGTGGCACAACTGAGAGCCATGAGTTTCCTCCCGCGTCTGAAAGCGGTTGTGTTGGATGATTGCTGCAGCGCTGATCAAACCCCACCAAGCAGTCAAGTGCGAACGTCACGGCCGCGACGTCGGCGGCAAGCTGGCCGTTTCAACGGTCACGCCGCGAGTGACGCTCCTATAAGCAAGGCCTGTCGCCTGTGGCCGCGACTTTCAGCTTTCGTTTGGCCCGCGCATCAGCTTGAGGGCCGCTTCGATGTGCCGCCACGTTTCGGCGTTTTCGCTTTCGCCCTGCTGTTCCAGGGCCCAAGCCTTTTGCGCGGCCTCGGCAACGGCCTTGTCGCCATGTGCCTCCAACAATTGCCGCGCGTAGTCGTAGACTTCGCTTTCCTGCATTCTCATGGCGTCATGCTCCTTGTCTTCAGCGCGCCTCTCCACCCCCATCGCGCGCCCGAGAACGGTGGACGTTGACACCCATCAAGACCTGCAGGCGCATCTTAGCACGTCGCGACGGCAAGAGTCCGCTCATGCAATGGTACGGCCATGCAGGGCCAATGCGCCGCAAGGCGCCACGTCCGCGCTATGGGGTCACGGGGCGTCCGTATGCCCGAGCGAGCGACCGGGGGCGACGCGGTCGCGGACGAGCTGTTTGATCTCTTTCAGTTCCGGAAAGCGGCCGCGCTCCTTGCGCGACCAGATCACCTCGTCATCGACGCGCACCTCGAAGACGCCGCCGGTCCGATCCGGGGTGAGCGTCACGGAGCCGAGCTCGTCGGCGAACGTGGTCAACAGCTCTTGCGCCATCCAGCCCGCCCGCAGGCCCCAGCCGCACAATCGGCAATAGGTGATCTCGATCACGGGGCTCATCGGCATAGCTCCCCTCCGCGTGCAGTCCGTGGGTGCGCCGGTATCAACCAGGAGCAGCGACAAGAATAGTCCTGCCCGCAGCTTCTATCGACTAGGCGTGTACTCATAAACGCGGGGGCATTGACCGCACTCGGAGACGGGTCGGCCCGAGCGGTATCTTGTTGACGTCGATTCGCCTTCCGAATTGTTTTGAGGTGTGTTCCTTCGGTTACTAACGAGCCCATGGTGAAGTGCTACACTTAGCAACGTTTCTTGTAGGGGGGCTGCACATGAAACAGCTTTTGCTCGGATGCGTACCCCTTGCCGCACTGGCCGCAATCAGTTCTGCCACCGCCGCCGATCTCCCCGTGCGGAAGGCGCCGCCGGTGGTTCCGGCCTTCAGTTGGACCGGCTGCTATCTCGGCGGTTACGTCGGCGGCGCATGGCAGGGAGGCGACGGCGCAACATTCACCGACCAGGGCCAAAACGGTATCGGCCCGGCCGGGTCGATCGCCGTGCCTCCGTTTTTGTCTTATTCGGGCGGCGCTGTCGCGGCGCGGCTCGTACCTGCTCACTCGTGGAACGCCGACCTGAGCAGCAGTTTCATTGGCGGCGGCACGCTCGGCTGCAACTGGCAGCCGGTCAACTCGCCCTTCGTGCTCGGCCTTGAAGGCGAAGCCGGCTACATGCGTCTGAGTGGCAACGCCTTTGATCCCCGTACCATCATCAGCACGCAGACGGTCCTTGACGTGCTGGGGAGCGCGAAGGTCGGCGATTGGTACGGCATGGTAACTGGCCGATTGGGATACGCCTGGGACCGCTGGCTGCTCTACGTCAAGGGCGGCGCCGCTTTCGTTCCAACTGAGGCTTCGGTCCTCGATGCGTGCCAAAACACCGGCATTGGATGCGGCAACTGGCTAATCTCGACCTCGGGCAGCAAAACCGTCACCACGTGGACAGTCGGCGGCGGACTTGAATGGGCATTCGCCCAAAGCTGGAGCGTCAAGGGCGAGTACATGTTCATCGGCCTCAATAACGGTAGCGGGTTCCAGACCTGCGGCCCGGTGACAACCCCGTCCGGGGCCATCCTGGCCGGCGGACCGTTTTGCTTCGACCACCGCTTCGACGGCATCCATACGGCGAAGATCGGTCTGAATTACCGGTTCGGCCAGATCGCCTACTGATCACTCCAATCGCGCGACGTCACGGCCGCCGGTTTCTGCGTTGATCAGGTCATTGCTGAGGTGCAGAAGTCACTTCTGGCACATCGCATCAATTCGCGGCAACGCAGCACTGCCCCTTCCGACTCGTGCCGATTCCCGACTTATGCCTCGCAACAAGGGCGTCCCGGGGTTGCTAATCTACCGGCAATCGGATCTAGCAGCGGCGTTCACGGCCGCGAGAACGCCCGGCCACGCACGAAAACGCTCGGCAACCGAGATGGGCGCCGATATTGGCCTTCAGACTGAAAGTCCCGCCCGAACCTACGAGCGTCCGGCGCTGCGGAAGGCCTTCGCCGCCTTTGCGGCCGATTCGAAGGTGGCGTGAGCGTCTTTGGCGTTCATGGCGACGGTCGTCTCGATTTCGGACAAGCTGCCTCCACCAGCAGCGGCCAGTATCGCAGAGGCCGCGGCCTTCTCATCGGGGAACTCGCCAATGACCAGGAAATCATGGTGGCCGAAGGTCAAGTACCACCCGATGAGCCTGCCGCCGACGCTCTTGAAGAGTTTCGCAACGGCTTCCTCACGATTTTCTGGCTTAGCCAGCATGCCCTTGATGGCGTCTGAAGTGAAACGACCACGCGAGATGTAGATCGGCATGGCATCTCTCCTCCAAAAAGTTTTGCTGAGTTTAAATCTTATGGACGCTGAACATTACTGCCGCGGCGTTTACGGGTTCAAGGGATCGCAATCGCGGAGCCGAGCACGCCTGCGTGATGCGCTGGATTCTACGAGGCCGCCCTCACGCCTTCTCTTCCGCCTGCAGGCTTTGCAGATCGCCCTAACCCACGCCGCAAGTCCCATGGCCTCTTTTCGTCTCGACTCTCGCTGGGTAAAATCGCAGAATGAAAGCGACCGAGACGCCATTTCAAAGCGTCCGGTACTTCATCCAACTCATTCTCCGGGACCCCTTCGAGCGTCCCGTGCCGTCGCTTCGACGCATGTCGGGCGAAAGGAGTGCCTTCAATGTGTGACTACAGTCTAGACCTCGTCGCATCCCGACCCGCGAAGGTCGGAGACGAGCTGGTAACCAGGATGTTCGAAAACTCCATGACGCGAGGATTCGCGGCCATCGGAGAGCCGAACGTGGCGGTGTGCCTGTTACCCGGCACGGAGGTCGCGTTCGAACAGGAAGTCAGCTACGAGCGCTTTTTTGCTTTCCTCCCGCACATCAAGCTCGGGACGAAAGTGGCTCGGTTCCGGCAGATCAACGAGGGCAAGCCGAGGGTGCACCACGATGCGCTGGAGTTCCCCGACGGGGAGACCGTGCTGCTCACCCGGCTGTGCGAGGGCCAGCGCGCGACCGTGCTGCAGTTGCCGGCGTCTCCGCGCCCCGTGAACGCAGCGGAGCGGCAAAAGGGCAATTCGCTCGTCAGGTAATCGCCCTGCTCGCGGTCGAGCTGGCCTGGCTGTTTGCATGATAGAAGAGAGCGACCGGGGTGCCGATCGCTCTCGCAGCGGTCCTGCGCGAAACGGCGAGACGCCTAAAGCCTCGCCCGCGTCCGCGCGCGGCCGGCGGCGCGCGCACGAATGGGAGATCGTCATGGGTTTCAAGACCATTCTCGTTCCGATCGAGCAGCATGATCTCATGGACGCGACATTAGAGACCGCGCTCCTGCTCGCGCGCAAATTCGACAGCTACATCGAAGGGTTCGCCTTGCGCGTGGAGCTCCCCGCGATCTTCGCCATCGGCGACGTAGGCGCCGTGCCGATACCGGCGTTGGAACAGGACATCGCGGAAAATGCGCAACGCGGCCGCAGCCTGTTCGAGAACTTCATGCAAGCGCACGGCGTGCCGCGCGGCGGTGACGCAAAGGCCCTCTCAAGCGGGTGGTTGGATCATGCCCCCGAGGGCGACCACTTCGTCGGCAGCCATGGCCGGGTCTTCGATGTGATCGTCCTCGGAAAACCCGGTAGCGATCCGAAGGGCCCGCGGATGACCACGCTTGAATCTGGCCTGTTTGAAAGCGGCCGGCCGGTCTTGATCGCGCCGCCATCGCCGCAGCCTCAGATGGGCACGAATGTTTTGATCGCGTGGAATTGCAGCACCGAGCAAGCGCGCGTCACCGCGTTTGCGATGCCCATCCTCAAGCGAGCGAGCCGCGTCATCGTATTGACGGTCGAAGGCGGAGCAGCGGTGCCCGGACCAACCGGGCAGCAACTGTGCCGCTATCTGCAATTAAACGGAGTGCCGGCAAAACCGTTGACCGTCGGGCTCGACGGCCGCCTGACGGGTGAGGCGATTTTGGCCCACGCGAAGGCGTTGGGCTGCGACCTCTTGATCAAGGGCGCCTACACCCAGAGCCGATTGCGGCAAATGATCTTCGGCGGCACCACCCGCTACATTCTCAGCAACGCAGAATTACCGGTGCTCATGGCACACTGATCGATCCCGTGGAACAGGGGGCCGCGGTCAAATCGAAAAAGGCCGGCCGATGCGCAATTCGCCTCGCGTGATGTTGTATTCCCCGGTCCGCGTCGTGGCGTGGACGCTCCTCCTGCTGGTGGCGTCGGCAGCCGGCGGTGCGACACCGCCTGCCAACGCCGAGGCGAGCCAGATCCAGCCGACGCGCACCGCCAAGGAGCGGCTCGGCGGCAAGGCGAGCGACGAGCAGCGGGTCGACAATTGCAAGGTGCCGCTCGACCTGCGCGGTCCGAAACCGCGCCCGGACCAATGCGGCGACGGCGCAAGCACGCCGGCGAAGCGCCTGTCGGCGCCGGATTCGCCCAGGTAGGATCATTCGAAACATCGCGTGCATTTTGGCCAAGCTCGACATTGCCGCGTCAAGCCGGCAGCTTTACAGCGCTTTGATGCTCGCCTGCTTGATGACCTGTCCCCATTTATCCATCTCGGAGCCGAGAAAAGCGGCAAGCTCATCCGGCGTGGAGCCGACCACGACGACACCGCCCGCTTCGAGCTTGTCCCTGACCGCCGGCTCCGCGAGGGCTGCAACCGTGTCGGCGTGAATCTTCCTGATGATGTCCCGCGACGTCTTGGCGGGCACGAAAAATGCCGACCATGACGAAACCTCCACGCCCGCAACGCCGGCCTCCGCCATGGTCGGCAGATCAGGCGCGACTGAGAGCCGTTTGGCGCTGGCCACCGCCAGAGCGCGCAGTTGACCTTGGCGCACCAGCGGCAGGCTCGACGCCGTGAAGTTGATCATGGCGTCGATGCGGCCGGGGATGACGTCGTTGAAGGCCGGTCCCGCCCCGCGATAGGGCACGTGGGTCATCTCGATGCCGGCTTTGCGCTTGAACAGTTCGCCGGCGAGATGCAGCGACGTGCCGTGGCCCGAGGATGCATAGCTGAGCGACTTCACCTTCGCGTAGGCGATGAACTCCTTGACCGAGTGCGCCGGCGAGGAATTCGGCACGACCATCATGAGCGGGTAGAGGCCGATCAGCGTGACGGGCGCGAAGTCGGCGACCGGGTCGTAACCGAGCGAGGAATAAAGATAGCGATTGGTCGCATGGGGGAACGTGGCGAGGTAGATGGTGTAGCCATCGGGGTCGGAACGCGCGACGAATTCGGCGGCGATGTTGCCGCTCGCCCCGCTCTTTGTTCTCGACCACGACCTGCTGGCCCCAAATCTCCGACAGCCGGGCGGCGACGATGCGGGCGGTCGCGTCGATTCCGCCGCCCGCCGCGAGCGGGCAGATGATGCGCACCACCTGGCTGGGCCAGCCCTGTGCATACGCGGCGAGGGGACGCGCGGCGGTGGCGCCACCGAGAAGCGCTATGAAGTCGCGCCGTCGCAATTGATGACGCAGCATCAGCTTTCCCCGCGGACGCCGGACAGCTGACGGAAAGTCGTATGAAACGAAGACTAGCAAAATCCAGGGCGGTCCGTCTGCGCTCTTGCTCCCGTTGCGGCGGTTCGCCGGGGGCATGGCGGCGCTTGCAAAGGTGAAATATCGTGTCCGAACGGATGAAACCCCGGGGCGCGATACTACGTATAATGCCTGACGACTGACGGAGAATTGCGGATGGGCCTGGTCGAATTGGTGGTGACCGTCTGCGCGTTGTCGCTCCCTGCACAGTGCGAAGATCAGCATCTTTCGTTCGCGGCCGCCATGTCGCTCAATCAGTGCGCCATGAATGCGCAGCCCTACATCGCGCAGTGGATCAATGAGCATCCAAAGTGGGTCGCCGTGCGCTGGCGGTGCGACTATGGCGGCTCCGAGGAGAAAAGCTAATTCGCAGGCCGCGGGGGTTGACCCCTGGCGTGGGAGACAAGCGCAACCGATGATGCGGATCAACGCCGATTTCACCAAGCGCGCCTGCGTCCATGCCGCGACATCGGACTGGGTGCAGTCGCCAATGCCGGGTGTCGAGCGCAGAATGCTCGACCGCGTCGGCGACGAGGTCGCGCGCGCAACGTCGATCGTTCGATACGCGCCGGGCACCGCCTTCTCGCCGCACACGCATCTCGGCGGCGAAGAATTCTTCGTTCTTGAGGGAATCTTTCAGGACGAGCGCGGCGACTATCCGGCGGGCAGCTACGTCCGCAATCCGCCGACCTCGCGCCATACGCCTGGTTCGCAGGCGGGCTGCACGATCTTCGTGAAGCTGTTTCAGTTCGATCCCGCCGACCGCTCGCACGTCAACATCGACACCAGGCTCGTCGACGCCGTGACGCCGGCGGGACGGCGGGGTGTGCGGCTCATCCCCCTGTTCAACGATGGTCGGGAAGACGTGCGCATCGAGCAATGGCAGGCGGACGCCAGCGTCGTGCTCGGCGCTCCCGGCGGTTTTGAAGCGCTCGTGCTCGCGGGAAGTTTCGAAGAAGGCGGCGAGACCTTCGCTCGGCACTCCTGGCTGAGACTGCCGAAAGCGTCCCGCCTGACCGCCGTCGCCGGCGCCGCGGGCGCGCGGCTGTGGATCAAGACCGGACATCTGCAGCATGTCCTCGCGCATGCATAAAGACGGCATCGGGGCGTTGGCGCGGGAAGGTATCCTGTTGGCCTCGATCTCCCTGGTGCAGATTGTCCTAAACTAAAGCGCAAGACCGAGATTGCTGGACGACAGGTTGTCCTGTTAAGCAGACCCCGTGAACCCCGACAAGCCAAACAGGACGAGACGAGTCATGCCAGAAGCCGACGCCGAAGGTGCAAGGTTCTACGCGGATCAGCCGCAGGCCGCGCCCGGTTTCTTCCTCAAGGGCTCGCACCAGCTCGATTGGGGCATGAAGAACCGGCTCGCGCGGGTGTTCAGCCCCGCGACCGGCCGCACGGTGATGCTCGCCGTCGACCATGGCTACTTCCAGGGCCCGACAACCGGTCTCGAGCGCATCGATCTCTCGATCGTGCCGCTGTTACCGTTCTGCGACGCCTTGTTCTGCACGCGCGGCATTCTGCGCAGCGTCATTCCGGCGGAGTCGCAAAAACCAATGGTGCTGCGCGCGAGCGGCGGCCCGAGCATCTTGCGCGAGGACTTGTCCGATGAGCAGATCGCCATGGACATGGAGGACGCGGTCCGGCTCAACGCCGCCGGCATCGGCATTCAAGTGTTCATCGGCGGCGAGCACGAGACGCGATCCATCCATAACATGACTAAGCTCGTGGATGCGGGGCTGCGCTACGGCATGCCGGTGATGGGGGTCACGGCGGTGGGCAAGAACATGGTGCGCGACGCCAAATACTTCCGTCTCGCCTGCCGCATCATCGCCGAGCTCGGCGCGCAATACGTCAAGACCTATTACGTGGACGACGGCTTCGAGACCGTGACCGCCTCCTGCCCGGTGCCGATCGTGATGGCCGGCGGCAAGAAACTGCCCGAGCTCGAGGCGCTCACCATGGCCTATAATGCCGTCCAGCAGGGCGCCGCTGGCGTGGATATGGGCCGCAACATCTTCCAGTCGGACGCGCCCTACGCGATGATCAGCGCCGTCCATGCGGTAGTGCACGAGAACCTCAAGCCGGCCGACGGCTTCGAGATGTTTAAGGTGCTCAAAGCCAAAAAATAAGGCTTCGGCCTGCGGAGCTTCGCTCCGCGCGCGCGGCGAACTTGATCTGCGCCCTCGCCCGGCAGTTGCGGGGAGAGACGCCGATGACTGTGACGTCTTAGCCACACCCACAAAATTTCGACCAAAGGTTGGTGCGTGGCCCAATTTACGCTTGCCTCTTGCAGCATGTGTGCGCACTTTGCTTGGTGGGGGCACAGAGCGGTGATTCTCGGTCGGCTTGCGCGCCAGTCTCGACATGGTTTACGCGACCTTGGACGGATCGCCGGTTGCGACCTCGAGACAAGATGCCGGTTCGCGCCCGGCATCTCGGCGGTTCCGCCTGGCCCGAAAAAACGTGCCCTCGATCCCACAAAAGCAAAGGTAGACAGGCCAGTCTGCGTTGAGCATTGCGCAGCGGGGGCAGCGAAATGCGCACTTATTTATTGAGCACGGTCGCGGCCGCGGCATTGCTCGCGGCTACATCCGCGCGAGCGCAAGATGCTACTTGGCTGCTCAATCCCGGCTCGGGAAGTTTCAACACTGCCACCAACTGGAACCCGGCGGTGGTGCCGACCAATACCGCGATCTTCGACGCGTCGAATACAACCTTCATATTATTCCAACCCTTCACGACAACGTCGGTCGCAACGCTGCAGTTCAACTCTGGTGCGCCTGCTTATAGTTTCGCTACATCTGAAGGCCTCTTCACATCAATCAGCATCACCGGTGCCGGCATTGTCAACAATTCTTCCAACGCACCGACTTTTATCGTCGGCAACCAGGCGAACCTTTTTTTTCGCGGTGCGAGCACCGCCGGCAACGCCACCATAATCACCAACGCCGGTGGGCTCACCGGATTCGTGGACAGCGCCACCGGCGGGAATGCACGCTTCATCACCCTCGCCGGAGGCGCATTCGACATGTCCTCTCTGTCGACTGGCAGGATGACGGCAGGCTCGATCGAGGGCGCGGGAACTTTCTCTCTGGGCCCAAACCAACTCATTGTCGGCAGCAACAATCTCTCGACCACGGTGGGCGGTGTTACCACCGGCACCGGCGGCTCGCTGGTCAAGGTCGGTAGCGGGACGCTGACGCTCGCCGGCACCAACAGTTATACCGGGGCCACCGTCGTCGCCGGCGGCACGCTCTCGGTCACCGGCGACATCTCGTCGTCGAGCGGGGTAGTGGTGAATCCGGGCGGCATGCTCGCGGGCACCGGGACGGTGCCGGGCGTTTTGGTGGTCGGCGGAACATTGATGCCGGGTCAGTCGGTCGGCACGCTCAATGTCAGGGGCAACCTCGTGTTCACGTCCGCCGTCACCTACCTCATCAACATCAACGCGACCACTGCGAGCCTGACCAATGTCACCGGGACCGCGGTGCTTGGCGGAGCGACGGTCCAGGTCGTCGACGATAAGGACATCACCAAGCGCCAGGTTTACACCCTGTTGACGGCAACGGGCGGGATCAGCGGGACCTTCAACCCCGACATAGTCGGCGTGAAAAACAAGGTGGAGCTGTTTTATGACGCCAACAATGTATACCTGTGCGACCACTGCAAGTTTGAGTTCAATGGCGAAAAGTCGTTTGCGTTCCCGCACAACTTGGAGGATGTGGCCGCCGCGATTGACGCCGCCATCGATGCCGACAGGACGTTGCCGGCGCGGCTCCTGAACCTCTTAGGCTTGTTGCAGCAACCTGCGCAGCTTGCGATTGACCTGTCCCAGCTCACGGGTGAGGTCCACACCGGCGCCGAGCAGGCGGGCTTCCAGGTGACGAACGCGTTCCTGCGATTGCTGCTCGATCCGTTCGCGGAGACGCGCGGTGCAGGCGGAGGCGGCTCGGCGATGGGCTTTGCGCCCGAGCGTTCGCCCGCATTTCCGCCAGACGTGGCGCTCGCCTACGCCTCGGTGCTCAAGGAGCCCGCGGCGCCGGCGCCCCCCGCCAGCCGCCCCTGGAACGTCTGGGCCTCGGGGTATGGCGGCCGCGCCAACATCGGCGGCGATCCGGTGAATATCGGCAGCCATGATGCCAGCGTGCGCGACTACGGTTACGCCGCCGGCCTCGATTACCGAATTGCGGCCGACACGACGGTGGGCTTTGCGCTCGGGGGCGCGGGGACCGACTGGAGCCTCGCGAACGCGCTCGGCACCGGGCGCGGCGACGTTTTCCAGGGCGGGATTTATGGTTCCAAGCGCTGGGGCGCCGCCTATGTGTCCGCGGCGCTGGCTTATGCGACCTATTGGATGTCGACGGATCGCTTCGTGAACGTTTTCGGCACCGATCATCTCACGTCCAACTTCACCGCGCACGATTTCTCCGGCAGGATCGAGAGCGGCTATCGCTTCGCACTGCCGCTGGTCGCGGTCACCCCCTACGGCGCGTTCCAGGCGCAACGGCTCTACCTTCCGGCCTACAGCGAGGTTGCGCCCGCTGGTTCGCCCTTTGCGCTGACGTACAATGCGCAGAACTTTGCGACGACGCGCAGCGAGCTTGGCGCCTGGTTCGACAAAACCGTTCTCGTTACCGACGCCTATGCCGCGACGCTGTTCGCGCGCGCCGCCTGGGCGCACGATTGGCGCAATGACCGCGCGCTGAGCACGAATTTCCTGACGCTGCCGACGCCGGCCTTCATCATCGACGGCGCCGCACCCCCGCCCGACAAGGCGCTCGTCTCCGGCGGCTCGGAGCTTCGACTGCGCAACGGCTGGTCGGTCATCGGCAAGTTCGACGGCGAGTTCGCCAGCCGCCTGCAAAGCTATGCCGGCACCGGAACGGTGCGCTATGTATGGTAGCTGAGTCCCGCTTGCGCGGGAATGAGCGGGAGAGACTTGCGATCGACGCCACGGTCCGACATCGCGTCCGTTAGTTGAGATTCGGTTTGGGCTGCGACCGAAGCCGAAGACACCGATTCAGGTACGACAATGGAAGCCCAGGCGCAGTGTCAGCCGCGCAGGGGGCGGCGGCCCTCGACGTATGCTTGCACCCACGTCAGAATCTGTGGCCAACCTTGATGCGCGCGCGCGCCCTCGCTCGTTAGGCCGGAATGCGTCAGACGCAATGTCGTGACGCCGTCCTTTTCTTCCAGGTCGAAGCGCACGACACTCTCGGTCGCCCCCTCGTGCCAATCAGGAAGCCAGGTGAAGACGAGTAGGTGCGGACGCTCGATGGTCCGATACGTGCCGAGCACAGTGAAAGGTTTGCCGCCAATGCCAATGCCACGCATCACCCATTTGCCGCCGGGGCGCAGGTCAGACTCCATTTGGGTTGCCTGGAATCGACCCTCGGCGCCCCACCATTTTATCCGCTGATCGGGGTTGGTCAGTGCCTCGAAGATCCGCTCCGCCGAGCCCTTGATGGTGATTTCCTTGACGATCGTGCCGGGTGCGTCTGTCAGATTCATCTACCGTCCTCCTCAACGTAACGCTTGAGACTGCGCAGACCCTCGCCCCAGAACGCTTCGTAGTCCTGCAGCCACTCGCTGACCGCGCGCAGGGGCCCCGCATTCAATTCGCAAACACGCGCCGTTCCGTCCGGCCGCGTAGCGACCAGGCCCACGGATCTCAGCAAGCGAAGGTGCTTCGAAATTGCCGGCCGGCTCGTGCGAAAATTCGCCGCGATCGCGCCCACGGTGCGGGGACCGCGGCGCAGCAGGCTCAGAATCTCGCGGCGGGTGGGGTCGGCAATTGCCCGAAACACCGCTGCGCGTCGCGTGCGTCTCTGTGCGGCCATTTAATGTGACCTTTTGGTTACTAATAGTGTAACCAAAAGGTTACGGACTGGTCAAGATCCGTCAAAGACCGAGCAATTGCGTTTCGAAGAGGGGAGCGTGCGTCAGTCGGCCTTGCGCTCGGCCGCCGGCGGCAGAAACGATGCGTCGAAGACGTCGTCGGCCTTCGGCATCGCCGACTTGAAGCTGTAGGTCAGCGCGATCTGATCGATCGCCTTGTCGAGCCGAGCGCGGTCGACGCCGCCGAACCCGTTCGCCTTGACCTCCGCGGTGAGGATGTTGTCGCGCAGCGCGAGCTGCAGGCGCTCCAGCTCGATCTCCTTGTTGGCGGTCTCGTTGCGTTTGAGCACGGACTCGATGGCGGCGGCCGGCTCTTTCGTGGTGTCCTTGAGCGCCTTCAGAAAGCCACGCAGGAATCCCCTGACCGCCTGCGGCTTGTCGGCGGCGAACGACGGATTCACCATGATCGTGTTGCCGTAGAGGCTCACGCCGTAATTCGCCATCAGCAGGACGACGATGTCGTCTTGCGCCACGCCGCTGTGCTTGACGTTGACGTAGGTGGAGAACGAAAACCCGGTAATGGCATCGACGTGGCCCGACACCAGCATCGGCTCGCGCACCGCAAAGCCCACGTTCAGAATCTCCACCTTGGCGGCGTCGATGCCGTTCGCCTTCACGAAAATCGGCCACTGCGCATAGGCGCCGTCCGCGGCCGGCGCGCCGAGTTTCTTGCCTTCGAGATCCTTGGGCGCGGCGATGCCGCGACTCTTGCGCGTGACGACCGCGAACGGCGGGTTGCTGTAGATCATGAAGATTGCCTTGAGCGGCGTCTGCGGGTTCTGGTCGCGGAACTTGATCAGCGAGTTGATGTCGGCGAACGCCATGTCGTAGGTGCGCGACGCGATGCGGTTGATCGGCTCGACCGAGCCGCCGGCGGTGTCGATGGTGACGTCGAGGCCTTCGGCCTTGAAGTAGCCGCGGTCGAGCGCCAGCAGGAAGGGCGCCTGCGTGCCTTCGTATTTCCAATCGAGCGAAAACTTGACCGGGGGTTTGCGCGCGCGCGGGAGCGGCAAGGCTGAGCGCGACAGCGAGCAGCGCGCCAAACTTGACGTGGCGGATGGCGTTGATGGTCATACAATTCCCCTCAGAAGCCCGGCACTTGGATCATGTGGGCGGCGCTCTCGACCGTCAAGGCGCCGCACGGGGAAGGTAGCGGCCGCTCGGTTCGCCGACGATCTCGCCGTCTCGCGCCGCGAGCTTGCCGGCCTTGATGGTCGCAACCGGCCAGCCGCGCAGCGCCTTGCCCTCGAACGGCGAAAAGTCCGACATGCCGCGCAGGTCTTCGGCGCGAACGACTTTCTCGAGCTCGAGATCGACGACGACGAGATCGGCGTCGGAGCCCGGCGCGATCGTGCCTTTGCGCGGAAAGATGCCGTAGGCCCGGGCGGGCGCGCGGGTGGCCAGATCCACGAGGCGTTCGAGCGCGATGCCATGGCGGCGGCCGTGATGCAGCAGGACCGGAAGATGCGTGCCGAGCGAAGGATGGCCGGGGCGGGAGCCGTGCAGGCCCGCCTCGGGGCGTTTCGAAGCGCGCCGCCGCGAGGTGTTGTCGGTGCCGACCGTGTCGATGGTGCCGTCGCGAATGGCCTCCCACAGCGCGGCGCGATGCTCGGGCGTGCGCACCGGCGGCACCATCTTGGCCAGGAATCCGATTGCATCATCGCTCGAAATGCCGAGGAAGGGCGTGATGGTCTCGGCGGTGATGCGGCCGCCTTCGCGCCGGACGGCGCGCACGGCGTCGAGGCCTCCCGCGACGAGATGTGCACCACGTAGAGGTGCACCGCCGCGAGCTTGGCCAGATAGGCCGCGGTGCGGATCGCCAGCGCCTCGGCGACGGCGGGATGCGCGTCCTCCCAATCGGCGAGCGTGCCCTCGGGCTTGCGCGCCAAGAGCTCGTTGCGCGCCCGCTCGATCAGCGCCCCGGTCTCGCAATGCACGCAGGCGACGACGTCGGCGCCGATCGATGCCGCCTGCTTGAAGCCCGCGAAGAGAACGTCGTCGGTGACGGACTTCACGATGCCGGGGATGCCGGACATGTAAAACTTGAACGAACGGACGCCGTATTGGCGCGCATAGTCCGGCATTTCGGCGATCTGCTGCTCGGTGAATATCTGCAGGTGGAAGACCGAGTCGACGTAGCTCGTCTCGTCCATGGCCCGGCGGAACGCCGGTAGATGCAGAAAGTACGAGTCTTCCAGGCTGCGCACCATGATCCCGATGGTGGTGACGCCGCCGAGAATCGCCGCGCGGGTTTCGCTCTGCGCCTCTTGTTCGAACGAGAGCTCGTTGCCGATGTGGACGTGCGGATCGAAGAGTCCCGGCAGCACGACCTTGCCGCCGGCGTCGAGCACGTCCTGCGCCGCTCCGGAAAGCTTCTCGCCGATGGCGGCAATGCGGCTGCCGCAGATGCCGACGTCCGCCGCCACGGTGCCGACGCCGGGAATGACGAGCGTGCCGTTGCGGAGGACGAGATCGAAGCGGGGGCTCACGACTGTTCACGCTGTCCCGGTGGCGGGCGATCATGCGCGCGCCTTCGAGGCCGGGCAAGCGACATGACGAAGTGTGGAGCGTCGCGGCATGCTGCGTCTATCCGACCGCCAGAAAGCCTTCGCGCTCATGTCTGCTCCTGCGCTCAGGACCATCGCATCGGCGCAGCCTAGCACTCTGAAAGGGGTTAGAAGAAACGTTGGGAGCGGGGCGGTTTCGTTACGGTGTTTTTGCGGCACGCATCATTTCCGCCTGGATCGCGTCGTAGAGCACGATCCATGCTTGCTGCATCTCTGGAGTGAACGCGGGACCAAATTGCTGTTGCAGGCCCCATATCAGCGCGTCACCAAACGCAACGAAATGCGAGGTCTGTGCTCCAAACTCCGCGTGCTTGCGGCCTGTGTGGCTGATAACGGACTGGCATATTTCACGTTGATCGAGCGTACCGACAATCGCGGCGAGGGTATCCATCAACTTGAGTTGCTGCCTTTCCATATCGTTCGGGAACAGCCGTCGCGTATCGGGCGCGAGTTCGAACAATCGGCCGTAGAATTGCTCGGCGAGTTTTCGACGGAACGGCCACAGCGCGTCGAATGATTTCCGAACTAGATCAATCTGCTCGGGCGTCATCGGATAGCACGGCCTTTACTGCTCGATCATTCAATCACCTTGTCGGCTTGATCGCCAGCCGGTGCTTGGTCGATTCCCGAATCGCTGAGCCTTGAACACTCTGCGAGCCACGATGCTTGCTGATGCACTCTCGACATGGCGTTTCGGTACTCCGGGCTCTTTTTGAGCCCGCGCTGCTCGAGCTCCAGCGAGGTCCGATAGAGCTCGTCGACCAACTCGGGGTGCCACTGCCCCAACCGTTTCTGGGCCAAGAGCTCAGTGGTCAAACGTTGGAACCTCGCGATGATCCGGCTGTCGTCGGTATTCATGCCGCAACCCCATTGCTGCCACCCCGCGCCCCCGCGGCGTTGGTTCATACGATGCGTTTTGCTGCGCTCAACCCATCCTACGCCCCCGCTTGAGGCGGAATACGCGACGCTATCCCCCTCCGCCGCATGCGCGATCGCTCCCCCGTAAAATGGGTTGAGCGCAGCAAAACCAAGGAGCGAGGACCGACGGACGGCACCCGGCAACGGCGCTAGGCCGCCCAGCGATCCAATACTCGGGAGGTATCGCGTTGCATCTCCCCCGCCCGAATACCTGGCCGTTTAACAGCCAGCGGCTTGGTCAGTTCCGCCCGTATTGCCTTTGCGATCTACTTCGCGCGGCAGTGTGGCGCGTCTGCCACATACCGCCGGATAAGCTTCTCGACCGCTTTGGCAATTTGCAGATGCATAGCAACAGCTGGCATGCAATGGCGCTTAAAGGAATTTGACGGCAGTCCTAGTTCTAGGCCGTCTGTTTTCAATTCAAACTAAGAGTGTCCCGTGCGGTAGCCGGTTTGGGAAAAGCAGACGCAACGTCATCACTTGCGCCAGGTCTGCTTCGCCCCCCGGTGCGGTTCATACTGCCGACAGATGTGAGAGAACCGCTTGCGATTGTTCGGCAATCGCTCGCCGTGGCACTACTCTTTTTCCTCGGCCAGCAGCCCTTCGGCTATGGCCCACGCGCGAAACGCTCGCGCAGCGCCACGCGCGCTGGCCTCGCCGGATATCTCTTCGAGACGGCGCACAACGCGTTCGCGCCTATATGGCAACCGGGGGCCTCCATACGTTCGCGCGAACTCGGCAGCGTCCTCGAGGGTGCGCACAGTGACTTCGCGCACAAGGCGAATGGGTGGCTGGAACACGAAATCCGTCATGTCGCAAACCTTATTCGTTGACCGCCATAAACAGGCGCGAGCGCCCTCTCTCCGATCCGGTCACACTTCTATATCACTACTATACCACTACTATAACACCAATATCACTTTTGTACTATCCCTATATCATTCCACAGTTCTTTCTGCTGTGTGCCCGACGAGTGACCGAACAAATCGGCGGGCCCGGCACCCCTGGAAACGGCGCCACGAGCTCGGCTGATCATCAAGCCCCATGGCTATGGCTTTGGCCCCCCCGAGGCGTGGGGGGTCAGCGTTCCCGGTTGCTCCGCTGCTCCCGTACGTTGCCTCGGCACCGTTTGGCCAGGTGCTGGCGGGCCGTAGAGCTACGCCATTGCGACTGCCCGGCGGGTTCAAGCGCCGGCTGTCCGGATCTCGCGCGGCGTCTTTCCGGTCCAGCGCTTGAACGCATGCGTGAACGCGCTCACCTCATGAAAACCGAGCAGCCACGCGATCTTGGCTACATGCAGCTTGCGGTCATCAAGGTAGCGGACCGCCAGATCGCGCCGCAGTTGCTGAAGTATTTCGGTAAAGTTCAACCCTTCGTCCGAGAGCCTTCGTGCAAGCGTCCTCTTGCTCATTCCCAGACTGCGGGCAACGTCTTCCGCGCGCACCTTTCCATGCGGAAGCACCGACGAGATCGCGTTCTCAACTCTCGTACGCAACTGGCTCATGTCGCCTCTTCGATCGGCTAGCGCCGCCTCGCAATATTTCAGGAGAAGGTCGTTGAGATAACTGTCAGCGTGAATAAGCGGCAACTCACGTGCGTCAACGTTTAGGGCAAATTCGTCTCTGTCAGCGCCGAACTCCACTTTCGTTCCGACGAATCGCGCCATTTCGGAAGTGCCTTCCGAGCGGTAATGGGAAATCGAGAAATGTTGCGGTACGAGGTTCTGCCCCGTCAATATGCGGCAAATCCGTAATAGGCCAAACATGCAAAATTCCATTTGATGTCTGTCCGAGTGCCGTGGAACGCCGGAGTAACTCAAACTGAGAACGAGCCTGTTTCCCTCTTGATATCCGAACGCGAGGGCCTCGTTGGTAACTTTGCTGTAGCGAGCAACTCGCTTCAGTGCATCGCCTAAGGTCCGCGAAGACGCCATGACGTAATAAAGCAGCCCGATTTCGCGCGGATCGAAAGCGCGAGCCAGCGTGAAGCCAATACAGTCGTCCTTCAGCGCAATTGCCGCCTCGTCCAAAAGCGCGATTTGGCTTCGCACACTCAGGCGCTCTTCCGGTTCGGCGATCAGCTCCGGCGTCAGTCCCACACGCCTCAGAAGCGGCGCCACCGGCACGCCAGCGCTTTCGAGGCGCGCGATAGCCAGGCGGGTAAGGCCCCCTCCCGCCATCGGGATTGAAGCCAAGTCCCGTTCAGAATTCAGCGCTGAAGAGGTCGGATTGCTCATCCTTGACCGCGCCGCGAGGAACAAATGTTTGGCGCAAAGTAACAAGTCCCGCGCGGGGGGCAAAGCGACTAAGACGCGGAACCGCCAATGAGCGGGCATCGACAGGGCATTGACGCGCCATGACGCTCCAGGAAGCCAAATCGATCGCGCGACATCTTGGGCTCACCCTGCGCAAGGTGCGCTCCGGCGACTTTCGCGTGAGCTGCCGCGACGGAGACGAGACCACGGCCTACTACACGCAGAGCCTCGAAGACGCCGTCAATGCCGCGGTTGAGATCGCCCGTAAGCGAGCGTTGTGAGCTGGCAGGTGAAACCCGGCAACCAAGCTTTTCTCGATGCTCGAGTGCGCTCGTTTGAACAGAAACGATCGAACGGTGAGCGATGCACGCGGCGCAAAGCCATGCCGTACCACAGCCCCCGCACAAGAGACTGGAATGAGAATGATCTCATTGCAATCGCGCTCACGACGGCAAGCATCTCGTTTGCCGCCGTTCTGGATGATCTCAAACGGCGCCTCCCGCGCGCGCTGGACCCATTGGGAGGTGGCGCCATGACGACCAAGGAGGCTTTTGACATCGTGCTGGCGTTGGCCTTCGACAACATGGTCGATGAAGAGGACATGCCCGAGATATACAAGCAGCAATCCGAAGCGCTCGAGATCGTCACGGAGATAGCCAAGTACTACGGCTCCAGGCGTTGATGACGCCGGCCCGGGCGGGCGCGTGCGCCCTGCCACGATGGCGTACGTGCGGCGGAACTCATTCGGCCGCGCTGGGGCGTGCGTCGGACGCTCGAATAACGTTGCGCGTTGCCGAAAGGTTACAGCCGAAGCCGCTGGGAAGCGCTACGCTCAAACGTCGACAGCCGACTCGGGGGCAGGCCGACATGAAAAATCGCTTTCTTGCAAGCGTGGCGCTTGCGGCGATGATCGCAGCGCCTGCAACGGCGGCGGACTTGCCGTACAAGGCGCCACCGCCGCTTCCGGAGGCGTACTACGATTGGTCCGGCGCTTACGTCGGACTCAACGTCGGCGGGACGCACTACAACGTCACTCACCATTTCCCGTCGCCGGGAGCCGTCACTCCCGACGTCACGACCGGCGACCACGACGCCATCTTCGGAATCCACGCCGGCGCGCAATGGCAGTGGGGCGCGTGGGTTCTCGGCGCGGAAGCAGCGCGCAGCGGATGCTCCCACGAATGTCGCAGCACGAGCAGCGTCCTGCCGGTCGCACAAGGCTTCGAAGAAAATATCTTCGGCGAGCACAAGATCATCGACCTGTTCACGGCGGGCGCGCGACTGGGCTATGCCTGGGACCGGTTGCTGGTCTTTGCGACCGGGGGCTTCGCCTCCGCCCATATCGAGAACGCGCATTGCTCGACCATCACCGGTATTTGCGGCCCGCTGGGCGGCCCTGGAAACGGCGTCGTCAGCAACAACCGCGGCTGGTATGCGGGCGGCGGCTTCGACTACATGGCCCACAAGGGCGCGCTGGTCGACGTGATTCTCGGCGTCGAATATCAGCACTTCGACGTCGGCGCAGCGCGTGCGTTCTGCGTCAATCCAGGCTGCGTCGTACCGGCCGTGCGCGACTTCGACCTGAGCGCCACAGGCGACATCGTCCGCGCTCGGCTGACCATCAAGACGCACGGGTATGGCTTCGCCCCCCCTGCGGGCGTGGGGGGTTAGCGTTTCCCGGTTGCTGCGCTGCTCCCGACCTTGCCTCACTTCCGGGCGAAGGCACCTTAATTCGGACAGGCCGTCGTCACGCTTTGGCCAAGGTGCTGGCGCCCCGTAGGGCTGCGGCTTGGGGAGGCCGGACGGGGGAAATTACAATGGCCAAAGTCGTGAATGACGTCGCTCGCGGCAGCGAGCCCGCTCACCTTGCGCTCTCGCCGAGCGTTCGGCCGTGTCCGTTGGCGTTGGCGGATCGCGATCGCCGCGCCGAGCTCGAGCCGCGCGATCTGACCGCTTGGTTTTTTGGCGATCCGCTGCCGGGCATGTCGGCGCTCGATCGACGGACGCGCAATGAACGCGCGCATTAAGATATGAGACGGCCGAGCGCGCTTTGAAGACGACGTAGGCCGAGGCCGCTCAAGGCGGCCGAAAAACGTAGCCCGCAGCTTTGCGGCGCGGCCGCGTCCCGCGGCGTTTCGACAGCGCCAAAAATGTAGGCGCGCATCTTCGAGTGTGCGCAGCATGCCGCCGTCGTCGGCGCTCTCCGCGCGACGCGCGTGAGCGCGAGCCCTGTTCCCTTCGCCGGGAAGGCCCGATATGGTCTAGCCGCCATGTCGGTATTGACGCAGCCCCCGCCCCGGAAAGCTCGCGAGACGGACGGCTTTGCCGGCGGGATTGCCGCGCTCGCCCAAGGCAAGCTCTACGCCCTGCAGAACCCGTTTGCCCTCGACGGCCGCGTGAGCTCCTATCCCGGCAGCGCGCGCGGCTATTCGGTGGCGAACAGCTACCTGCTCACGCAGAGCGACGCGGCCATGCTGATCGACACCGGCTTCGGCAAGGACGAGCCGGTGATCCGCGCGCAGATCGAATCGCTGATCGCGCCCGGCTTGCCGCTGTCGCTGTTTCCGCTGCGGCTGAACGAGTTCATGTCGATCAATAACGTCGAGACCTTCGCGGGGCACTTCAACGTGGAGACCTGCTATACCAGCAACGTCGACGCCGCGCTGTGGTTCGATTTCGGCGCCAAGGCGCAGGGCCGCGACATTTTGGAGTCGATGAAGGTCACCGCGGTGACGCGGGCCGATACCATAAAGCTCGGAAAAAAGGACCGCGCGATCGACGTCATGCAGGCGCCGATCCGTCTGATCGCCACGCGCTGGCTCTACGACCGCGCGACGCGCACGCTGTTCTCCTCCGACATGTTCACCCACGTCTGGCGCGACAGGGAGAACGGACCCTGGATCGTGACCGAGGCCGACAACGACCCCACGTCGCCGCGGGATATACGCTCGTTCCTGCTGAACACCCGCTATTGGTGGCTGGAAGGCGCGCCGACCGACTCGATCCGGCGCGGCATCGGCAACGTGTTCGACACCTATGACGTCGAGACCATCGCGCCCGGCTACGGCTGCATCCTGCGCGGCCGCGACGTGGTGGCGCGGCACTACCGGATGCTGGACGAGATTCTCAAAGGATTGGACAGGAGCGTGGCGGTGTCGCGCTACGTCGGCCGCGACGAGGAGCGTTAAATGATCGCCAACAAACTGCCGCGCGAGATCGCGCCCGGCGTGTTCTGGATCGGCGACTGTCTGGCGCAGCGCCACAAGGGCAAGATCTATCACGGCTACAACGCCGCCTTCCTGGTCGCCGGCGAGACCGCGTCGTGCCTTGTCGAGACCGGCCATCCGAAGGATTTTCCGGTCATCGCGCGGCACATGAACGAGCTGTTCGCCCGCGGCGTGGCGCCACTGAAGTATCTATTCGTCACCCACCAGGAGACGCCCCACTGCGGCGGTCTCGGCCGCATCCTCAAGGCGCATCCCGAGGCCATCCTGTGCGGCGACGTCAGCGACTACCACCTGGCATTCCCGCAATACGAACACCGCATGCGCTGGATGAAGGAGGGCGACGAGATCGACCTCGGCGGCAGGACGCTGATGGCGGTCGAGCCGGTGATCCGCGACCTGCGCACCACCTGGTGGGGCTTCGACACGCGCGAGCGCGTGCTGTTCCCGGGCGACGGCTTCGCCTACAGCCACTATCACGAGGACGGGCACTGCGGCCTGGTGGCGGAAGAAGCGGTCTCGCTCGACCTGCCGGACGTTTCGTCGACGTTCGCCGACCTGGCGCTGTTCTGGACCAAATTCGCCGACATGAACGTGTATTGCGATCGGCTCGACCATCTGATCGAACGGCTCGGCGTCAGGACCATCGCGCCGACCCATGGCCTGCCGATCACCGACGTGAAGGCCACGGTGCCCAAGGTCCAGGAAGGGCTCAAGGCCGCGGCGCTGATGCCGGAAACGGGGACGAACGAGAAGGTGTCGCTCGAGGGCGCGGGTGCGCCGGCGGCTTGAGCCGCGGCCCACGGAAACCTTCCGGCGTTCAGCCCTTCTGCGGCAGCATCCGATCCTCAGCCTTGAAGTAACGTCTGGCGTAGGCGACGAGTTGGCCGTCGCTCGGATGATCGACGGTTTCCACACCGACGATGATCTTCATCAACCTGGCATCGTGTTGGCTGATGTGCTTGACCAGCTCGGTCTTGGCATTGGCCGGCCCCGTAACGAGAACCGCGCCGGCGTCTGCGATCGATTGAGCGACAGCCTGAAGAAAAGCGTGATCCTCCGAGGCGTGCCCGCTCCCGATGGAGTTTGCCTTATGGTGGATGTGCTTGGTCGGATGATCCGGGTGCAACACGAGCCGTTCCACATCGCTCGGGCTGAAATGGAACACGCGTGCTTCATGGTGATCGATCCAAACGACCGCATGAAAGTGATGGCTACTCATGGAACTTGAGTCCTTTCGCCGACCGAGTACCGAACTATCGCCGATTGACGCGAGCAAGAAGGATTTCTGCGCGACCGCCAAATACAGTTAGCCGCTATTCCAGATTTTTGCTCGGGGGATAATCGCGCGAGAACGGCGGCTGCGTGACAAATTGCGCGGGGTCGTAGGTCCAGAACTGGCTCACCTGCGGATAGGTCTTGAGGATGGTGTTGGCGAGCTTTCCATTCACGCGCGCCACCTTGCGGACGTAGATATCGAGGATCGGAGTCCCGTACTCGTCAAGCCGCACGGGACCGATCGGTCCGTGGCTCAAGCGGACGTCGTGCATGGCCTTGAGGAAAGCCGGTGCGTTGTCGGTGTCGCCCCCGGTGACCTTGAGCGCTTCCTCGATGATGAGAAGCGCCGTGTAAGGACCGGCGGTGTAGAAACCGGGATCATGCTGATAGCCCGCGTTGATGCCGGCGACGAATTTCTTGTTGTCGGCCGTATCGAGGCCGGCGGCGTACCAACCGGCGCTGAAAGTATCGACCGCCTCCTCCCCCATCAGCTTGAGAATGCCCTCGTCGGTGCTCGTGGTATTTCCGAGCACGGCGATTTTCCCTTTCAGCCCGTAATCCTCGAATTGCTTCAGGAAACGCAGCGGATTGCTGCCGGCGAAGCCCATATAAATGCCGTCCACGTCGGGCTTGATCTGCGCTAAGTACGGCGCATAGTCCGGCGCATTGAGCGGTGGCCAGAGTTTTTGCACGATCTTTCCGCCGGCCGCCTCGAAGGCGAGCTGGAATCCGCCGGCGCCCTCGTGGCCGTAAGTGAAATCCTCCGCGACGATCGCCATTCGCTTGAAGCCAAGCGTCTTGGCCGCGTAATCGCCCAATGGGTAGGTCACCTGCGGTGCCGTCCCGAAAGCGTGCAGCACCCACGGGTTCACCGCGTGGGTCTTCAGATCGACGGTCGCTGCCGAGGTCGTGGTGATGAGCGGCACTTTCGTATCGCGAACATAGCTGTCGATCGCCAAGGCCTCGTTAGTCGCCAACGGCCCGATCATCACCGGCACCTTGTAGCGTTCGACCAGTTCCTGGGTCTTGGTCCTCGCCAGGGCGGGATTGCCGGCTGTGTCCTCGGTTATCAGCTCGACCTTGCGGCCTGCGATCATGCCGCCGCGTTCCTTGAGATAGAAAGCCGCACCCTCCATCTGTTGCTTGCCGCCGGCGGCCAGCGGGCCGGTATTGACGGTGAGGAATCCAACTTTGAGCGGCTCCGACGCCTGCGAAAATGCGCGCCGCGATGGCAATGCGCTGAGTGCTGCTCCGCCCACCAGCAACGTGCGGCGCGAGATCGCAAGTTTACCGTTCTTACGTCGCATCCTCGAACTCCATGAAATTTTTCTGGCTGCCCTGACGAGCGGGAGACGCAATGGGATGATGAGCCGATTCAATCCTGCCGACAAGCGCACGCGTGCTGGAGCGCCACGACGCACATGACCGCGCGCAGTCGTTTCGAATTTTACGAAAAGGTTAACCGGGCTTTTTCACCCCGTAAGTATGCACGGGGCACGTATCCCCACGCGCGGGACCCCCCGGCCCTGTCCACGATGGGCGCAGGGGCGCGGGGCGACGGCAGCGCAGTCGCGGCCCTGCGTTTTCGGGGATCAGTCTAGCCGCCGCTAATGGTCTTCTTTCTTTTCCCTCGATGAGGCAAATCCAACCCCCGCGCCGACGATCGCGCCGATCACGGTCCCGATCCCCGGCACGACCGTCCCGGCCGCGCCGCCAACGAGCGCGCCAGAAATTGTGCGGTTCTTATCCGCCCAAGCTTTGGTCCGATCCCACAGGCCGACTGCTTCTGTTTCGTCGCTCATGTTGCTTCCCTCATTGTAAAGAGCAGCTGGGATGTTAGCCCATCCGCCGCATCGGCGCGACGCCGCCCACATTCGCGTGGGTAAGCGAGACCCCGACTGTCCCATGGTACTCCGAGCCTGTCCATAGTCACGACCAATGCCGATCAGTTGAACTTTAGGTTCGCCGCTTTGGCCAAGACGAGAATTGAATTGATTTCCCGCCTGATTTGCGCATCGAAGGCAGCGGCCGTGATTGGCATCGGGTCCATGCCTTGTTGCGCGAGTTTCTCCTGCACGCCCGGCGCGTCTAGCGCCTTCTGCGTCTCCTGGGCAAGTTTGTCGACGATCTCGCGCGGTGTCTTGGCCGGCACGAACAGCCCGGTCCAGAACGTGTAGTCGGAATTCTTGTAGCCGGCCTCGATCGTGGTCGGCACATCGGGCAGCGCGGATGAGCGTTGGGGCGTGCTCACCGCGAGCGCCACGAGCTTGTCCTCTCGGATGAAAGGCAGTGCGGTGGCGATGGTCGAGCAAGTGAAGTCGACGCGCCTGGCCATAATCTCGGTTAGTATCTCAGGCATCCCGCGGAACGGGACCTGCAAAGCCTCAAAGCCCGCGCTGAAGCGCAATATCTCGGCGGAGATGTGGGTCGCCGAGCCGACGCCGGCAGTGCCAAATGTGATCGAGCCGGGCTTGGCCTTGGCGGCAGCGACGAGCTGCTGCAGCGTCTTGATGCCCTTCTCGGGCGCCACGACGGTGACGTTGGGCGAACTGCCGAAGGCGGCAACGGCCGCAAAATCCTCGGCAGTGTCGTAGGGCGCATTGGGATAAATCGCCGGCGTGGTCACGTGCGCGGAGGAATGGGCCATTAGCGTGTAACCGTCGGGCTCCGCGCGCGCGACCGCCGCAGCGCCGACCGTGCCACCGCCACCGCCACGGTTCTCGATGACCAGCGCCTGTCCAAGTTGCCGCCCGAGCGGCTCGAACACGATACGGGCGCCAATGTCGATCGTGCTGCCGGCACTAAACGGGATGATCACGCGGATCGGCTTGGCGGGCCAGCTTTGCGCGCAACTCACGCGTGGTAGCGCGGGCGTGATGGCGGCAGCGGCGATGAGTTGCAAATGGCGGCGGCGAGTATGTTTCAAGGACATTCCTTCTCTCATCGGGCACGAATTGAAGGCGGCGGGTGCCTGCTGTCTCACTTTCAGCTTGCTTGTTGTCTTTGTATGCCAGCAAGGTCCGAGCACATTCGCTTATCCTGCGCGCGATGGTCCGAACTTCGGCGTCGCGGCACCAGGCAGGTTCCACTACTGCGCCGCGATGTTGTTGGCGCGGATCACGTCGCCCCAGAGCTTGACCTCGCGCTTGAGCAGCGCGCTCGCGGCTTCCGGCGTCTGCTGGTCGGGGGCGAACACGTCCATGCCGCCCTCGTCGAAGGTCTTGCGGACCTTGACGTCGGCGAGCGCGTAGCGCAGCGCGGCGTTGAGCCGCTCGACGATCGGCCGCGGCGTGCCGGTGGGCGCGAGCAGCATGTGCCAGAAATCGAGATCGAGCTTCTTGTAGCCGACCTCGCCCATGGTCGGCAGCTCCGGCAGGCCGGCGAAGCGCGTTCTGCCGATGATGGCGTAGGCCTTGATCTTGCCGGCCTTGACCAAGGGGCCTGCGACCACAGCGGATATGGAGCTCAGATCGGCGACGCTCGCCAGCAGGTCGTTGAGCGCCGGCCCGGCGCCGCGATAAGGCACTTGCGTGACGCTCGCGCCGATCTCTTCGGCGACCAGCACGCCGGCTAGATGACCAAACGAGCCGACGCCGGGATGCGCGATCTTGGCGTTCTGTCCAGGCGCCTTCATCCAGCGCACCAGCTCGGCGATATCGTTTGGCGGCAGCGTCGGACGCGCCGCCAGGGTCGACGCGGCGGTGTTGATGAGGCCGATGGGGACGAAATCCTTTTCGGCGTCGAACGCAAGGTTCGGGTAAAGCGTCATGCCCGCCGCCAGCGCGACCTGGTGCAGCAGCACCGTATAGCCGTCGGGCGCGGCGCGGGCGGCGCGGCCGGCCGCGATCATGCCGCCGGCGCCGCCGATGTTTTCGATGACCATCTGCTGCCCGAGCGATTGCGACATGCTGTCCTGGATGATGCGCGCGATCGCATCGGTCGCGCCGCCGGGCGGGTAGGGGACCACGAGCGTGATCGGACGGCTGGGGTAAGTCTGCGCCGACGCCGGGCCGGGTGCCGAAATAGCCGCGGCGAGAAGCGCCACCGCGAGCGGCCACGCCGCCGCCGCGCCGCCGCTGAGCGCGATGAACGCGCGCCGTTTCACTCGCGGCATCGGGCGTCCTCCCACTCCCGACTCTCTCCCAAACGATAGCACAGCATCGGGCGCCGGAGACTGCGGCACTGCGGCATTTCGGTCCTTTTGTCGCGGGTCTATGTCGCAGTCGACTCAGAAGCGAAAACAAGCCGCCGCCGCGCCTTACGGCCCGCGTAGCTCTTGCATCACGCTCGTGCGCGCGATTTCGACGCCGTTCTTGATGACATGCCGGCGCGGCGGCTGCAGGCGCAATGCTTGGCGCACGGACGGGGCGCCGACAACGACCAGATCGGCCTTGTTGCCGGGCGCGATCCCGTAGTCCGGCAATCGCGCCGCGCGCGCCGCATTCACGGTCACCATGTCGAAGACCTGCTCCAGCTCGTGGGGCAACGTCAACTGGGCGGTGTGCGCCATCATGAGCGCGACCTCGAGCTGGTCGGGCTTGCCGAACGGATAGTACGGATCGTCGACGTCGTCCTGACGTTCACCCCGCGCGCCAGCAATTCCTTGACGCGCGCAATGCCGCGCCGCTTGGGCTCGCGATCCAAGCGCGCCGAGCAGACGAGATTGATGTGGGTGTTGGCGGAAATGGTGACGTTCGCGGTCGCGACCATGTCGATGATCTTCGCGGCATAGACGTCATTGTATCCCGCCATGGCGCCGCAATGACTGGCCGTGACCCGGCCGTGAAATCCCTCGCGCATCGTCTTGAGCGCGAGGTATTCGAGGCTGCGGGAGTTCGCGTCGTCGGTATCGTCGACCAGCATGTGGATGTCGAGATCGTGCCGCTTGGCGAGATCGAAGCAGATGTCGATGTGCCCTCGCGCATCCGCGTCGCTGTATTCGTACCAGGGCAGCCCGCCGACCACGTCGCAGCCTTGTTTGAGCGCCTCGTCGAGCAGTTCGGCGGCGCCCGGATCGCGCACGATCCCTTCCTGCGGAAAGGCGACGACCTGGATGCCGCAAAGACGGGCGTATTTCTCACGCACCAGCAGCAGTCCTTGCGCGGCGCGCAATCCGCCGATGGTTCCGACATCGGCGAACAGCCGGAAGAACGTCGTGCCATTCTTGATCCCGGTTTCGATCACGCGTCCGGCGCGCCGCGCCACCTCCTGCGGATCGTATTTGCGCTTGAAGTCGTTGGTGATCTCGATCGCTTCCGGGAGCGTGCCCGAGACGTTCGGTCGCATCACTTCGCCGAGCAGCGCCTTGTCGGCGTGCAGATGCAGGTTGACGAAGCCCGGAACGACCAGGTCGCCCGCCGCGTCGATGGTCTGCGCTGCCGACGCGGCGAGGTTGGGGGCCACCGCCGCAATCCGTCCTTGCTCGATGCCGATATCGACCAGTTGGTCGCGGCCACGCAGCCGAGCATTGCGGACGAGAAGATTCATGGCTTTTCTGGTTTGCCTCGGCGTCCCGGTCGGCAGCGGCGAACTGCGATCGGGCTCCGCCGTCAAATCTGCTCCAGAATGTGCAGACCGCGCGTGCGGTCGATGAGGTAGATCAGGCCGCGGTCGTCGTAGCAGACGTCGTTGCTTTGGACGCGCGTCGCCCCTGCGGGCACCGGCGGCATGAACGATGCGGTCTCGCGCGGGGCGTGCGGATTGGCGATGTCGACAATTCTCAAGCCATGCGCAAACCAGGCGATGGGAATTTCCGTGCCGCGCACCTCTTCGCAAAACTGGTGCAAGCCGGTGTAGTCCTGTTTCGGCGTCCCGTCCTCCTCTTCGACTTGGAAGCTCGCGAACGGAATCGGACGCGTTTCGTCGGTGATGTCGACGATCCACAGGAACGACGGCGAGGCCGGGCCGAGGCGCACGACGTCTTCGTCGGCGACCAGCATCACGCGGCGGCCGCGTAGCGCAAACGGCAGCGGAAGCGCGGTGTGGGTCGGCCAGGGAAACGGCGGCGACCAATCGAGGCCGGAAACGAACTTCGGCCTGCTCAGATCCGCGATGTCGAGAATCACGAATCCGCCGTGCCAATAGCTGACGTAGAGCCGATCGCCGTGGCGGATGGGATGATGGCAGCGATGCGCCGTGCCTTCCCACGTCGGTGTCTCGCCGCCGGCCGACCACTGCCCCGGCATCCACCATTTGCCGACGAGCTCAGGGCGCGCCGGATTCTGGAAATCGATGATGCCGACGATGTTGCCGAGGTAGCCGTCCATTTCCGGCGAGCCGTAGACGTAGCGGCCATCGAAGGTGAAGCGATGCATCCCGCGGCAGGAGAAGCTCGCGATCCGCCTCGGCTCGGCCGGGCGGGTGACATCGTAGACCTCGAGCCCGCCGCGAAAGTTCGGGTCCTTGCGGCCGATCGGAAAGATTTCGCGATTGACCAGCATCACGCCGTTCTCGACCCGCACCTTGTGGGACAGGGTGCCCTCGGGAACGCTGATTTTCGCAAGCTCGCGCGGCTTGGAGGGGTCGCCGACATCGATGATGCTGGTGCCATGCGGCGGCGCGATGTGGCCGACATAGGCGATCCGCTCGCGCACGACCACTTGCCCGCCGCCATAACAATCGAAGTAGCCGACGACCTTTATACCGTTACTGTGCCCGCTGTTCATGCCCAGCCCGACGAGGGTCGCTTCGACAAAACTCTATCTTGCGCTTGCGCGTGCGGTCAACCAATCGGGCTGGGCAGGCCCGCGCGCGTTCATGCATTCATTCGATCAGCGCGTCGGCGCGCGCGATGAGCGGCGGCGGAATCTCAAGGCCGAGCGCCTTCGCGGTTTTCAGATTGATGACCAGTTCGAGCCGGGTCGGCTGCAGCACAGGCAGATCGGCTGGGCTCGTCTCCTTGAGCACGAGTGCCGTATACGCCCCCTGCTTGCGATACAAATCGGGAAGATGCGTGCCATAGCTCATCAAGCCGCCCGCCGCGGCGAAATCGCGCCGTTCGTAGATCGCGGGGACGCCATAGCGCGCGGCGAGCGCAACGATCTGGTCGCGCCGGGAATCGAGGAACGGATCGCTGGCGACGAGGAGCGCACCCGGCCGCCGCTGCTCGAACCTGGCAAACGCCCGGTCGATCTCGCTTTCGTTGGAGGCGGGCGCGATAGCGAGATCCTGCACCATGCCGCGCGCGGCGTCCTGCACCTCGCGCATGCGCGCCGGCGAACCGGGGAAATTCGGATTGATCAGCACGGCAATGCTGGCGGCTCTCGGCAATGCTTCGCGCAACAGGGCGAGCCGCTGCAGGTCGAGCGCGAGGGTGAGCATGGTCACGCCGCTCAAATTTCCCCCCGGCCGATGGAAGCCCGCGACCAGGCCGAGGCGGACCGGATCGCCATCGATCAGGAAGATGATAGGCGTGGTCGCGGTTGCCGCCTTGGCGGCCATCACCGCCGGCTCGCCGCTGGCTGCGATGACGGCGACTTTGCGCTCGAGGAGCTCGGCGGCGAGCGCCGGCAGTTGATGGTCGCGCCCGCGCGCCCAGCGATACACGATGGCGAAGTTGCGGCCTTCCACAAATCCCGCTTGATCGAGGCCGAGGAGGAATGCATCGAGATAAGGTGTGAACGCTTCGGGCGAGGCGCTGCTGAGAAATCCGACCAGTGGCATCGCCGGCTGCTGCGCGCGCGCCGCGAGCGGCCATGCCATCGCGCCGCCCAGGAGCGCGAACAAGTCGCGGCGTTTCATGTCGGACACGGGCCGTCCTCCCTCCCGCTCCGGCGAGAGCCCATGACTTAGTCTACCGCATGATCGGCCCGCCGCCGAGCCGCGGGCAGGTCCTTCGGCCAGACCTGAATTATTCTGAAGCGAGGCGTACCGGAGACGCTGATGCCGCCGCGCCGCAGCCGCCTCGTCAGCCAGGCAGCGCGGGGCGCGGTGGTCACCGACGACGGCGCAAGTCGTCCTCCAGCTCCTTTAACCGCATATCGAGAGCTTGGATGTGGCTGCTGAGCGCCTGCGTCTGCCGCTCGCTGGCGCCTAATTGGTTACTCAGAATGCGAATTTGATTGCCGAGGACCTGGACCTGCTGCTCGACCTCGATGAGATTGGCCGCGGTTGTCCCAGAACTGCTCTTTTCGCGCCGGTCGACCTCGTAGAGGCTGGCGACCAGGGCGATGAAGCCCGCGACCGAGAAAACGACCAAAAGCCGCAGAGCTACGTCCCCGCTGCGCATGCCGTCGACTCCAACAATCGTTGTGACATTAGGGTCTAGCTACCACACCATACGGCATTTGTGGGCTGGACGCGCCTCCCAGCAAGGCGCCTCGGCGCGACTAAAGGCGAAGAGCGCAATGTGAAGTAGCTCACATAGGCCTTGGAGATGAGTCATGCAAAGTGGCCAGCGAGGGGTGCACCAATGGAGACGGAAGCGACAATGCCACGCACAGAAGAAACGACGAATTCAAGACGACATCATGAGGAGCACCCCGCCACGGCGGAGCGATTGTTGGAAACCGCCTGGCTTCACTGCAATGCGATTCAGGACATCATCGACAGGCTCAACGAGGCCGGGACGAACACGGAGCCGCACTTGCTCGCGAACCGGCTGCACCGCCTGGCCTTCAGGGTCAGGCCAGCCGCATCCGGAGAATAGACCAACCCACGCTGGGCGAAGCGATGGCGTGCGCGCGACATCACCGGTCAAGGCTGCTCGGTTACAGGCGGCGATATTGAAGGACAGCAATGCAGACGCTTTGCCGCCCTCGTTCTCGCGCGCTAACATCGTCCGTGAATGTCGCGACATCCGAACAGGAGCCGAAATGCCTCCACGGATCCCCGAGAACATTCGGAGTTTCGTCACCATCATGGGCGGCAACGCGATACCGCCGCGAGATCCCAACGATGATGACGACGAGGACGACGACGACGACGAGGACGAGGACCGGGACGAAGAACCGGCGGTCGTCAGAGAGCCCGACGAATAGCTGCTGCGCGCGCCGCGAGCGGCCGCGTTGCTCAAACGCACGACACGGATAGGAGAATGTCCCATGATCAGGTCAGCATTTGCCGTCGCTGCCGCCTCGATCGCGGCCAGCGTTTCATTCTCGCAGCCTGTCCTCGCTCAGGACGAAACCGACCAGCGATTTGGCACCGTTCATTTCGAGACTTCCTGCAACGAGGTTGCGCAGCGGCGTTTTGATCGTGCCATGCGTTACCAGCATTCCTTCTGGTATCGCGAGTCGAAGGAACTCTTCGAGGAGGTGCTCAAGGCCGACCCGGATTGCGGCATCGCCTATTGGGGCATTGCGCTGAGCCTTCTCAATAATCCGCACGCGCCGCCGCCCGTCGGCAACCTTCCGCTTGGCCTTGCGGCCGTCGAGAAGGGCAAGGCGGTCGGCGCGAAGACTCAGCGCGAGCGTGATTTCATCAATGCGATGGCCGCGTTCTATACCGACTTCGATAAAGTCGATCACCGCACCCGCGTACTTGCCTACCTCAAGGCCATGGAAGGCGTGGCGCAGAGCTATCCGCAGGACGACGAAGCCCAAATTCTCTATGCGATCGAACTCAATGTCGCGGCCCCGCCGAGCGACAAGACCTATGCGATGCAGCTCAAGGGCGCCGCGATCCTCGAGCCGATCTTCCTGCGCCAACCGCGCCATCCCGGCGTCGCCCACTATCTGATCCATCTCTACGACACGCCGGCCCTGGCGGAGCGAGGCCTCGACGCGGCCAAGCGGTATTCGCAGATCGCGCCGGCGGCGCCGCACGCGCAGCACATGCCGTCCCACATCTTCACCCGCGTCGGCTATTGGAAGGAATCGATCGGCTCCAACACGGAAGCGGCGCGGGCTGCCAAGGCCAGCAACGAAGCCCACGACCAACTGCACGCGATGGATTACCTCGTCTATGCCTATCTGCAGACGGGGCAGGATGCGAAAGCTCAGGCGCTCTTGGAGGAGATGCGTGGGATCGGGGGATTCACCGAGACGTTCATTGCCGGTCCCTATGCGCTGGCCGTGAGTCCGGCGCGCTACGCGATCGAGCGCGGCGATTGGAATGCGGCCGCGCAACTTGCGGTCAGGCCAACTCCGCTCGCCCACGTCGAAGCCATGACGCACTTCGCCCGGGCTCTCGGGGCGGCGCGGTCAGGCCAGCCGGACGCCGCCAAGGGCGAGATCGCCAAGCTCGCCGAACTGCGCGAAAAGCTGCGCGCGGCCAAGGACGCGTATTGGGCGGAGCAGGTCGACATCCAGTCGCAGGTCGCGACCGCCTGGGTCTTGTATGCCGAGGGCAAGTACGACGACGCGCTCAAGGCCATGAGCGCCGCTGCCGATGCCGAGGACAGGACCGAGAAGCATCCGGTGACACCGGGCGTCCCGACGCCGGCACGCGAACTCTACGGCACGATGCTGCTCGAGCGCGGCATGGCCAAGGAAGCGCTCGCCGCCTTCGAGGCGACCTTGAAAAAGGAGCCGAACCGGCTGGGCGCCACGCTCGGCGCCGCGTCGGCCGCGGAAAAGTCAGGCGATCCCGCCAAGGCGCGAGCGCATTACGCCGCGGCCGTCGCGCTCACGGAGAATGCCGATCCGGTCAGACCTCAGATCGCGCAGGCGCGCGCGGCCGCGGCGCAAAGCACGCGCTGAGGCTGACGCCGCCGCGAGGGCAGCCTCCTGATGAAGTCCGCGGGATTGGCGCTCGCGTTGGCGGCGGGGCTCGCCGGCGCGATCGCCATCGCGCTCATCGCGCCAAGGCCCGCGGGCGACACATCCGGCATCCATCCGCTCTGGGCGGAGGTGACGTGGCCGTTCCCCATGGATCAATGGGGAACCGGCCGCGCATTTTCCTGCAAGGCGGCCGATTGCGGCAGCGAGGTCAAGCTTTACCTTCGCGCCAAGCTCGGCTCCTGCAATTGCACAACCGGTGTCGCCGATGACGCCGACCTCGATCGCATGAGCGACTTCGACCTCGTCGGCGGCGAGGTTTCGCCGCTGGGCGCCGGCCGGCCGATAACGGTTGCCTGGATGAAGGGGCGCAGTCGCGCCTACGCCCTCGCCACCCGCAATCGGCCAGGCAAGTCCGCGATCTCAGTCGTGTTCAATGACCGCTGCGACATGATCGTCGCGACGGTCGTGCTCCCGCACGATCGACCGGCGACGATCGAGCCCGACGTCATGGAGTTTCTCAACAGCCGGCCGCTGGTGCACTGGGCAGAGGTTGCTCTCGGCATATAACCTGCGGGTCGGCGCGGATCAGGTTCGCGTGTCCCCGCGACGCGGCCGCTTGCCTGCGAACGGCTGAGCGAGGCGCCGCAAGGTCGCCGAGCGGAACCGGCAATCACCACCTGTAGCGCAGCGTGCCGGTGCCGGCGTAGGTGGAGGAGTGCGAGGCAAATTCGCCGTCGAACTTGGCGAGCAGCGTGACGCCGTTGGCGAGCCGAAGCTCCGCGCCGGCGGAGGTCAGTGCAGAGTTCTTAGCAGGGATGGCGCCGTCGACGATGAAGCTCGCCCCGCGGATCCAGCAGGATTCCTTTTGCCGTACGACGGTCGCAAAATACTTTCCTTCTTGCAGCCGATGGCTCTGTTCCTTGTCCAGCCAAATGCGAAAAACGTCTTTCGAAGTATCTTGTTTGGCCTTGGCTTCGTTGCGCTCGAGCGGCACGAGACTCATGAGGCGACGGCCCTTGTCGTCGGCCGTTCCGAGCGTGACTTTGAAAGCGCCGGAATAGTGCGACCAGCAGAAGAACAGCGGCTTCTCGTTGCTGACGTCGTTCCATTCCTTTGGAAACAGCGCGCGTTGCTGCTCGCATTCATCCGGCCGGATAGCTTCTGCCGGACTCGCCATCAACATAGAGAGTGCCGCTGCCGACATGATCGCCCGCATGTGATTCGTCCCGCTCATCAGCCGATGAACGCCATCGCCCCGCGCGTCGTCATCTTTGTGTCCGGCTCCTAGGCGTCAGCCGGACACGTCGAGGCGGTAGAACCTCGTTGCAGTGCCACAGAACAGGTCGGCTTTCTCGGCCTCGCTTGCGCCCTTGGCCAGAAGCTTGCAGGCGTTCCAGAACACCGGATAGCTGTAGGAGCCCTTGTCGACGGGAAAGTTGCTCTCGAACATGCATCGCGACGGCCCGAACGCATCGATGCAGGTCTCGATGTAGGGACGCCACGTGGTTGCCAGCGTCTCCGAGGATGGGGGCTCGGGCCGCTCGTGGAAGCCGAAGCCGCCCATGCGCATGCCGAGGCCGCCGAGTTTGACGTAGACATTCGGGCAGGCGGCGAGCGCCTTGATCGATGCGGCCCAGCCGGGGAACACTTGCTCGTGCTTGCCGGCATAGGCGCCGATTCCAATCGGGCCGCCCACGTGATTGAGGACGATCTTCGTGTCAGGAAAGGCGCGCGCGAGATCGCGAACGTCATCGATCTGAGGATGGTAGAGCCAGGCGTCGAAGGAGAGGCCGAGCCGGCCGAGAACGGCGAACCCCTCGCGGAAGTTTTTGTCGCCCAAGAGACCGCGCGGCGGGCTGTAAGCCGGATTGCGGATCGATGCGTCGGCGTCCCAGGCACTGATGTGGCGGATGCCGCGGAAGCGGTCGCCGCCGGCACGAATGTGGGCGGCCAGCACCGGCTCGACGCGGCTGCCTAACGTCAGGTCCGCATGGCCGACAATGCCGGCGCAATGCCTGGTCTTGCCGTAGATGCCGCTCGCACTCATGGCGGCGACGCCGTTGACGAACTCGGTTTCGCCCACGGGGCGCATTTCGACCGGGCCGGCGGGGCGCGTCATCGCACGCGCCTGCACGAACACCGTAGCGACGATGTTGTGGCCGCTCTCCGTATCCGCCAGCAATTCGTCGAGCAGATAACGCCAGTCGGGTCGGTCCCATAGATGGTGGTGGGGATCGACGATGGGCAGATCGGGCGCGAGGATCGGCTCCTTGCGCAGATCGAGCCAATCCTGGCGGACGGGAAGATAGTAGGGGGTCGACGTTGCGGCGGATGAGGCGATCGACACGGCGGGGTCCCTCCAGGCGGTGGCGTCGCAAGAGCACGTCACCTACGATAGCACGGCCCCATGCCGGGGCGAGGCACGCAAGATAAGCGAGGCAGGTCCTCATGCCGATCAGCTCCAAGTACCTGTTCGTGGTGAACATGGATGTCGATGCCGACAAAGAGGCGCTCTTCAACGAGGTCTACGACACCGAGCACATCCCCAACCTTCTCAAGGTGCCGGGCGTACGCGCGGTGACGCGGATGGCAGGAGAGCCCTTCGCCATGAGCATCGGCGGCGCCGAGAAGAAGGTCGCGCATGACGGCCCACGCTACAGCGCGGTTTACGAGATTGACGGCCCCCACGTCCTTGTCAGCTCGGCGTGGGCCAAGGCGGTCGAAGACGGCCGCTGGCCGGGCCAGGTGCGGCCCTTCACGCACAATCGGCGGCATGCCCTTTACAAGGTGCGCTAGCGCGGTGCTGGCGAAAGCCGTCACTTAAAACGGTCGCGATGGTCGTGCCGATGGCGAAAGTTCTGGGTCGTGCCTCGGCTGAGCTTGCGGGTTGAGGCGTAAGGCCCGGTTCTATAAAGTCGCTCGCGCGCGCTGTTTCAACGGCGCGTCGAAGCCTCGTGCGATAGTGGTCTTCAACGACAGTCTTGGGAGGTTATCCATGCGAAGGCAGATTTTGCCGTCACTGCTTGTCGGCGCGGCAGTGCTGGTCAGTACCGAGTTGCGCGCCCAGCAACCCGCTCCGCCCAATCTCGACGCCGTTCCTGAAAAGATGCCGTTCAGCACCGCCTATGGACCGCCGATCGGAGCGAAACGCGCCAACGCGGTGATCGAGGCCGCCGCCGCGGAAGCCAGCAAGAAGGGCTGGCCGATGAACATCGCGGTCGTCGACTCGGGCGCCAATCTTGTCGCCTTCCTGCGCATGGACGATGCGCAACTGGCCTCGATCGCAATCGCCGAGCACAAGGCGCGCGCCGCGGCCAAGTACCGCCGTCCGACCAAGGTGTTCGAGGACGTGGTGCAAAAGTTCGATTTGAAATACATCTTGAGCCTGGATGACGTCGTCGCGTCGCGGGGCGGCATCCCGTTGATCGAGGACGGCAAGATCATCGGCGCCATCGGTTGTTCGGGCGGCACCGGGTCGCAGGATGAGGTGATCTGCACGGCAGGTGCGGCGCTCGTCAACAAGTAGCCGCGTCGCCCACGGGCGTCTGTCGAGTCGGCTCCGTTGGCCGATCGGGTCAGCGGAGCCGCGGATCCATCTGGCGCGACCTTTCGCCGAGTATCTCAGGGCCCGGTTGAGGGATTAGAGTGTAATATCGAGACCACGGGGGTACCGAGATGCTCACCCGTCGTCGCTTGATTGCCCTCTGCGCCGCGCCGGCACTCGCGCCCGACGTTTTCACGCGCGCGGCGCGCGCGCAAACCCCGAAGGGCGATTTCCCGAATAAACCCGTGCGCGTCATCGTGCCGGTCGCCGCCGGCGGCCCGACGGATATCGTCGCGCGCATGCTCGCCGAAAAGCTTTCGAAGATGTGGGGTCAACAGGTTGTCGTCGAGAACAAGGGCGGCGCCGGCACCAACATCGGCAACGAATACGTCGCGCAGTCGGAGCCCGACGGATATACGGTCTTGTTCGCCACCGCGTCGCTCGCGGTGAACGCCAGCCTCTACCGCTCGCTCAACTACGATCCGACCGCGGATTTTGCGCCGGTCTCGCTCGTCACCCAGCTTGCCTATTTCGTGTTCGTGCCGAACTCCTCGCCGGCCCATTCCATGAAGGAATTCATCGACTACGCCAAGTCCCGTCCCGGCAAGCTCACGATCGCATCGCCCGGCACCGGCAGCGCGCCGTTCTTGGCCGAGATGCTGTTCCTACAGATGGCCGGCCTCGACATGACGCACGTTCCCTATCGCGGCGCCTCGCCCGCCTTCACCGACCTCATACCGGGTCGCGTGGACTGCTATTTCGGCAGCGGTACATTGCTGTCCTACGCACGGTCGGGGCAGGTTCGCGTTTTGGCGACCACCGGCGCGAAACGGGATGCGGCGGCGCCCGACGTGCCGACCATCGCCGAGGCGGGCGTGCGAGGTTACGACGTGACGGCGTGGCAGGCGCTGTTCGTTCCGGCCAAGACGCCGCCTGCGATCGTGCGCAAGATCAGCGCCGACACCAACACGGCTCTCGCCGACCCGGCGATCAAAGACAAGCTCGCCCAAACCGGCTACGTGGCCGAGGGCTCTTCGCCCGAGGAGCTGGGACAGCTGCTCAAATCGGAAATCGCAAAATGGAGCGCCGTCGTTAAGTCGGTCGGCATCAAGATCGACTAGCGCGCGGACTCATCGATCCGGCCCGTCGGCCGCGGCTCGCCCGATCAAGTCTTGAGACCGATGGCGCAATTCGGCGAAAACCCATGACGCCACGCTCGCTCAGCCAAGGCGCACGGCCCGCGATAGGGGCCTTCTTCGGTCTTGTCCTGTTCGCCGCTTCGGCCGTGCGGGCGCAAGATTATCCGAACCGCACCGTCACCATCGTTGCGCCTTCCGCGCCCGGAGGCATGTACAGCATCCTCGCCCGGCTGATCGGCAGCAAGCTCGAGCGGCTTTATGGACAATCGTTCGTGATCGAGAACCGGCCGGGCGCGAGTTCGATCACCGGCTCGGTCTTCGTCGCGCATGCGGCGCCGGACGGATATACGCTCATGACCGCCGCCAGCACGACCATGGCGACCAACGTCTCCTTGCACAAGAATCTCCCTTACGATCCGCTCGGCGATTTCATCCCGATCGTGCAGCTTGCCAGATCACCCGAGGTTCTGTTGGTCAACGCGGCGCTGCCGGTGCGTTCGATCGAGGACCTTGTCAAGCTGGCGCGTTCCACCCCGGGCGGACTGTCGTTCGGCTCGGCGGGCCCCGGGACCGGACAGCATCTCAACGGCGAGCTCCTCAAGATGAGGCTCGGCATCCCCATGCAACATGTTCCCTACAAGGGCATGCAGCCTGCGCTCGACGATCTCGCCGGCGGGCATATTGCGATGATGACGTCGCCCATTCCCCTGGCGCTGCCGCTCGCGCAGAGCGGCAAGGTGCGAATGCTCGGCGTGACGACGAAAGAACGCGTCGGCGCCATTCCGGACGTGCCGCCGCTCGCCGAAATCGGCGTGCCCGGATATGACGCGGCGTCATGGTGGCTGCTGGTGGCGCCCGCCAAGACGCCACGCTCGATCGTCGACAAGCTCCACGCCGACCTGCGCGTGGTTCTGCGTGAGCCGGATGTTCGCGAAGAGTTCATCCAGCGCCAGGGGCTGATCCCGGTCGACTCGCCCGCGCCCGATGAATTGCGGAAATTCGTGGAAGTCGAGATTGCCCGCCTGGGCGACGTCGTGCGCAAGGCCGGCCTCGCAGGGAGCGAATGACGGCACCAGTGCCGACGCTCGTCATTTAGTTTCGCGCAATCTCAGAACCGTGAGCGTCAGGCGGGCTTTACGCCGTCCTTCGGGACCGCGAGCGCTTGGCGCAATCGCTCGGCATCCACGGCGATCTCGACGCCCGCGCGTTCCTGCTGCAGCAGCATCACCGCGCGCGAATCGCGGCCGCCCCACCCACGCGCGAGAGCTTCCGTCATCTCGGCGAGCGTGAGATTGCACATGCGCATGGGCACGCCGAGCTCGCGGCCGAGCGCATTGGCGAGCGCAACGTCCTTGTGGGCGAGCTTGAGCGCAAAGGCCGGCGGATCGTACTTGCCGGGCAGGAACTGGTCGATCAAGGCATCGAAGGTAAAACGGCGCCCGGCCGCGCCTTGGCGCACTGCCTGCCACAGCGCGAGCGGCTCGATGCCCGCCTTCACGCCCATGGTGAAGGTTTCCGCGAGCGCACAGACGATTGCGTAGCCCGACATGTTATGGACGAGCTTGGCCACGGTGGCGCTGCCGATCGGTCCGATATAGGCGGCCTTGTCGCCGATGGCGTCGAGCACGGCCTTGTGCCGGTTGAAGACGTTTTCGTCCCCGCCGACCCAGATCGCGAGCTTGCGGGACGCTGCCCCCGCCGGGCCGCCGCTCACGGGCGCGTCCAGCATGTGCGCGCCCCTCTCGGCGAAGGCAGCGTTGAGCTTCTTCACGACGCTGGGCGAATTGGTCGAGAGGTCGAAATAGGCCGCGCCGGGCTTGATGCCGGCGATGAGGCCGTCTGGCCCGAGCGCGACCGCCTCCACATCGCTCGGTTCCGGCAACGAGGAGCAGATGACGTCGGCCTCGCTTGCGAGCGCCCGCGGGCTGTCTGCCCAGATGGCGCCAGCGGCAAGATGATGGCTGGCCGCCTGCCTGTGCAGGTCGTGGACGAGGAGCTTGAAGCCGGCCCTTTGCACGTTGGCCGCCATGCGGCCGCCCATGGTGCCCAGCCCGACGAACCCTACCGTCACGTTGTCCTTGGACATCCCTTCACCGTCGCTGCGATTTCTGATTTCCGATCGGCACGGTACAGGCTAGCCGTGTGCCTCAGGTTGCGGAAGCCCAGCGCAGAACGCGAGATGCTCGCTTCAAGAGCAGGCTTGCGCCGGCCCTTCCAAAGCGAATTGATCTGCACGATAAATATCGCCCCTCTCTCCAGAACAGGGAACGTGCGATGCGGCCGCTTGAAGGTCTGTTTGTCCTCGACTTCTCGACCTTGCTACCGGGGCCGCTGGCGACGCTGCTGTTGGCCGAGGCCGGCGCGGAGGTTGTCAAGATCGAGCCGCCCGGCGGCGAGGAGATGCGCGGCCGTGCGACCAAATGGGGGCACGACAGCGTGGGCTTCGCGCTACTCAATCGCGGGAAGCGCAGTGTCGCCCTCGACCTGAAAAACGCCGCCGAACAGGCCCGGCTGCAGCCGTTGGTGAAACGCGCGGATGTCATCGTCGAGCAATTCCGGCCGGGCGTGATGGCGCGGCTCGGGCTCGACTACGTGACGGTGGCCAAGCTCAATCCCACGGTCGTCTACTGTTCAATCTCGGGATATGGGCAAAGCGGTCTCAAACGCGACGTTGCCGCCCATGACCTCAACTATATCGGCGATGCGGGTCTGCTGGCGTTGTCGATGGGCGATCCGTCGCGGCCGGTCCTGCCGCCGACGCTGATCGCGGACATCGCAGGCGGCGCATACCCTGCCGTGGTGAATATTCTGTTGGCTCTCGAGGAGCGTCGCCGCACGGGACGCGGGCGCCATCTCGATGTGGCGATGGCGGACAATCTGTTCCCGCTGATGTTCTGGGCGATCGGCCAGGGTCTCGTTGCGGGCGCTTGGCCGGGAAATGGAGCGGGTTACGTCACCGGCGGCTCGCCCCGTTATGGCCTCTATTCCACCAAGGACGGCAGAGTGGTGGCGGCTGCGCCGCTCGAACAGAAATTCTGGGAGACGTTCTGCGACCTTATCGGTCTCGAGCCCGAGTTTCGTGACGACGGCAAAAATCCGGCGGCGACCAAAGCTCGTGTTGCCGCGATCATTGCGACCGAGACAGCGGACGTCTGGCGTTCGCGGTTTGCCGGCAAAGATTGTTGCTGCACGATCGTTGCGAACCTCGGTGATGCATTGACGGACCCGCACTACACGGCGCGCGGCGTGTTCCAGCACGTGCTCACCAATCCCGAGGGCGCCGCCATGCCGGCGCTCCCGGTGCCGCTCGATCCCGGCTTTCGCGCGGCCCCCGCGACGGCAATCGCCTCGCCTGCACTGGGCGCCGATAACAAGACGTATCTGGCCTGATGGGTCGCGGCGAGCAGCACGTGCGAGTTCGGTTTTGGGTCAAACTCGTTGCAGCCACGTCCGCTGCGTGACCGCCCTTTATTCCCGGAAGAGGCGCGCGGGGTGCGGGCGCACGTCACCAGATGGCGAAGGCGACCGCCAATGCGAGCGGGACGACCACGAGACCGAGGTAGACCCAGGTCCGATATCCCTCGGCGTCCTTGGGAAGCATGAAAAGGTGGATCACGATCCACAGGCAGACCGCAAATCCCAGCGCAAGCCTGATCAGATCGCCGGGGGTCTCGTAAACGGACGAAAGGGTCTCGCTCTGGGGGCTGCTCACGCGCACGGTCACGACCACGAGCGCCCCGATAAACAGCGCACGCAGAGCCATAGCCAATACCCGCAGTCCCATCGGGATGGTCGATGGCGGTGTCCCGACGTCAGGCGGACCGAGCTGCTGCGGCTTGGCGCTCATTGAGTCAATCTGGCGGATCCCTTCCCTCCATTTCTGCTCAAAGCCTTATGTAAGGTCCCTCGCGCCCTGCGCAATGCCGAGGGCGCAAAAGCGGGCCCGTATCCCGGCACCACGCCGTGGCATGCAAAACAGCAATTTGATCAAATACGCGCCACGGCTTGAATTGACGAGCATCGGTCAGGGCCGCCACTGCGGCGCTGTATCCAATTACTCATCGCGGCCTCTGATCGCCGTCGCCTTGTCGATGATTTCGCGCATCGCCGAGGCGCATTGTTCGGCAGTTTTCAGGTCCTCGAAGATTATCGTCAGCGCGGGCGACCGGCCGTCTTGTTGAACCGTGAATCCGGGACTGGGAATAAAGCCCGATCCCATGTCGATGTTCTCGACCTTCCCGACTCTCCAAATCATTTGACTGCTCCATCAAGGCGACCAATTCCCTCCTCGCCACTTCGCTGCGCAGCCGGAGCGCAGTCCGTGGCCTCGAGCGGCTCACAAGCCGTGATGCCTACGATTGAATCCGAGGTTGACGCCGCTGCCGGTCATCGCAGGCCTCGCGTCGAACGTCCCTGGACTGACTGCGCCGAGGCAGACGCCGTGGGCCGCATTCGTAGCCGACGGGGATGGTCGTCACAGCATGAGACTGGCATCGATGACGTTTTTCGGTCAATTGCGATAAGATCGAATTTCTGCGGAGCGCCACGGGGCGCCGAACATGAAAATGACGGACATCGATATCGTTCCCATTCAGCGCTTGGATTTTCTTATTTCTCCCCTGCCATGGTCGTTCGCTGCGGACCGGCGCGCCGAGATCGAAGACTATTTCACGCGTTTGCGGCGCGCAAAGCCCCGATTGTGGAACGGGCGTGTCCTGCTCCTGCGCGATTTTGAGATCTCCGACGCCACGCTGCAGGGCACTTTGTTCGAGACTGACTACGCAAGTTTCATCGCTTGGCGTGATTGGGATTTCCCCGACCGCGACGTCCGGGCGTGCTTCGCGATGGGAGCCTTGCTGTCCTGCGACGGTGCGTTCGTGTTGGGCGTCATGAATGCCCATACCGCCGGTGCCGGAGGGATTTATTTTCCCTCCGGGATGCTCGACCCGCGCGATGTTGTCTCCGGCCGTGTCGACTTCGATCGCAACGTCCGACGGGAGATCGCCGAAGAAACCGGTCTCAATGTTGATGGGATTGCAGCTGATCCGTGGCGGGTCGTGCTCGCGCAACAGCGCGTCGCGCTCATTAAGGTATTCCGATTCCACAAATCGGCGGAGGACATGCGCGCGAGCATTCTCGATCATCTCAGAAACGAAGCCGAGCCTGAACTTTCCGACGTTCACATCGTTCGCGCGCCTTCCGATTTCAAACCGGGGATGCTTTCATTCGTCAGGGCGTTCCTTCTGCATTTTTGGGCTTGCGACAGCGGGCGATGAGGTCGCCTGCGTCGGGCGACGGCATTTGCTGCCCTGCGATGGCGACCGAGCATCTCGGGGAGGGTCGCCAACATGCACGATGTCGGGTCTGCCCGCCGTCTCGCGCCCGAGGGCTATCTGTCACACGTACGAAATGGCGGCCTCGGCGGGTTGGCATGGTCGCGGCTTTCGCTGCGGTGTACCATCGGGCGAGATTCGCTTGGTCTGCGCAGCATGACCCTCGTGGTTGTTTCGATCTATCTCGCTGCCGTTCTCTTCTGCGTGGGGACGACGGCATGGATGTTGCGAGCGTGGACCCGCAGACGGTATTGGCATAAGAGTCCGAGCGACCTGCATTACGTGGTCGCGGGCACGGCATTGCTGCTGAGCGCGGGAATTGGAGTCGCTGTCGCGTCACAAATCGTGGTGGCGCTCGGTTATCCGCCGGCACCCTAGCGGCCTGAGTTACCTTCGTTGCAAATACCGATGGGCAGGAGCTTCGTGGCCCGTCAATCTGTGTTGCCCGTCGATCTGCGTTCAATTTTTGTTCGCTCTTGAAATCTGTTGCCCTTCACCCACGAATCGTCACGCGCCTAGGCTTGGTCGGCTTGACAGCAACCGGCGCAAGCGGTTCCAAACAGTACCCGCGAAAGCGACCGATCGACGAGGAGGGGCTGAGTGAGCGAGCTAGTGCAATTTCTCTGCAAAGGCGACCATCCGGTGGAAGCGAGCCTGCGCGAAAAAACGCGCGCGGCCTTGAAGGAAACCATCGCCAGCGGCCATGTCCGCATCAAATTCACCGACACGCGAGGAGGCACTGAACTTGGCGTGCCTATCGACCGGAGCCGCTCCGACTTGCGCGCGATCGAAAGTGACAATGGGTCTGCCGAGATCAGGGTCGTGGGAGACCTGACGCTCGATTACGTTCGAGTCACCTGCGTCGCCCGCATTGATCTGGCGACGCTCCAAGGCGAGGGGCACCTCGAAGTGCGCTAGGAGCAGGAACCCCAGCGACGCGAGGCTGCCGGTTTTTCAGCGGCCGACACCGTATGCGCGCACCGGTCCAAGGCGGCTCCCCCCTCGCTCACATCGCTGCCTTGAATCCGAGGCCTAGCAGGGACACTCGCCACAGACGGCCCAAAATCCCCGCGGGCATGGGGGCGGCGCTCTGCGATGACCGTTGCCGGCCCACTCCGACCGTAGCGTTGCCTTGGCGGGCTTGATGATCGTGCACATCCGACCCGGATACTCCCACCAGCATACCAGGATGCGGGCCTCGGCCCCCCATGCCAGCAAACTGCTGAACAGGACTATGGCCGCGAGGGCCGCGGTCGGCCGCCAACGATTCATGGCTGCGGCCACTCCGCGATCGCCGTGCAGGGATTGCCGCACGCGCCGCGAGCGGTCAGGCGTCCGCCGCGCCGCCAACAGCATGATGAACTCTCGCCGCCTCAAGCCAGGCATGGGGCTCGCTGCCTAGGGCCTATCGCGTCCGTCACCACCGACCCAGCAGGCGGCGGACCGCGCACGCGGTTGGCTTAAACACTCTAACACGAAGCGGTGCGATGGCACTTCTAAGAACCTGCCACGTCCCCTCGCGGCCGGCTATTGAGGACATGCGGCAAACTCTGGATTGACGAGCATTTGCGGGTACAGATCGCGCTTGTGCCATGGGCTCGAGGCCATGAATTGCCATCTCGACATCGCTTTTCCGCCCAAATCGTGGGTAGCATAGGCGCCGTCAAATCGGGGCGCGTGATTACCGCGCTGGGGAGCGCAGTAATCCGCTGGGGATTGGGGATCAGCAAAAGTGACACGACGACACAACTCAGCACTCGTTGCTGTGCTCGTTTGCGCGAGTCTGCTCACCGTTAGCCATTACGCCGCGGCCAGGACCACGCACGGCGGCAAAGGCTCGTCCGTCGCGACGGCGAAAGCCGCGGGTAAGACCGCGAAGTCCACCGGAAAGAAGGCGGCGGCGCGCAAGTCCAAGGACGATAAATCGGCCTCCAAATCCGCGGTGCCGCAGATCCCGCTGGCGTCGGGGCCGACGCCCGAGACGTCGCAGGCCGAAATTGCGCGGGTCAAGAGCGCCATCGAGGCGCTGCGCCACGGCGGCGCCAGCAAGGCGACCGAGGTTGCCGTCACGATCTCCGACCCGGTGGCGCGCAAGCTCGTCGAATGGATCATTTTGCGCAGCGATCACAGCGGCGCGGAGAGCAAGCGCTTCCTCGCCTTCATCGCCGCGAACCCGAACTGGCCGAGCCTCGGCATGTTCCGCAAGCGCGCGGAGGCGATGCTTTGGAACGAGAACCCCAAGCCGCCGCAGGTCCTGAGCTTCTTCAAAGACTCGCCGCCCCAGTCGGGCATGGGCCGCCTGGTGCTGGCGCGCGCGCTGATCGCCCAGGGCGACACCGAAGCCGCCAAGCCGCTCATTCGCGAAGCGTGGCGCGACCATTCGCTCTCCGCCGATGCCGAGAAGCAGGTGCTCGAGCGCTATTCCGAATTTTTGACTCGCGCCGATCACAAGGCGCGCATGGAAAAGAGAGTGATCGCATCGGATAACGAGGCGGCGCTGCGGGCGGCGCGTCGGTTGGGTGCCGCCGACGTTGCAATCGCGCAGGCGCGCATCGCGATCAACCGCAAGGGCGCCGACGTCAAGAAATTGCTCGATGCCGTACCGGCGGACGCGCGCCACGATCCCGATTATCTGTTGGTGAAGGCATATGTTCTGCGCCATGACAACAAGATCGCCGAGGCGGCGCAGGTGCTGCTGTCAGCGCCGTGCGACCTTGACGAGATCCATGATGGCGAAGAATGGTGGGTCGAGCGCCGCATCATGGCGCGCAAGCTGCTCGACATGGGCGACGCCCGCTCGGCCTATCGGGTGGTGGCGGAGGGGGCCGAGCCGACCAAAGAAAACTCGCGCATCGAGCGCCATTTCATGGCGGGCTGGATCGCGCTGCGCTTTCTCGATGACCCGGAAACTGCGGCAACCCACTTCAAGCGCATCCAGGACGTGACCCGCCATCCGACCTCGCACGCGCGCTCCCACTATTGGCTCGGGCGCGTGGCGGAAGCGTTGCACCAGGGCGAGCAGGCGCGCGCCGAGTACGAGACGGCGGCGCGCGGTTCGGCCGCCTATTACGGACAGCTCGCCCGCGCGCGGCTGGGGCTTCCGGCGCTCGCGCTGGCGCCGCCGCCGCCGAAGCCGGACAAGGAGGCCGAGGAGGGACGGCTCGAGCTCGTGCGCGCGCTGGAGATCCTTTACGCGCTCAACGAACGCCAGCTGGTCATCACGCTGATGGCCAGCATCGGGGAATCGAGCAACGACGCCGGCACGCTGTCCGCGCTCGGTGAATTGGCGGAGCAGCACGAGGACGCGCGTGGCATGCTGCACATGGGTAAGGGCGCGCTCGCGCGCGGCTTGCCGCTCGACTACTACGCCTTTCCGACCGTCGGCGTGCCGCGCTATTCGCCGCTCGGCCCCGGCATCGATGTCGATAATGCGACGCTGTTTGCCATCATTCGCCAGGAGAGCGCGTTCGATCCGTCCGACTGGTCGCACGCGCAGGCGATGGGTCTGATGCAGGTGACGCCGGAGGCCGGACGAGATACGTGCAAGCGCTTCAGCTGCAAGTACGACTTCAAGCGCCTGCGGACCGATTCGCCATACAACTTGCAGGTCGGCGCCGCCGAGCTCGCCGGCTTGCTGCAGGACTATCGCGGCAACCACATCCTGACGTTCGCGGGCTACAATGCCGGGCGCGGGCGCGTGCAGGACTGGATAGCGGTCTTCGGCGATCCGCGCGACCCGAAGGTCGATCCCATCGACTGGGTCGAGCGCATCCCGTTCATGGAAACCCGCAACTACGTGCAGCGGGTGATGGAGAACATGCAGGTCTATCGCGCGCGCTTCGGCGACAAGCCGCCGCTCGTCTCCGATTCCGACCTGCGGCGTGACCTGCGCCGCGACGCCGCGGCGCACTGACCGGGCGCGCCAAACCCTCGCTTCGTCCGCTCCCGGGATCAGTTGATGAAATCGACCTTGATCCCTTTGTGGACCATTTTTCCCAGCGCCTGAGCGTCCCAATTGGTGAGGCGGACGCATCCATGCGACTCGGTCTTGCTGATCTTCGACGGGTCCGGGGTGCCATGGATGCCGTAGCCGTCGCCGAGATCGATCCACATGCTGCCCACCGGATTTTTGGGGCCGGCGGCGACGGTGAAGGGCTTTTGCGTCTTCACGCCCTTGAACTTGAGCTTGGGCGTGTAATGGTAGGTCGGATTCTCCACGACTGAACGAATGGACAGCGTACCGCTGGGGGCGGGCCGCTCCTCGCTGCCTACCGAGGCCGGGTAAAAGCTGATCAGCTTTCCACCGCCGTCCAACGCGCGAACGGTGCGTTGGGATTTGTCCACCACGACTTTTGCAACCTTCGCCTCCGATGGCTTCTTCGCAACGTTCGGCACCATGATCTTGGTGTCGGCGGTTTCGAACGATGCCTTTGGATTGAGCCGCGTCAATAAATCCGGGTCGATGTGGAATTTTTCGGCAAGCAGCTCACGCGGGCTGGTGTAGTTGAGGGTCTTCAGCTCCGCCTTTTTTTCCAGCGACGGCGGAATGGTCTTGTTGAAAGGGCCCTTCACGTCCCCCGGCTGAATTTCATATTCGACGAGCGTCGGGTCGCTGGATGTCGCAGTCAGGCGCTCCCAGGTTTGCGGGTCGAGACGGCCGCTCGGCTTGATTCCGTTTGCGTCCTGAAACGCGGTGATAGCCTTTTGATCGTTCGTCCCGCTCTTGCCGTCGATCTGGCCGGGTGAAAAGCCGGCGCGATCGAGCAATATCTCGGCCTTGATGAGCGCGGCCGCGCTGGGGGCAGGCGCGCGTCCTTTGCCGCCTTTGCCGGACGGCGCCGACAGCTCCGCCGCATTGACGGCTTGCGCATCGAGCGCTGGCGGGGCGCTTGCCTTGCTCGCCCTGCTGGTCCTGCTCGCCTTAGCGTCCGCCGCACCCGATATCATCAGTGCGGCGCCGGCGCAGATGAGAGCCGCAGTCGCGAATCTGCCAATGGACATGCCCAGCTTGCCCCTGCGCCGCCTCCGGAGCGCCCAAGTCCGGTTCTTGGCGCCTGGGCCAGCGGCTCCGGGCACGTCATCGAGCATTGCCATGGTCAGCTCCTGGTTTTGTGGAAGAGGATCAGCGCGCGGGCGTACGAAGACGGGGGTATGCGTCGCTGCTAGATTGGCCCAACGGCGAGAGCATAGGGACGGCGATCAAAACGACGCCGACCGCGCCGGTGGGGCCAGAGTCCCAGTCGGAGCTGTGCGGCCAGCGGGGTCAGCAGGATCAGGATGAGGGTGATCAGGAGAAGAGTATCCGGCGACATCGAACACTCCTTGAGCCGCCATGATCCGGATGGTCGCGTTTCCGAGTGGAACAATGCCCATTTCGCGCCCCGTCGGCAAGCAACCGCCTGGCTTTGCCAAGGCGGTCCCCTTTGATGGCACGCCGCGAGTGCGGCCGATGTGCCTCCACGGAGAAATGCCGGCAGGCACTGCGCCAAGGAATCGTCACACTCGGCGAAGTTGGTCCCTTTTGCCCTCCCGCCGCCAACCTTACGGCCGCGTCGAGAAGTCGTTGCCGAGGCTCACGAATTTAGGCGGCGAATTAGCCAGTTTTAGTCCCCTGCTTTTCCGCCGAGGTGTTCATCTAGAATGCAAGGTCAGTTTCAGGGGGCGAGGCGATGAAAAAGCGAGTGGTGATCGCGTTTTTTGCCACTTCATTGACGGCCGGGATGTCGTTCGCCGCCGATTGGCCGCTGGGACCGCAGCTCTACCCTTCGGTCCCTCTCATGCCCGTCGAATGGACCGGCATCTATTTTGGAGTCAACGCCGGTTATGGTTGGGCATCGGGCTCATCAAATACCGTTTTTGGCGGTGGATTGACGAACGCAGGGCTCCCAGCACCGCCCGGCACGACGACGCCACTTGGCCGCGGCGCGACGGAGCTCGGTGGTACGGCCCTGTTCAGCTCAAGCAGTCCGCGCGGCGGCATTGCTGGAGGTCAAATAGGTTTCAATTGGCAAGCCGGAATGGTCGTCTTCGGAGCCGAGCTTGACGCTCAGTGGTCAGGACAGTCGAACACTGTCTCACTCATCTGTACGCCGCCTAAGCCGGGCTGCACCGCCAGCGAAGCCATCAAGATTAGGTCGCTCACAACGGGACGGGCTCGCGTCGGTTTGGCCTTTGACTGGCTGATGCCCTACGTGACCGCGGGCGCCGCACTGGTAAACGCGCGAGACGATTTGACCGTGAACGTCGGGGGGGTGAGCGCACTTTTTCCGCCGCTGTCGAATACCTCGCTCGGATGGACGGCGGGCGCCGGTGTCGATATCGCGTTATCAAGCAATTGGTCGGCAAGACTCGAGTATCTTCACATCAGGGCCAACGATCTCACTTCAAGTGTAGCGATACCCGGTTTCCTCGGCGCGGGGACGGCGGCGGAGTCGGCCGCATATCGCGACAATATCGTACGCGTCGGCTTGAACTACCGGATTGGTCCCCGCGGCGGTCCCGGGGTGCTCGAGAGGCGCGTGTTGCCGGGCTCGGCTTATGCCTTGGATTATGATTTCTTGCCGAGCATAGCGATGACCAGCGACAAAGCAAAAAGCGTGGTGCGACCGCGTGATGGAACGGTTGTTGCGGAGCAAGCCCCGCAACAAGCAGCTGCGATCTCCAGCGACAATGCAAAAAGCGTGGCGCGACCGCACGATGGAACGGTGATTGCGGAGCAAGCCCCGCAAGTTGCGCAGCAAGCCCCACAAGTTGCGCCGCAGCCCCCGCAACAAGCGGCTGCGATTTCGAACGAGCCGAAAGCCTCAAAGTGGTCTGCAAGAAATTTTCTTGAGATCGGAGACGTTGACGACCTGGACGCGCTTTCAGCGGAACCCGGCCCAGCCAAACCTCCCGCGAAGAAACGGCGAGAAAAAGAAGAAGATGAGAGCCAACGCTTGAAGCGCGTCATGGCGATTTGCGCCGGGTGCTAGGCCATAGTTGAGGCCGCCTCCAGACGCGGCGCCATCGCTGAGGCTCAGTCTGTTTTGCTCTCCATATGCAGATCGGCGAAAACCGACACGTCCGTTCAGTGCCGTTATCGAACGGATGCTCAATGTCGCGGTTGCACCTCGGGATTTCCGAGCCGCATCGGAAGACCTTGCTGATACGCGACGATCTGCTCGAACGCCTCGCGGAAATACAGCTCGAAGTTCGTCCATTCGGCCCAGCCGAGATGGGGCGTGCAGAGGACGTTCGGCATGGACAAGAACGGATGATTTGCGTTGGTGATCGGCTCGTGTTCGTAAACGTCGACGGCGGCATAGCCGGGTCGACCCTTGCGCAGCGCGCCCAATAAGGCTCCCGGTTCGATGAGCTCCGCCCGCGCCGTGTTCACGATCAATGCCGTCGGCTTCATCCGATCGAGATCGTCCGCACCGACGATGCCATAAGTGTCGCGGCTGAGGCGCACATGCAAGGACAACACGTCGGACCGCTCGAACAGCGCCTCTTTGCTCGCGGCGCTCGCATATCGCGCGGCGGCCGCTTGCTCCAAGGAGGACTTTCGGCCCCAGACCAGGACATCCATTCCGAAACCGCGGCCGCCCTGCGCGACCAACTGCCCGATGGCGCCGAGGCCGAAAATGCCGAGCGTCGACCCGCGCAGCCGATGCGACAGCGTGCAGGGCCATTCGCCGCGCTTCATGCGTTCGGCTTCGAGCGCCACGTTGCGGCGGGACGCCACGATCAATGCAAGCGCGAGCTCGGCCGGTGCAACCGGCGAATTGCTCTTGCCGGTCGCGACCGCGATCCCGAGCTCGGTGCAGGCGGCGAAGTCGATCATCTTGGAATTGCGGCCGACGAGCGCGATGAGCTTGAGCTTCGGCAGCCTTTCGAGCAGCGCGCGGGAAAATTCGACGCGCTCGCGTATCGAGACGACGACGTCGGCATCGCAAAGGCGTTCGACGAGCTGGGTCAAATCGCGCGCCGGCTCACGATAGCGTATGACGTCGTGATGGCGGATCAGCGAAAAACATTCGAGCTGATCGACCATGTCTTGATAGTCATCCGGAATGACGATTTTCATGAGGCTCACCCGCCTCACGACTCGTGCGGGAGGTGATCGCGAAGCAGCCGGCCGTAGCCGGGAATGCCGCCGCCGGTCTTGATGAGGCGCAGACCCGCCCACAGGCTGACGGCATTGTTCGCAAGCACCGGCTTGCCGAGCTCGCGCTCCAGCCGTTCGACCACGCTCATGGCCGGCCAATTTCCGCCCGGCATGATGACGGCGTCCGCGTCCGGCCGGTCTGCGCGGCGGGCGAGCTCGTAGGCCGCCTCCGGCCCGGTCCGGCCGAGCTCGATCGAGGCCACGAACCCTACCACCTCACTGTTGACGACCTTGAAGCCGCTCAGCTCCATGAACTCGACCATGGGCTTGTCCATGGTCTTGCTCCACGGTGCGCCGATGGCGATCGTCTCGACACCGAGCCGCGTGAGCGCGTCCACGAACGCAGTCGCCGCCGTGGTCGCGGGCCGGCCCGAAGCATCCTCCATGCGCTTGATCAGCTCGCGGTCGTAGCCCTTGCCCTTGGCGAGGGTGGGGGCCGTCGCTGCAAAAACAATGACGTCGACCTCGGCGTCGGCGAGCTTGCGACTCTCGCTTTCGAGCTCCAAGACGCAGCGATCCTGTTCCTGCGGGGTGATGTCGCGGTAGGCGACACGCGCGGTGTGCAGCGAGACGGTTGGCGGCAGCGCCGCGGAAAATTCCGGCTCCTGCACCGTGTTGGAGGAGGGCGTCAACAGGCCGAAGCGATGGGTCTTCTTGACGTAGGACATCCGCTCTACTGCGAGCCTTCGAGGCCGGCGGCCTTGATGACGGGGTAGAATTTCTCCGATTCCGACTTGATGTAGCGCGCGAATTCTTCGGGGCTCTTGCTGCTCACCGCCTTCGAACCCTGCTTCAATATGGCGTCCTTGACGTCGGGCATGGCCAGCGCCTTCACCATGCCGCTGTGCAATTTGCCGACGATATGCGGCGGCACGCCGGCCGGCGCGAGCAATCCGCTCCAGCCGACCACGACCACACTCGGGTAGCCCGCTTCGGTCGGGGTCGGCGTGTTGGGAAACTGCTCATCGCGCTCTTGCCCGAACGTGGCGATGAGGTCGAGCTTTCCCGTTTCCACCAGATCGGTCACGCCGGCCGTGGTGGTGAATGCGAGCGGAATCTGCCCGGCCATCACGTCGGTGATCGCCGGCGTCTGTCCGCGGTAAGGGACGTGCGTCATCTTGATATCGGCGGTGATCGACAGCAGCACGCCCATCAAGTGGGTCATGTTGCCGATGCCGAACGAGCCATAGTTGATCTGGCCGGGGTGGGCCTTGGCGCGCGCGACGAGATCCTTGATCGACGTGATGCCGGACGCGGGATTGACCACGGCGCCCAGCGGGTTGGCGGTGGTCTGGGTGATCGGGACGAAGTCGCGAAACGTGTCGTAGGGCAGCTTCTTGTAGATGAAGGCGTTCGTCGTCACCGCGCTCACCGGCGCGTAGATCAGCGTGTAGCCGTCGGGCGCCGCCTTGGCGCCGGCCTCCATCCCGATGATGGCATTGGCGCCCGGACGATTGTCGACAACGCCCTGCTGGCCCCAGAGCTCGCCCATCTTCTGCGCGAGAACGCGCGCTTGCAGGTCGACCCCGGAGCCGGCCGCTTGCGGCACGATGATGCGGATGGGACGGTTGGGAAAATCGTCTCCCGTCTGCGCCGTGCCGGGTGCGGCAGCCGACACCAGCGCCGCACTCGTCAGCGCCGCAAGCAGCGCGCGTCTCGTCATCAGCGCTCCTCCAAATGTTTTTCTTGCGCGCATGGTCGTGGGCGCGACGGGTGGCGTGAGGGTACCAGCGGCTGTGGCGGCAGCCTAGTGCCGTGGTGCGTGAGCTCGGTGAATAACGGCGCCACAGACTCGCTCCCTCTCGCCGCTTGCGGCGAGAGGTCGCAAGCCCCACGGTCTCGGCTAACCGCGGGCCGCAGCCAGCGTCGCGCGCTCGGCCTGAGCGCGCCGCGACGCTGCGCGCAGCATGTCCATGAGTTTTCGCACCGAGCCGAGCTTTTCGAGATCGCCGACGGCGTCGATCGTGCCCGCGATGGCGGATGGGCTGAGCACGCCGTCGGCATAGGTGCGGAATTTTCCTTCGATCTCACCGCGCGACAGCGGGTTCTCGGCCGAACCGCGAGGATGATCGCAGCGCGCCTTAAACGTGGCGCCGTCGCTTTCGATCTCGACCACCGCCTGCACGCCGGAGAGCGTCGCGTCCGCACGGAGCTCGATCTGCTCGGCGGCCGCGCGCCGCATCTTCGGATCGTCGTAGCGGGCGGGCTCGAACTGGGCGAGCGTGAGCGCTTGATCGTGCAGGATCACCGCCGCGGTGTAATGGCCGGAAATCAGCGCGTCGAACTTCCCCTTGTACCGCGCCAGCTTGCCGTGCAGATCGAACGCCGCTTGGCTCAATGCCACGCGAACCTTTTTCACCCGGGCGGGATCGATCCTGTGGCGTTCGATGAGATCGAACATCGCGGTGTTCATGCCCTGGATCGACGACGCGGACGGCCACAGGCGCAACGCGATTTGTTCGAGCTCCCAGCGTTTTCCAAGATCGGCGGTGACCGCCGCGGGACGGCCACCATCCGCATAGACGTTGTACAGGCCACCGTCCTCGGCGGTCAGAAATTCGCGCGTCGCCAGAAAGTTCTGCTCGGCCAACAGCGCCGCGATCAACCCCGAGAGCGCGCCGCGGCACTGGTGGAACTTCACCGTCGGCGTTCCCCACGCTGCGAAGGTGCCGGCGGCCTGGCTGCCGGCGAGGCCGAACGCCCGGGCCATGGTCTCGGCGTCGAACCGGCGAAGGCGACCGACGGCCGCGGCGGCGCCGAACGGACCCAGCACACCGGGGCCGTGCCAGCCCTTGGCGCGGAAGGCGGGGTAATCGAGGCCGATCCCGATCCGCGTCGTCACTTCGCATCCGGCGGCGATGGCGACGAGGAGGTCGCGGCCCGACAAACCGTCGCGCTCGGCGATCGCCAAGGCGGGCGGCATCACCTCCGGCGTCACATGGGTCAGCGTCGAGCGATGCACGTCGCACATGGTCACCGCCGTGACGAGATAGGCGTTGAGAATTGTCGCGCCGGCGAGCGACAGCGCCTCGCCGCCGATGACGCTGCTCTCGGTGGATTGCGCCAGCCCCGACGCGAGCGCGACGAGCTGTTGCGTCTCCTCGCCACGGTGCCCGGCGACCGCGCACGCCAACGTGTCGAGCAGTAGGTTCTTGCAGTGGTCTCGGGCCGCTGCCGGAAGATCGTCGTATTGCAGCGATGCCGCAAAGCCGGCCAACACCTCGGTGACGTTTCCCGACATATAATTCTCCCTTGCGAGGCGATTTTCGCGCAGATCACGCATCCCGCGATCGACCCGCATGCATCGTAATGGGAATCGCGAGCCGCAGGCAACCTCGGCATCACGCCGGCAGGACCAGGGCCGTTAGCCGGCCGCGCGCGCTATTGCGCCGTCATGCCGCCGTCCAACGTGAGGATCGTGCCGGTGGCGAAGCGGCTTTCGTCGCTGGCCAAAAACAGGATGCCGGCCGCGATCTCCTCGGGCGTGCCGAGACGGCCGAGGAGCTGCCGCGCCGCCAGCGCCTTGCGCGTGGCGGCGGCATCGGCGCTCTTCCTCAGGATGTCGTCGAAATACGGCGTATCGATCGTTCCCGGCGCGATCGCGTTGCAGCGGATGCCGTCGCCGACGTGATCGATGGCGATCGCCCGCGTCAGCGCCGCCACCGCCCCTTTCGAGGCGCAATAGGCCGCGCGATTGGCGATGCCGACGGCGGCAACGACCGAGGCGGTATTGACGATGGTGCCGCCGCCGTTGGCCTTCATCACCGGGATCGCATATTTGCTGCAAAGGAACACGCCGCGCACATTGACCGCCATCAGCGCGTCCCAGGCGTCTTCATCCGTCTCCACGACGCTTCCGGGGATGCCATAACCGGCGTTGTTGACGAGGACGTCGAGGCGCCGGAACCGCTCGACGGTCGCCGCGATCATGCGCTTGACGTCGGCGGCGCTGGCGACGTCGGCTACGATCGCAATCGCCTGCGCGCCCTTGCTTGGGCATTGCGAGGCGACGGCTTGCGCGTTGGCCGCGTGCTTGTCGGCGATGACGAGCCGCGCGCCTTCGCCGGCGAACAGCAGAGCGGTCGCCCGGCCGATGCCGGAGCCGCCGCCCGTGATGATGCAGACCTTGTCCTTGAGGCGCATCGGTCAGCCTCCCGGTCCATCCTCATTTTTGACCCAGCGCAGAACATGGCGCGCGACCGCCACCCGCACGCCGTTCTGATTCACGACCTCGATGTCGGCGAGCGATTGCCGCTTTTGCGCATCGACCTCGGCGATGGTGTAGGTGAGCGTGACGGTATCGCCGATGAACACCGGCGCAAGGAAACGCACGCGGTCGTAGCCGAGCGACACGGGCGTCGTCTCGCGCGTGGCGCCTCGGCATTTGTCGATCATCATGGTCGAGCAGGTCGACATGTAGCCGACGATCAACGCGCCGTGCGCGATGCGCCGGCCGAATTTCGAGTGCGCCATGTATTGCTCGTTGACATGATTTACCGAGAAATCTCCGGTGATCCCAGCAAAGAGGTAGATGTCGGTTTCCCCGACCGTCTTGGCGAACGTGACGGTGTCCCCGACCTTGACGTAGAAGTCCTGCATTGTGCGTCCCGGACCAGTATGCGGAGCCGTACTTGGCCCCGTAGTATAAGGTGGAAGCGTCGTCGGCATCACGTCTCATCGACGCGCACCACGCCGTCGCGGGCGAGCGCCGCAATCTCGGCGGCGCCGAAACCAAGCTCGCCGAGGACTTCCCTGGTCTGCGCGCCGAGCCGTTGTGGCGGCAGGCGAATGGCCGCCGCCTCTCCGTCGTAGCGCACGGGATGATTGACCAGGGTGATCGACGCGCCGGTCTCGCCTGCGCCTCGAGCCGTCACCAGCGCCTGCATGTGCTTGACCTGCGGATCGGCGACGAGGTCGGCATAGCCCTGCACGCGCGCGTGCCAGATTTGCGCCTGCTCCATGCGTCGGCTCCAGCCCTCGGTTGATTTCGTCTTCAGCCGCGCGGCGATCATCTCGCCGATCTCGTCCTGCCGGGTCCACGCATCCCTGTCGGAGAACGAGGCGAGCCGCGGCTCCTCGATGATTTGAGCGAGCGCCTGCAACGGGCAAAGCGACACGGCGAGGTGGCCGTTGCGCGTGGCATAGACGCCATACGGAGCGGGATAGTACCAGCCCGCGATATGTTGGCGCGCGTTCACGCTCGCCGGCCGGCTCGCCGCGTTGAGCCAGGCCACCAGCGATTCCGCCTGCAGGTCGAGCGCGGCCTGCATCAGGCTCGCGTCGACGCGACAGCCCTTGCCGGTGCGCTCCCGGCGCACCAGCGCGGCAAGGATTCCCATCGCGAACAGCGCCGCCCCGTGGTGGTCGACCGCGGATACGCCGACCGGGCGAGGCCCGCTCGCTTGCTGCCCGGTGATCGCCATGACCCCGAACAGCGCCTGCGCCAGCAGGTCCTGACCGGGCCGCTGCGCATAAGGACCGTTGGGGCCGTAGCCGGATGCCGACGCGTAAATCAAAGACGGCTTGCGCCGACGCAAGGCGTCGTAGCCGAAGCCGAGCTTGTCCATGACGCCGGGACGGAAATTCTCAGCCACCACATCGGCGCCATCGATGAGCTTGAGCGCGATCGCTCTGCCCTTGGGCGTCTTCAAGTCGAGCGCGACGCTGCGCTTGTTGCGGTTCGTGCACATGTGCACCATGCCCTGCCCGTCGTGCCAGATATCGCCGCTGCTCCAGTGGCGCTGCCAGGCCCCCTCCGGCGTCTCGACCGCGATCACGTCGGCGCCGACGTCCGCCAGCGCCTGGATGCCCATGGGTCCGAGCAGGAAATGATTGAAGCTGATGATGCGAACTCCTTGCAGCAGGTCGAGCATCGGATGTCTCCCATCCCTTCCGCTCATTCCCGCTTTCGCGGGGACGAACGGATGTACGCAACTGGATGTGCGCTACTGCGTCTCCTTGAGATCATCGAAGAAATGCAGGTTGTCGGCTGCAACCGCGGCTTCGATTTGGGACCCCGGCGAGAGCGTCAAATCCGGATCGACGCTCGCGATCCGGATCTCGCCGTCGCCGAGCCGAACGGCGAGCAGTTGCTCGTCGCCGAGCTGCTCGGTGACCATGACGGTGCCTTTGAAGCCGATCTGCTTGTCGTTCACGGGCGTGCCCAGCCGAATATGTTGCGGGCGTATGCCGACGCAAACCGATCGTCCCACGCGCGAACCGAGGTCGGGAAACCGCGCGGTCGCGAGCCTGAACTGCAATCCTGGGCGGGCCAGCAAAAAATGATCGGCCTCCGCCGTCACGTTGACGGTGATGAAATTCATCGACGGCGAGCCGATGAAGCTCGCCACAAATCGGTTGGCGGGTTTGCGATAGAGTTCGAGCGGCGTTCCCACCTGCTGCACGACGCCCTCCTTCATGACCACGATCCGGTCGCCGAGCGTCATCGCTTCGGTCTGGTCGTGGGTGACGAAGATCGAGGTCGTTGGAACTCGCTGCCGCAGCTCCTTGAGCTCGAGCCGCATCTGCGCGCGCAGCTGCGCGTCGAGATTCGACAGCGGCTCGTCGAACAGAAAGACCTTGGGATTGCGCACGATGCAGCGGCCGAGCGCCACGCGCTGCTGCTGCCCACCCGACAACTGACGGGGACGGCGATCGAGCAGCGGCTCGATCGACAGTATCCTCGCCGCGCGGCCGACGGCGGCCGCGATCTCTGTTTCGGGCACGCGGCGGTTGCGCAGCCCGAAGGCCAAATTGTCGCGCACGCTCATGTGCTGATAGAGCGCGTAATTCTGGAACACCATGGCGATGTCGCGGTCCTTCGGCTGCAGGTGGTTCACGACCCGGCCGCCGATGGCGATGGTGCCGCCGCTGATTTCCTCGAGGCCCGCGATCATGCGCAGCGTCGTCGATTTGCCGCAACCCGACGGACCGACCAGCACGACGAACTCGCGATCCTTGATGTCGAGATTGATGTCCGTGACCGCGACCACGTGGCCGTAAACCTTGTGCACGTTGGTCAGGACGACGGCGGCCATGACGTTTAGATCCTGAGCCCGCGAATGACGTATCTTTGCCCGAACAGCGTCACGATCAGCGCCGGAACGAGCGCGATCACCGCGGTCGCGCTCATGAGGTGCCATTCCATGCCGAGCTCGTGAACGAACTGCGCCATCACGACGGTCAAGATCGGCGTTTCATGCGCCGTCAGAATGAGGGCGAACAGGAACTCGTTCCAGGTATAGAGCCAGCACAAAATCGCGAGCGCGGTGAGGCCGGGAATTGCCGCCGGCATGGCCACGCGCCAAAACGCGCCCCAACGCGAACAGCCGTCGATCATGGCCGCGTATTCCATGGACGGGTCGATGCCGTCGAAGAAGCCTTTCATGATCCAGGAGAAGAAGCAGATGTGGACGGCGATGTGCGGCAGCAGCAGGCCCCAATAGCTGTCGAAAATATGAAGCTGCTGCGTCACGAAATAGAGCGGCAGCACCCAGGCGACGTAGGGCACGCAGCGAAAAATGTAGATCAACGAAAACCAGGCATTGGGGATCGGTCCCTTGAAGCGCGACAACATGTATCCGGACGTCGCCGTGACGCCGAGCGAAAGCACCGTCGCCAGCGTCGAGATCATGAAGCTGTTGAACAGCGCCCTGACGACGATCTCCTGCGTCAGCACGTCGTGGAAGTTGTCGATCGTGAATTCGGTTCCCCGATGCACGTAATAGACGCCGGTTCCGGGACGCAGCGAGGTCAACACCAGCCAGAACACGGGAAAGGCGAACAGCAGGCAAATCGCGATCGCCGTCAGTGCGAACAACACGGCCTTTCCTCGCGGCGCGAGCGCCGCGAAGAAGCCCTCCGATCGCGCCGGCGCCATCGCAATGTCCGTCACTTCGACACCTCCACGAAGCGATTGAGGATGCGGTAGAGCAGCAGCGCGAAGACGACGATGATGATCGCCCCGATCACGGCCGCGGCGGAGCCGCGGGCAAGGTTGAGGAATTGGAAGGACTCGACATAGGCGTACAGACTGAACAGCTCGGTGGCGCGCGCCGGCCCGCCGCCGGAAATCGTCCACACGATGTCGAAGGTGCGGAATGCGTCGATCGAGCGGATCACGATGCAGACCACCATGACCGGGCGGAGCATCGGCAACGTGATGTGCCGAAAGGTGCGCCAAGCGCTGGCGGCGTCGATGCGCGCCGCCTCGAACGGCTCGGGAGGAAGGCTTTGCAGCCCGGCGAGCAGGATCAGGGCGAACCAAGGGGTCCACAGCCACACGTCGGTCAGCAGAATCACGAAGAACGTCGTCCAGCGCTGCGTCAGCCAGGAAATGGGCGCAAGTCCGAGGCCCTCGAGCGCCGCGTTCACGACGCCGAATTGATCGTTGAACATCCACCGGATCATGATGGCGGCAATGACGGGCGCGACCATCAGCGGCAGCAAAACGAAGGACTGAACGAGCCAGCGGCCGGGGAAATGCTTGTTCAGCATCAGCGCGATCGCGAGGCCTAGGACGAGCGAAAGCGCGACGCTCGCGAACATGAAGCCGAACGTGTTGGGAAGCACGATCTCGAGGAATTCCTGATCGCGAAGCACGTGAATGTAATTGGCAAGCCCGACCCAGGTCCGCTTGGGATCATGCAGCGTCCAGTCGCGGAAGCTGGCGTTGGCCCCGGTCAAAATGGGGACGACCTGGAACAACACAAGCACGAGCGCTGCCGGCGTGATCAGCGCCAGCATGAAGCGCGTCTTCTCGTTCATTCGAAGGAGACTTCCATCAAGGCCGCCTCAACACGCCATGGCCCGGAGCCACCTGCTCCCGGGCCATGGCGTCGACACGTCCAGTTCAGGACGAAAATAAGAGTCGTTAGTTGCCGGTCGCGGCGCGGTGGATTTTATCGGCGTGCTCGGCCAACACCTTCGGTATGTCCTCGCGCTTGCCGGAGAGCGCCGCGATCGCCATGTCCGAGTATGCCTTGTGCACGGCCGGCCACTCGGCGAAGTAGTACGCCGAATGCGTGATCGGCGTTTGATCGAACACCGCATGCTTGAGCGCCGCGAAGTCCTTGTCCTCGGCTGCGAGCTTCGGCCAGAGCTTGAGGTTCGGCGGCGGACCGCCGGTCTTCTTCCACATCTCGATCTGCCCGGCCTCATCGCTCATCATCGCGGAGAGCATCTCCTTGGCGAGCTTCTTGCGCTCCGCCGGTACGCCCTTGGGGATGGCCCAGCCCCAGATTTCGTTCCATGACGTCGGCCTCTGCGCGCGCGGGCCCACCGGGAACGGCGCCATGCCGATCTTGCCGACGATCTTGGAGCGCTTGGGATCGTTGAACTCGCCGAAATGGGTCGAGTCGACGAGCGTGAAAGCGGCCTCGCCGGCCATGAAGATCGCGTTCGCCTCGTTGCGCCCATATGCCGTCATGCCGGGCGGGCTGATCTTGTGGGTGTTGATCGCGTCCCACCAGAATTCGACGATCTCCCGATGGCACGGCTCGGTCACCGCCGGCTCGAACTTCGCGCCCGCAAGCTTATCGTTGTCGCGCTCGAACAGCGGCTTGAGGATGTCGCAATTGTTCGCCCACATGGTCCACCACAAGCTGAACCAGGTGTTGTTCATGCTCATGCCGCCGACATAGCCCCATTTGACTTTGCCTTCCTTTTGCAGGCGCTGGCTCACCGAGACCAACTGGGCGAACGTGGTAGGAACCTCCTCCGGTTTGACGAGGTCCGAGCGGTAGAAGAACGTACCGACGGTGTGTGCCATGGGCACGACGGTGAGCTTCTTTTCGTCGTTCCAGAACGCGAGCAGCGGCCATCGGTCCGCGTTCTCGATGCCCTTGACGTCGTCGGTTGTCTCCAGCCACTTCTTCCAGAGCTGACCCCAATCGTCATTGTGCCAGATGACATCGAACTGATCGGTCCCGCTCGTCAGCGTCGCGGTGACCTTCTCCATGAAAACGCTGTACGCCATCGGCACGCGCGTCAGCTTGACGCCATGGGCCTTCGCCCATGTCTCCATCATGTCGAGCGAGGCATCTTGGATGGGATTCTTCATGTACCCAACCTTGAGCTCGCGCTCCTGCGCCTGGGCCGAAAAAAGGCCCGTCGAAAGGGTGAGGCCGATCGCAGTCGCGGCGCAGAGCCCAATGAAGCGTCGCAGTTCGGGCATTGATACCTCCTCTAACCGAGCCGTTTCTTGGATGTCGGCGGGGCTCGACCATCACACACCTTTGCCGGAGCCGTGGCAATGTGGTCGCCCGCCTTCGAGCGGTCTTGCCGCCATTCAAGTCCCGAAACGCCGCCCGTTTCAAGGGCGCCCAGACGCGAGGGGGCGGCCGTTGCGGCCGCACGGCGACCGCGCGCGATCCGCCGTTCGCGCCGGCGGGGTTTTTCCGACGCTGATTCTTTCATATGATTTTCCAATGTGGCGCAGTCTCGCATGCGTTGTGATCATCGCCGTGTTGGCGGTCGTGCATGCGAGCGCGCAAGAGTCGCCCGCGCAGTTCTACAGCGGCAAGCAGATCACGGTGATCGTCGGCTCTTCGGCCGGCGGCGGCTACGACATTTACGCGCGGCTCCTGTCCCGTCACATGCCCAAACACATTCCCGGCAATCCCGCCATGGTGGTGACCAACATGGCGGGCGCGGGCAGCAATGCCGCCGCCGCGCACCTCTTCAACGTGGCGCCGAAGGACGGCACGGTCATCGGCGCGCTGCAGAACAGCGCCGTTCTCGACTCGCTGCTCGACGCGCTGCTCGGCGACACCAAGCGGCTGCGGCACGACGCCACGAAATTCGTCCATCTCGGCTCCGCAACCATCGACCACTACGTCTGCATCGCCCGCGCGGACGCGGCCGTGAAGTCCTTCAAGGACCTGCTCACGCAGGAGCTGATTATCGGCGCCAGCCAGCCCGGTACCTCGACGCGCGACTATCCGGCGATGCTCAACAACTTGACCGGCACCAAAATTCGCCTGGTCAGCGGTTATCCCGGCACGCGCGAGATCACGCTTGCCATCGAAAAGGACGAGGTCAAGGGGCTGTGCGGCTTCAGTTGGTCGAGCCTCAAGGCGCAACGTCCGGATTGGCTCAAATCCGGCTTCATCCGCGTGCTCGTGCAGGAGCACGACAAGGGCCACCCCGACATCAGCAAGATGGGGGTGCCGCTCGCCGTCGACTTCGCCACGACGCCGGAGGGTCGCCGGGTGATGGAACTGGTCTACAGCTCCGAGACCTTCGGCCGCCCCTACATGATGCCGCCCGGCGTGCCGACGGAGCGGGTCGCGGCGCTGCGCACCGCGTTCATGCAGACGATGCGCGACCAAAACCTGCTGGCCGAGGCACAGAGGATCGGGGTGGTCATCGATCCGATCTCGGGCGAGGAATTGCAGGCGCTGGCCGAAAAGATCTTTGCAACGCCTGCGGCCGTGGTCGAACGAGCAAAGCAAGCGATGGAGTACAAGGCGCCGTAGCCACGCAATTTTCGCCTCAGTGCAGACCCGTTGCAGCCAAAGGATTTTGCGCTGGCGGCAGATCGTGCAAGTGACAGGCGACGAGCTCCCCCTCTCGCGTTGATCGCAATTCGGGCTCCTCCGCGCGACAGCGGTCGAAGGCGTAAGGGCAGCGGGTGTGAAAGCGGCAACCCTTGGGCGGATTGATCGGGCTCGGCACGTCCCCTTTGAGAATGATGCGCTTGCGCGCCGCCCCGGGCTCGGGCATCGGCACGGCGGAGAGCAGCGCCTCGGTATAGGGATGCTTGGGCGCGGCGAAGATGCTTTTCTTCGGAGCGAGCTCGACGATCTTGCCGAGATACATGACCGCAACCCGATGGG
>Ga0306920_100000247_pt1 | contig 62994 bp, 53 predicted proteins | sample flu12Cox44000170_FD_204666 | JGI IMG/M metagenome (GOLD analysis project Ga0306920, IMG submission 204666) | Lab enrichment of tropical soil microbial communities from Luquillo Experimental Forest, Puerto Rico - flux4day.12C.oxic.44.000.170 (v2)... | ecosystem: Environmental > Terrestrial >...
AGGACTGCACTGCAGAAACAAGCAGTGGTGTGGCCGCGTTTGGCGAGAGTTCCGCAACAGAATTACCCGGACGGAGTGTGAGCTGGTGAGGACTCACAACTTGTTGATTGAGAGTAACTGATAGGCTAAGCTGACCATGCCGTCTCCGGCAATCCTTGGTGATACTCGGCGATAGAACACAAAAGGGACCCGCGGAATTTTGACCACCAGCGAGGAGATAAGACCGGCGCTGCAAGACGATATCATGAGCGCAGGCGAGCTCGCCGAATTTCTCCAGTTACACCCGTCTCTACAATTGCATTCTTCGACCATTTATCGCCTGCTCCGACAGGGCAAGCTCCGCGCTGTCAAGCTTGGCACCGGCCTCGGCTTCAGTCGCCAAGCCATCGTTCGTCTCGTTCGGCGAGAACCCGAGCAATAAGCGCGGCTCGGTTTCGCTGGCCCACAAGGACTTTGTCCCGGACGAGGACGACATCGTAGCGGAGCAGTTGCGGGCTGCCGGCGCTGTGATGCTGGGCAAGATCAACGTGCTGGAGCTACAGTCCGACCGGCCACAATCCGGTCTTCGAAACCACCCGCAATCCTTGGAACACAGCGCTCAGCTCCGGCGGTTCGCGCGCAGGCTCGGCCGCTGCGGTAGCAGCCGTGATATGCCCGATTGCGACGGGCAGTGAAGGGCCGGTTAGGTGCGAATTCCTGCGTCGTTCTGCGGACTCTATGGCTTTAAGGCTTCGATGGGGCGCGTGCGTGGGCAGGACTGCCTGGCCCGCTTCGGCGTCTTGCGCCGGAACTGCCCGACCCCGGTGGTGGGCTTCGACAAGGACTGATCTTCCAGAGCCAACTGTTCGTGCCCTGGCGCCAGTCAGTTAGGTCGCATCGTGTATCTCGTAGCACTGTGGCAGCGGGACGATGGCATCGAAGGCCAATTCACTGCCGACGAATTCGACCAGTTCGGCACTGACGCGAATACAGGGATGAGTACCGCCGACTGGCGTCAGGTAGTAGACCAGCCCGTGGTCAGCGCGCTGTCCATCGAAGCAAGGTTCGAGGTAATTGGTGACGCTCTCGCGCATTTCGCGGATTGCATCAGGGTTGGTGGTGGTTGCGTAGATTTCCCGTTTCATGGCCCTTGTTCTTAGGTGCTCTGACCTAATTCGTACTGCGCAAATCCAGTGCCGAAACCATCCTGGATACTTCCGGCCGTTTGCAAGACCGGAAACGCCGCCGTAATTGACTTCGCCGCTTCATTTCGGTTGCAGCCATTTTTCCTTTTGGTGCAAACAGGCGGTGTGACTGTTGTTCAGAAAAAGAGCGCTGCGACCTCCTTAGGCATGCACTTTAACAGGAAGACCGATCAACTCGCCTTTGCCGCGCGAAGAGCGCGTGCCAATTTGGCTAGGTATCGTAGGCTCTATGTCGTCCCTGCCTTGATAAATCCGTCAAGAGCGCCCTACGATGCGACCAACATAACTAACAATCTAACATCTTAACTAACGATGAACAAGCATCTTTTAACATGAAACAGGTAGATTAGCTTATAATTCAACACCATTAGTATGATAAAGCGCAATCTCATGACGCCAAGGGCTTGAAGGGATAAATGAGATGCGAGGGCGTTATATTACGAATCATCGAGTGACAGACAGATGGATTAATGATTAAAGAGGCCGACGAATAAAGGAATTGAGTCCAACTGTTCTTGGAATCGTCGGCAGTGCCCCAAACCTGATAATCCGCCCTGATCGAAACCGTCGAACGCGCACAGACCTTTAGTTGCCAGTGGTCTCGAAAGCGGCCTGTGTGCGCTTTTCTAAACCTCCGGTATTCGCACGAGTTGCTCGAAGAACTGTTCAAGGGCGCTTCGCTACGCCCGAGCGCCAAAGCCTGAATTCCTTCTGGATTCAGATCCGAGGCTCCATAGCAACGGAGGCCGGTGCGTTACCGCGAGTTAACAGGAGTGCGAGTAGTCCTGACCTGGAAAGCGTGATAAATCCAAGGTCGAAGCGCTGTTTGCTAAGTGAGCCTTGGCCGGTGCTCGTAATGAGACGGAAACTCTCAGTTATCAAACCGTGCTTGTAGTATGGGTGGGGAAGTATGCGTTGTTCCAAATGTGGCGCGGAGGTCCGGGAGACGGCGCAATTCTGCGATGGCTGTGGCGCACAATTGCTGGTGCACTGTCCATCGTGCAGCAGACCAGCGAGAACCAGTGCGAGGTTCTGCAATTCTTGTGGCGCAGCTCTGACTGCCACTGCGGCGGCAACCGCCGCGGACAGCAGACCTTCGACGCCCTCGGTCGACGGTGAGCGGCGCCACCTGACGGTGCTGTTCTGCGATCTTGTGGGCTCGACCGAGATTGCAGCTCAACTCGATCCCGAAGACTGGCGCGAGTTGATGGCCGGTTACCATCGAGCGGCGGGTGAGGCTATAACCCGCTATGGTGGTTACGTCGCCCAGTATCTTGGCGATGGCGTGATGGCCTATTTCGGATGGCCCGAGGCGCACGAAAATGATGCGGAACGCGCCGCCCGTGCGGGCCTGGCTATCCTTGAGGAAGTATCGAAACTCAACCAGGAATCTAGATTCCCGACTGTGTTGGTGAGGGTGGGAATCGATTCAGGCGCGGTGGTCGTTGGTGCCGGCGCCGGTGAGCACACCGATGTCTTCGGCGAAGCGCCCAATATTGCCGCGCGGGTGCAGAACGCAGCCGCTTCCAACACAGTGCTCCTGACTGCCTCCACGCAGCGCCTGGTTTCCGGTCGGTTTGTGCTCGAAGAATGCGGCGTGCAACAGCTCAAGGGCGTTGCGAACCCAGTCGAGCTCTATCGAGTCCTACGTCCGACTGGAGTCCGCGGACGGCTTGCGGCCGCGCGAGGACTAACGCCGTTCGTTGGCCGCGAGGACGAGTTGCGGCTTTTACTCAGCCGTTGGGAACGTGTGCGCGAGGGTGAGATCCAGCTCGTGATCGTTGCCGGCGAGGCAGGAATCGGCAAATCACGCCTGGTTGCAGAATTCCACGACCGCATCCGCGACACTCGCCACATCTGGATCGAGACCGCGGGGGAGCAGCTCTTCGAGAACACCCCATTTCATGCGGTGACGGAACTGCTTTCGCAATGGCTGCAACTACAGGCCGGCACGAGCGCGGGCGACGAGATACGACACCTGGAAAGGGCGTTGGCATCGGTGGGATTGAAGCTGGACGAAACTGCGCCGTTGATTGCGGACCTGCTTCAACTCCCGGTGGGCGAGCGATACCCGGAATTAACCTTCACGCCGGAACAAAAGCGGCGGCGGTTACTCACCACGCTGGCCGAGTGGGTATTCGGGGCGGCCCGGCTCCAGCCGGTCGTGATGGTCGTCGAGGATCTGCACTGGCTCGATCCATCGACACTCGAGCTGCAGCAGATGCTGGCGGAACAAGGGACGACGGCGCGATTAATGCTGCTGTACACAGCACGGCCCGAATTTCGCGCGCAGTGGACGATCAGGCCGCATCATGCACAAATCACGCTCAACCGGCTGAGCGCGCGCGATGTGCGACAGATGGTAGCCCTGGTAGCAGCGCGCCATACCCTTGCCAGCGAAAGCATAAACGCGGTGATTGAGCGTACGGGCGGAGTGCCGCTGTTCGTCGAGGAATTGACCAGAGCGGTGCTCGAAACCGGCACTGGGAAGATAACTGAGCGTGAGATTCCGGTAACGTTGCAAGACTCGTTGATGGCTCGTCTCGATCGGCTCGGGACAGCCAAGGAAGTAGCTCAGTTGGCTGCAACCATTGGCCGTGAATTCTCCTACGAGCTGCTTCGCGCAATTTACCCGTCGGATGAAACAAGACTCATCAGCGCGCTGAACCGGCTGGTCGAGGCGGAATTGCTTGATCAAAATTTCTCGCAACCGCTCAACTACAGCTTCAGGCATGCTTTGATTCGTGATGCCGCATACCACTCGCTGCTGCTCAGGCAACGGCGTCAATACCACCGCAAGTTGGCGGAGGTGTTGCAGAAGGTTTTTACCGAGAGCGTCAACGCCCGACCGGAGCTATTGGCAAGTCATTTGACCGAAGCAGGGCTAATCGAGCAGGCGATTCCCTATTGGCAGCAAGCCGGGCAAGGCGCGCTTGAACGATCAGCCAATGCAGAAGCCATCAGCCTGTTCAGCATCGGACTAGAGCTGCTGAAGAAGTTGCCCGAGAGTGCCGAGCGCGATGCACAAGAGCTTCAGCTCTATTTGGGCTATTTGCCGGCCTTGAATGTCTCCCGGAACTGGTCGGCGGCCGAAACTGGCGCCGCCTATGAACGCACGCGACAGCTGTGCGAACGTTTGGGTGAGACTTCCCGAATCTTTCGAGTTCTGCTTGGCCTCTCGGTGTTTCATCAAGGCCGCGGCGAGCTCCAGCGCGCCTACGAGATCGCATTACAAGTGCATGATCTCGCAAGTCGCCCTAACCAACGCAGCTTGAAGCTGTCTGCGAATTGGGTACTGGGGGTCACGCTTTATTATCTTGGCGAGCTCGTCGGGGCCCACGAGCACCTAGCCGAAGGAGTCGCTTTCGGCGATAGCGAGGATGGCGCCTCGAAGGGCAGGCATAACGCGCGGATCGATTGTCTGTCGGTCGATGCCGAGGTGATGTGGATGTTGGGTTACCCTGACCGATCGCGAACGATAGGCGCTGAAGCCGTGGCCCTGGCCAAAAAGTTCGGGCGGCCTTACGACTTGGCGCTGGCGCTAACTCACGCTCATATGCTGAGTTTTTTCCGCGGTGATTATGAGGAAGCGATTGGCTTTGCGGATGAGGGCTTGAAGCTTTGCGCCACGAAGAATTTTGGCTTTTTAGAAACCGCCCTCGCCTGGTCGCGCGATTGCACCAGAATCCACATGGGGGCGGAGCATGACATCGAGATTCCCCGCCGGGCACTCGCTGCCTACAACGAATTTGGAACAAATCTGCATATGCCGGTGAATTACATGTTCCTCGCCCGCTGCTTTGGGAACCTGGGCCGTCCTGACCTGGGCCTTGCAAGTATCGAGCGGGCGTTTCCCTTGATTGAGATTACTTCGCAGAGGAATTGGGAGCCGGAGACCTGGCGTGTGCAGGGTGACTTGATCCTGCAGCGATTCATTTTGCATCCAGGCCGAGCGGCGGAAAGGAGCCAGGCCGAAACGGAAGCAGAAGAATGTACCCGCAATGCCATCGAAATCGCACGCCGGCAAAAATCGAAACTATTTGAGCTGCGCGCGACAGTCAGTTTGGCGCGCCTGCTGCGCGACACCAAACGCCGCGACGAGGCGCGCACGATGCTCTCCGAGACTTACGGCTGGTTCACCGAAGGCTTCGCGACCGCCGACCTGAGAGAGGCCAAAGCGCTGCTCGACCAATTGAGCCGCTCGAGCGTTGGTGCCTTTTAGTGGGATTCACGCGATTACGCCTGGGAGTTTGGTGCTGCCCAATTCAATAGATGGGGGACTAATCACGCGCCAATCGAACCGTTCATCGAGAGACCGTCTGCGGCAAGAGCAAGTAATGCTGCTCAAAACTTGAGGACTGGTTCCCTAAAATCACGGAGCAAGGCGATGAAGGTCGCGGATTGCATGACGCCAGAACCAGCGTGTGTGACGCCGGACGATATTCTGACCAGGGCCGTTGCCCTAATGGAGGCCGGAGACTTTCGCGCTGTGCCAGTGGTCAGGAATGGCAAATTGGTCGGAATAATCACCGACCGTGATGTTCGTAAGAATTGGCAGAAGTCCGAGGTCACCAAGGTCGGCGCCGTCATGTCGGCAAAGCCGATCTGCATCTCACCCGATGACAGCGTCAACGAAGCGGTGCGAACGCTCCTCTCTTACAAGATTGGTGGGCTTCCCGTGATCAGTAAAGGCAAGCTGGTCGGCATAATCACTACCACCGACATTCTAAGGGCCGTCCTGGGTTTTCCTGAACTCGAGAAATGATTGCGCAATGCGGTGCGCGAATTGCGGGAGCGAAAACCCGGCAGGTAAGCGATTCTGCGGGGATTGCGGGGCGCCGCTAGCCAATCTTTGTCCCAAATGTGGCGCGGTCAATCCGTCTGACAAACGATTCTGCGGTGATTGCGGAGCCACGCTCGGAGTCGGCAGCTCCGCTTTGCAATCGGCGGCTTCTGCTTCGCCGGAACCGGCCGTTCGCATCGCATCCGAGCAGGCCGACACGACGCCCGCTGCCGCCGGCGAGCGCAAGACGGTAACGGCGCTGTTCGCCGACATCAAGGGTTCAACCGAGCTGATGGAATCGCTCGATCCGGAAGAGGCCCGCGCAATCATCGATCCGGCACTGAAAATTATGGTCGATGCCGTGCGCAGGTATGAAGGCTACGTGGTGCAGTCCACCGGTGATGGCATCTTTGCCCTCTTCGGAGCACCCGCCGCTTACGAGGACCATCCGCAACGCGCGCTCTATGCCGCTCTACAGATGCAGCAGAACCTGCGCGAATACGCTCAAAGCCTTGTTAATCAAGGACGACCTGAGCTCGAAGCGCGCTTTGGTCTCAATACCGGAGAAGTTGTAGTGCGCTCGGTCGAGACCGGCGGCAAGATCGAATATGCGCCGATCGGCCATACCGCTAATCTCGCCTCTCGCTTGCAAACCGTGGCGCCCAGCGGCTCGATAGTTGTGAGCGAGCCTATGGGTCGGCTGGTCGAGGGCTACTTCGAACTCCGAAGGCTTGGACCGATGCAGCTCAAAGGCATCGGCGAGCCAACCGACCTATACGAGGTCATCGGCGCCGGTCAGCTCCGTACGCATTTTGAGCTTTCGGCACGACGCGGACTGACGAAGTTCGTCGGGCGCGAGCGCGAACTACACCAAATGAAGCAAGCGCTCGAATTAGCGATGAGCGGACACGGGCAGCTCTTCGCGGTCGTGGCCGAGGCCGGCACTGGGAAGTCGCGTCTCTTTCATGAGTTCAAGGTTACGGTTCCACCCGAATGCAAAGTGCTGGAAGCGTACTCGGTATCGTATGGCAAGGCGTCGGCATGGCTGCCGGTGCTGGAATTACTCCGCCGCTACGTTGATATTCACGACGTTGACGACACAGCTTCGCGACGCGAGAAACTCCGTGCGAGAATCGCAGCGCTCGACCCGGCTATCAGCGACACATTGCCTTATCTATGGGGTTTGCTCGGAATCCAGGAAACCCCGGATCCGCTGGCGCAAATGGACCCGCAGATCCGCCGTCAGCGGACCCTCGACGCTATCAAGCGCATTGTCCTCCGCGAGAGCCTGAATCAACCCACGGTCGTCATCTTCGAGGACCTGCACTGGATCGATTCCGAAACCCAAGCGCTCCTGGATCTACTCGTCGACAGCATAGCCGGCGCCCGCTTATTGCTGCTGGTCAACTACCGCCCCGAATATCGGCATGAATGGTCCGGGCGAGCTCACTACCTGCAATTAAGACTTGATCCGCTGGCCGGCGAGAACGCCGCAGCCATGCTAGAGGCTCTGCTGGGTGACGGTGCTGACCTCGATTCTCTCAAACGCTTCGTCACCGACCGCACCAGCGGCAATCCGTTCTTCATCGAAGAGATGGTGCAGTCCCTCTTCGAACAGGGCATTCTGGCTCGAAATGGAAGGGTAAAGGTGGCACGACCTCTCCGGCAAGCGCAGCTCCCTTTCACCGTCCAAGGTGTGCTCGCGGCTCGCATCGACCGCCTCCAGGCCAGCGACAGCGATTTGTTGCATACCCTCGCCGTGCTGGGCCGCGAGTTTCAGCTCAGACTAGTTCAACGTGTAGCACGAGTGTCAGCGGATGAGTTGGAACGCGGACTCTCGCGCCTGCAGGCAGGCGATTTCATTCACGAGCAGCCGGCGGTCAACGATGTCGAATATGCCTTCAAGCACGCGTTGACTCAGGAGGTGGCGTACAATTCGGTATTGATCGAGCGCCGTAAGGTCTTGCACGAACGCACCGCTCAGGCGCTCGAAGCGCTATTTGTCGATTCCGTCGACGAACACCTGGTCGACCTCTCCCATCACTATAGTCGGAGTGGAAATGATTCGCGGGCGATTGACTATCTGATTCGTGCGGGCGAGCAGGCACATCAGCGTTCAGCATTTTCGCAAGCCGCAACATACCTGGAGCAGGCTCTGACGCGGCTCAACGATCAGCCTGCGGGTATCGAGCGCGACCGCAGGGAAATTGCGATCCGTGCGGGCTTAGCGAACGCAGCGATAGTAATCAAGGGCTACGCCGCCCCCGAATATGAGCATCACCTAAACCGTCGGCACGAACTTGCTCAGCGCCTGGGCGACACCACCCATATTTTTTACTCACTGGTGGGGATGTCAGTGCTTGCCGCGTTTCGGCTGGAGCTGACCAAGGCCCAGGATATCGGGTGTAAGCTTTTGGAGATCGCCGAACACGAGCACGATCCGAGCATGCGATTGCAAGCCCATGGCTCGCTTGCCAACGTTTTGTGGCTGGTGGGGGATTTCACCAGTTCGCTTGAGCATTGCGAGAAAGGCATCGGAGTGTTCGCGCACGAGCAACCTCTGACGTACGGCGCTGAACATATGAGGGCCGCATGTCAGTGGTGCGCGTGCTCGTGTACAGTCGCTTTGGGCTTCCCGGACAAGGGACTACGGCGGGCGTTGGAGTTCCTAACTTGGGCCAGAAAGCAACCGCAGTTACTACCATTGGCATTTGCTCTGAACTGCGTTGCCTTGGTATTGGCATGGCGCGGAGAAGGGGCGCGAGCGTTGAAATACACAGACACGCAACTCGCACTCACTTCCGAACATGGCTTCACTATTTGGCTTTCATTCGGCCAAATTATCCATGGCCAGGCGCTTACGTTGTTGGGAAGGGCGGACGAGGCCATCGCCGAAATAAAACCTGCACTAGACGCCTACGCGGCCTCGGGAGCCGTCGTTCCCGGTTGGCATTATGCCACCTTGGCTTCTGCGTGCTTGGCCTCGCAACAGCCCGAAGAGGGACTGAGGGTCGCCGCCGAGGGGCTTGAGCTGGCGGCCAAGACTGGCGATGCAGAAGCCAAACCGGAACTCCACCGCTTGTGTGGTGATCTGGTGCTGATGGGCGATCCAATGAAAGCCGCGATAGCCGAGTCATCCTTTCGCACGGCTATCGAGGTGTCGCGCGAACAGTGCGCAAAGTGGCCCGAACTGCGAGCGACGCTAAGCCTGGCGCGCCTGCTCGCACACCACGGGCGTCGCGAAGAAGCGCGCTCCACGCTTGCCGAAATCTACAACTGGTTCACTGAAGGCTTCGACACAGCCGATCTGAAAGACGCCAAGGCGCTGCTCGACGAGTTGAGCCGCTAGAGCGTTGGTGTCGTGTGGCGGGATCCCTCCGGGCGGCCTGCCTTGATGAACGCCGCTCGCTGCTACTATCCCTGCGGCGCAGACGCCGAACTTTGCGGTTTGGAAAACAGCAGGCAGTAATTGTCCCGGATGAAAAAACCGGGATGCCACGGCCGGGTCTCCGCCACCTTGTGAAATCCCGCTGCGCCAAGTTCATTGGCAACGATACTGTCAGGCACGCCATGGCCGCCCCGATTGGCAGGTACGCCCTTGACTTTGAAAAGCGCAAGCCAAATCGTCGGCGGAAAGTCGTCTATCAAGAGCCGGGCGCCAGGCTTCAAGGCGCGAAAGATGCTAGCGTCGGTCCAAACGGGATCGGTGATGTGGTGATAAACGCCAATCATGTATGCCGCGTCGCAGCAATCCGGAGGAAGCCCGCTATCGGTAGGCGTGGCCTTGACCACGATGACATTAGCAATTCCCGCGTCGTGGATGCGCTTGCCAATTTGCTCGATGCGCACGGGATCGATCTCGGTGGCGAAGACGCGGCCGCCCGGCCCTACTTTGTCGGCCATCCGCATCGCCATCCTGCCGTTGCCGGCGCCGATGTCCACGACCGTGGAACCCGGCTTGATCGCGAGCATTTCCGCGATTTCATCCGCCATCACCTGATCATCAGTTCCCCAAGCCAAGGCAAAGCGCGGAGGCCATAAGCTGAGCGCAGCGATCGCGGCCAGTCCGGCAATCGTGGTGGCGCATCCGCCGCGGCGGAATGAGTCATAATCGACCGCGCCGGGAATCCGTGGCATAATCAGAGTAGTTGTCATATGACATTACTGGTGTCATATGGGAGTGGAGGTGTCAAGTGCATGCTCATCCGAAAAGGCCGACCGCGCTCGCGCTCGACCTGCTGATTCGAGAAATCCTGTTCTGCTTCTACCGTCTCAATGCGACCGGCGAACGGCTGTTCGCGGCGGTCGGCCAGACCCCCGGCAAGGTGAGCCTGATGCGCAGCCTGATGGAGGAGGGTCCGCAGAGCGTCGCGCAGATCGCCCGAGCACGCCCGGTGGCGCGGCAGGCCGTGCAGCGCATGGCGGATGAGCTCGCCGAACAGCGGCTTATCGAATATATCGAAAATCCTACGCATCGGCGCGCCAAGCTCGCACGGCTCACGGCTCAGGGCAAGAGGATCATGGACAAAGCGATGGCCGCCGAGCTCGGATGGGCGGGCCGACTGGCGCGCTATTTCGAGGAGCGGGAAGTCGCCGCCGCTCGCGATTTGATTCGGCGCTTGACCACAATGCTGGCGGCTGAAAGCGTTGCCCGGCGTTTGACCAATCATCGCGCAGTTCGCGCTAGTTGAGGACTAGCACAATCGCTGAAGCCTCACGTGCGACCTCCGGGCCGCGACCTCCCATTGGCTATTCCGATGGGTGCAGCTTTCAACGAAGGCGCGTCATTGACTCCGTCACGCTACCGACAGGACCTTGCGTCATAACTGGAGCCACGAGACGGTACCCCGAGACGAAACTAGCGCATCGTCGTCGCGAGGTCGTGCCAGGACTCCCGAGCCGTCTCAGCAATATCGACACGAGCCTTCTTCCTTTTGATTAGCGCCTTGCCCTGTAAACGGGTGACATTAACACCCCTTTCGTGACGGAAAGTCCAGGATGACAATTAGTCAAGCGAGATGATCGGTCTGACGACTGGCTTTAGCGCTGAAGATCGGGGCGGTTTTGACGAAAGACGTGACCGGCAAAAGATTTGAGGGCACATTAGCCTGCATCTCGGCCTTGCTCGGCATGTGGGCTGCGCTGCGGAGAATATTTGCGCGCCGTTCTGCAAACGCCAACGGCGGTCTGGTGACCGAGGTGAGCGCGCGCGAGGTGTATGACGTCATGCAGGCGCTCAACGCGCGCGTCGAGGCCGACCGGATCCGTCAGCGCGATGCAGAGCGCGACCTGAAGGAGATGCACCGCGAGATTCACGAGTCGCTGGCCGAATTGGGAGCGCGGATTTCCAGCACAGAAGCGAAAGCCGACGTCGCCCTCGCGCGGACGACCGAACTTGGCGCAGATTTGAAGCTGTTGTCCCCCAGAGTCGCGATGTTGGAGGAGGAATCGCAACTCCGGCGCCGGCGACAGTAGTCGCAGCTGCGGCTCTCAATCGCAACCTGCCGCCTCAGTTCCTCGTTTTTCCATCCGGTTGACTTGCAAAGCCTCGTCGCGCGCAGACCGGTTTTCCGATTAGCCGAAGGTCAGTACGGTGCGCGTCACCTCGCCGGCTTCCATCGCGCGGAATGCTTCGTTGACATCCTCGAGGCGCCCGTGGCGGCTTACCATGTCGTCAAGGTTCAGGCGCCCCTGGCGATAGAGATCGAGATACCTCGGCATGTCGATATGGAAACGATTCGAACCCATGAAGCAGCCGCGAATCTGTTTCTCGATATAAAAATGACCGGCGACCAGCTCAATCTTCTGACCGACGGGAATGGCACCCACCAGCGTGCAGATGCCGCGCGGCGCCAGGCAATAGAAGCATTGCTCGAGCACCTTGCTATTGCCGATCGCTTCGAACGAATAGTCAACGCCGCCGTCGCTGAGCGCCTTGATTTCCTTGACCGGATCGGCTTTAGCTGCGTTCACCGTATGAGTCGCGCCGAAATGCAGGGCAGTCTCCAATTTGCTGTCGAGCAAGTCGACCGCGATTATCTGGCGCGCACCTGCGATGCGAGCCCCCTGGATGATCGACGTGCCGACCCCGCCGGTGCCGAACACCGCCACCGACGAGCCAGGACGCACTTGCGCCGTGTTCAAGGCGGCGCCGACGCCGGTAGTGACCGCGCATCCGAGCAGGGCAGCGCGGTCGAGCGGTATATCGTCAGCAATCTTGATCACCGCGCGTTCGTGCACCAGCATCCGTTCGGCGAATGCGGCTAAATCCGCGAACTGCTCGATCGGTACCCCCTTTTGCGACAGACGCGGCGGAGCATTGCGCGTCCGCCGGCAGGCTGCGCGATTGACGCAAAGGTGCGGACGCCCGGACAAGCACTGAACGCAATCACCGCAATATATAGAAGTGCATGCAATTACATGGTCGCCGACCTTCGCTGTGGTCACTTCGCTACCCACAGCTTCGACGACACCGGCTGGTTCATGGCCAAGGATGGCCGGCGAGCGGGTCGGCAACGCGCCATGAACGCAATGGAGATCACTATGGCACACACCGCTGGCAACGGTCCGGACCAGGACCTCGCGCGGTCCGGGTCCGTCGATCTCAACATCCTCTATGGTGAGCGGCTGATTAGGCTCACGAAAAATCGCGGCTTTGATTCGCACGGCTGTCTCCTGTCACAAAGGCTGTCTTGGTATACTCCAAGCGAAACTCCACTCGCCAGCCAGCCGGTGGTTCTATTACTCAGCGCCGCCGGTCCCGGCGAAGGTTTTGCGCTATTGCTTCCTCAAGCTCTGCCCTTCGCCCAGCGCATCTGGAATGACACCACGGATCAGCGTGGGCAGGTCATAGCTTTTCTTTCATGAATTCGATGCCCGCAAACTGGTGCTCTCCCGGCAGGCTCAGGATAGCGCGCGCGTCCTCCAGGGCTGATTCGCGGCTGATGTCGAGCGTCCGGTAGCCGCACCACAGCCAGAGCAAATCGCGCTGACGGTGGTAGATAGCAACCGGCCAGGTATGGACGTCAGCGGCCCAACCGTGCAAAAAATCTGCCGCCTTCTCATAGCTGTCGAATTCCGTAAGATAAGCGACGTGATGAGATTCGTATGCCGCGACGTAATTGTGATCTTCGCTGGGCACTCTTAAGGTTTTTAGCCGGGCCTTCGGGGGATGTCGAGATTTTGCGCGACATCGGCAGACGATGCGCAGAGGCTAGCAGCATCATGCGAGGTTCTTCATGAAACGAAGCAGTGAGCGGATTCTGACTTCGCACGCCGGCAGCCTTCCGCGCCCTGACGATGTGCGCGCGATGCTGGCCGCGAAACATGCCGGCCAACCCTATGATACGGCGGCATTTGCTGACCGGGTCCGCGCCGCGGTGTCCGACGTAGTCCGCAAGCAAATCGAGTGCGGGCTTGACGTAGTCAACGATGGCGAATTGTCAAAAATCAACTTTACCAGTTACGCGCGCGAGCGCCTGGGCGGTGTTACGCAGCGGAAACGCGAACCTGGACAGCCATCATTCAAGATCTGGGGCCGCGACGAAACCGAATTTCCCGAATACTTCGCCGCGACTAATCTTGGCGTTGACTATGCGGTCTGCAGCGGCCCGCTCAAGTATCTCGGGCACGACGCGGTTCAGACCGATATTCGCAATCTCAAGGCAGCCCTGGAGGGAGTCGCTCCGGCCGAAGCGTTCATCACGGCAGTAGCTCCAGGCACGATCGAGCACTGGCTAAAGAATGAGCATTACGCTGATGAGGAGAGTTATCTCGCGGCGATAGCGGAAGCGATGCGTGAGGAGTATCGGGCGATCGTCGAGGCGGGTTTCATTCTCCAGATTGACGATCCGGACCTGGGCGACGCCTGGCAGATACATCCGGAAATGGACGTGCGCGCCTATCGCCGCTTCGCCGAGCTTCGGATTGACGTGCTTAATCATGCACTGCGTGGAATATCGCCCGGCCGCGTTCGCTTCCACATGTGCTGGGGCAGTTATCACGGGCCTCACAAGTACGATATTCCGCTTGAGCAGATTGTCGATCTGGTCCTCAAGGTCAACGCCGAATGCTACTCGATTGAGGCATCGAATCCACGCCACGAACACGAATGGCGGGTGTGGGAAAAGGTGAAGCTGCCCGATGGCAAGACCTTGATGCCCGGAGTGGTTGGACATTCCAGTGATTTCGTGGAGCATCCTCAACTGGTCGCCGAGCGGCTCGAGAAATATGCACGGCTCGTCGGCCGCGGGGACTTAATCGCAGGAACCGATTGCGGACTAGGCACTCGCGTCGGCCATCCCAAAATAGCCTGGGCGAAATTCGAAGCGATGGCGGACGGGGCCAGGATAGCGAGCAAGCGATTGTGGGGTGCTTAACGAATCAAGCTGCCATCGCCTCCCCGGTTGTCTCACGCTCCGGCGCGGATGACGGAAGGGTGCGGGAATCAGCCAACGCATCAATCGCGGCTGGCGGCCGAGTCGAATTCCGGCATCACTTCCTTGACCAGCAACTCGCGCGATTCCGCGGTCGCGGGAAACACAATAATGTAGGTCATTCCGAATTCTTCGATCCGGGAGCGCAGTTCGCGTTTCACTTCTTCCGGCGTCCCGCTCAGGAGCACCGGTGAGTTGCGCACCGCTTCCTCGCCGGGGAAGCCCATGGCCGAAGCGGTTTGCCGGGCTGCCGCGTCCACCTCGCTTTTCGAACGCGCGAGCCTGAGCATCGCGAGGCCGCTGATCTCGACCGCGTCCGGCTGACGGCCGGCTTCGCTCAAAAACCCTCGCAGCATTCCGATCCGCCGCTTGAGTTCGCGCTTGTCGAATTTGACCGCCGCGGCCGGGTCCTGGGCGAAGTCTTTCCCGTTGATAATCGGTGGAATCAAATTGGCGATTTGAGCCTCGGCAGCGGTGATCCGAAGAAGTTTGCTGCCAGACCCGCCTACCATGATCGGCGGATGGGGCTTTTGCACCGGCCGTGGATTGTTGTACGCCTTGCTGACGGAGAAAAAGCGGCCCCGGTAATCCGGCTCGTCCTCGGTCCACATGGCCTTGATCAGCTTGATCGCGTCGTGGAGTTGTTCAAGCCGCTCAACATTGGACGGATAAGGATAGCCATGCGCATCGTATTCGGAACGCTGCCATCCCGAGCCGATACCGAGGACCAGGCGGCCATTGCTCAGATGGTCGAGCGTCGAGGTGATCTTGGCGAGCATCGCCGGAGTCCGAAACGAGTTTGCGGCAACGGTGGGAGTCAGGCGGACTTTTTTGGTCACTGCGGCGATTGCACTCAACGTCGAAAAGCATTCGAGTTGCGGCAGCCGGGGCGAACCCAACGGCGAAAAGAAATGGTCGTTGATCGACACCGAGTAAAAGCCGTTGGCGTCGGCCCATTCGGCCGCCGCCCGCGCTTTGGCGAAATCATCAGTAGGCAGAAACAGCCCAAACTTTATCGGACGCATTGGACGGCTCACTTCGCACGCAAGGCGGCTTCGGCTTTGAGCGACTCACTCACCTCCTGATCGGTCGGCCACCAGTCAGGGCGCTCGATTTCGGTCACGCGCTCGCGAATGAATTTTTGGGGAGCGTCGATCTTATAAAGCTTGCGCGCATTCTCGCCGAGGAATTTGGCTTGATATCGATCGGGCAGCTCGCACTTGCGCATCGTCTCGATCGCGCGCCAGGCATCGTCGCCGTCGTGATGATAGACGTCGGAGGACCAGGCCAGGATGTTTTCGTAAAAATCGGGCAAGCGCGACGGCGGCGCCTCGTCGCCCTCGAACCCGGTCACGCAATGCTCGAAAAACGTCTCGCTCGGCAGCCGTTTCAGCGGCGCCAGCCGGCGATCACTGCGGTAGAGCTTGTAGGCCTTGTCGCACTCGTCCAGCAGGAAGCTCAGCCAGGTCGAGGACGCCTCGAAGACCGCCGCCCGGATTTTTGGATAACGTTCGAAGAAGCCCGACATCAGCACCATCGTGACCCACAGCGACGCTTCGGCCTGGAAATTCTGAACGTTGGTCAAGAAATTGTGCGGGAGCCCCGACGAACTGGCCGTCAGGGCGATCAACTCCGATCCCGAGTACTGCTCGGTATATCCCGGCGGCTTGATCACGCCCAGCGATGGGAACGGGTGCATGCCATAGACCACTCCGGTCTCTTCCATCGCACGCCATACGCGGGCGTATTTCGGCTGAATCGGATAATTGCCCATTGCATCGATCGGGCGAATCAGGCCGACGCGGCAACCCTTCGCAGCCACCCGATAGACCTCCTGCTCGGCAAACTTGGGATCCTGCATCGGCAGCAGCGCAGCGAAAAACAGCCGCTCGGGATTTTCCCCGCAGTATTCATGGGCCCAGTCGTTATAGGCCTTGCACATCGCCCGTGCGCCGGTCGCGTTCTGAATCCATGGATAAGTATCGATATCGGTGGGGATGATCATCACCTGGTCGATACCCTGCACGTCCATATCGCGCAGCCGCGGCTCCGGCAGATAAGATCCCTTGTGATCGAGGTAATCCGCCTGCTGCCGGGTGATCGCGTTCTTGCGATGGAGATTGCGCACGTTCAGGGCGCGCTGGATATCATGCTTGAGGCCGGGACCCGCCAGCGACAGCACATTCACCATGCCCGGCGTCCCATGGATACGTTGCGAGCCCAGACCGGTATTGGCGAAGCCGTTGACTATTAGCTGCTTGCTGTCGGGGTCGAACCAGATGCTGTTCCTGAGTGCTTCGAGTTCGTCCTTGCTCAGTTGCTCTTGCGCCCGCTCCCAAAGCCAGGGCGGTTCAGTCACGTGCGCGTCGCAATCGAACGTGGCGAAATCCTTGCTCATCGGGTCAAATTTCTGAACTGGCATTCTTCACCTGCTTGAGATGCGCCGCGCGCGCTCCTGGCACCTTCGGCTCCGAAAGCCGAGCCGCACCGTTGTCGCCCAAGCGGCCCATGGTTTTGCTTGTGACTACGACGGTGATTTTCTCAGACTATTGATTCGGATTCCAACCCCTCTCGGCGGTCGGCGGGCAAGCCCGAAGGGTAAAACCTGGACATATGACCAGGGTCTGAATTGGCGCCGGTAAAGCTGCAACGAAAAACCGCAGGCAGTGCGGCTATCGGAGAGAGCAGCAGGAACCCTCTCGTAAATAAAGCTGTCATCCCAAGGTACGCGGCCATCGTCCGGACACCCCGAGTCCGCATCTTCACCATTGGATAGAGGTTCCAGAACACGAATTGGTCAAAGACCACTTGGAGAAACTGGAAATTTACCTAGTAAGACTGTCCGCCAACGGCGCCATAACTTCTTGCTAACGAAAGCAGGCATTGACTTGACCCTTCGTTGACAAGAGCTATGACGAATTCGATTCGGATGAGAAGCTTTCGAAGTGTTGGACAGGGCGATGATAAACCACCTATAGTCACATTGATAAATGTGCAGTTGGCGAGCTTAGTGAGATAAATCGTGGCACAGGAAATCGAGGATGGCGTCGGCCCTGACGACGAAGGCGTTGCAGCAGAACCGGCGGAAAGCGGCCCGGTGAGCGGCCTCAACCATCTTCATTATACGGAACGCGACGGAGTGGGGTTGATCACGATTGACCGGCCGGCCGTCCACAACGCGATCAGCCTGGCTACGATGACCGAGTTGGACCGCGTATTGAGCTGGCTTGAAACCGATTCGAAGGCCGGTGCGGTGGTGCTAACCGGGGCCGGCGAGCGTACTTTCGTCTCTGGCGGGGACCTCAAGGACTTCGCGCAGCTCGAAACGCACGAGGCTGCGGCGGCGATGTCCCGCCGGATGCAGTCGCTGATGGCGCGGTTCGAAACGCTGCCGATGCCGGTAATCGGCGCGATCAACGGCGATTGCCTGGGCGGCGGATGCGAGGTAGCGCTCGCGGCCGATATGCGGGTGGTCAGCGAGGGCTCCCACTTCGGCTTCAAGCAGGTCGCGTTGGGCATCACTCCCGCCTGGGGCGGACGGCGCCGCTTGGTGAGGCTGGTCGGGCGCTCGAAAGCGTTGATGCTTTTGCTGAGCGGCGAGTTGCTCGATGCGCACGAAGCGGAACGAATCGGCCTCGCTGACAAGGTAGTGCCGCGCGGCTATGCGCTGGCGGCGGCAACCGAACTGGCGCGCCAAATCGCCAATAACTCGCCGATGGCGGTAAGGGCGATCAAGCGTGCGGTCAACTACGACTCTGCCACCAGCGACGCTGAAGGTATTGCCTTCGAGGCAGACCTTTTCGCTGAAACCTGGATTTCTCATGATCATCAGGAAGCATTGGCGGCGCGCAAGGAAAAACGTCCGCCGAAGTTTTGTGGCCGTTAGATAAAGACAGCCTTTGGTCTAGAGATTCGGTATTTGACTCCCTCCCTGACCCGGGGAGGTCAGCCGAGGTTGTCCTGACTGGCTATACTGCATCGAAAAGGTGACGCATTTGGCATCACGAGTTGAAATCGAAAATAGCAGCCCTGCCGCGCCCGGCAGTTCTCATGCTTATCCGTCAAACGGCCAGGCCTTTAGCGCCGCGGAGAAGACCTGGCGCGAGCGAATTACCAAGGCGCGTTTCCCATCCGCCCGCACCTCTTCGGGACTTGAGCTGGACGTTGTCTATACGCCTGAAAGCATCAAGCACCTGGATTCTCTGCAGGATATTGGCCTGCCGGGTGAATATCCTTTCACTCGCGGTGTTCAGCCGACGATGTACCGGGGCCGGGTTTGGACGATGCGCCAATACAGCGGCTTCGGCACCCCGCGTGAATCTAATCAGCGTTACAAATGGTTGCTCGAGCAAGGCCAAACGGGCATCTCAGTTGCACTCGACCTGCCTACTCAGTTGGGCCTCGATTCGGATAATCCGGAGGCAATTGATGATGTTGGGCGGGTGGGGGTGGCGATAGATACTCTGGCGGATATGGAAACCCTGTTCGAGGGAATTCCTATCGATCGCATCAGTACATCATTCACAATCAATTCAACGGCCGCGATCCTGCTGGCGATGTACGTGACGGTAGCCGAGCGCCAGGGCGTGCCGCCGGAAAAAATTACGGGGACAATTCAAAACGATATTCTCAAGGAGTACGTGGCCCGCGGCACCTGGATTTTTCCGCCGGAACCGTCACTGCGCCTGATTGTCGATACGATCGAATACTGCATCCGGCATGCACCGCGCTTCAATTCGATCAGCGTGGCCGGCGCTCATTTTCGCGATGCCGGCGCCACCGCCGTCCAGGAACTGGCATTCACGCTGGCCGACGGCATCACCTATGCGGAGCGATGCCTCGACCGCGGGATGAAGATCGATGAATTCGCGCCCCTGATCAGCTTCTACTTTTATACTCACAACGACCTGTTCGAAGAGGTGGCCAAATACCGCGCGGGGCGGCGCTTGTGGGCGCGCCTGATAAAGGAGCGTTTCGGCGCCCGCGATCCACGGGCGATGATGTTCCGCTTCGGCGTGGTCTGCGGCGGCAGCACGCTGACGGCACAGCAGCCCCAGAATAATATCGTGCGCGTCGCCTACCAGGCGCTCGCCTCGGTTTTGGGCGGCGTTCAATCCGTCTTCACCGCCGCCTGGGATGAGGCGTTTGCGATTCCGACCGAACAGACCGCGGAACTGGCGTTGAGAACGCAGCAGGTGCTCGCGTATGAAACCGGCGTTGCGAATGTCGCCGACCCTTTAGGCGGCTCGTATTTCGTAGAGGCGTTTACTGACCGGATGGAGCGTGAGGCACTCGCCATTATCGAACGAATCGACCGGTTGGGCGGGATGGTGCCGTGCATCCAGAACGGCCTTATCCAGAAGGAGATCGCGGCCGAAGCTTACCGCCATCAGCAGCGGATCGAGAACGGCGACCAAGTGGTGGTCGGCGTAAACAAGTTCACACGCGAGGAGCCCGAGCGCCGGCAACTTGAACTATGGGAACTCGACCCGGCGCTTGGCCTGCGGCAACGCGAAGAACTCAGCCGTATCAAAGCCCGCCGCGACAACTCGCTGGTCGCCAGCACCCTCGGCAACTTGCGCGATATCGCTCGAAGCGACCTCAGCCTGATGCCGGCTATCATAGACGCAGTCAGGGCTTATGCGAGCATCGGCGAAATCTGCGGGGTGCTACGCGAGGAGTTCGGCACGTTCCACGAACCCGCAAGTATATGACTTCGCGATGTCGCAAGGGTGGCCCTCGAGCCGCCGGCAATGAGGCTGCGCCAGGTGGAATCTAAAGCCATCCGCATATTAGTCGCCAAACCGGGCCTCGACGGGCATGACCGCGGCGCAAAGGTAATCGCCTACGCGCTGCGCGACGCCGGGATGGAAGTGGTATACACCGGTTTGCGGCGCACTACCGAGGAAATAGTCAAAGCCGCAATCGACGAAGACGTAGATGCGATCGGGCTCAGCATTCTGTCCGGTGCCCATTTGGCTCTGACTGAGAAAGTAATTGCAGGATTGAGGGCGACAGGCTGTGCCGACGAGATCGCCGTGATGGTGGGCGGCACTATTCCACCGCGCGACATTGAACCGCTGGAAAAAATCGGCGCGGCCGCAGTCTTCCCTACCGGCACTCCGCTCAGCGCAATCGCACCCAAAATCCGCGAAATCATCAATTCCCGCCGCGGTCAACCGCAAATGGCTCCTTCGCGCGACTAAACATATTTCTTGCCGGCGGTTGTTGCGGGCTCGCGTTTGCGGCGAGACACTAATGCAAACGGAGGACGCATAATTATGCTCGGCGACTACGAAGTGATCGCGTTCTCGCAGACCTCGCAACCCGAAAGAACTAAATCCTTCTATGGCGATGTCCTGGGCCTCAAATTTGAGGAAGACAGCCCGGCGGCGCTAGTCTTCCGCGCCGGACGGACGATGCTGAGGATCCAAAAGGTCAGCGGCTTCTCGCCGTTGCCGGTCACCTCGCTTGGTTGGAACGTGCCGGACATCAAAGCGGTCGTACAGGAGCTCTCCAGGAAGGGCGTGACCTTCGAGCGTTACGAAGGGACGACGCAGGATGACCTCGGCATCTGGGTTTCGCCGAGCGGCGCCAGAGTGTGTTGGTTCAAGGATCCCGACGGCAACACCTTGTCGCTGACCGAGTTCTCCTGAGCCGTCATTTTGAGCGCGGTCGCATTACGACGCACCCCGGAGAAAGGGGCTTCCCGCTACCAAGTCGCGCATTAGAACGAACCTGGTACCGGCCGTGTTTTGACCGAATTTGGAACGTCAGGAAGTCGCTGCTTCACGCCGCGCGAGCAGCTTGTCCACATCGAACTTGAACATTTTAGTGGTATTCAGTCCCAGGATCTTTGCGCGATGCTCATCACTCACATGTCGCATCTGGCGCTCGATTGCTTCGGCCGAATGCGGCCAAGAGCCTTCCGCGTGAGGATAGTCATTGGCCCATAGGAAATTATCGACCAGATTAAAAGGCTCGGCCAGGCGCAGACCGGCCGCATCTTCCTGGAACGACGCTGCGCCGTGCTCGCGGAAATACTCACTGGGTAATTGCTTGAGTTTCGGGTACGCCCACAAGTGATGTTTGCGGTAAGCTTCGTCCATCGCGTCGAGTGCCCATGGCACCCAGCCAATGCCGCATTCGATTAGTGCAAAGCGAAGTCTCGGGAAACGCTCGAACACTCCCGATGCGCACAAGCACGACATCGGCTCGATTACGGTCGGGCAGGCATGCGTAACGTAATTGATTACCGCGCCCCCGTCCTTGCGGGCAGCGCGCGGGTCCATTCCGGTCGAGATATGAAAAGTGGCGGGAATATCGCAATCCTGGATCACCGCCCACATTGGATCGTACTGCGGCAGATTATAATTGGGATGACGGGCGTCGTGAGCGCCCCAAATCGGCTTGCATGGCAGGTTGACACCACGAAAGCCCAATTTCGCCACCCGTTTGATTTCCTCGATCGCTACATTCACGTCGGCTGTCATTATCGCCGCGATAGGCGACATGAATTCGTTGTAGGGTCCGAAGGTCTCCCACGCCCAATCGTTCCACACCCGGCATTGGGCCGCGCCGAATTCGATATCGTGGGTCGCCCACATCGACAAGCCCTTGTTGGGGAACAGGATTTCAGCGTCGATGCCGTCGCGGGCATGGTCGCGAATCCGGTCTTCAGGGATGCGGCCGGCGTCGCCGCGCAAGCGATCCTCGCCGCCCTTGGGCGCATCGGCGATATTGCGGGCGCGCATGCGTGATTTCTGATAGCCCTCGACCACCATCCACTTCTCACCGTGTTCGTCGACTTCCACGTGGGGCAGGCGATACTGAAACTTCTTGTCGATTCTCTGCCACCAGAGACCGCCAGGTTCGTTGCAATGGCAATCGGCCGAAACCATCAGGTACTTGTGCGGATCGCCGGGCCGGGCCGTACGCTCCCACCCTTGGTGGCCCGGGGTATCGAGCCGCCAGCGATTCTTCTCATCAACAGTTGCGGATTCCTCTGGCATCGCGGTTCTCCTGGCGCAGCGCGCTACCGACTCGGCCACGGATTATGCCGATTTATTACAGCAATTGCCATTTGCCGCGCTAATCCTTCGTTTCCACGGAGTGCACGGCCGCATTTTCCCGGGGTCGAGGCACGCTTCGATTGGCATGCGCACGTGCATGCGCGGGCCCCTCGGAGCGGGTGAGATTTTGGGCCGAGTTGATCAAAAAGACATGGCTGAAGGCTTGTGGAAAATTGCCAAGATGGCGGCCACTATGCGGATCGTATTCCTCGGCCAGCAGACCGACGTCGTTGCGCAACTTCATCAACCGCTCGAAAATCTCCCGCGCCTCCCGGTGTCTGCCCAGCATGACCAGATTATCGACTAACCAGAACGTGCACGGCAGAAAGGCGCCTTCGCCCGCAGGTAATCCGTCTACCCCTTTAGCTTCGGCGGAGTACCGCTTGATGAGACCGTCGACCCAAAGCTCGCGGCGAATTGCTTCGATTGTACCAACCACGCGCGCGTCGTCAGGCGGGAGGAATCCTACCAGGGGGATCAACAGCGTTGCGGCGTCGAGCCTATCGCTGCCGTAGTATTGAACGAATGAGTTAAGCTCCGGATTGAATGCGTGACGGCATACGTCGGCATGGATAGCGGCGCGCAGAGCGCGCCAGCGATCAACCGGACCAGCCAGGCCTGAACGTTCGATTGCCTTAACCGCACGGTCGGCCCCGACCCAGGCCATCACTTTTGAATGCGTAAACTGCCGGCGCGGCCCGCGGACTTCCCAGATGCCCTCATCGGGCTGATGCCATTGCGACTCGAGGAAATCCATCAACAGTTGTTGCACGCGCCATGCATCTTCGCCCGCCGAGACCCCATGACGCTCGGCAACGTCGAACGCATCGAAGACCTCGCCGTAGACATCGAGCTGAAACTGACTGTGAGCGGCATTGCCGATCCGGACCGGCCGGCTTCCTTCGTATCCGGACAGCCAATCCAGTTCCAATTCGGTCAAGCGCCGCTCGCCCATGATGCTGTACATCGTTTGAAGTTCGTGCGGCTGGCCGGCGATCGCCCGCAGCAACCAATCGCGCCACTGGCAAGCTTCATCTGTGTAACCCGACGATAACAAGGCAAACAGGGTAAAAGTCGCATCGCGCAACCAGCAGAATCGATAGTCCCAGTTTCGCACCCCGCCAACATATTCGGGGAGCGAGGTGGTCGGCGCGGCGACAATGCCGCCGGTCGGACTGTACGTCAGCGCTTTGAGCGTGATCAGGGAACGGACGATGGCATCACGCCATTTGCCGCCGGCGGAGCAGCGCGCTGACCATTCCTCCCACCATTGCTCAGTTTCCTCCAGCGCCTTCTGCGGATGGCGTGTACCAGTTTCTTGTAAATGCGACGGATACCAGGTCAGGGTGAACGGCACCATTTCCCCGGCAGTAACCGTGAAGTCGGCGACCGTGGTGAAATCCTCGCCACGCGTGCGGACGCGCGAGCGCAGCTGAACCGCGTCAGGGCCGGCGATGGCGCTCAGCCCATAAGGCCGGCGGCGCACCCACGGCACGATACGTCCGTAATCGAAGCGCAAGATGAGCTCCATCCGCATCGGTACGCGCCCGCGCCGACCCTCGACCAGGCGGAACAAGTCGACGCGGCCGCCATGCTCGCTAATCGGCATGAAGTCAATTATCGCGACGCGATCGCCGCCAGACATTTCGAACTCGGTTTCCAGCACCAGCGTATCGCCACGGTAATGGCGACGGCTAACAGCCGCTTCGCTTTCCGGCCTTATCAGCCAGCGGCCGTTTTGTTCTGTGCCCAGCAGGGCCGCAAAACAGGCGGGCGAATCAAACCGCGGAACACACAGCCAGTCAATCGAGCCGTTGCGGCCGACCAGCGCCGCGCTAAGGGTATTCCCGATCAGAGCGTAGTCTTCGATGCGCAAGCTCATCCGTTCCGGAAACTCCGTCAAGGTAAAGTCAGGGACGCCAGCTCCAGTAGAAATCACAGCCGAAGAGGCCCGTCATTTGATTATCCAAGCCCCCGCTCGCTAAAGTCCAGATGCCGCTTGGGCTGGCAAAGAAATAGCACACTCATGACCAGGCAAATGACCTTGCGCCAATGACGTCACAGGGCTCCTCGAACCCTCCTGAGAAATGCCGCCGCGATCCGGGGATACTATAGTGGACCTAACAGAGCTGCGGAGCCGCGTCACGGGCGCCATCACGACGTCCGAGGACAGTCATTACGAAAGGCTGCGGCGTTCGATGGTATGGAATCAGCTTGTGCCGCAACGGCATCCGCGCATTATCGTTCAGGCTGCCAACGAGAACGCGGTGGTCGAGGCGGTCAAGTTTGCCCGCCTTTACGGGATGAAAGTCGCGGTGCGTGGCGGCGGCCACAACTGGGTCGGGTTTTCGCTGCGCGATGATAGTCTGCTGATCGATCTTAGCCGCCTGAAAAACGTCTCGCTCGACCGCGCCGCACGTATCGCAGTGATTCAGCCAGCGGTAACCAGCCGCGATTTCAATCGCCGGCTGGCCGCCGAGGGAATGGCGTTTCCGGTCGGGCATTGCCCGACAGTACCGATGAGCGGGTTTCTCCTGAGCGGCGGGATTGGATGGAATTTCAACGCCTGGGGCTCGAGTTGCCTGAGTATCGAGGCGGCGCGGGTAGTGACCGCTGATGGACGCCTGGTCGTTGCGAGCGAGACGGAGAACCCGGACTTGCTCTGGGCCGTCCGCGGAGCGGGGCCAGGTTTTTTTGGTATCGTAACGGAATATACCCTTCGAGTATTTCCGGCACCTGGCGCGATTTCGACCAGCAATTACTATTACCCGCTCGAACTGGCCGGCGAACTCGGCGGATGGGCGGGTGGAGTCGCACGCCAGTTGCCCAAGCAGGTCGAACTGACGGTTTTCCTCAGCGCGGCTCCGGCTTCGATCGCAGATAGATGCACGGCGAACAAGGGATTGGCTTGCAGCGTGAGCGCCACGGCCTTCGCCGAGGGCGCGAGCGCGGCCGCTGCGATGCTGGGGTTTCTCGAGAGCTTTCCGCTCGCCGCTAACTGCCTGCTAAAGGACGTCAATATACCTACGCCAATAGAAGCCCTGCTTGATCTGAACGCGATCTCAACTCCGGCAGAGCATCGCTACCTCGTTGACACACTCTGGACGAATGCGCCGCCCGCAAGCGTGCTTGCTGCCGCCCGCGGTCATTTCATGGATGCGCCTTCATCGAAGTCGATTCAACAATTGACTCTTTTAACCGGCACGGAGCAGTCGCCTTTGCCGGACTGTGCGTACTCGATGAGTGGCGACGCATTGCTGATCTGCTCCGCGATGTGGGAGCGGGCCGAGGATGATGCTGTCAACGCCGACTGGCATCGGGCGACCATAGCAGCGTTGGATGAATACGCGATCGGGCACTATGTCGGCGAATCCGACATCGTCGCCGATCCGCGCCGCGCCGAGCGATCGTTCTCGAAGCCAAACTGGGAACGTCTGAAGATGCTGCGGCAGAAGTACGACCCCGACGGACTTTTCCACGGTGTCTTCAGCCTCGCGTGAGAGCCACAGATACGTTCCTACTTACTCAGCAGAAAACCGTGAATGCCCAAAGAGTCAAAGTAGGCACCCACGATCTTGCCCCTCGGGTTGATTGAAAACGGTTGGATGTTGCAACTGCAGGTTTCGGGGTTCAGCGCTTGAGTGATTGGAGCGGTAAACGTGCCCTTGCTCAACAGCCAATTCGAGAAGAAATCGTTACTATCCGCGTAGGTTCCCACGATGCTGCCTTGTGGATTGATCCCCAGCGCTTGTGTGCTCCCCGGAATTCCTCCCGGTACATCGATGGTGGTAAAAGCGCCGTGGCTCAGCAGAAAACCGTGGCCGAGGCCGCTGCTCTCAATGAAGAACCCGACGATGTCGCCCTGTGGGTTTATCCCCGATGCATCCGTATAGACGGCCCCAGGTACATCAATCGTGCTAAATTTGCTTTTGCTCAACAAAAAACCGTGCGCACCGGGGCTGCTATCGAAGTACAGCCCCACGATATCGCCTCGTGGGTTGATCGCAGACGGGCCTGTAAAGTTGGACCCGGGCGCATCAATTACAGTAAATGTGCCTTTTCTCAGAAGGAACCCATGGATGTTACCGCTGCTGTCATTGTAGGAGCCAACGATATCCCCTTGTGGGTTGATCCCTGACGCACCCGTTCCCCCTGAGGTTGGCGGCGGTGGAAACGAAGCTCCCGGCGCGTCGATGGTGGTGAATTTACCCTTCCTCAGCAGAAAGCCGTGAGTGTTTAGCCCGTTAGTAACGTACACCCCAACGATGTCGCCATGCGGGTTGATCCCTAACGCCTGCGTCCCAATAAACCCTGAGACTCCTGGTGCGTCGAACACCGTGAGATGGTAGGTCGGCGTTCCCTTCGACTGGGCCGCCGTCGCGGCTGAGAGAAAGAAAACGCCTAGAGCCAGGACGCATTTGAGGCCCAGACGCATCCGCGAAAACCATCTTTGAGGCCTCTCTTTGCACGTCACACAGTTGCGTGATCTCCGTTTCTCACTCTCCAAACCCGCGTGCCCCTTTCTGCTATTGAGCATAGGATGTCCCTCCCGCCACATACTCATTGTTTTTAATCAGCATTGGGAGCAGCAGGACTTTAAAATAGGAAGGGCAAAAACGCAACTAACGGTTAGTGTGTAGCCAAAGCCGTTTTGTTCGTGCTCAACCTGGAGTCGATTCCATTGACTAACAACGAGGCGCTTGCGATTTTCGCAGTACTGTCTCACTGTACACTCAAGGAGGGCCAGGTTGGGGGACTTAAGCATCGTCTTCGTAACCAAACTGGGAACGTCTGAAGATGCTGCGGCAGAAGTACGACCCCGACGGGCTTTTCCACCGAGATTTCGCGACGGGCTAAGGACCGTGCTGCAACTTCGGCGGCGGAACGAGTGAACGGTCGTGACAGAAAAGAGGCTCAGCTCAAGCCCGCTTCGCGGAGATCGGCCAGAAAGCGGGCGCGTTGGCGGTCCTCTGGGTCCCCTTGCACCGCTTTGAGTGAAAAGTTCGGGCTGATTCCGCGAACTTCCGCGACCTCCGCCCGCGCCTGCTCCTTCTGCCCCCTCTCGATGTAACACATGGCCAAAAAGAGATGAGCAGGCAAATCGCCGGGGTACCGAACAAGATGCTGCTTGAATACTGGTATAGCATCATTAAACCGGCCCATCGTGACGTATCCCCAGCCTAGGTCGAGCAGGTATAAGTCGCTTCCTTGCGGGTCGACGCGCATGGCCTTTTCTACGGCCTCGATGCCTTCTGTGGGTTTCCCCAAAGCGATCAGCGCATCGCCGAGGTTCTTGTATCCAAAAGGGTCGCTCCGATCGACCGTGATGCCCCGGTTAGCATAGTCCGCCGCCAGCGCGTAGTGGCGCTTGGCGTCATTCATATTGCTCGCCTCCTGCCCACTCAGGAGATTGAGCGCGCTAAAGAGCATGTAGGTTCCTGAAATGGTGTCATCCAAAGCGATTGCCTTTTGGGCGAGTTCAGACGCGCGTCGCAGGTCGCGAGCCGCATCAGCGCTGTAGCCATTCATCACATCCATCAGGTAGGTAAAGCCGAGCATTGCCATCGCCCCGACATACTTCGGATCGAGCGTCAGCGCCCGTTCATACATCTCGCGCGATTTTGCAACACCTGCCTTGGTGAAGGTGAAGTATGGTGGAATGCCACGCAGGTAGTAATCGTAAGCTTCGATATTGTCAGTGCCGTATTTGATGGCAGCCGGAACCACCGGAAGTCCACTCTCGGACAGCGAGAGCTCAAGCCGAAGGGTTGCCAGTATCTTTTCGACGATCTCGTCCTGAGTGGCGAAGATGTCTCGCAGCGGGCGATCGTAGGTCTGAGCCCATAACTCGGATCCATTTTCCGCATCGGCTAGCTCTGCGGTGATACGAACGTGATTGGATGCCTTGCGTACGCTGCCTTCCAGGACGTAACGAACCCCGAGTTGACGGCCGATGTCGCGCACGTTGGCAGGCTTGTTTTTGTAAGTGAAGCTCGAGGTGCGCGCAATGACGAACAGATTCGGAATTCGCGAAAGATGAGTTATGAGATCATCAGTTATACCGTCACTGAAATAATCCTGGCCGGGATCGCCGCTCAAGTTCGTGAACGGCAGCACTGCGATCGACGGCTTCTCGGGCAAGGTAAGTGAGGGATGCAAGGGAGCCGGAATCGACGCCGACGTCGGCGGTGGGCGCAGCGACAGGTGTTGCACGAAAACGACCACGATACTGATGATCGCGAGCGTACCGATCGAGATGCTGGCCAAGCGCAGATTCTTGCTTCGCCGTGAAGCGCTGGCGCCCCACCCCGCCCTATCGACCGTCACCCGAAAGACGCGGACTGGCTCGGCGATGTTTTTCACTCGCTGCTCGCCCAAATCTACGTATCCGAGCTCCAGCTTGTTCTTGACTTGTTCATGAACCGAACCCGAAATGAGGATGCCGCCTGGCTCGGCGAGGCTCTCCAGGCGCGCCGCAACATTAACGCCGTCGCCGTAGAGCTGATCGCCTTGTACGATTACGTCGCCGAGGTTGATGCCGATACGAAACTCCATTCGGCGCTCGGGCGGCAGACCGGCGTTGGGACTCTTGAGTGCGGCTTGTATATCTACTGCGCACTGCACCGCCTCGACCACGCTGGCAAACTCGGCTAACACGCTGTCACCGGCGGAGCCAACGAACCGACCATGGTGTCGCGCGATTAATGAATCGATGATGTTGCGGTAAGAGTTGAGCGTGCTGACGGTCGCCTCTTCATTGGTGCCCATCAGCCGGCTGTAGCCGTGAACGTCGGCGCAGAGTATGGCGGTAAGTTTACGTTCCATACTCGTATGGAGAAAGCCATAATGTGCCATCGGGCTGAACCTGTCAAATCAAGGATAATGTGCCAGTACTGAGCGGCTATCGGGTGATTACGGTAATTTTCAGAATTATTTGGCGGGTGTTTTCCCCGCTATTGGCGTACTTGCCTCGGCGTATAATCAATTAACTAATCTCATCATGCGTCACGCAATTGATTTGCCGAATTTTGGTGATTACGGGGATCCCCGACTTCTCGCCGCTCTGGCTAGGGATGCCGAAGATCATGGCTGGGACGGCTTCTTTATATGGGACCACATAATTGCACCCGGCGCGATGCCGGTCGCTGATACCACTGTGACGCTTGCCGCGATTGCGCTCGAGACGCACCGCATTCAATTTGGTCCGATGGTGATTCCGCTACCGCGCCGCTCGCCCTGGAAAGTGGCGCGCGAGGCGGTAACCCTCGACCATTTGTCAAACGGGCGCTTGATTCTCGGAATCGGATCGGGCGGCGATTGGTTTGGGGAACTGACAACCTTCGGCCTGGCGGTGAACGACATCCTGCGCGCCGAGCAGCTCGACGAGGGCCTCGCGATTCTAACTGCCCTGATGAGCGGTGAAGAGGTTGTGTACACGGGTAAGCATTACGCGCTCAAGTCGACGCGTTTTCTTCCTGCGCCGATACAGAAGCGAATTCCAATTTGGATCGCAGCGACGTGGCCAAGGCCGCGCCCATTTCGGCGCGCAGCGAAGTACGATGGAGTCGCACCCGTATCACCCGATCTCCAGGCTGATCTGACCATTGAGCAGCTGCGCGAGGTGCGGGCGTTGATCGCGAAATATAGGAGGAGCGCAGCGCCGTTCGACATTATACAGTTTGGCACCACTACCGGCCGTTCGCGTGAAGAGGACGCGCGCAAGGTCGCGGCGTTCGCCGAGGCGGGAGCCACATGGTGGTTTGAAGCGCCGAGTCCATGGAAATCCACGATTGCGCAGGTGCGAGATCGAATCCGCTTCGGCCCGCCGAAGATTTGACAGAATTGGAGTCGAGCGCGAGGACCGCTTGTCTGCCCTTGCATTCAGCCAGCAGGAATGCGATTCCATGGCGCGCGTCGGGAGGGTCCGCGATGGCTGAAATGAAGCATGTGCTCGACGGCTATAGAGTATTGGATTTCACTCAAGTCCTGGCCGGGCCAACCGCGACGCGAATGATGGCGGAGATGGGGGCCGAGGTTATCAAGGTCGAGCTTGCCCCGAGTGGTGACCCGAGCCGCGCCCTGCCCTTTTTGCGCGACGGCCGCAGCGCCTATTACATCCAGCAGAATCGAGGCAAGAAGAGCCTCTGCATCGATGTAAAGAGTCCAGCGGGTCTGGAGATCATCAAGGGCCTAATTGCGAAAGTTGATGTGATGCTTGAGAATTACGCGCCCGGAGTTATCGCCCGAATGGGACTCGGGTACGAGACCGTAAGCGCGCTGAATCCGCAGATCGTGATGTGCTCGATTTCCAGCCTCGGCCAAAGCGGGCCGTTGGCCAACCGTCCGGGATACGACACCGTGGGGGCGGCATACGCAGGCGTGCTCGACATGTGTGGTTATCCCGATCGCGCGCCGGTCTTCCCCGCGCTCGGCATCGGCGACGTCAGCACCGGCGTCCATGCGCTGGCCGCGATCACCTCGGCGCTGCTCGGACGCGTGCGTACTGGCCGCGGCCAATATGTCGAGACCTCGTTGCTCGACTGCTACTTCGGCTATCACGAACTCAATGTGCAGATGCTCAGTGCCAGCCGGGGTGCGATGAAACCACGCCGCACCGGTGAACACCATTTCATGGTCGCGCCTGCCGGCATGTTCAAAGGAAAAAACACTTATATGCTCATTATCGGCGGACTCGATCGCCAATGGCCGGCGATGTGTCAGGCGATGAAACGACCGGACTTGATCGATGATCCACGCTACAACTCAATAGCCGCCCGCGCCCGCAATATCGCCGAAGTAATCGCGATCGTTCAGGGGTGGGTGGATTCTCTCAGCGACGAAGAAGTCGAGCAGGCACTGGAAGAACACCGGGTTCCGTTCGCCCCGGCGCTGACGGTCGAGCAGGCAATCAACCACCCCCATCTGCGGCAACGCCGCACCGTCAGGACGATTAGCGATCGGTTTCTCGGGGAATTCGATATTCCCGGTTTTCCGCTGCGCTTTTCCGAATATGGCGAACTCGCGCTGGAAGCACCAACTTTAGGGGAACATAACGCCGAGATCCTGAGCGATTACCTCGGCTTCTCCGCAACGCGGATCGAAGAGCTTGAAGCGACGGGTGTGCTCAACCGTGGTTCCCGCTAGGCCGGTCCCTCGAAATGCGATAGCGTTTATGGGTACTGTGAGCGCCTTGCCTGACAACCTTCAACTCCTTAAGCTGCGCACTTAGCCACCTGGCGCCTATGAGCCCACGCAGATTCGCTCGCGCTACCGATTTGCGCTGCGCGCGGGCGAGAAGGCATCAATTCCGGCTCTTGGGAGGACGGCTCGGGCTGGCAGGAGGAATCAAGCAAATATGGCTGCAGAAGTCGAATCGAAGGTCCGCGAGATAATCAGCGAACAGCTGGGCGTGTCCGCTGATGAAGTTACGCCCGAGGCGTCGTTCATCGAGGACCTGGGTGCCGACTCGCTCGACATCGTGGAACTGGTGATGGCGCTGGAGGAAGAGTACGGCATGGAGATCTCGGACGAAGAAGCCGAGAAGATCCGTACCGTCAAGGATGTCGTCAATTATATCGAGGCTCATAGGAGCTGAATGCCCGCTTGTCGTTCGCCCGGGCAAGTTAGTTGCCGTACGAAGGGGGTTGGAAGAGCGAGCGGCACAGAGCCACAACCCAGCTTCGCTCACCAACAGTCAGGGAAGGAAAAGTCGAAGCGATGGTTCGCGCGAAGATCGCTCGCGCCGCATCGTCGCGTTGTCCGGTTTGCTCCACGTCCCTGCTAAAATCAGGCCATGCGATGTCCCTTTTGCCGCGATCGCGGCAACCGCGTGGTTGATTCGAGGATGTCCGGCGACGGCACCACTATTCGGCGGCGGCGGATGTGCTCCTCCTGCAAGCGCCGCTTTACCACATACGAACGCGTGGAAGAGGCAGCCCCGATGGTGGTGAAGAAGGATAACCGGCGCGAACCATATGATCGCACCAAGGTGATCGCGGGGGTGGTCAAAGCTTGCGAAAAACGCCCGGTCTCGATGGAAGCGATTGAACAGCTGGCTGACCGTATCGAGGCGGCAGTGGCAGAACGCGGCGGCAAGGAAGTTCCCAGCTCGTTCATAGGCTCGGCGGTGATGAACGAGTTACATCGGCTCGACCAGGTCGCCTATGTTCGTTTCGCCTCGGTCTACAGATCTTTCAAAGATATCGAAGAGTTCATGCACGAACTCGAAGAGCTGATCCAGCGGCGTAAGCAGGAACCTGACCTGATGCAGCTACAGGTGAAAAAAGGTGAACCCGCCTGATGACGGCTCAACGCCGGCAAGAACAATCCTCCTCCGCTCTTCACTCTTCGTCTCCTCACGTTTTTCCGCAAATACGCGTGCGAGTAAGAGGCTGAGGGCGAGGCGCTTGGATTAAATTGGCCCGCGCTCCGATTTCCGTCTTCCTTGACCAAGACGAACGGTTGATGCGCGAATGCCTTGCGCTCGCGCAATCCAAGCTCGGGCTGACCTCACCCAACCCCGCGGTCGGATGCGTGATCGTTCGCGCCGGGCAGGTCGTCGGACGGGGGGCGACCGCTCCGGGCGGGCGGCCGCACGCGGAACCGCAGGCAATTGCCGAAGCCGGCAATCTGGCCCGCGGTGCGACTGCCTATGTTTCGTTCGAACCCTGCGCGCACCAAGGTCAGACGCCCCCCTGTGCACGAGCGCTGGTCGAGGCCGGAGTAGCACGTGTCGTAATGGGCTGCCGGGATCCCTATCCGCCGGTGCGCGGACGCGGCGTTGCGATTTTGAATGCAGCCGGGATTGCAACAACGGTTGGCGTTTTGGAAAGCGAATGCCGCCAAATGAACGAAGGTTTTATCGCGCGTGTCACTCGCGGGCGCCCCTTCGTAATCCTGAAGCTGGCGATGTCGCTCGACGGCCGAATCGCGGCAGCGACGGGAGATTCGCGCTGGATAAGCTCGGAGGAGTCTCGGCGGCTGGTCCATCAATGGCGTCGCGAGGCTGATGCCGTCATGATCGGGGTCGCCACCGTAATCGCTGACAATCCCCGGCTCACTTGCCGTCTCAAGGGCGGCCGCGACCCGGTTCGCGTTATAATCGACCAGAGACTGCGCTCGCCAAGCGCCGCCCGAATTTTTCGTCAGCGCTCTCGGGCTCCGACTATTCTCGTGACCAGCGCGATGAAGGCGCCGAGCGTGAAGCGGCGCTACGGCGCGCGCGTCGAAGCGATAGGGGCTCCGGTGGGCGAGCAAGGTATTGTACTGGATGAGGTAATGCGGGAATTCGGCCGGCGCGGATGGTCGAAGGTCTTGATCGAGGGCGGGGCGAGGCTTGCGGGAGCGGCTCTGCGGGCTAGGATCGTCGACCGTGTCGCGTTCTTCGTCGCACCGCTTATCATCGGTTGCGGACTGCCGAGTGTCGAAGGGCTGCTGGCACGTAGCGTGCGCGAGGCTATCAAACTCAGCAATTTCAGCGCGCGTCGCGTCGGTTCAGACTGGCTGTTGGAGGCAGAGGTGCTCCACCGGAAAGCGTCCGCGACCTAGTCCAGCTCCTCGAAGTATCGTCTCTGATTCCATCTTATCATGCTGACCAGTCGCCGCCGCCAAGCCGACTGATCAGCTCTCTGAGCCCGGCGAAATACGCGGATAAAAGCCGCGGTCGCATGTGGGTAACCGATCGGCCGCGCTGCTTTTGTTCTGCCGTTGTATCAAATTGTTACACATTAGAGATTCTGTTACTTTTCGAAGAAGGCTATACTAGTTGGCGTTTAGGCTTTAGGGGGAGCCGAAGAATGGCTATTGCGAGTGTAGTTCAGAGAAGCTTCAGTATTTACATATACGATGAAAAGGGCCGGCAACTTGGTATCGTTGCCGCAGGTTCGGATCCTAACGACGGCCTGGAGGGCTATACGAACTCGACTGTAAGTGTCCGACGAGGCAACTCTATCTACATCTATGACGAGAAGGGGCGGCAAAAGACGATCATATCGGCCCCGCGATAATGTAAGCACCGGCGGCGGCAAGAATTCTCGCCGATCTGTATATGCCATTGACGCAGGGCGGCGCCGGAAGCCATCCGATCATCTTCTTCAATTCACGGCGTATCCCTGCCTTCCGTCAACCGCCATGCGAAACGCCGTGGCATTTGACCGTCGGTCGCGGCAATCGCCCGTCTAATCGTTGCAAGTACGCGAGCAACGGGAGCTCCCTCGCTCGCGGTACCGGACACAACCAGCTACGATTTGTATCTGCCGATCGGGCGGTTGCCATGAAAGCGGCGTTCAGTCACATCGTCTCGGCATAAGCATGCAGACTCGTGCGCTTTTGCCTTTGCCCCTGCAGTGATACTATTAGCCGTCGCAGGAGCAAGCCGTGGCGATATCGCAAATAGAAGAAGTCTTCAGCGCTATCAGAGCCGCCCGTATGGTCGTGATGATAAATGACCAGCATGAAGACGGCGAGGGCGATCTGGTAATGGCGGCCGAAAAGGTTGTGCCCGAGCATGTTAATTTCATGGCGAGTAACGGCCGCGGCATCGTTTCGGTGGCGCTGCCCGAGCGCCGCATTCGCGAACTTGGCATTCCCCTGGTGGTCGCCAACCAGGCCGAACCGCTCGCCGAGCAGGCCGGCGCGCTGGTCGAAGCGCGCGAGGGCGTGACGACGGGAATCTCGGCATTCGACCGCGCTCGTACCATCCAGGTGCTCGCTTCCGACAAATCGACCCCGGACGACCTCGTGATGCCGGGTCACGTGCTGCCGCTGATGGCACTCAGCGGCGGAGTGATGATGCGGATGGGACGGGCCGAAGGTGCTGTCGATCTTGTCCGCAGCGCCGGAATGCGTCCGGCGGCGGCGTTGTGCGCGATCTTACGCGAAGACGGCGAGGCGGCACGTTTTCCACAATTGCAGGAATTCGCGGCAGCACATTCATTTCCGATATGTATCATTCGCGACCTGGTTTCGCACCGTCTTACGAACGAGATCCTCGTGCAGCGGGTGGCGGAAAGCGGTTTCTCGGTTCAGGATGCGGAGTTGCAGGCGATTGTGTTCCGCAACATTATCGACGGGCGCGAACATCTGGCCCTGGTCCATGGCAACGTGGGCGCGGGCCGCGCGGCACTTGTGCGGCTTCATTCGGAATGCCTGACGGGCGACGTGTTCGGCTCGAAGCGATGTGATTGCGGTGAGCAATTGATGGAGTCGATGCGGCAGATTATAGCCGCCGAAGCGGGTGTGATCATTTACCTGCATCAAGAGGGCCGCGGGATCGGGTTGGCCAACAAAATTCGGGCTTACGCGCTCCAGGACCAGGGACTCGATACGGTCGAGGCGAACCTCGAGCTTGGATTTAAGGAGGACCTGCGCGATTACGGAATCGGCGCGCAGATCCTGCGCGATTTAGGCGTCGGTGAGGTGCGTCTGCTGACCAATAACCCGCATAAGATCGAGAGCTTGGAGCGCTATGGGGTTTCGGTGTCCAGGGTCCCGCTTGAGGTGACGCCGCACGCGGGCAATATCGAATATTTGCGCACCAAGCGCGAGAAACTTGGCCATCTGTTCAGCAAGCTGAGAATCGCGAGCTGACGGCCACAGCCTGTAGCCAGGATATTTGCGATGACGTGCGGCAGCCGTGCGAGCGTAATCGCGTGCCATCAGACGCGGCTTATGAGGGTGTTCAATGGGACTCAGACGCACGGGCCGTGAGTTGGCGCTCAAGGCGCTTTATCAAATTGATATTCGCGGCGAGGTTTCAAACGAAGACCTCGCCTTGTTTTTCCAATCGTTCGCCGACGAACACACGGATACGTTTGCACTCCGGTTGGTCGACGGGGTTTGGCGGGAACGAGCATTAATTGATGGTACTCTGGCCGAGTCGCTGGAAAATTGGTCAATCGGGCGCCTTTCCCGAATCGACCACAATATCCTGCGCATCGCCGTCTACGAGTTGCTGCGAATGCCCGATATTCCCGCACGCGTGACCATGGACGAAGCGATCGAGCTCGCCAAGACTTACGGCGACCAGGACTCCGGCCGTTTCGTCAATGGCGTGCTCGACCAGGTGGCCGACCGGCTGAAACTAAAGGAGAAAGGTGAAGAGCGCACACACGCCAAGGCGCACGGCGCCTGACTTGCTGATCCTGCGACTAGGTCTCGTAACAGTTGCCGCGGTGATAGCTGGGTGCGGCTACCATTTCGCCGCTGAAGGTTCCGCCTTGCCGCCCCAGGCCAAGACTATCTATGTCGAGAAATTCACCAATCATTCGCGCTACACCGGGATGGATGATCGATTCGACCGTTGCATGAAGGACGAGATTGCTCAGCACAAGCGGCTCGAATTGGTGGACGATCGAGCTCAGGCCGACCTCGTGCTGAGCGGCGAATTGGTTTACATCAGGACGATGGCGGCGGCCACCAATGCCGTAAGCGAACCTATCGAATATACCCAGACGCTTGGCGCCGATGCGCAACTGACCGACCAGCATACGAAGCGGGTGATCTGGCGGTCGACCGGGCTCTACGCCAACGACACATATGCGATGGTTTCAACCGCGGTGGTCACTACCTCGCCCGAGTTCCTGCAACAGAACCTGCGTTCACAGGATATCGCGAATTTGCCGGATCTACAGTTGGCCAAGACGCAGTCTGATTTTTCGCAGCAGCACAACCTGGAGAGCCTCGCCCAAAGCGTCTACGTTTCGATGTCCGAGGGTTTCTGATTTCTTTCAGGGTTCCAGGGAGGAAAAACGCCAGGGATTCGTTCCTGCGCTACGCGACGGCTGTGACCCCGGAGGGCTGAGGGTTGGCAGTTGAGACCGCAATAGCATTCCTGCGCGCGCTCAGCCAGGGGCGGGCTATCGCGCCAGTCACCGTAATCTATGGGCCCCAAGCCTTTCTCCGTGAGTACGCGCTCGACAGCCTGCGGCGCCGATTAACCGACGGCGGTTTCAGGTACCGCGCATTCCAGATCGGGGGCGCCGATGGCTATGACGCCGTGGTGCGCGAGCTGGAGGAGGCCGACCTGTTTGCGCCGAAACGGCTGGTCGTCGGCCGTGTTCTGCGCTCTTATCGTGAGCGGGGCGGCGATGACGATTCCGAGGCCGATGAGCGCGCGGGGCCGAGCCGCGGCGACGAGGTTGCGCTGATTGCCGCGTGTGACCGAATCGACGCTGCCGTCAGGCTCGCGCTGGTCTATGAACGCGACAAGCTGCCGGCCAAAATGCGGCGCGCAGTCGAGCAATCGGGCACCGTGGTGAACTGTGCGCGTCCGTTCGACAATCAGCTCGCTCACTATGCTGAACTCTTCGCACGCGCGCTGGGTCTTCGACTCACCATGAGAGAGGCGGATTTGCTGGTGGCGCGCCATGCGGGCGACCTCGCCGGGATCGTCAACGCGCTGAATAAGGCTGCGATTACTCGCCGCGATGATGGCAAAATCGAACTCACCGAATCAGGAGGGGCCGGCGCGAGCAGGATTCCCCAGTTGTTCGAGATCGCTGAGAGCCTGGTGCAGCGGGGGGTGGGAAAAACGCTGGCGTTGTTCGACCATGCGATGCAGACTGGACGCGACCCCATCGAAGTGCTCGCGCTGGAGCTGATACCCCAAGTGCGGAGGATGCTTTTGGCGGCTACGCTCCTGGTTCGCAAAAAGGATCCGGGCGCGATCGCGGCGGCGCTTGGAGTAGCTCCCAGCAGTCCGCTCGCCGCTCGCGCAATCGAAGGAGCACGGCGTTTCGGATTGAAGCGGCTGGAACGGACACACCGGCGGGCGTGTGAACTTGACGCGTCGTTCAAGAGCGGAATAGTCAAAGAGCGCGAGCAGGCAGTCGCTGCCCTAATCCTCGAATTGGCCGGTTCAAGCGGATAAGGCGCTTACGAGGACGCTTCCGCCGCGGGTTCTTTAGGATTGTGTTTGCGGTCGAATCGGCGCGAGAGCCGCGCGATTTTGCGGCTGGCAGCGTTGCGGTTCAGGTTGCCTTTGCTGGCAGCTTTATGCAGGACTCTCATTACTTCGCGCAACGATTTCGCCGCGGCTTCTTTATCGTTCCCGGCGATCGCATCGAGCGCTAACTTTGCGGTGCTGCGCACGCGCGTCTTGATTGCACGATTACGCGCCTGGCGTTTGAGATTTTGACGATAGCGCTTTTGCGCCGACGGATGGTTCGGAATATGGGGCATACTTGCACTTAAGTAACAGTGGCGCGGCTGCTGGTCAATGCAGCAATGCGCGGCTTATTTTATCTCGTCCGCCTGGTCGAGCCGCTTTGCCTCCTGCCACAGCGCTTCCAATTCAGTCGCGGTCATCTTGGTCAGATCCAAGCCGCGCGCAGAGGCGATTCGCTCGACCCCTTCAAAACGGCGGATGAATTTCTCACACGCGCACCGCAGGGTCTCTTCGGCATCGTGTCCGATGAAACGCGGCGCATTCGCCAGCGCCAACAGCATGTCCCCGAGTTCATCCGCCGCGGCATCGCAGTCACCAGCCGCCAGCGCGCCTTCGAGTTCGTCCATCTCTTCGCGCACTTTCGCCAGTACGTCGTGTATATCGGCCCAATCCATTCCAGCCTGCCGTGCCCGGGCACCGAGTTTCTGGGCTCGCATCAGAGCCGGCAAAGCTCGGGCGATTCCGTCAAGTGCTGAACGGGAGCCCTCCGTTTTGCGCTCTTCGCTCTTGATCTGATTCCAATTCGCCACGACTTCGGCCGCGGTCTCAGCCTTACTCCCTGCGTAAACGTGCGGATGGCGCCGGACCAGCTTGTCCGCCGCCCTCTGTGCGAGTTCCACCGCGGCGAAGCGCCCTTCCTGCTCAGCTACAACCGCAGCGAAAAGCACCTGCACGAGCAGATCCCCTAGTTCGTCGACAATTGCGAGGGAATCGCCCCGCGCGATCGCATCGGCAGCCTCGTAGGCTTCTTCAATCAGGTACTTCGCCACATCCGTGAGCGTCTGCTCGCGGTCCCAAGGGCATCGCGCGCGCAGTTCACGCGCGATCGCGAGCAATCGCGCCAGTTGCGTTATCTCGGGGTGCTGCTGATCCATCGTCAACCTGGATTAGCCTCGCACAATCGGCTCTGCGACTTTTTCCACCAGGAAACGCGACAGGTCGCGCACTCCGTCGGCGCTGACCTCATGCCCGCAATCGTATTCACGAAAGATCACCGGCACCTTCAGCGCGCGGAGCGTTTCGACCGATTTACGCGCGCGCGCGATCTCGAGCATCGGATCGGCACGCCCATGCTGCACCAGGGTCGGCAATTGCTGGATGGCTTCGCGGTTGGAAACGAGTTCGACAAGGTACTCAGGGAAGGCTGTCCCGATTCCGACCAAGGCAGCAAACCTCTCCGGCCATCGCATCGCAAGGTTGTATGCCATCATGCCGCCCTGGCTGAAACCGAGCGCAACGACTTTGTGTTGGTCGACCGGGTACCGCGAACTTGCCTCGTCGATAAAGATGCGAAGTTGTTCGACGGCGGGGCCGACCTTTTCTTCATCCGGCGGCGAGCCCGGTCGCATCTGGTACCAGCCATAACCATTGACCGCGCCGATTTCGACTTCATGAGGACCCTGAGGACAAATCACAAGAAATCGGCCGTCGGCGACAAACGGCGCCAATCCGAGCAAGTCCATCGCGCTGGAACCCCATCCGTGCATCGCGAAAATAGTCGGAAAGGGCCCGTCGCCAGTCGGTTCGTAAGCGGCATGAACCAGTCTCATCAGGGTTTCTCCTTTGAATTTGGTCATCATAGACTGGTGTGCGTGCTGCGCGCCAGTAATGGGTAATTTGCCTCAATCGTCGGGTATTGACATTGCCATAGGCATCCTTGCCGGAACCGCTCTGGCCGCGCTGGTGTGTTACGGGCTGTTCCGGGCTCTGATTCCGGTGGCGAAGGCGCACGCCCGCGATCTTAAAAATGCCGCGGGCGTGCTGACTGCCCTGCTGATCCTAAAAACAATCGCGCTGTATTTCTTTTCCGGCTATCACGTTGACGTCGGCACCTACGAAGCATGGGGCTTGCAACTCGCGCAGGGTGGTCCTGCGAGCATGTATCAGCCCGGATACTTCCTCGATTATCCACCGGGCTATCTCTATGCGCTGTGGGCTGCAGGCGCAGCAGCTCATGCCCTGGGCGCGGCCGGCGACACCCTGCGTATCATCATCGGCGCCCCGGCTCTGCTCGCCGACTTCGCGCTCGGCTTGTTGATATTCGTGCTGATGTTGCAGCTTGCCGGCCAAGCCGCTGCCTGGCTGGGAATGCTGTTTTTTGCGCTGAACCCGGCTTTGCTGTTCGACACGGTAGTTTGGGTTCAGACTGATTCGGCATTCACACTGGTGATGTTGCTGAGCGTGGTAATGCTGATGGATGAGGAGGTGGAAGCCGGGTGGGGGCTCGGCGCGCTGGCGGTGTTGATAAAGCCACAGGCGATAAGTCTGCTGCCAGTGCTGTTGGTCTGGACATTGATACATGCCAATTGGGAGGGTTGGGCTCGCGGCGTGGTGGCGTTCGTCGCAGCCGCAGTGGTGACGGTGGCTCCGTTCCAGGTTGGTCATGCGTGGGGCTGGCTGCCTGATCTGTATCTTTCGACGGCCGCCTATTATCACGAAACCTCCGTCAACGCATTCAACTTCATTGCACTCCTGGGGGGGCTTCGCGCCCCTGACAGCGGTACGATTTTCGGCAGTAGCTACTTTGCGATCGGGCTTTCGCTCCTCATTCCGTTGTACGCGTTCGCGCTGTGGCTTCTTGCCCGGAATCCCGCGCGGCGCAACTTCCTTTTCGCCGCATTCATAGTCATCTTTGGCTTCTTTATGTTTGCGCCGCGGATGCACGAGCGCTACGCGTACCCGGCGGTAGTGTTCGCGATTTCGCTTGCGTTCGAGGGACCGGCGATGCTGGCAGTATTTGCCCTTGTCACCTTCACCTGTCTGAGCAATCTCGCAGAAGTATTGCACATTTTAAATGCCGGCACTTTTCTAGCGCCGCGCGACTCGTTTGGAATGATCATTTCACTAGTCAATCTGATTACGTTTGTACTAGCTGCGGGTTATTGGTATGTACACCGTGGTGCGATGGAGAGCACTATTCCCGCTGCCCGGTTCGAGAAATGGTTCGCGGCTGGACCCGCTTCCTCCCGAAAAATTCCCGTTCAGAACATCCAACGCGAGGAAGCTTTCGCACCCTTTGACTGGTTGACAGCCGACACAATCGCGCTGATCGCATTGGTGGGAGCGGGGGCAGCATTGCGCTTCTGGCATCTTGGTTATCCTGGTGAAATCGTCTTCGATGAAGTGCACTTCGTCGGCCAGGCGCGGCATTATATCCACGGCGAGCCGTTCCTCGATCCGCATCCGCCAATCGCAAAGTTGCTGATTACAGGGGGCATCCTGGTCTTTGGCGATCATCCGACAAGTTGGCGGCTGGCTAACGCTCTGCTCGGTACCGCTATGGTAGCGGTCACCTATCTTCTGGGCCGCCGCATGTTCCGCTCGCGGTTGGCGGCTACGCTGGCCGCCGGTTTGGTCGCGTTTGATGGTTTTTTCATCGTCGACTCGCGCATCGGATGCATTGACATAGTCTATCTGACATTAGCTGCGATTGCCTATCTACTGCTGTTCCGTTTTGTCGGCACGCGGGATTCCGCCCGGCGCCGCCGTCTGCTCCTGGTCATCGGGATGGTGCTCGGCCTTTGCCTCGGCTCAAAACTCTATGTACCCGCGATCACCTTTCTGCTCGTTAGCGCGTTCTTATTATTCACCCTGTGGCGTATAGCCGAGACCGCGGATGCAGCTGCAAGCCGCTCAAGCGTCGGTGCTGAACCGGTGCGCTTCCGATGGATAGCCGGGGCCGCATTGATTACAGGTTCGGTCTCGGGGATTTTTTATCTGGCATCGTTCCTGCCGCATTATGCGCTCGGATGGTGGGGCGGAATCGCGGATCTCCTGCACTACTACAAGGATGTAATGTGGTACGAAAACAGTGTAGCAGGCGCTACTCATCCCTATGCGTCGCCATGGTGGAGTTGGCCGCCGATGCTGCGGCCGGTAGCGTATTGGCAGAATTTTCCAACGCACGGCAACGTGGCACTGATATGGGGCGGCGGTAATCCATTGACCTGGTGGGCGGTGGTGCCGGCGATGGCGGTTACGGGGGTGCGAGCGGTGGAACGGCCTAATTTCGCGCGCGTCTTCATGGTGATCGGCTTTCTGGCTTATTATCTAATCTGGATCCCGATTGGCCGCATTCTCTTTCTTTATCATTATTTGCCGTCGCTCTATATTGGCTACCTCGCGCTTGCAGCAATACTGGCCGACATGTGGGATGGCCAGGCCGAGATGTGGGAGAGTTTCGCGCTTCTGCTAAGCATGATGCCGGTACTGATCGTCGGGATGAATACGGTCTGGTCTCGCGCCCGAACCAGATAGAGGTGGGCCTGCCGCTCGCCGCGCTATTATTAATCCTGTATATGTTGTTCATCATCCGCCACTTCCGGGCCGATCGCTTCGTATTTGCAGCATTTCTGTCACTAGCTATTGCTCTATTCGTTTACTATTTGCCGATTTGGCTTGGCTTACCCATCAGCCGTACTGGCTATTATGCGCGAATGTGGCTGCAGGGACCGGGCCTACGAAACTGGATATGAGAAATGGCGCGTCCAGCGCACGACTACGCTGGGCCGCGGCGGTATTCGTGTTGGCAATTTGGGCTGGTGCTGTTCCGGCACGCGCCAGCAGAAACCTGCTCAACAACGGCGATTTTACCCGTGGTTCGGGCGAATCGGTCGACGGCTGGAGGAACGCCGCCTGGCTGCTTAGTGCCGGCACGACCGAATACGGCTGGATTGCGCCGTATCATGGCGAACCGGCCGAGGTCAGGATATTCTCGCACAAGGACAATGACGCTCGCTGGGTCCAGGGACTAAGTCTCGGACCTGGCTGGTATCATTTCAGTGCCGAAGCGCGCACCCGGAAAGTATTGCCCTTCTTTACCGGCGCGACCATAAGCGTGCTCGAAGATAGCATCATGTCACAAGATCTCAGAGGCGACACGGACTGGACGCAGCTAGGCTTCTATTTGCGCGTGGGGAAACGCGGAGCCGACGTCGACCTGGCGCTGCGCCTCGGCGGTTATATGAATCTCACGCGCGGACAGGCGTGGTTCCGCCATGCACGCGTTATCAAGATTGGCGGGCCCCCGGAAGCTGGCCGGGTGTTCGATCTCGATGCGATTCGAAAAACGGAAACGACTGGGCCGATCGGCCATCTTTGGACCCTGGTCGCAACGTTCCTGGCGCTTGGCTTCGCAACCCTTATCGGCTGGCGGATGATGGCCGAGCCGCCGGTGCAGCGCCGGCGTGCCGAGCGTATTCGGCGCCGCAAGCGCGCGTGATCAGCTCAGGAGCAACTTCCTGCTTCGTAGCTGCCGGCGCAGGGATACGAAGTTCGAGCCCACGGGCTCAAACACTGTCCGCAGGACGTATAATCTCTCGGCGATTTTGCACTATTGGACCGTTTCACGGGCATGAAATGGCGCCGGCGCGGGTTGGGCCCTGGAGCTACGATTTTCTCGTGCCTGCTGCGCAATCTCAGTGAGCAACCGCGCCTCTTGCGTCCCCCGCGATGCGCATTGTCCGCCGCGTACCGGACGAAACGGCACGTGTAAGGGCGCAGTAAACGTTCCCTGGACGTCGACGGTTGCTGCCTCGTTGCCCCGGGGCTTGATTTGGAAGTCATACAGTGCGCTGGCGTCAGGGTCGGGCTCGGCGGCGTATTTACCGCCGATTGCTTTAAGCTTGCCGCAATCGGCATCGGCCAGCGTGAAACTTCCTGTCGCCTGCGCCTCTAGGGTTCCTTCGTCAGGATTCTCAGTAATGATGTGGTAGTTGTTCTTGATTATTACTTCATGCACCGCATCCCAGACTTCGTAATAAGGGTAATGGAGTATCAAATGAGTTCGCGAATCGGGTAGCGGTTTTTGCTGAGGCGGGTAAAAGCACCCGGCCAGCACCATCGCGATAAGGGGAATTCCAGCGTAACGAGCCATCGAAGTGGACCCGCATCATAACAGAGCCTCGCGGCCTCACCTAGCGCGGGATTGAAACAGGGCTTCTCGAGCAAGTTGCAATCCCCGAGGAGCCGCAGGGGTGCCTGCTCGATCGGAGGCATTCCGGCTGAATTCCGCTTTGTGCTAGGCTTCGCTTTACGGGATTCTAAAAGTTCCGTTGCAGGGCGGTGGCGTACGGACCACGGGTGGCTGAACCGCGAGCGGAACCCTGGAGGACCCAGCTCATGTCCGGTCATTCCAAATGGAGTTCAATAAAGCACAAGAAAGCGGCGCGTGATGCCAGGCGTGGCAAGGTCTTTACCAAGCTGATTAAAGAAATCACCATCGCCGCCCGTCTGGGCGGCGGCGATATCAATGCGAATCCCCGCCTGCGCACGGCGGTCGCGGCCGCCAAAGCCCAATCGATGCCCAATGACAATATTGACCGCGCCATCAAGAAAGGCACTGGCGAATTGGGTGGCGGGCACCTGGAACAGGTTGCCTACGAAGGTTACGGACCCGGCGGCGTCGCCCTGATTGTCGACGCGCTCACCGATAACCGTAACCGAACCGTGTCGGAGATCCGCTTTCTGATGTCGAAACATGGCGGCAGCCTGGGCGAGGCGGGATGCGTCGCGTGGATGTTCAAAAAACGCGGCGTGGTTAGCGTCGATAGGGGCGCCGCCGATGAGGACCGGCTGATGGAGCTGGCGTTGGAGGCAGGCGCCGACGACCTGATCAGTGACGCTGATAGCTTTCAGGTTGTCAGCCCGCCCGAATCCTTCTCCGCCGTGCGCGACGCTATCGAAAAAGCCGGCATCGCGATCGCCAATGCGGAATTGACGATGGTGCCCGAAAACACCGTCAAGGTCGCCGGTCATCAGGCGGAGCAAGTGCTCAAGTTGCTTGAAGATCTCGAGGATCACGATGACGTGCAGAGCGTATCGGCAAATTTCGACATGGACGAAGAAGTAATGGCGCAATTCTCGGCGGCCTGAAGCTTCTTCTCGTACCACAGGCTCTCGCAGCCTGTCAGCGCAACTGCCTGGATTTGGCCGGGATGCGCCCAATTGTGGAGGCAGTTTCTTTCGAGTCTGGCTCCTGAGTTTTAGCGGTAGTGCGGGAGGTGGGGATGCGGGTAATCGGGGTTGATCCGGGCAACGCTGTGACCGGCTTCGGCGTGGTCGAGCGGAGTAGTCGTCTCCAATACCTCGGGGCCGGTACCGTGCGCGGACGAAGAACAATTGCACGGCCGCAACGCCTCGCCACGATCTACCACAAGCTGCTCGAACTGCTCGATCACTACGCTCCGGACGTGATGAGCCTGGAGCGGAGTTTCGTCGCGATTAACGTCCAGAGCGCCTTCGCGTTGGGCGAAGCTCGCGCCGTTGCGATGCTGGCAGCGGCGCATCGCGGGCTCGAGGTCTTCGAGTACACGCCAACCGACGTCAAGCTCTCGGTCGCAGGATATGGACGGGCCGATAAACGGCAAGTCAAGCAGATGGTGCGCCAGACGTTGATGCTAACTGATGGCGGCGACCTGGCCGACGATGCGGCGGACGCGCTCGCGATCGCGCTGTGTCATCTGTTCAGGGCCAAAGCCGCACAAATCAGAAAGATCGGATATGGACGGGGGGCGGCAAAGCATTAACATGGATCGCGATCCTTTTCTTCTCGTTCCTCGCTATTGTCTATGCTCTACTGCTCTCGGGGTGCGAACATGATCGCCACCTTGGCTGGTACTCTCAGGCTCAGGGACACGGGGCGGCTCATCGTCGAGGCCGGCGGCATCGGCTACGAGATTTTCATCCCGCTCAGTACCTATTACCGTGTTCCTGCAGCGGGAACCCGCGTTGAATTAGAAATCCGGCAGGTCGTACGGGAAGACGCGATCACGCTTTACGGCTTTGCCACGGCGTCCGAGAAGACCGCCTTCGACCTCCTGATCGGAATTCAGCATGTGGGGCCGAAGCTGGCTCTGGCCGTGCTCTCGGTGCTTGCGCCCGACGATCTAGCTTCCGCCATCGCGCATGACGACGTCGCTCGCATTGACGCGGTGCCGGGCGTCGGCGCCAAAGTGGCCGAGCGAGTGGTGCGCGAGCTGCGCGACAAAGTCGGCGCCCTGACGCTCGCTCCGCCTTATCGTGCGACAAGGTCCGCGCACATCGAAAATGGAAACGCGTCCTCGATACTCGACGATGCGGTTTCCGCTCTGGTCAACCTCGGCTATAAACCTGCGGAAGCAAAACGCGCGGTGGACGCGGTTGGAATTGGCGAGAACGCAGGCAGCCTTGAAAACTTGCTGCGCAAATCATTGGCGGTGATTCTGGGTGAAAAGTAGCAACACCGGCGGCGAACCAGCTTTGGCTGGCGTGGCGCCAGGGGCACACTCGCCGCGAAATAAAAGAAGCATTGCTGGACCAGGTCCGGAGCCGTCCGCCGATGAGCGCGAACTCGACGTCTCGCTGCGACCGCGTTCGCTCGGCGAGTTCGTCGGCCAGGAACGAATCAAGAAAGTGCTCGGGATGTCTATCGAAGCGGCTCGGAAACGCGGCGACGTGCTCGACCACGTGCTGTTTTCCGGTCCGCCGGGACTCGGCAAAACTTCGCTTGCTCACATTATCGCACGGGAACTTGGCGTTAATCTGCGCTCAACCTCGGGACCCGCGATCGAGCGAGCCGGCGACCTGGCCGCGATCGTCAACGACCTCGATAAGGGCGATGTGCTCTTTATCGACGAGATCCATCGCCTGGCCCGTGCCGTCGAAGAAATTTTGTATCCGGCGATGGAAGACTTTGAGTTGAACATCGTGGTCGGCAAAGGACCGGGGGCGCGCACGATGAAGCTCGCGGTGAAGCCGTTCACGATGGTTGGTGCGACCACACGCTCGGGTCTGTTGAGTTCACCGCTGCGCGATCGTTTCGGCCAGCACTATCATCTTGATTTTTATGCGCGTGCGGATTTGAGCGAAATAATCCGGCGCTCGGCGCGGCTGCTCGGGGTGCCGATCGACGATGAAGGCGCGGTGGAGTTGGCCGCTCGTTCACGAGGGACACCCCGGATCGCGAATCGATTGCTGCGGCGGGTGCGCGATTTTGGCCAGGTCAATGAGACGCCGATCATCGGGCGCGAGGTCGCATTGGCGGCGCTGGAATTACTCGAAATCGATGGGTGCGGATTTGATCGGATGGATCGCGCCATCCTGGCGGCAATTATTGATAAATTCGAGGGAGGGCCGGTGGGCGTCGAGAGTCTGGCGGCCGCGGTCGGCGAAGAACCGGATACGATTGGCGAGGTTTATGAGCCCTATCTCTTGCAGGAGGGTTTCATTGCACGGACTGCGCGCGGCCGCATCGCCACCCAGCGCGCTTATTCGCATCTAGGCCGTACCCGCCGCGGCACCCTGCTATAGGACGACGGCCGCGCAAGCCCGGCGATTCCGGCGATCGCCCGTGCCGGAGCCACGTGGGCGCTCGTCTCCGCCATGGGTAACTTTCTGTTGACATCAGAGCGCTTATCCATCCTAAACTGACAACTCAGCGAATCAATTGTCGCTTCGCGAAGGGGAGTCGAAATGGCAAAGATCATCTTGCGGCGATTTGCTGCGAATTCCTCTGCTGCGGGGCGCAGGCGGCGCGCTCTTACCATTGGACACTGGTCGCTAGCTATAGCCGCGGTGCTGGCAACGATCGGATACAGCGGAGGCAGTCGCGCACAGCCGCTTTTAGGCGCTCTCAACGGGCCGAACGCCCCTGGCATTTGCGACGGTGCGATTGCCTTGTCGAGCGGGGCCTGTAAAGCGAATGCGAACAACAATCTCGAGATTGGCGCCAACGGATGCGGCCCAAACGTTTATGTCGATGAAGGTGCCAAGCTTAACACGATAACGATCGATTCCGGGGCCACGCTTTGCTTTCCCGATGAGACTGTAACTCTCGATGTGGGCACCATCCTGGTCAATGGCCTGCTCCAGATCGGGCAGAAGGCCCATCCGATAGGAACCAACGATCCGAAAACCGTCGTAACGGTTAACTTTCTTGGCGCGCGTCCGTGCCCGGCGGGGGAAACCTGCTCCGGGTTCAGTAAGGGTATACAAGTTCAAAGCGGCGGGTCGCTTGAGATGTATGGACTAAAAGGGGTTCCGCCGAACGGGCTCAACTGGACTTATCTTTCCAAGCCGGCAGGGCCGCCTGGGGAATACAGCAGCAGCAGCGGCGTCACAGTCCCGGTAGAGATGGACGGGGCCGACACACTCCGCGTGGCCGACGACGTAACCCAAGGGACTGGTCGTTGGCAGATCGATGACTGGATTGCCGTGGGCGGCACGAGCTTCAGCCCGTTCGATACCGAGATAGTGCGAATCTCAGACATCCGCTCGAAACCGCCAGACAATCCGACCGGCAGCGACATTTTGCTCCAGCAGACGCCGTTGGTTCATTACCATTTCGGCAGTGCGGCTCCGACACCGAGTCAACTCTGCGTCAACCAGCGGCCGACTTATGTCGCTTGCGGTTCGGTCAATGGATGCACGAGCGCGTGCACGTCACAACCGAGTCCGTTGAACTACAGTGACCCTGCCGAGCAGAATTATGGCATCGACGAGCGCGCCCCGGTCGCGCTGCTATCTCGCAATATCCAACTGACCGCAACAATGGCGGGCAAGGATGCGGCCAATTCGCATTGGGGCGGCGAACTCAGATTCTTGAGGGGCGCGAACATCTTCAAGGAAGTTTCCATTCAGGGTGCGGAGATCCAGAAGTTCGGAAAGGATCAGCTCGGCAGCTATCCGATTCATTTCCACGAAGATGGCGATGCCAGCGAAGCAACAACGCTGATTGATTCCAACAGTATCCACCATAGTTACAATAAGTGCGTAACGGTGCATTCGACTCAGAATCTGACGATATCGAACACGGTATGCGTCCGCGCCGTGGGTCATCTTTTTTACGAAGAGATCGGTGACGAGAAAAATATAACCTTCGCGAGCAACCTCGGCATCGGCGCGATGAGCAATTCGTTCGACATCAACGGCGCCCCGAAATTCCCGCGCGAGCAGCTCATCAAGAAGTATTGGTGGAGCGGGGATAACCTGGATCAAACGATCGGCTACGACGGCTTCAACGTTCCCGACCTGGACGCGACCTCCAACCCGACCCACGGTAGCTGTACGTCATTCCTGGCCAATGGCGCACTGGGCGGTTATGTGCCGCCGCTCGCGACCCCTCCCGGCGGGTGCCCGCCCGCGAATCCCGTTTACATCGAGCCAGCCAGTGGCTTCTGGATAGCCAATCCGGCAACCCGGTTGACCGACAACATAATCGACGGATGTCAGGGAGTGGGCGTCGGCTACTGGTACGTGCCGCCCCCATTGCCCAGCAACAATCAATTCCTGGCGGTAGGGACCTTCAGGAATAACCGCGTGAGTGCCTGCTTCGACGGGCTGTTCGCGGAGGGAGCGTATAGCGAGTCAAGTTCGTCGCTGCTCCATCCCACGGTCGACGGCACCACAGCAACACGCAACCTGCTCGCCGAGTTCGATGGCCTGACCGCGTCCCGCGTACGCGATCGCGGGGTGTGGATGAGAGATCAATGGTTCGTGGTCAATAACGCCCGCTTCGCGATCAGCCGCGACAGCGCCTCGCTGCTGACTGCAGGCGGCATCGACGGCGCGACCCCCGGCGACTGGATGCTGGTCGAGAATTCAGTCTTGGCGGGGATCAGCCAGAACAATGTGGATCGCTTTGGTCCCTGTCCTCTGCCAGACACAACTTACTCCGGTCAGACGCCGATGGCCGGCTGCATTGATATCACGCCGAGCGGGAATAAGCAGCCGCATAGCGGCGAGGAGATCGGAAAAGGTTATCCTGATCCCAACTGGAATATGTTTGGCTACCTGATCTACGACGGCCCGGCCCGTCTAATTCATGATCGTTTTGTCAATTTCAAGCAGAGTCCGGCGCTCACAAACACAGATGCCGGTGCTCTCAAAGCATGGGCAAACGCTCATTACCTGACCAATATAAGTGGCACCAAGGTGCCCTGGGTCTACGAGGGCGATGCCGCATTCGGCTGGTTCCAGTCAAATCAGAGCAGCTACCCCACGCTGGCGAACACCTCACAGCTGAGCTTCGTCGGTACCGATTTGCGCCATCAGATCTATACCGAGCTGGTCAATCTTGGCAAAGATCCCTCCAATCCGTCCTCGGGCTTCGGCGATGGCGACCAGAATACCGCGGTAATCGATCTCGACGGCACGCTGGCCGGGTTCGCCGCGGCCGACAGTACGAATACCGTTAGCGATCGTTTTGACGGCGCCCACCCAATCTCGCTCAACGGCCTGGTTTTCAATTCGTCGAGCAACTCGGTCGACGAGTGCCTGTCGGAGGGCGCTCAGGACGTGGTGCTCGAAAACCGGCCGACCGCCCTGATGTCGCCGTCGAGTATGGCGACGTTGGAACTGCAGATGTTATATCCGCCCTGTGACGGTGCCGGTTATCAGCCCTGTACCGCCATGCCGCCGCCGCCACCTCGGCTGCAGAAGCAGGCGATCACTTTCACGAAGGATGCGGTCGATAACGATTTCGCGCCGCCGCATGGCTCGATGACACTGACCAGCCGCAACGCGCTGGGAGTATGGGAACCCAAGGTAACCAGCGGGCTGAGCTACACGGTAACCGCAGCCATTGACCAAGCCGACAAAGGAAACGCAGCGGGAATTGCCAAGGTGCTTGAGTTAGGTATTGTCGATGCCTATAAGCCCCAGATAAGCTCGGACAATCCGTTCTATGTCCGAGTTGGCATTTGTTACGCGAATGTGAATGGCAAACCCGTCAGCGCATCGTCGTTCACGATTGCTCGCGGCTATCACTCCTATGGCGGCGGCACGATCGGCGCGGGGCCCGACGATCCTGAATTGCGCGCCTATTATAACAAGTTGAATAATCTGTACGTCGACACGGCCAACAATCACCAGGATTGTGACAACCTCGTCGGTAACAATCTGTTGAACGGTACGGTGCCGATTAACCTTCAGTGTCCGTCGAATTCCGTCGTTTCCGGGTGCCCTTATAGCCCTGACATGGGGATCACGTTCTATACCGGATGCCCCGCCAACCGTATTACGCTGGCCTCGGCTGGTTGTCCCACAGGCACGAAGCAAGTTACCGACAATCGCGGCCAGATGGCGTGTCTCTATCCGACAGACACTCTGGCTTCAGCGGGCACGCTGAGTGAAATTACCAACTCTGACGGAAGTTACAACAAAACCGTAGACGGGAGCGGACGTACTGGTCTCGACAAATACTACTATCATGAGGGCACAGGCTGGCTGTTCCTGTACGTGGCCCAGCAGAATGAAAACTCGCTCGGGCCGTCGCCGCTGGCGAGTTGCAAGGATCAGGCAATTCCGGATCCGTCGTGCCCCAACAATGCAAACGGTGAAACTTATTACGTCTGCCCGCCCGAGGGTTGCAGGGACTATGTAATCACTGTCACCGACTCTAACTATTCGCCGGGCGTGTCCACATGTCCTGATCCCTATGCTGCCGGCCTGGGGGCGCCTGAGCCGCCAGCGCCATATCATCTAACCCTTAAGGGCCAACCGACTGTACCGGTAGTACGCAAATCAATCGCCGGCGCTTTTCCGCATTACGCCGCGGGCTCAGGGACCGCGCCTATATGCCAGTGAGGCCTCCGCGCAATCATCGAGCGGAAGACTCGTAGCGCTCCGGCCCTGGTCGGTACACTTCGAGTCTAGTCCGATGGCTAACCCCACTGCCGAAAGCGGCCTGAGGTCGCGGGCGCGCACCGACCTGATGCGGATTTTTGCCACCGCGGTCGTTGCGGTCGAGCCCCGCCGCGTTGTCGCTGATGCGTTTGGGGGTCAAGCGCCCGGCACGCACGACGTTCCCGCGATGCTGGCAAAAGCGAAGCGGGTGTTTCTGCTCGCGGCCGGCAAAGCCGCGATGGGCATGGCAATCGAAGGACGCGCGCGGGTCGGCGCCAAACTCCACGATGCGCTAGTGATTGTCCCTCGTCCGGTCGACGACAAAGTTGATGACTCCCTCCTTAGCCTTCCTCCTATGCGCGTCATGACGGCGGCCCATCCGATCCCGGACGAGTCGTCGGAAGCTGCTGCGCGGTCGGCGCTGCAGTTTGTCGCCGATGCGCAACGCGGCGAGCTGGTGGTTTTTATGCTTAGCGGCGGCGCGTCGGCATTAATGGCAGCGCCGGCAGGCGGACTTCCGCTAGGCGGCAAAGTAGCCGTTACTTCGGCGCTGATGAATTCCGGTGCGTCGATACGCGAACTCAACACCGTGCGCCGGCATCTGTCCGCGATCAAGGGCGGCCGCCTGCTGCTGTCGTCCAGCGCCGATTTTCTGACGTTGATACTGTCCGATGTGCCGGGGAATGATTTGGCGACGATCGGCTCAGGTCCAACCACCGCAGATCCAACGACTTATTCCGATGCGGTTGCAATACTGAAGCGCCGCCGAGTCTGGGGACGCGCACCTGAAATCATTCGCGACTATCTCGAACGCGGAGCAGCCGGCGAACTGACGGAGACGCTCAAGCAGGACGATACGGCGTTGGCACGCGCGCACAACGTCGTAATTGCCGACAATCGAACAGCGGCCGAGGCGGCGTGCCGTGCAGCGGCGGCGATCAATTACAGCGTGGTGCGCGGCCACGACCTCAGCGGTGACGCGAACGAGGTCGGCACCGCCCTGGGAACGTTTATGTGCGGGCTCAAAGGCGAACGGACGTGCATGATCGCCGGCGGTGAGACTAGTGTGTCAGTGAGGGGCAATGGTAGAGGCGGCCGCTCACAGCAGGCTGCACTAGCTGCCGCCTTCGAGTTGGCAAAGCTGGGCGCCAAAGATCGAGTGGCCGTGTTGTTCGCGGGCACGGACGGTATTGACGGTCCAACCGACGCGGCCGGTGCTATCGCAACTCCAAATACCTTGATACGCGCTAACGAAGCGGGCCTCGATCCGAAGTCCGCGCTAGACCGTAATGACTGCTACAATTTTTTCAAGGCGTTAGGTGATCTCGTGATCATCGGACCGACCGGAACCAATGTTGCTGACATCTTCGTCGGTCTGGTGGATTATTAGTGTAACAACCGATCCTGAGCAGACGGCGCTAAATCGCCGCCAAAGTATGGCGCCAAGCAAAAATCCCGAGAGCGGCAACGGAGCGCTTGGGCAACGATACCGCGCGGCGAACGACCGCACTCCCCAAGCCGTGCCGCGCGTGACCCTGGTGCCCGGCGATGGAGTCGGGCCCGAAGTGACCGGCGCGGCCGTACGCGTGCTCGAAGCAGCTGGCGTGCGAATCACCTGGGACATCCAGGAGGCCGGAGCGGCTGCTCTAAAGAAGTTGGGCACGCCGATTCCCGATGCGTTGGTAAATTCTTTGCGGTGCACGCGAACCGCGCTCAAGGGTCCGTTGGAGACCGAGGTCGGTCAGGGCTACCGCTCGATCAACGTCTACCTGCGCAAGACCTTCAACCTCTACGCGAATCTGCGGCCGACGCGCAGCTTTGAGGGCGTGCATGCGCCGTTTCGTAATGTCGACCTGGTAGTAGTCCGCGAGAGCACCGAGGACCTCTACGCCGGAATTGAGCACCAGGTGACGCCCGGCGTGGTTGAAAGCGTCAAGGTGATAACCGCGCGCGCGTCGACACGAATCGCGCGTTTCGCCTTCGAGTACGCGCGCCACAACGGCCGGAAATCGGTGACCGCGATTCATAAGGCCAACATTATGAAGCTCTCCGACGGGCTGTTCCTCAAATGCGCTCGCCGCGTCGCGGTGAATTACAAGGATGTTCACTATGATGAACAAATTGTCGACGCCGCCTGTATGCGCCTGGTGACGAATCCGCGCGCTTTCGACGTATTGCTGCTGGAAAACCTTTACGGTGACATCGTCTCGGACCTATGCGCCGGGCTGGTGGGGGGACTCGGGATGGTTCCGGGCGCCAACTATGGAGAAAAAGGCGCGATTTTCGAAGCGGTACATGGCACTGCACCGGATATCGCCGGCAAAAACATCGCCAATCCGGTGGCTGCGATTCTTTCGGGCGCATTGCTCGCAGAGTACCTCGGCTATAAGGACGCGGCCTCGCGCATCCGCAAGGCGATCGGCGACGTATTGCGCGCTGGTCATACGCTGACGCCGGATTTAAGCGGCAACGCGACCACTACGGAGATGACCGAGGCGATCCTGAACGCAATGACTGCGGTCGAGGTGGGCCGCAACTCTCGAGTCGAAAGAACCACGGGCTAAAGCCTGTGGCCGCTTCGGGAGCAAGTCCTGTCCTCTTTCGCGGCGGCGAGAGCTTAGCTATTCATTTCGGTTATGGCGAAGCCGGCGCAGCGCAACGAGCAGGACAATCGTCTTCCACCCGGGCAGACTCTGGTCACCAATTTTCCGGTCCTGAGTTACGGGCCGACGCCGCGCTTCAATCCCGCCAAATGGGATTTTCGCCTGCTTGGACTCGTCGAGAATCCGATACGGTTCAGCTGGGAGGAATTCCGCAAGCTGCCAATGCACCGCCAGACCTCGGATTTCCATTGCGTCACCAGCTGGTCGCGCTACGACAACCGCTGGGAGGGGGTGAAAATCAGCGACCTGATGAAGCTGGTGACTCTAAAGCCGCAGGCACGTTACGTTTTCGTGCATTGCGATGGCGGCTACACGACCAACCTGGAAATCGGCGAATTTCTCGAAGAGGACGTGATGCTGGCGTCCCGCCATGATGGCAAGGATCTCGAGCCCGACCACGGTTGCCCGCTGAGACTGGTGGTGCCGAAGCTCTATGGGTGGAAGAGCGCGAAATGGGTACGTGCAATTGAATTCTGCGCGAAAGAACGCCGTGGTTTCTGGGAAGTTCGCGGCTACCATAATCATGGCGACCCCTGGGCCGAGGAGCGCTATTCATTCCAGGAAGACTCGGACGAATGAACAGTGCGCTCAGGCATCAGACGGTGCGGGCGACGACTTCGCTAAATAGGATGCTACTGACCTGAACACCCACCGCGAGACGAATCTCGCACGATTACACGCCGAAACCTTCGACGTTGCGATCATCGGCGGCGGAATCACAGGGGCTGCGGTTGCGCGCGACGCCGCGATGCGCGGTCTGAAGACCGCAATGGTCGACAAAGGCGATTTCGCCTGCGCTACCTCATCGCATTCGTCGAAGCTGATTCATGGCGGGCTCCGTTATCTTCCACAGGGCCGGCTACGGCTGGTTTATCATGCATTGCGCGAGCGCGAGCGGCTGCGCCATGTCACCGCGCCTCACCTGGTGCGTCCACTCAAATTTCTGTTTCCATTCTATCGCGGACGGCATCCGTCGCGGACGGCGGTTTGCGCCGGCTTGATTCTTTACGATCTTCTCGCGCGAACTGCGGCGGATGAAAAGCATCGCCGGCTCGACCGCAACGAAATCCACGAATGTGAACCGGCGCTGCAGCCGGAAGGCCTGGCCGGCGGCGCAATCTACCTCGACGCGACCGGCGATGATGCCCGCATCACACTGGAGAATGTGCTGGATGCCGCATATCACGGCGCAGCAGTGGCGAATTATGTAACGGTCGAAGGTTTTGCGCGCAGCGGGCAGCGGGTGGCGGCGGTGTTCGCGCGTGATGCGGAGTCCTTCGCACCGTTCGAACTGCGGGCGCGGGCCTTTGTCAACGCCGCCGGGCCGTGGGCCGACGGAATACGCCGGCTGGACGACCGGGGATGCAGGCAGCTGGTGCGCCTCACCAAGGGAGTTCATTTGGTTATCGAATCGTCACACCTGCCTGTGCGAAATTCGCTCGTCCTGACCGGCGAGGATAACCGCCTTATCTTCTTGATACGACATGGCAACTATCTGCTGATAGGCACGACTGATACGGACTTCGACGGCGACAGCGAACAGGTCCGCGTGGCGCCGGAAGATGCCGAGTACCTGCTTGATATCATTAACCAAGCCCTGCCGGGCGCGTGCTTGAGCCAGCGCCATGTCGCGGCGTGCTTCGCCGGCCTTCGTGCGCTGCGGATATCGCGGCACCTGCAGCCTTCATCGGCCGCGCGCGAAGAGCTCTTCGTGGTCAGTCGTTCCGGGTTGATAACGGTGGCCGGCGGCAAGCTGACTACGCATCGCGAAGTCGCCGGCCGCGTGATCGATCGCGTAATGCAAATGCTAGGACGCAGCTATGAAAAATCGCCGACCCTGGCCGAGCCCCTGCCCGGCGCACGTGGCCGGCCGCAAACCGGCGGACCGATGAGCGAACTGCCGCCCGAACTCCATCCGGCTCTCATCGCACGCTACGGGACCCGCGCCGAAATGGTCGCGCGGATTGCCGCCGAACGCGCCGAACTGGCACACTGTCTAGCACCCGGCGCGCCCGCGATCGCAGCGGAGGTAATTCATGCCGTTCGCAACGAATTCGCGCGCTCGCTCGCCGATTTCATCGCACGGCGGACCGGGATGGCCTGGCGAGTGCCCGCAGCCGTCCTCACGTCTGCGCCCGAGGTTGCGCGCCTCATGGCGCAGGAGTTGGGCTGGAGTTCGGAACGGCAACGGCGCGAACTGGAATTGTTCGTTGACCACCTGGACCGTGCCTCGCTTGATGCCGGCCGTCCTGACCCAGGCGGCGACTTTCACAGACTAGAGCATTCAGAATAGAATTTCTGTTAGCTGCGGCGATAGTATTCAACGCCTGCGTCATCTTTCTTCGAATCGTGTACTGACGCCTGATTCCTCGTGTAAGCACACGCAAAGGCCATTTCGATGCGAATTCTGGTGTTCAATTGTGGCAGCTCATCTTTGAAATTTGAGCTGATCGAGATCCGAGAGCAGCCTGGACAGGCAGAAAATCCCCGGCGGCTTGCAACCGGTACCTTCGAAGAAATTGGACCGCGCACCAGTATCAAAATGAGCGATGAAGGGGGTCATCGGCTTGAGCAATTGGCGCCGATCGCTGATCACAGAATGGCTGCAGTGCGCACCGTAGATTGGCTGCGGCAGCATGGCGGCATAGCTATCGACGCCGTCGCTCACCGTATCGTGCATGGCGGCGAGCAGGTGACTGAACCCGCACGCACGACGGACACGATAGTGAGCGCTCTCGGCGACGCCTCCGAATTTGCGCCGCTGCACAATCCTCCGGCGCTCGCTGCGATTCGAGCCGTCGGCGAGCGCCTGCCGGGGATTCCGGCGGTCGTCGTCGCTGATACGGGGTTCCATCGTAGTCTTCCCCCCGCGGCACACAACTATGCGATTCCGCGCTCACTCGCGGTGCGATACGGCATCCGCCGATTCGGCTTTCATGGGATTGGGCATGCATGGATGCTGGAGCGGTGCGCGGCGATGCGAGCCACCACGCCGGAGATGCTCAACCTGATCACTCTACATTTGGGGGCGGGATGCTCCGCCACCGCCATCAGGCAAGGGCGTTCAGTGGATACCTCGATGGGCTTCACTCCGCTCGAAGGCCTGATGATGGGCACGCGCTCGGGTGATCTTGATCCGGCTATCTTCAGCTTTCTGGCGGCTCGCGAGAATATTTCACCGGATCAGGTCGAACGAATCCTGAACCACGAGTCTGGCCTGCTGGGCGTCTCGGGCGTTTCGGCGGACCTGCGCGAAATTCAGGCCAACGTTGAACAAAATCAGCAAGCGGCGCTTGCCGTCGAAATGTTCTGCTACCGCGTACGCAAGTACATCGGCGCGTACATGGCGGTGCTGGGACGTACGGATGCGATTGTGTTCGGCGGCGGCATCGGCGAGCATTCGGACAGCGTGCGCGAGCGGATATGCTCAGGGCTCGACCCGCTCGGAATTATCGTCAATCCCGAACGCAACCGCGGCGCGAACGGTCGCGAGGCTTGCATCAGCGAAGAGCACTCCCCCGTCGCAGTCTACGTGGTGCCGCTGGACGAAGAGTTGTATATCGCGCGCGCCGCAGCTCGCCTGCTGTCTGAGCAAGACGGTCCAAGCGATTGACATTTAGCCGCCCACGCTTCAGCCTTTCGGGCGAAGACGCAGGCTAAGCCTGCTCCATCAAGAAAAGGATAGTCGGCATCTAATATCGCGAACCGAGGAGCCGAACATGAGCACCGCCACCCATCACGATTCTGAATATATCGAAGCGCCGGTCAATTATCTTGAAAGCAGCGCCGAGAAGCCGGTGACCTATCTGTACGAACCGCCCGCGGGCGTAGCGATTCGTTCGGGCCGCACGACAAAGCATTGGATGAAGATCCGCAACGGGCGCCTCGCCGACGAACTGACGCTCGACCGCCAGGGGTTTGCATTCGCGCGCCATGAGACGCAGGTCTCCAATTTCTACGATCCCAAAGAAGTCACAAGGGTTTACTATCCGGAGGTGGAACGGCTGCTGAAGCAAGCTACTGGGGCAGTGCAAGTGCACGTCTTCGATCACAATGTGCGGTGCCGGCCGATGGCGAAGCGCGGGGAAAACGGCGCCCGCGAGCCGGTGAAGTTCGCACACAACGACTACACCCTCAAATCCGGACCGCAACGCGTGCGCGACCTATTGCCCGGCGAAGCTGACGGGTTGCTCATACATCGCTTTGCTGAAATCAACGTCTGGCGCCCGATTCGCGGACCGGTGGAAGAATCACCGCTTGCGGTGTGCGACGCCACCAGCATGACGCTGCAGGACTTCGTTGCGACTGATCTCAAGTACCGTGATCGTACCGGCGAAGTGTTCTCGGTCCTCTACAACCCGAACCATCGCTGGTTTTACTTCCCTCAGATGGAACGTGACGAAGTGCTGCTGCTCAAATGTTATGACTCGGCCGAAGACGGGCGGGCGCGGTTCACCGCCCATACAGGAGTCGACGATCCGACCAGCCCACCGGATGCGGCGCCGCGGGAAAGTATCGAGGTGCGCACGCTGATCTTTTTCGCGGCGTGATAAAGACTTGCCACGATGCCTGGCGTTCCTTTTGAAGGCATCTCCAGCGCTACTAATGTCCAAATCCGAGAGCCTTAAAGAAGAAATGTTAAAGCTCGTGCTTGCCGCGTCGATAGCTATCGAGGTCTCGCTAATCGCCTGGCTGGCGCAACAACATGCTAGCGCCAGCCGGACATTGGTATCGGCCGCCGTTGCCGCTACACTAGTGATGGCGGCCTTGGCGGCATGGGTGACGCGGCGCGCCCATCGGCGGATTGAACAGTTGGAGAACGTTTAAGTCGATGGAATGGGCTCCCATAACGGCGCTGGCCATCTTGGTTATAGGCATGTGTCTTGTTGCCTGGGAAGCGTCAGGACATGGTCGCAAGTAGGCGCCTGACCAGTTGAGCTTACCCTTCCCCGTCCGAGAACCGCAAAACTGGGCCTGAAAATAAAGAAAAGAGAAAGGCCGATGGACTTTGAGTCCATCGGCCTTTCCAGTTGTGCGTTACGTTGTGGCCGTTACGCCGTCACACCATGGCGGAGCAGTTTGCCCGAGGTCGCACCGGTGCAGTTGCCATCCTCAAAGGTCACTTCGCCGTTGACGATGGTGTACTTGTAGCCTTCCGCACGCTGGACCCGGCGCCATTCGTCGCCCGGCAGATCGTGCACGATTTCAACCGGCAGAACGTTCAACTTCGCCAAGTCATAGACGACCACGTCCGCCGGCGCGCCTTCGCGCAGGAAGCCCCTATCCTTGAAGCCCGAGCAGAAGGCTGGCAGCGCGCTCAAGCGCCAGTGGATATCTTCAAGTGACAGCCACTGATAGTCGCGGCAGTACTTGATAATTCCCTCGGTGGGCCAACGCCCAGCGGTCAGGAATTTGGTGTGGGCACCGCCGTCGCTCACGCCGAAAGCGAGATACGGATAGTCGATCAGCTCCTTCATCAACTCCGTATTCTGGTTAATTGCGGGTGCAAAAAATTCGGTCTTTAGACCTTCGGAAACAGCGATGTCGAGCATCACGTCGACCGGATGCTTACCGCTCTGGGCAGCGGCTTTGCGCAGGGTGAGGCCCTCGAACTTCTTGTTCTCGGGCTTCACACAATCGGTGATGATGATCTCGTCGAAGTAGCTGGTGATCAGGCTCTCGCGCGGCATCTGGTTCTTCATCGCTTCGCGCCGGCGCGGGTCGCCGAGTTTCTCGCGACGCTCGGATACCGTTCCCGTAGTCGCCTCACGCCACGCATCGGAATCGTCGAACAGGTTCCAGTCCTCGAAGGTGAAGCTCAAGCCGGCGTCGGTGGTAACGCCCTGGCCATAAACCGGCAAGCCACGCTGACGGCAACGCTCCAGCCACTTCATGGTGTTGCGATGGCGATGCGGGAAGCGATCCTGGGTGGCGACCGCCTCGAACATAATCGGCCGGCCACTGATTTCGGCGATTTTCTCAAAGAACTGTGCATCCTGCTTGGGATCCCAGGTCGACAGGGTCAATTCCTGGAAGCCTTCGCCGCGCTCGCCGAGCACTTTGGCCATCTCGATGCACGTTTCGTCGTGCATGATATCGGTGTTCATCGGGGTCGCGTCATAGTCGCGCTGCACCGAAGATGGGCCCTCGGGCGGCAGCCGCTGTGCCGACCATCCACACGCGCCCGCATCCATCGCCTCGTTCAGGATTTGGCGCATCCGGGCATGTTCTTCGTCGGTCGGCATGCGGCCGGTCTTGGATTCGTCGATGCCCATCACGTAGCCGAGCAGGGGGTTCATCGGGACGAACGGCAGCAGATTGACGCCCTTGGGCTGCCGATCGAGCGCATTCAGAAACTCGGGATAGCTTTCCCAGTCGAACTTCATCGCTGCCTGCATCGAACGCAGCGGAATCGCCTCGGTGCGGACCATCGTCAGCATCGCGCGGTCCTTATCCTTGGGATGAACCGGGGCGAAGCCGAAGCCGCAATTACCAATTACAACTGACGTGATCCCGTGCCATCCGGAAATTGTCAGGTACGGGTCCCAGAAAATCTGGGCGTCGTAATGAGTGTGAAGGTCAATAAAGCCGGGCGCGACAATTAATCCGCTCGCATCAATCGCTTTTTTCGCCTGATGCGATTGTATGCGGCCGACCTTCGCGATACGGCCGTTCTTGATCCCGATGTCGCCCCGGAAGCGCGGTGCGCGCGTTCCGTCGACGATCATCCCATCTTTGATAACAAGGTCGAATTCTGGCATAAGCCGATCTCCGCGTTAGTTTGCAGACTCCCTCATGTTCACTCGCATTAAAGGCCTCAGAAAGTCAAGCGCCAAGGCCCGCAAAGCCCCAAACAATTAACAGCCGAATCGCGCCACAGGAGGCCGTCCGACACGTGCCTCATGCAGCTTCCCGTAAAGTATCTCAAGGCAAAAGCCGGTGCAACCAAATCGCTTAACCATGGAAAAAGTTCTGTTGGTTATCGTTGATCGTGATGGGTCACGATGCCGCGTAAATCCGACGTTTTTCGAAACGACTATCACCGTGAATGACGCTGAATCAGGCTTGAGGGCTGTTGCGCCCCAATCCCTGGCCGGATCGAGTGCGGCCGTGGGCACACTAGCCTACTGCCCCTTTTATCAACTCTGTGCGGTCGGGCAGGGAGACGCAAGCCTTAATCATTCAGGTCAGCCAACGTCTTGTTTTGTTCCAGCCGTTGCAGCCGTGCCTGTAAGGCCGCATTCTGAGCCTTGAGCGTATCCAGTGCCGTCTGCTGATGCTGCATTTCGTTCAGCATCAATGGAATCAGTTCGTGGTACTGTACTGACTCGATCTCGCCTTTGTTGTCACGTACTACTAACTCCGGGTAGACCTTAGCCACTTCTTCGGCGATCAGCCCATACTGGCGCTGGCCCTGCGGGTTTTGCTTGTAACGGAAAGTCACCGGTCGCAGTCGCCACAGTCCTCGGCTGCGGTTCTCGAGCGATCGAATATCCCGCTTGTAACGCAGTGAGGACGGCATAATGCCCAACTGACCGGTGGAGCTCACAAACACAGCCGCAGGCATGCCCGTTAATGCAGTGCCGCTGATACCCGCGATGAAAGTGGTGTCTTGCGTGCCTTGGGTGCCGACATGGATCGTGCTGTCCTCGGCGGCCGCGCCTGGCGAACCGATCTCAATATTGTTGTTTCCGGTGGTGAGATTGACGCCAGCCTGCCAGCCGAGGGCGATGTTGTTATCGCCACCGGTGTTGTTGAAGAGGGCGCTACCCCCGCTGGCGGTATTGCGGAAGCCGGCGGTGTTGTTAAAAAGCGCTGCGCTCCCAACCGCCGTATTGGCGCGTCCGGTGTTGTTAAACAGCGCGTTACCTCCGATGGCCGTGTTGTTATCGCTGGTGGTGTTGTTCATGAGGGTTAGGGCTCCGTCGGCAGTGTTGTTGGTCCCCGTGGTGTTATTGATCAGGGCAAGGTATCCATTGGCATTGTTGTTGGAGCCGCTGGTGTTGTCGCCGAGGGCGGCAACTCCGAACCCACTGTTACCGCCGCCAGTATTGTTCGCAAGTGCTCCACTCCCAAAGGCCGTGTTTGAT
>Ga0306920_100000248_pt1 | contig 62592 bp, 41 predicted proteins | sample flu12Cox44000170_FD_204666 | JGI IMG/M metagenome (GOLD analysis project Ga0306920, IMG submission 204666) | Lab enrichment of tropical soil microbial communities from Luquillo Experimental Forest, Puerto Rico - flux4day.12C.oxic.44.000.170 (v2)... | ecosystem: Environmental > Terrestrial >...
GGCTTCATCGTCGAGAACGCGGGCGCGGTCGGCCTCATCACCTGCGGCGAGTTCCGCCGCTTCAACCATGCCGCGATGGCCCGCGAGATAGCCGAGACCGCGAGCAGCCTCCTGTTCCGGGTGGTCGTACGCGGTGAGCCGACGGACGGCGCGAAGTCCCTCGACGACCTGCTCACCACGCAGCCCGACGCCAGCGTCCTGCCCCCGCCGCCGATAGCCGACGACCGTCACCTGATCCTCTACAGCTCCGGCACCGAATCCCAGCCCAAGGGCTGCCTGCACACCTGGAACACCGTTTCTTTTCTGCCGAAGCAGGCCGTGCAAGCCCTCGGCATGACCCGGTCGGACGTCATGTTCATGCCGTCACCGGTGACCCACGCGCTCGGCCTGACGCTAGGGGTCATGGCCCCGACGGTGGCCGGAGCATCAGTCCACCTGCTGGACGTCTTCGACCCGCAGACCGCCCTGCAGCGCGTGGGCGAGGCCGGCTGCACCGGTACAGCGAGCCCGGCCCCGTTCCTCCGCATGATGCTCGACGCCTACGACCCGAGCGTTCATGACCTGTCACGGCTGCGCTTCTGGCTGTCCGCGGGCGCGGCCATTCCGGCGGCTCTGGTCGAGGAGGCGGCGGAGAAGTTCTCCGGGTGTCGCGTCGTCAGCGCATACGGATCGAGCGAGACGATGATGGCGACCATCTGCCGCCCGGAAGATCCCGTGGAGCGGGTCGCCTCTTCCGACGGACGGCCCGTTCCGGGCGTCGAGATCCGCATCATCGGCGACGACGATAAGCCGGTCGGCCCGGGCGAGGACGGCGAGATCCGCTACCGCGGTCCGGGCCGGATGCTCGAATACTGGCGCCGGCCCGATCTCACGGCCGCGGCCACGGACGACGAGGGCTGGTGGCGTACCGGCGACCTGGGCCGGCTGGACGAGGACGGCTACCTCCGGGTTACCGGACGGCTGAAGGACATCATCATCCGCGGTGGATTCAACATCAGCGCGCGACAGGTGGAAGAGGCCCTGCTGGGACATCCCAAGATCGCGAACGTGGCCGTGATCGGCGTGCCCGATCCCGCAGTCGGCGAACGAGTCTGCGCCGTCATCGTGCCGAAGGGTTCCGCGGAAATCACGCTCAAAGAAATGCGGGACTACCTGACCAACGAGACCAAGCTGGCCATCTGGAAGGTTCCCGAGCGAATCGAATTCGTGTCCGAACTACCGGTTACGGCCGTCGGGAAGATTCAGAAGTTCGTCCTGCGTGACAAGTTCGGGACCCCTGGTTGATGGGAGTGACATGACCTCAGCTGAACCGAAAGTACTGTACGAAAAGCGTGACGAGATCGCCTTCATCACGCTGAACCGTCCGGACAAGCTCAACGCCATCGACAATGACGTCGAAGAGCAGCTGTTCCAGGCGTGGACGCGGTTCCGGGAGGACCCCGATGTGCGGCTGGCCATCTTGTCAGGGAACGGTGAGAAGGCGTTCTGCGCTGGCGCCGACTTGCATACCCACGTCGACGGCTGGACCGGGGGCGGGCCCGATCTGGGCCGCAGAATGCTCAGCAAAGGTTTCGCCGGCGGGATCACCCGCGGGCTGCATCGCACCACCAAGCCCATCATCGCCGCCTTGCACGGCAAGGTGATGGGCGGCGGGATCGAGCTGGCGCTGGCGTGCGACATCCGGGTGGCAAGCGATGACGCCGAGTTCGGCTTCTACCACATGCGCCGGGGTATGCACTTCGCCGACGGCGGGATCGTGCGGCTGGTCAACATCTGCGGCGTCGGCATCGCCATGGAGCTAGAACTGATGGGCGAACCCATTTCGGCCCAGCGCGCGAAAGAATGCCACCTGGTCAACCGGGTCGTACCGCGCGAAGACCTGATGGCGACGGTGGAGGACATGGCGGCCAAGATCCTGCGTAACCCGCGGACCGCGGTGGAGTCGGCGAAGGAGACCATTCTCGAGGTGATCGGCCGGCCTCTTGACGACCAGCTTCGCCTCGAGTGCCTGTACGGTTACTCGATCATGGGTAACCCGGAGATCGTCGAACGCAGAGACTCGTTCTTCGCCCAGGGCGACCCGGTGCGCAAGGGCTAGCGCGATGGAAGAGCTGAACACGGCGAACGCGAGCGCCCGCGCCCCCGGTGCCGCGCGGTTCGGCGTGAATTTGATGCCTCCCTCGTGGATCGGCCGGCCCCCCATCGTGGGCGCCGCTCTTAAGGCGCACCGGGCTCGCCTGCTCGACCGGATGCACCAGGCGGGCATGGACCACGTCATGGTCGGCGATCACGTCATGTTCCAGGATGGTGTCGGCAACGACGGGCTCACCGACGCCGCCTCCGTCGCCACCGCCACCGATGAACTCGGCGTGTACCTTGCCGTCTACCTCATGGTTCTGCGTCACCCCGTGCTGGTGGCACGGCAGATCCTCACCGTAGCCCAGTTCGCTCCCGGCCGGCTCTCGCTCGGGCTGGGCATCGGGGGCGATGACCGGCGCGAAGTCCTCGCCTGCGGGGTCGACCCGCGGACCCGGGGCCGGCGTATGGACGAGGCGCTGTATATCGTGCGACGGCTGCTGGCCGGCCAGAGCGTCACCCACGACGGCGAGTTCTTCCAGCTGGACCAGGCGCGTCTTCGCCCCACCCCGGCCGGGCCAGTGCCGCTGGTCGTCGGCGGCCGGTCCGAGGCCGCGTTGCGGCGGGCAGGCAGGCTCGGCGATGGCTGGCTTGGCATCTGGACCACGGCCGACCGGTGCGCCGAAGCGATCGGCATCGTCGAGCAGCACGGCGCGGGCGCCGGCCGGTCCGACGTCGAGTGGCGCCACGGCATGACCTTCTGGTGTGGCTTCGGCGCTGACCGGGCGCAGGCCCGAGACCGGGTCGCTCCGGCCATGGAAGGTCTCTACCGCACTCCTTTCGGGAAGTTCGAGCGCTACATCCCGTACGGCACTCCCGCGCAGGTCGCCGAGTTCATCGCACCGTTCATCCAGGCCGGAGCCACCACGGTCAACTTCATCCCGTTTGCCGCCAGCGATGAAGCCGCTATCGACGCCGTGGCCGAGACGGGCGAAATGCTCGGAAAGGAGCGTGCCGCCGTCTCGAGGTGACTTCTGCGACTCGATGTCGCGTTCCGCATCTGCGAAGCCCGGCTCGTTCGGTTAAATCCCGGACGAGAGCTCAACCGCTGGCAACCTCGATCGCGGTACGCTCCTCCACCTCCTGTACCGCCTCGGCGTACGCGTGGACGTGCTTGTTCATCCGGCGCAGGGCAGCGTCCGGGTCCTGTGCGCGGATGGCTTCGGTAATGCCCAAGTGGGCCCGGATCGTCGTGCGCCGGATGTCACTGTCGATGAAACCCTTGGTGTCGGTGGCGGAGTAGATGGCCCGCGACAACGCCAGCATGAACCCGGTCAGCAGTTCGTTGTGGCTCGCAATGGCGACTGCGACGTGCCAGTTCACGTTGGCCTGAAGGAATTCCGCGAGTGATCCGTCGGCGGAGATGGCCTCGTTGGCCCCCTCGAGCCGCTCGAGATCGGCGTCGGTGCGGTACCTTGCGGCCAGCTGCGCGCAAACCGGCTCGATCGCCTCGCGCGTTTCCAGCAAGGCAGCCATCCGGATACGCCGACCGCGGATGACCAGGGCGACTGAGCCGGCCACCGACTCATCGTCCGGTCTCTGCACGAAGGCGCCGCCTGCCCGGCCGGTCCTGATGCGGATCAAGCCCTGGACTTCGAGAATGCGCAGCGCCTCGCGGACCGTCGCCCGGCTCATCTGGGTCTGTGCCACGAGGTCGCGCTCAGTGGGCAGCGCGGTGCCTTCGGGAAACTCGCCCAGGAGGATGCGCTCGCGCAGGTCATCCGCGAGGACCTCCGAGGCCTTGGGAACAGGCATCGGCGTCAGCCGGACTGGCGGCCGGTTCGGCCCGCCCTTCGAAACCGGCGGTTCCTGCATAGTTCACCCCTTGCTAAAAAGGTCATACCATTCTAGCATTCACCGTGTGGGTTCGGGCACGCGAGGAGAGGTCCCCATGAATGCACCGATCAAGACCGTCCGCGACCGGTACAGCGAGGAGCAGATCGCCGCGTTCTATGCCGCGGGCTACTGGCAGCCGACCAGCTTCAACGCTCTGGTCTCGGAACAGGCGGCCCGCCGCGGTGACCAGGCCTTCGTGTTCGACAGCACCACGTCGCTGACGTACGCCGAGTTCCATGACAAGGCCGTACGACTCGCCGTCGGGCTCAAGCGACGGGGTGTACGTCGCGGAGACCGGGTCGCCGTGCAGCTTCCCAACTGGACCGAATTCCCCGTGATCGCCGCGGCGCTGTCCAGGATCGGCGCGATCCTGGTCCCCATCATGCCGATCTACCGCGAGGATGAGGTCGCCTACGTGCTGCAGCACTCCGGCGCGACGGCCGTGGTGACCTGCCAGGAGTTCCGCGGGTTCGGGCACCTCGAAATGTTCCAGAAGCTCCGCTTCGAAGCCCCGCAGCTGCGGACCGTGTACGTCGCTCGCGGCCCGGCGGGAGCGGACGCGTCCGAGACCCCGGCACTGGACGGCCTGGTGACCGCCGGGGACCTGGCGGCCCTCGAGGAGGAGGCCGGCCCCGACTCGTCGCCCGACGACGGCTTCGTCATCGTGTACACCTCGGGCACGACCTCCCGGCCCAAGGGGTGCTTCCACACCTTCAACACCTATCGCGCAAGCGCGAGCGCGATCAGCAAGGGCCTCGGATACACCGAGCGCGACGTGCAGTTCGGACCCTCGCCGATATCCCACACGACGGGCCTGGTCACCAGTGTGATCATGCCCCTGATCGTCGGCGCGAAGTCCTACCTGATGGAGGCGTGGAATCCGGAGGATGGGCTGCGCCGGATCGAGCAGCACCGTTGCACCGCTGCCGTGACCGCGACACCGTTCCTGCAGATGCTGATGGCGGCGTACGACCCTGGCAAGCACGACGCCAGCACCCTGCGCCTCTGGGTCTGCGCGGGGTCGCCCATCCCCAGGGCCATCGTAGAGCGCTCCCGCGAGATCTTCCCCGGCTGCCGGACCCTCAGCCTGTACGGCCGCTCGGAGAACCTCCTCACCACCATGTGCAGGGCGGACGACCCGGCGGACCGGGCGGTCACGTCGGACGGCGCAGCCCTCGAAGGTGCCGAAGTGAGGATCGTCGACGACGACGGTCTCGAGGTGCCACGCGGCGAGGAGGGCGACATCGCCTACCGGGGGCCCAGCCACATGATCGAGTACTTCAACGACGACGAGCAGACGGCCGCGCTGTTCACCGCCGAGGGGTTCTCCCGCTCCGGAGACCTCGGCCGGATGGACGAGGACGGGTACGTGCGAGTCACGGGACGCCTCAAGGACATCATCATCCGGGGCGGGATGAACATCAGCGCGCGCGAGATCGAGGAACACCTGGTGCGACACCCCGCCATCGCGGACGTGGCCGTGGTGGGCATGCCGGACGACCGACTAGGCGAGAAGGCATGCGCGTACGTCGTCCTGGCCGACCCGTCCGCGTCGCTGACGCTCGACGACATCACGGGCTATCTCCGCGCACAGAAGGTCGCGACCCAGAAGTTGCCGGAGCGCCTCGAGATCGTCTCAGCCATGCCCATGACCGCTACCGGCAAGGTCCAGAAGCACCTCCTACGCGCAGACATCAAGGACAAGCTCGGGGTGACATGAACGCCGGCTGGTTGTCCGTGATGATCGCGAATCCCCCCACTAAAGCCGACGCTCGCCCAGCGAGCGGCGCCTGCAAGCTGGTGGCCTGGACGGGCGACACCGCGGCGGCGAGCGTCGCGCAGTCCGATCAGGCAGACCTGATCGGGCCAGCCGTCGCGCCGCCATCCGAGACCGCGCCCAGCTGGGATGGCGGGCAGCCGTGGCTCGGGCATGGCCCTCAGATTCCCGGCTCCACCATGCGTGACATCCTGGCCATGCTCGACCGCGTGAGCGACCTGTGCGGACCGGAGGGCCATCCCTGGGTCCCGCCGATCGTCGACTTTCCGTCCGCGGAGGCTGTCTTGACCGCCGCGTCGCAGCGTGTCACCCAGGCTCTCCGGGAGGATCGGCAGGACGCCCCCCTTGGGTGGGGCAGCGCCGAGACGGTCGACCTTCTCCTGGACCTCAAGGAAACCCAAGGGCGGCTTCGCGAGGCCAGGCTCGCCGAGCGCGTTGCGGCCTTCGCGGCCGTGCAGGATGCACTCGGGCGGCTCCATGCGGTGGGCTCCGTCTCGCAGCTGATCGATCGAGTTCCGGAAGAGGCATGCCGTCTGGGCTTCGACCGGGCCATGATCTCGCGGGTCCACGGGTCCCTGTGGGTTCCGGAGGCGGTCTACGTCGAGGGTGACCCCGGGTGGGCGCGGGAGATCCTGCGGGTGGGCCGCGACGAACCCCAGCTGCTCAACCATCTGATTCTCGAGACCGAGATGGTCCGGCGGCGAGGCCCCCTTCTCGTCCCCGACGCGCAAACCGATCCGAGGGTGCATCCGACGCTAGCCGCGGAGACGCGGGTTCGTTCCTACGTCGCGGCGCCGATCATGCCTGAAGGACGGGTGATCGGGTTCCTGCATGCGGACTGCTACGTGCGGCGCCGGCACGTGGACGAGTTCTGCCGCGATGTCCTCTGGATGTTCGCGCAGGGCGTGGGATACGCATTCCAGCGCACCGTACTGTCCGAACGGCTCCGAGCCCTCCGCGCCACCGTCGGTCGGATGACCGTCGATATCACCAAGGTGACGGACGAACTGGTCGACTCGGAGGTGGAGGTCGCCCGGACGGACCGGGAAAACGTGGTGGTGGCACTGAACGACGCGGCGATGTTCGCGGCGGACAACTCGCCTGCCGACTCAGCGTTGACCCGGCGCGAGATCGACGTCATGCGGCTCATGGCCACCGGCGAGACCAACGCCGGCATCGCCGCCCGGCTGATCATCTCGGAAGGCACCGTCAAGTCGCACGTCAAGCACATTCTCCGCAAGCTCGGAGCCGCCAATCGCGCCGAGGCGGTCTGCCGGTACCTCCGCATGCAAGCAAAAACGCACAGAACGGCCGTAGATGATCAACCGGCCTGGCGTTCCATGGCGGCACGGTTACAGGTTCGACATGCGCTGGAGTCTTGGCGGCCCGCCCGGCCAATTGGGCCTGCAGGTACTCCAGGACGCGCTGGCCGGGCGGGCTGGCCGGAGACATGGTCAATGCTGAGAGTCAGCGACTGAACGAAGCTGACACGCGCGGCGTTCCCTGGCGGCGCTGGGGACCGTACCTCAGTGAGCGGCAATGGGGGACCGTACGTGAGGACTACGGTGGCGGGCATGACACCTGGTCGTCCTTCACGCACGATCAGGCTCGTTCCCGTGCTTACCGGTGGGGAGAGGACGGGCTGGCCGGCCTCAGCGACGACAGGCAGCTGCTGTGCCTGGCGCTGAGCTTGTGGAACGGACGCGACCCGATCCTCAAGGAGCGGCTGTTCGGCCTCACGAACGCCGAGGGCAATCATGGTGAAGACGTCAAGGAGTGCTACTTCTACCTCGACGCCACGCCCACCTCGTCGTACCTGCGGATGCTCTACAAGTATCCGCAAGCCGAATTCCCGTACGCCGACCTGGTTGCGGTCAACCGGGCGCGAGGCAAGTCGGACCCCGAATACGAGCTTCTCGATACCGGGATCTTCGACGACGGCCGGTACTTCGACGTCGAGGTGGAATACGCGAAGGCGGCGCCCGAGGACATCCTGCTCGAGGTCACGGTGCACAATCGGGGGCCCGGCGACGCCTCCCTGCATGTGCTGCCCACGCTGTGGTTCCGGAATACATGGTCATTGGCGGGAGGTACCGAACGGCCGGTGCTGCGTGCCATCACGGATACCAGCGGCCGCACCGCGGTGCAGGCCGAGCACGGTGAGCTGGGCTCCCGCTGGCTGCACGCCGACAGCCCGGCACGGGTCCTGGTCACCGGGAACGAGACCAATAACGAGCGCGTGTTCGGCACGCCGAACCGGTCCCCTTACGTCAAGGACGGCATCGACCGGGCCGTGGTGCACGGCGACGCCTCCGCGGTCGACCCGGACGGCACCGGCACCAAGGCGGCGCTGCACTACGTGCTGAACATCCCGGCCCGGAGCAGCGCGGCACTGCGGGTCCGGCTGAGCGACGCCGACCCGGCACAAGGTGGCGATCCGTTCGGCGACTTCGGTGGGGTGCTGAACGCCCGCCGCGGCGAGGCCGGCGAGTTCTGGGCCGGCGTGCTGGCCGGCGACCTCACCGACGACGAGCGGCTGGTATGCCGGCAGGCGCTCGCCGGCATGCTCTGGTCCAAGCAGTACTACGAGCTCGACATGGAACGGTGGCTGGCCGAGCACGGTGCCGCCGCGCTGGCCGTCGGTACCGGACAACGGAACGAGGACTGGCGGCACCTGTCCGCCCGGGACATCATCTCCATGCCGGACAAGTGGGAGTACCCCTGGTTCGCGGCCTGGGACCTCGCCTTCCACACCGTGGCCCTGGCCGTCGTCGACGTGACGTTCGCCAAGCAGCAACTCGATCTGCTGGTGAGCCGCCGGTACCTGCACCCCAACGGCCAGCTTCCCGCGTACGAGTGGAACTTCAGCGACGTCAACCCGCCGGTGCACGCCTGGGCGACCTGGTTTGTCTACGAGCTGGAGAAGGCCATGACCGGCCGGGCGGACCGGGCCTTCCTGGAGAACGCCTTCAGCAAGCTGATGCGGAACTTCGGCTGGTGGCTGAACCGGAAAGACGCGGACAACCGCAACATCTTCCAGGGCGGATTCCTCGGCCTGGATAACATCGGGGTGTTCGACCGCAGCGCGCCGCTGCCGGGCGGCGGCCGGATCGACCAGGCGGACGGCACCGCGTGGATGGGGCTGTTCTGCCAGAACATGGCGCAGATGGCCGCCGAGCTCGCGCGGGAGAACCCGGTGTACCTCGAGCAGGCGCAGTCGCTGCTGGAGAACTTCGCCTGGATCGCCGCGGCGACCAACCACGTCGGGCCCGGCGCGATCGGGCTGTGGGACGAGGCGGACGGCTTCTTCTACGACGTGCTAAGGCGTCCGGACGGCAGCTCCGTCCCGCTGAAGGTGCGCTCCATCGTCGGGCTGATGCCGCTCGCGGCGGCGACGGTCGTGGGCGGTCAGATACGCACCGAGCTCCCTCAGCTGGTCGAGGGCGCCGCCGAGTTCATCGCCCATCACCCAGCGGTCATGGCCGCCATGCCGCTGCGCGGCTGCCAACTGGAGGAAACCGGCGCAGTGCTGTTCGCGCTGTTCGACGAGACGCGGCTGCGCCGGATCCTGGCCCGGATGCTTGATGAGCAGGAGTTCCTCGGGCCGTACGGCATCCGTGCCGTGTCCCGATGGCATGCGTGGCACCCTTACATCCTCGAGGTGGACGGACGGGAATACCGGCTCGGTTATCTTCCCGCTGAGTCGGACACCGACATGTTCGGCGGGAACTCCAACTGGCGGGGCCCGGTGTGGTTCCCGATCAACATCATGCTCATCCGGGCGCTGCTGCATCTCTATGGCTACTTCGGCGACGGGTTCAGGGTGGAGTGCCCAACGGGCTCTGGAAAGCAATACACCCTGTATCAGGTCGCCCGCGAGATCAGCGACCGGCTCACCGGTACGTTCCTCAGGAATGCCGCTGGCCGCAGGCCGGTGCACGGCGGCCAGCCGATCCTGCAGAACGACCCGAACTGGCGCGACCTTGTGCTGTTCTACGAGTACTTCCACGGCGACAACGGGGCTGGGATCGGCGCCAGCCATCAGACCGGCTGGACCGGCACCGTGGCGCTGCTGCCGCTGCTGTTCCGCGGCGTAACCGCCGAAGCGCTGCTGAAGGAGGGCGGCGCGGCCGCCGCGATTGGTGTGCCGCGGCAGCGAGCCGCGCGGCAGACCGGGAGAGCCCGATGACCGGGTGGCTGGCGCCTGCTCAGGTCACGCGCACCGTGTCCTGCTGGTGCAGCGTCAGCAGCTTCGGCAGCGCGGCGGTGTCCCGGTCCCGTATCGCGATGATCAGGTCCGCATGGACCTGGAGGCTATGCTCGAGCAGCTCCTCCCGGTCCGGCACGAAGACCGCCTTGGTCATGGTGCTGCTGAGCACGGCAACAATCGACTCGTACAGGCCGGCGAGCAGTTCGACCCGGGACGCGCGCGCGATGGCCAGGTGCAGCCGCATGTTCGCGTCCAGGAATGCGCGCGCGTCGTCCCGCGCCCCGCGCATCTCGTCCAGCGCCCACTGCATGGCCCGGACATCTTCCGGCGTGGCTCGCTGGACCGCCACCGTGGTGAGTAGCGTGTCAAGCTGTGACCTAGCGTCGAACAGCTGCTCGGGCTCGATCGTCAGGCCCTGGTGCCACACGTCGATGCCGCCCAGGCGCAACTGCGGCGGCGGGTTGTCCACGATCACCCCGCCGTTGGGGCCCGGCTTCACGGTCACGAGGTCCCGCTCGCGCAGGATGCGCAGTGCCTCGTTCATGACCGGAGGACTGACTCCGAAGCGGTCGATGAGATCAGTCCGCAGCCCCAGTCGCGTGCCGGCGGGAATCCGGTCGGACAGGATCTGCGCCTCGATCTCCGCGGCAATCTGCTGCGCACGCGAGCCCGGCGCCTGGTCGGCTGCCGGAGTGCCGGGTCTCATCCAACCCCCTCGTCAGCCGCCGGGCGTCGTCGTCTTCCGCTCTGAGCAGGCACCATCATAGCAATAATCAGATATATAGATACAGGTTTGATCCTACGCCCCCTGTCCCGATCATGTAAATGAAGTGCATCAATGTGGAAGAAGCATTTTGGTCATACCATTGACATACACGAAACATGTTAGTAAGTTTGTGTCTAGTCGCCACAGGATCCGGGTTATGAGGAGGTGCGCGTGGTGGCTACTGCCCCCGGCCCGCACACCGCGACGCGGCCTGCGGACGCCACCGCGCCAGCCCCGGTCCGCAGCGGGCTCATCGACCTGCACACTCACGCCATCGCGCCATCGTTGCCCGACCTACCAGCCATAGCGTCCTGGGCGCACTGGCCTTCTGTAGAACAGAGCAACGAGACGGACGCGCGCATCCTGGTCGGCGGCCGGCCGTACCGGGACATCGACAGCCGCTGCTGGTCCACCGGCAGGCGGCTGGCCGACATGGACGCCGATGGCGTGACGCTGCAGGTGCTCTCGCCGGTCCCGGTCACGTTCTGCCATGACGCACCGGCCGACGGCGCGGCGGTGCTCGCCCGTGCGCAGAACGACTTCCTGGCCGGACTGGTGGCGCAGCGGCCAGACCGGTTCCGCGCTCTCGGTGCCGTGCCCCTGCAGGATCCGGGCCTGGCCGTCGCGGAGCTACAGCGCTGCGTGCGGCAGCTGGGATTCCCCGGCGTGGAGATCGGGACCCGCGTCGGTCGCCGGGAACTGGGCGAAACCTGCTTCGACCCGTTCTTCGACACCGCCGCCGAGCTCGGCGCGCTGGTCCTCGTGCACCCGGCCGATACCATGCTGGACCCCCGGCTCGCGAAGCTCGGCGTCGCGTTCGGGGCCGGCCTGCCCAGCGAAACCGGAGTAGCGGCGGCGGGCCTGCTGACCAACGGCGCACTGCTGCGACGCCGCCCTGGGGCCCGGCTATGTCTGGCGCACGGCGGTGGCACACTGCCGTGGCTGCTGCCCAGGCTCGACAAGGGCGAGCTGATCAAGAACCCGGACATGCCCCCTGGACAGCTGCCCAGCGCGCTGGCGCGCTCGCTGTACAGCGACTCGCTGACCTACGACGTGGACGGCCTGCTGCTCGCGGTGCACCGGTACGGCGCCGACCACGTCATGCTCGGCACCGACTACCCGTTCGCGGCCCGCGAGTCGCCGGCCGGCGCGGTGATCAGCCAAGCCTGCTCGCGGCTTTCACCCGAGCTGCGGGCGGACGTCGGCAGCACGAACGCGCACAGCCTTCTGGCGATCACGTAGCCGGATGAAGACAAGCACGAGGGAGTGCGGAGATGGCGGAGATCCTGGGGCTGGGGCTGACACACTATCCCCTGCTGTCGGTCACCGACGAGCACATGGCCGATCTGCTGCGCTGGACCCTGCGGGATCCCGGTATCCCAGCGGCAGAGAAGGACCCCGCGAACTGGCCCGCGCTGATGCGACGTGAGTGGGCCGGCGACGGGGGAACCGCGGCGGCCGCGGCGCACCGCGGGGAGCTACGAACACACCTGGCCCGGTGCCGCGCGGCGCTGGACGCGTTCCAGCCCGATGTCCTGGTCGTCTGGGGCGATGACCAGTACGAGAACTTCCGCGAGGAGGTGGTGCCGCCGTTCTGCGTGCTGGCGTACGGCGAGACCGAGGTCGATCCCTTCGCCGTCATGAACGAGCGCGGCGCACCCAACGCCTGGGGCCTGCCCCACGACATGACCTTCACCCTGCACGGCGATGCTCGCTCGGCCCGCCAGCTTGCCGACGACCTGCTCGCTGACGGCTTCGACGTCGCCTACTCCTACGAGAAACGACGCGGCAGCCACTTCCCGCACGCGATCGCGAACACCCAGCTGTTCCTCGACTACGACAACGCAGGCCGGAAGTTCCCGTACAAGATCCTGCCCATCACCGTGAACTGCTACGGCCAGCACGCCATCGCCCGCCGCGGCGGGCTGGCCCGCTTCGCCGACATCGACGACGAGCGGCTCGACCCGGCCGGGCCGTCACCGGCCCGCTGCTTCGCCCTCGGCGCGGCGGTGGCCAGAGCGATGAGCAAGACCGGCAAGCGGGTCGCGCTGACCGCCTCATCCAGCTGGTCGCACGCGTTTCTGAACGACAAGGACTGGCATCTGCGCCCGGACACGGCGGCGGACCGTCGGCTGTACGACGCGTTCGTGCGCGGCGACTACGGCACCTGGACCGCGGTCACCGGCCACGAGGTCGTCGCCGCGGGCCAGCACGAAATGCTCAACTGGTTCTGCCTGGCCGGCGCGATGCACGAGCTCGGGATGCGGCTGACCTGGTCCGCTCTGGTAGTCACCGATGTCTTCAACTCCAACAAGTGTTTCGCGATCTTCGACGGAAAGGCCGGCCAGTGACCATAACGATCAGCAGCGAAGCCACGGGGCGGACGATCGACGCCGGGGGTATTAGCACGCACTACCACGAGGCCGGTTCCGGCCCGCCAGTGCTCTTGCTGCACGGATCCGGGCCCGGTGTGTCGGCCTGGGCGAACTGGCGTCTGACCATCCCGGCCCTGGCCCGGAATTACCGGGTCATCGCTCCGGACCTCGTCGGGTTCGGATGTACCGAACGGCCTGGGGACATCCGCTACTCCCTCCAGACCTGGAGCAACCATGTCTGGTCGTTCCTGGACGCGCTGGGCATCAAGCAGACGTCCGTAGTGGGCAACTCACTGGGCGGGCGGATAGCGCTGGACATGGCGGCGCAGCGCCCCGACCGGCTGCACCGGATGGTGCTCATGGGTGCTCCCGGCATCGGCATGACGTTCACCGACGGGCTCAAGGCGCTGCGCGAATACCAGCCGTCCGAACAGAACATGCGCCAGCTGCTGCTCAGCTACTTCGCGGTGGATCCGGCGATCATCACCGATGATCTGGTCAGAACCCGGTATGAGGCCAGCGTCGCGCCGGGCGCCTTCGAAGCCTACCGGGACATGTTCTTCAGCCCCCGGCATGCCGGAAGCGAGCTGGGCATCACTGAACAGCAGGTCAAGTCGGTCACCACCCGGACCCTGCTGGTGCACGGCCACCAGGACAAGGTTGTCCCGGTGCAGGTCGCCTGGAACATGCTCCGGCTGCTGCCCGACGCGGAGCTCGCGGTGTTCGACCGGTGCGGTCACTGGACGCAGATTGAGCGGGCTGACGACTTCAACGACCTCGTGGCTAACTTCCTCGGCCAGGCCGGCCGTGCGCGCAACTCACCCACGGGGAGATGACGATGACCATAGTCAGCAACCGTCCCGATGCGACGGTGACGGCCACCCGGTTTCCGCTGGTGGACGACGATGCCGCCCACCACCGCTTCCGGGTGCACCGCGACACGATGACCTCGCCCGGGATCTTCCGGGAAGAAGTGGAGCGGATCTTCGGCCACTCCTGGCTCTACGTCGGCCACGAATCAGAGGTGGCCGCCCCGGGAGACTACGTGCGGCGCCCGGTCGGAGGCAGGCCGGTCTTCATGGTGCGCGGCGCCAAATCCGGCAACGTGCACGTTTTCCACAACACCTGCACCCATCGCGGGGCCGTAGTGTGCCGGCACAAGTCCGGCAACGCCAAGGTCTTCCAGTGCTTCTACCACGCCTGGACCTTCGACTCCGACGGCCAGCTCACCGGCGTGCCGGACCGGGACGCCTACGGCACGAAGCTGGACTTCTCACAGCTCGGGCTCAGGCCCGTGGCCCGGATGGAGAACTACCGCGGGTTCGTGTTCGCCAGCTTCGACGAGAACGCCACCGACCTGGCCACCTACCTCGCCGGCGCCCGGGAGTACCTCGACCTGGTGATCGACTCCGGCGACGGAGAGATGGAGATCGTCAAGGGCACCAACGAGTACTGCATCGGCGCCAACTGGAAGCTGCTCGCGGAGAACAGCATCGACGGCTACCACGCGATCTCCACCCACGACACCTACTTCAAGTATCTCATCGCCCTCGGCACCAGCCTCAAGGGCGGCGTCCAGGGCACCGCCAGGGACCTGGGCAACGGGCACGCCGTGCTCGAGTACGCCGCTCCCTGGGGCCGGCCGATCGCCAAGTGGGAGCCCCTGTTCGGCGAGCATGCCCGGCAGGAGGTCGCCGCGCTGCGGGCCGGGCTGGTCGGCAAGTACGGGCCCGAGCGCGCCAGCCGGATGGCCGACGTCAACCGTAACCTGCTGATCTATCCCAACCTCGTGGTGAACGACATCATGGCCATCACGGTGCGGACCTTCATGCCGTCCGCGCCGGACCAGATGGACGTCACCGCGTGGGAGATGGCGCCCCGCGACGAGCTGCCCGCCCTGCGGCAGCGTCGGCTCGACAGCTTCCTCACCTTCCTCGGCCCGGCCGGCTTCGCCACCCCAGACGACCTGGAGGCACTGGAATCCTGCCAGCAGGGCTTCCGCAGCGGCGGCGTCGAGTGGAACGACATCTCCCGCGGCATGGACCGGGTCCCCCAGGCGAACGACGAGGCGCAGATGCGCGCGTTCTGGCGGCAATGGCAGCGGCAGATGGGCGACGCAGCCTACCAGGAGGTCCGATGATCAGTACCGCGCACACCGCTGCCGAGGCGCTGCCCGCGGGCGAGCCGGATGGCGGCAACGGCGAAGCCAGCCTCGATCTGGGCTCGGTGACCCGCGCCCAGATCGAGGACTTCCTCTACCAGGAGGCACGGCTCCTCGACGACTGGGATCTCGACACCTGGCTCACGCTATGGGCGGAAGACGCGACACGCTACGTGGTGCCGTGCAACGACGACCCGGACGGCGATCCAGCCCGTGACCTGGTCCTGATCGACGACGACCAGTTGCGCATGCGGCTGCGGGTGGAACGGCTCAACAGCCGCAAGGCCCACCGCGAGTACCCCCACTCCCGGACGAACCACCAGGTCAGCAACGTGGTAATGGGTACCGCCGAGGGATCAGGGTCCGACGCTGAGCTGCCGGTCACGGCGGCCTTCACGGTGTGGCGGTTCCGCAACGGGAAGACGTCCTGTTACGTGGGCCGCTATCACTACCGGTTCATAGCGGTCGGCGGCGAATTGCGTATCCGGTCAAAACGTTCGGTGCTGGACATGACCGAATTGCGCCCCGCCGGCGACCTGGCCATCATCCTGTGACCCCGACAGGCCGGACAGGGCCGCTGCAGGGGCGGTCGGCCGTGGTCACCGGGGGTGCCACCGGGATCGGCACGGGCATCGCCCGGCGGCTGCTCGACGACGGTGCCCGAGTACTGATCGCCGCCCTGACCGAAGGCGAGCTGAAACGCACGCTGGAGGAGTTCCGGGCGGCGGGTCACGACCCGGCCGGCTTCGCCGGCGACCTGTCCCGGCCAGGGCAGGCAGACATGCTGCTCGACGCCGCGATCAGCGCGTTCGGCGGGACAGACATCCTGGTGAACAACGCAGGCGGCGGGGTGATCAAGCCGACCCTCGAACACACCGAGGAAACCCTGCGGGCCACGATCGATAACAACCTGTGGACCACGATCCGGTGCACGCTGGCCGTGCTGCCGCACATGGCAGGGCGCGGTTACGGGCGGATCATCAACATCGGCGCGGAGTCCGTACGCAACGGCCTTACCGACCACGCGATCTACAACGCGGCAAAGGGCGGAGTCCACGCCATGACCAGCGCGCTGGCCCGCGAATTCGCCGGCGCCGGCATCACGGTCAACACGGTAGCGCCGTCCTACGTGCAAACCCCGGAGATCACCGCCGCGCTCGCCGCCGGCGTGCTGCCCGACCGGTTGCGCTACGTCCTGGCCCGGGCCGTCGAACTGATCCCGATGGGCCGCCCGGCAACCGTGGACGACGTGGCCGCCGCGGTCGCCTACCTGGCCAGGGAGGACGCGGGCTTCGTCACCGGCCAGGTGATGAGCGTGAACGGCGGAAGCAGCATGGGCTGAGGACGGGCCCGCAGGCCCGGCCAGAAAGGAGCTATTCCTGTGACGTTCGTGGTGACCGAACCGGACCTTCACCGGCGGGCGGCCGACCGGCTGCTGGCTGCCGCCCGGGATCGCGCGCCCTGCGCTCCGGTCCGTGACCTGATCGGTTCCGGCGACATGGCCGCCGGGTACGCCGTCCAGCAACTGCTTACGCAGGAGGCGCTGGCCAGCGGCCGCCGGATCACCGGCCGCAAGATCGGGTTGACATCCGAGGCGGTCCAGCGTCAGCTTGGCGTCGACCAGCCCGACTTCGGCACGCTGTTCGCCGACATGGCCCGCACCGAGACCAGGCCGATCGACATGGCGGCCCTGCTCCGGCCGAGGATCGAAGCCGAGGTCGCGTTCATCCTCCGGGACGGCCTGGACCGGGCCGATCTTGACCTGGACGTGGTCCGCTCGGCGGTCGGGTGTGCCGTGGCCGCCCTCGAGATCGTCGACAGCAGGATCGCCGGATGGGACATCACCCTCGTGGACACCGTCGCCGACAACGCGTCATGCGGGCTATATGTCCTGGGCTCCCGGCGCCGCCCGCTGAGCGGGCTCGACCTGCCCGCCATGACGATGACCATGACGGCCGACGGCGAAATGGTGTCCGAGGGCACCGGGGCCGCGTGCCTCGGCGACCCATCCGAGGCCCTGCTCTGGCTGGCCAGGACCGCCCGGGACTTCGGCTCGCCGCTGCGAGCAGGTGACCTGGTGCTCTCCGGCGCGCTCGGCCCGATGGTCCCGGTCGCCGCCGGGACGACCTACGTGGCGGCTCTCGACGGGCTGGGCACGGTACGGGCTTCGTTCGGAGAGGAACCGGCATGATGACGCCCGCAAAGACCCGGGTCGCGGTCATCGGGTCAGGCAACATCGGCACCGACCTCATGATCAAGGTCATCCGGCTGTCCCAGGTGCTGGAGATGGCCGCGATGGCGGGCATAGACCCGGGCTCCGACGGACTGGCGCGAGCCGCACGGCTCGGCGTCCCGACAACCGCGGCCGGTGTCCAGGGCCTGATCGCGCTGCCCGGCTTCGCCGACATCGACATCGTCTTCGACGCGACGTCGGCCAAGGCGCATAAGGCTAACGCCGCCGCGCTAGCCGGCTCCGGCATCCGGCTCATTGACCTGACGCCGGCGGCCATCGGGCCCTACGTCGTCCCGGCCGTCAACCTCGACCAGCACCTCGGCGCCTCAGACCTCAACATGGTGACCTGCGGCGGCCAGGCCACCATCCCAGTGGTCGCAGCGGTGTCACGGGTCGCCCCCGTGCGCTACGCCGAGATCGTCGCCTCCATCGCCTCGCGCTCGGCCGGTCCCGGTACCCGGGCGAACATAGACGAGTTCACGGAGACCACCGCGAAGGCCATCGAGGTGGTAGGCGGGGCCGAGCGCGGCAAGGCGATCATCATCCTGAACCCGGCCGAACCCCCGCTGATCATGCGTGACACGGTGTTTTGCCTGGTCGCCAATGCCGACCCGGGCGCTATCACCGACAGCGTCGAGCGCATGGTCAAGGAGGTCGCCGCGTACGTGCCGGGATACCGGCTCAAGCAGGAGGTCCAGATCAGCTGGATAGCCGAGGATGAGCCGCTGCACACCCTGCTGGTCCCCGGCACGCCCTGGCCGGCGCTGAAGGTCTCCGTTTTCCTGGAGGTGGAAGGCGCCGCCCACTACCTACCCTCGTACGCCGGCAACCTGGACATCATGACCTCGGCGGCGCTGCGCACCGCCGAACGGCTGGCCACCGCCGACCGGCAGGCAGGACGGCTATGAGCGAGACCACTATCTATGTCCAGGACGTCACGCTGCGGGACGGCATGCACGCCATCCGGCACCGGATCTCGCCCGAGCGGGCCAGAGATATCGCCCGGGCGCTCGACGACGCCGGCGTGGACGCGATCGAGGTGTCGCACGGCGACGGGCTGGCCGGCACCAGCCTGACCTACGGGGCCGGCAGCAACACCGACTGGGAGTGGATCTCCGCGACGGCCGAGGTGCTGAAGAACGCAGTGCTCACCACGCTGCTCATCCCCGGCATCGGGACCATCGCCGAGCTCAACCGGGCCTACGATCTCGGCGTGCGGTCGGTGCGGGTCGCCACGCACTGTACCGAGGCGGACATTGCCCCGCAGCACATCGCCCGCGCCCGCGAGCTCGGCATGGACGTGTCCGGGTTCTTGATGATGAGCCACATGGCCCCCCCGGCCGACCTCGCCAAGCAGGCCAGGATCATGGAGCAGGCCGGTGCGCACTGTGTCTACGTGACCGACTCCGGCGGTCGGCTCACCATGGACGGCGTCCGGGACCGGGTCCGCGCCTACCGGGATGTCCTGGACCCGGGCACCCAGATCGGCATTCACGCCCACGAGAACCTGTCTCTTGCCGTCGCGAACTCGGTGGTCGCCGTCGAAGAGGGCGTCACCCGGGTGGACGCCTCGCTCGCCGGGCAGGGCGCGGGCGCGGGCAACTGCCCGATCGAGCCTTTCGTCGCCGTGGCGAACCTGAAGGGCTGGAAGCACCGTTGCGACCTGTTCGCGCTCCAGGACGCGGCCGACGATCTGGTGCGCCCGCTGCAGGACAGGCCGGTGCGGGTAGACCGGGAGACGCTCACCCTCGGCTACGCCGGGGTGTACTCCAGCTTCCTGCGTCACGCCGAACGCGCGGCACGCGAGCACCGGCTCGATGTCCGGGACATCTTGGTTGAGGCAGGCCGCCGCCGCCTAGTAGGCGCGCAGGAAGACATGATCGCGGACATCGCGCTTGACCTGGCCGCCACCGGGAACCGGCCATGAACGCCGACGTCGGCCTACAAGGAGGCTGCCCGTGGTTGTGCGGATGACCGTCGGACTGCTGCTGACCGTCGTCGCGTTCGCGATCGCCGGGCGCCGGGGGTGGTGGCTTAAGCGTCTGGCGTTCAGCGGGCAGCCCGCACCGGAGCGGGTCGCCACGGTGCGCGCGCACCCTGGCACCGACGTCGGGGTGGAGACGAGCGAGGTGCTGGGCCAGCGCAAGCTGCTGAAGTGGACCGTGCCAGGGACGGCGCACTTCCTGACCTTCTGGGGCTTCACGATCTTGCTGCTGACGATCATCGAGTCCTACGGCGACCTGTTCGACCGGGATTTCTCCCTTCCCTGGGTCGGGCACTGGGCGTTCGTCGGGTTCCTCGAGGACCTGGTGGCCGTCGGGGTCCTGGCCGGGATCATCACGTTCGCGGTGATCCGGCTGCGCAACAACCCGCACCGCAAGGGCCGCGCCTCCCGGTTCTACGGCTCGCACACCGGGGCGGCGTGGCTGGTGCTCGGCATGATCTTCCTCGTCGTGGTAACGCTGCTGTTGTACCGCGGCGCGCAGATCAACACCGGGGTGTTCCCCTACCCGCACGGCGCGTTCGCGTCCCAGATCGTCGGGCACTGGCTGGCGCCGCTGGGGTACGGGGTCAACGCCGTGCTGGAGGAGGTATTCCTGCTGGCCCAGGTCGGCGTGGTCATGGCGTTCCTGGTCATCGTGGCCTATTCCAAGCACCTGCACATCTTCCTGGCTCCGGTGAACGTGCTGTTCGGCCGCAAGCCGAACGCCCTCGGCGCCCTCGAGCCGATGCGCAGCAACGGCCAGGTGCTCGACTTCGAGGAGGCCGACCCGGACACCGACGTGTTCGGCCTGGGCAAGATCGAGGACTTCACCTGGAAGGGCCTGCTGGACATGGGCACCTGCACCGAGTGCGGGCGGTGCCAGTCGCAGTGCCCGGCCTGGGCCACCGGCAAGCCGCTGTCGCCCAAGCAGGTCATCCTGGACCTGCGCGACCACGCCTTCGCTAAGGCCCCGTACCTGCTGGCTAAAACCGACGAGGACCGCGACAAGCTCCCCGACGCGGTCAAGGCCGAGGCCGAGCGCCCGCTGGTCGCGGCTAAGGATAAGGGCGGCGTCATCGACCCCGACGTGATCTGGTCGTGTACGAACTGCGGCGCGTGCGTCGAGGAGTGCCCGGTGGACATCGAGCACATCGACCACATCGACGGGATGCGCCGCTACCAGGTGCTGATCGAGTCAGCCTTTCCCGTGGAGGCCGCGGGCATGCTGAAGAACCTGGAGAACAAGGGCGACCCGTGGGGCATGGGCCAGGCCCGCCGGGCCGAGTGGATCGGCGAGCTCGACTTCGAGGTGCCCGTCGCCGAGGGCAAGCTCGACCCGGATGTGGAGTACCTGTTCTGGGTCGGCTGCGCGGGCGCGCTGGAGGACCGGGCCAAGCGCACCACCAAGGCCATCGCCACCCTGCTGCACACCGCGGGTGTCAAGTTCGCCGTCCTGGGCCCGGCCGAGACCTGCACCGGCGACCCGGCCCGCCGCATCGGCAACGAGTTCGTCTACCAGATGCTGGCCGCCCAGAACGTCGAGACCCTGAATGAGGCCGCCCCCAAGACGATCGTCGCGAGCTGCCCGCACTGCTTCAACACCATCGCCCGCGAGTACCCGCAGCTCGGCGGTAAGTACGAGGTCATCCACCACACCCAGCTGCTGGCCCGCCTCCTCGAGCAGGGCAGGCTCGCCCCGGCCGGGCGGATCGAGGAGAAGCTGACCTACCACGACCCGTGTTTCCTGGGCCGGCACAACCGTGTGTTCACCCCGCCCCGGCAGATCCTGCAGGCCGTGCCCGGCATCGCGGCCGAGGAGATGCACCGGTGCAAGGAACGCGGTTTCTGCTGCGGGGCGGGCGGGGCCCGGATGTGGATGGAGGAGCGCATCGGCAAGCGCATCAACATCGAGCGGATCGAGGAGGCGCTGGCCCTGGACCCGGACACCATCTCCACGTCCTGCCCGTACTGCCTGGTCATGCTCGGCGACGCGGTGGCCGCCAAGAAGGCCAACGGCCAGGCCAAGGACACCCTGGAGGTCGTCGACGTCGCCCAGTTGCTCGCCAGGTCAGTTAGCACCACCGCTAACGATGGAAGCTCGGCTGCCGCAGATGAGACTGCGACCGCCACTAATGAGGCGGGGCGGTAGCGAGCGGCTTCGCAACAAGGGAAACGACCAGATGGTAACCAGCATCGCAGTCATACCGATTCATTGATGCCGAGGAGTAATCAGTGACCATTGCGGAGAGCAGGCTGACAGCCGCTGAGGCGGCCGAACCTGTCGACGGCGGCAAAACTGTCGGGATCCCATCGCTCTGGAACCCAGTCAGCGGAATGTCCGCGGCCTTGCGCCAGGGCACGACCGTGGCCCAGGAAGCCAGCCGGCTGGGCGTGGAACTTACCCGCATTGCGTGGGGCCTATCCGACGTGGCTCCGGCCAAGGGTGACCGGCGTTTCACCGACCCGGCATGGGCGTCGAACCCGGTGTTCCGGATGATCCAGCAAAGTTATCTTGCCTCCGCGCAGGCGCTGGACCGGATCGTCGCCCAGCTGGGCGACGGCGCCAGTGGCACCATCGCAGAGCGGGCGCAGTTCACGGCGAACATCGTGGCCAGCGCCGCCGCGCCGACGAACTTCCTGGTGACCAATCCGGCCGCGATCAAGCACGCGTTCGACACCGGCGGCCTGAGCCTGGTCCGCGGAGCCCGCAACTTCGTCCGCGACGTGCGCCGTAACGGCGCGATGCCGTCGATGATCGAGCCCGGCGCCTTCGAGGTGGGCCGGGACCTGGCGGTGACCCCCGGCGCCGTTGTGGCCCGGGACGCCGTCGCGGAGGTCCTGCAGTACGCCCCGGCTACAGACAGGGTGTTCACCCGCCCGGTCCTGGTCGTCCCGCCGCCCATCGGGCGGTTCTACTTCCTGGATCTGCGGCCCGGGCGCAGCTTCGTTGAATATGCCGTCGGCCGCGGCCTGCAGACGTTCATGGTCAGCTGGCGGAACCCCACGGCCAAGCAGGGCCGCTGGGACCTGGATACCTACGCCCGGACGGTCTCATCGGCAATTGACACCGTGCGGGAGGTCACCGGCAGCCCAGATGTCAACCTGATCGGGTTCTGCGCCGGCGGCATCATCGCCACCGCCCTGCTCAGCCACTTGGCTGCCACGGGAGATGACCGCGTGCACAGCGTTTCCTACGCGGTGACCCTGCTGGATTTCGGGCTGCGCGCCCCGATCACCGCGTTCTCCGGGCGGGGCCTGATCGCGTTCGCCGGTTACCGGTCCCGGCGAAAAGGCATCATCACCAGCCGGCAGATGGGTAGCGCGTTCACCTGGCTGCGCCCCGATGACCTGGTGTTCAACTACTGGGTGAACAACTACCTGATGGGCGAGCCGCCGCCGGCCTTCGACATCTTGGCCTGGAACGCCGACGGCACCAACCTCTCCGGCGCGCTGCATGGCCAGTTCCTGGACATCTTCCGGGACAACCTGCTCACCCGGCCCGGAGCCCTCAGCGTGCTGGGCACGCCGCTGGACCTGAAGAGCATTACAGTGCCCGCCTTCGTCACCGGAGCGGTCACCGATCACCTGACCCCGTGGAAGGGCTGCTACCAGACCACACAGCTGCTCGGCGGCCCGTCCACCTTCGTGCTCAGCTACTCCGGGCACATCGCCAGCCTGGTCAACCCGCCCGGCAACCCCAAGGCACACTACTGGACCGGCAGCACACCCGGCGCCGACCCCGGGCAGTGGCTGGCCGGCGCTGACAGGCAGCAGGGCAGCTGGTGGGAGGCATGGGCTGACTGGGCAACCGCGCGGGCCGGCGAACGGCAGCCTCCGCCTGTAAACCTTGGCAGCGCGCGTCACCCGGTACTGTGCCCAGCGCCCGGGCTCTACGTGCGAGACATGGTGCCCACGTGATCATCTTTGTCCGCGCGGATCACCCGGAGGTGGGTTGACGATGGCTGCGACGGCCATGCCTGCCATGCCGTTGGCTGGCCAGGCCGCAGGCGGGGACATCGAGGCCCTCTGGAAGGAGGCGACCAGCCGCCGCCTGCGGTTAAGCCGTGGCAGGGGTGCCCGGCGAGTATGGGAGCTGCGATGATTCGCGTGCATCGGCGATTCTCGCTCGCGCCCAGCGGCGGGATGTGCGTCCGAACATCTGAGCCAGCCGGCGTTCCGACAGCGGATTGCCGGCCTGCACGCTGAGCCGGTACGCGGCCACCGCCGCGTCGTCGACGGCGCTGGCTTCAGGTCCCTCACCGTCACGCTGCTGATTGGTAGGCATAGTCGGCAGCAGGGCGGCCTGGCCTGCGGGCCGCCGCGCCGAGTCTGACACTTGGCGCCCGCTTCCGCCGGGGTGATCGCCGTCAACGGCCGGAACCGGGTGGGAACGAACCGCGGCACGGCATGTCGCCCGATCGGAGAGGTGCTCTGCCGGCCGCCTGCGTTCTACCGCTCCGGACATCCGGATCAGCCAGACCAGGAGCTCATAGGAGCCCACGAGACTGGCCGCCGGCCAGGCCGCGACCACCGCTCCGACGGGACCGTGTGACCAGCCCTGGGCCATGTTCGCCGTGAGGGTGGCCGCGATTCCTAGCCCGAGCAGCCACCGGGCGAGGGAGGGTACCGGCACCCGGTGCCGTGCCGCGTACAGCACCACCATCGAGCTGGCGTAGACGAGGCCGTCGATGGTGGCGGGCTCTAGCCGGGCGGTGATCCCGGTCTCGCCGTGTGCCCGGACGACAGCATAAGCATGCCAGTAGGAGATATACGCCGCGATACTCGCAATGGCGAACACGGCCGCCGCGGTGGACAGGCGGATGGCGCGGTCGGTGCCGCTCGTCGGGGGTGAGAGCGGGTCATCGTCGGCCAATGGGCAGCCGTCGGCATTGAACCCGCCGCAGACCGCTTCGGCAAGCTCATCCTGCTCGTAGGCAGTGCGTATCGAACGGAGGTCCGGCTGGGCGAAACCGGGGTGGGGCATGGACTCCTCCTCCATGACGGTTGGGAGGAATTTGGGAGGTCGCATCTGGCGCGAACTGCCCTGAACCGGTCCCAACCGGGCTGAAGTAGAGCCTCTGATCTGGCCTTTCACAGAAAGCCCTGGCTGGAGCGCCGATCGGAACCCTATGGTAAGGAGAAGGTCTACGGTTCGATTCCGTAACGGGGCTCCAGTTCAGAGCCATAATTCGAACCAGCATGATGTCCAGGTGGGGACTAGCGGTCTTCCGCGTTGGAAGATATCCACGGTCCTGGGCGGTGATCAAGGCTCGCGCCACGCGGCGTCGCGGCTTGAGTGGCTCTGCGGTCACTGCGTCCCGCACCAGGCGCCAGGTCTGGTGGCCTATGACGATCTCGCCCGGGCCTGCTGCCTGTTCCAGCCGCGCAGCCGGGTTGACCGCGTCGCCGGTCGCCAGGCGTTCCTCCGTGCCAACCACGACGTGCCCGGTGTTCACGCCGATGCGGACGCTCACGGTCGTGCCGAACTCGCCTCGAGTTGGGTGTGGAGCCGCGAGAGCTCCTCGCCCAGCCCGGCAGCCGCGCGTACCGCCCGTAGCGCGTCGTCCTCGTGCAGCACCGGGACACCGAAGACGGCCATCACCGCATCGCCGAGGAATTTCTCCGCCGTCCCGCCATGATGCCCGGTCACGCGCCGGGCAGTGTCGAAGTACCGCCGCATGACCTGCCGGAAGCTTTCCGGATCGAGGCGTTCCCCCGCGCAGTCGACCCGGCGACATCGCAGACCTGCACCGTGACCGTCGTGCGCCGCACGCGGAGCTCCGGCGCAGATTCCACGACAACGCCGCACCCGTTGCAGAAGCGGGCATCCAGCGGGTTCTCCCGCCCGCAGCCCGTGCACGCCCTCATACGAGCAAGGCTGGATCCGGGTCATCCGACATGCCAGCGAACGGCCCCCGCGCGCATCCCGCACCGCAACAGCTCCGAACAGCGGGCCAAAGGATGCCGTGGGCCGCGATGCCGCCCGCGGGCGGCCAGCGCGCATGCTCGGCTGTGACCCATCCGGCAGCCCTACGCCGGTTCGGCAGCTAGGTGTCGGCACACCGACAAGTGCAGTGTCGATCAGGTGACTGACAACACCCCCGCGGTTGACCAAGCTGACGGCACCTGGTCTTCCGCGGGCCAGGGGTGAAGCAACGATCCCGAGGAGGTCGCCATGAACCCCATCCGTCACATCCGCCGTTTCGCCGCCGTCCTGGCCGGCCTGGCTGCCGCCGTTCTGCTGGCCCGGCCCGCGTTCGCCAGCGTGAGGCCGGATCCCGCCGACGCTTACCCGGGACACATCAGGCCGGCCGTTGTCCCGGCGCAGGTCCAGTACCGCACCATCGTGGCGGGCGGGATGCCCGGCTGGCAGATCGCGCTGATCGTTGTCGGGGCCGCCCTGCTGACCGCCGCCCTGGCGGTGCTCGCCGGCCGCGCTCTGGCCGCCCGCCGCCGGGCCGCCACCATGCCCGCTTGACCCCTTGCGCGCAGGCCACGCGGCGCCGCTGGTCCTGGCCGGGCGCCACCGCGGGCCGGCGCCCGATGCGCCGGTCCCGCGCACCCGAAGGGAACGACCCCGATCCGCGAGGACCCGGTGGTCAACGGCCCGGTGACCCATGCCGCAAACGACCAGGAGCAGGCCCGGGGCGCGCTCGCCGAGCGGTACCCCCCAGCTGATCTGGCCCATCTCCGCATCGCCGGCTCAGCGGCGCCGGCGCCGGCCATGCCGGCCAGCGCGCCTGGCTGCAGCTCGCGGACCAGGCGGACAAGGTCCGGGATCCGGCCGCCCTACCCGGATGGCCGGCCACCACGACCCGGCGAGAATGCGCACAGACAATGGACGAGGGCGGCCTGGTTATCCAGCCCAAGCGCGGTGACGCATGACCATACGGCCTCGGCGACCGTCCCCAGGAGGGAAGCCGGGGGAGCGGAATCCAGCCAACGGCGCGAAGAGCTCCTGATAACCGCCCGCGTCCCCGCCCATCTGGCTGGCTTTGCAGTCCAGCAGGGACCCGCGGCCGAGTCCGCGGACCACTATCCGACTCTGCCGCCGATCGGGCGAGGCCCATCGACCGCGTGTTTCCGCGGAAACCGTCCGCCGATGCGGTCGAGAGCCGACGTTCCAGAAACAAGTTTGACGTGGAAGAAGAGGCCTGCTTCCCGGCTGAGCCCGGCGCAATTGTCGAAGCTATACGCGATTATCACCGGGAGTGACCCGCGGCAGCTGGAGTTCGACTTCGGGCTGTGGACGCGGAAGATTATCCGCGAGCTGATCCGGCGCGAATTCGGTGTCAAGTTCTCGGAGGCTCAGGTCGGCAGGCTGCTCAAGCGGATGGGGCTGTCGCCGCAGCGACCGCTGTACCGCGCTTGCCAGCAGGATCCGGAACGCGTAGAGGAATGGAAGAAATCCGCTTACCAGAAGATCCGCAAGCTGGCAGCCGAGGAGGGCGCCAGCGTCTTCTTCGCAGATGAGGCCAGCATACGGACCGATCACCACGCCGGGACCACGTGGGCGCCCGTCGGGCAGGCCCCGGTCGTCATCACGGCCGGGGAGCGGAAGTCGGTGAACATGATATCGGCAATTTCCCCGCGCGGTGAGCTTCGTTTCCGGGTTCAGGAAGGAAAGATGAACGCGGAGAAGTTCATCGATTTCCTGAAGGCGCTGCTGGATAGTGTTCCCGGAAAGATCTTCCTCATCGTGGACGGCCACCCGGTGCACAAGGCTAAGAGGGTCAGCGAGTTCGTGAAGGAAAAGGCTGACGGGCGCCTGAGTATATTCTTCCTGCCGCCGTACTCACCAGAGCTTAATCCCGATGAATGGGTCTGGAACAACGTGAAGAATGACCGGATCAGCCGCGGTGTCATCATGAGCGCGAACGACCTGAAGGCGAAGGCCATCGGCGCGCTTCGCCGTCTCCAGAAACTCCCCGGCACCGTACGCGGATTCCTCCGGGATCCAAAGCTCGCTTACATACTGGAATCACGCAAACGAACGGTACGCGAAGTCTACAAACTCAATTCTTCGTTAGTAACTTTGTCGATGGCGCTTGAATCTTGAAGCGTTCTGGCTAGCGAGCACTGAGTCGTCTAAACCGGCCCAATAAGTGCAGCACCCTAACGCGCTGAAAGACATCAGCGAAACAATCACGGATTACGCCAGTAACCACTATGGCCGTCTGCTGTTGACTGAGTCCGACTCTGCCGATGTCCGGAAATCATAGGCCGGGTGACTGCTGTCCTGCCATCGTGCCCGACCAGGCGCCGCTTGTGCCTCCAGGGGCTTACGCAGGCCATTTGACCCTGTTACGCTCAGGCAACCGGGTCTTTCTTGCCTTAGGGGTGGAGAGGGGTGGGGAGATGGCCGCGGTCCCACTTTCGGATGCGATCGCCGACCTGCGCGAGCAACTGCAGAAAGCCATCGCTGCTGGCGGGGACGAGGAGCTGCGTTTCGAGCTTGGCTCTGTTGTCCTGGAACTCGAGATGACGCTCAATACGTCCGCTGGCGGGAATGTGAAGGCGAGCCTGTGGAGCGTAGTGACAGTAGGTGGTTCGGCTGATCGCGCTCGAGGGTCAGCGCACCGGCTCACGCTTAATCTGATACCGCGCCTGGCCAGTACTCCACGGAGGAGAGTCTTGGTCGGGGACGATACTGACGAGTTGCCGCCGCGCCATCCAGTCGAAGATGATGAAGATGACTGAGCCAGAGCGCAGCGATGAAACCTGAACTGCGGCGAATGGGTGCTCATCGCCTGGTCGACATCTACGCGAAGGCCGCGGGGTCGGGACGCTACGGCTCGGGCTACGCGGTCGGGGATGATCTGGTCCTGACTGCTGCGCACGTTGTCCGAGACGCGCCTAGCTACCGGGTCAGAACCCTGGACTACGAAGAGTTCGACGCTGAGCTTGTGTGGTCAGATCCCCACGGCCGCCTCGACGCGGCGCTGCTGCGGGTAGCGGGTGCACCCTGGGGGAACGAACCCGACCGGGATTCGCTGCGCTGGGGAAAGGTCGCTGAGAACGGAGTGAAGTGCTGGGCTCTGGGCTTCCCAAGGGCCCAGGAGGATGCCGCGCGGCGGCGTGACGTGGATACGATGCACGGCTCTGTCGACCTGACCTCTGCCTTCCGGTCAAAGCGTTATGACGTTGATGTCACAGCGCCGAGGCTGCTGGGCGCCGAGGAGGGGCGGTCGTGGTGGCAGGGCATCTCCGGTGCGGCGTTGTTCGGGCCCGGCAGGGAACTGCTCGGCGTGCTTGTCGCTGACCTCAGCGCGTACGGTGGATCCCGCCTGGAAGCCGTTCGCGCGGAGCGCTTGCTGCGTGACGAGGAATTCAGCCGACTGGTGGGTGCGGGATCCGGCGACGTAGAGGAGGTTTGGGACCGCGGCGAGGTAGCCGAGCTTGATGGGCCGGATTTTCTGCTGCCCTCGTATAAGCACCTGCCCCAAGGTGCCAGCGATGCTCAGCAGCTGCTGGCCGAGTACGCCGTGGTGCCATTTATCGGGCGTGAGGCCGAGCTCCGGTCGTTGCGCGACTGGACCACCCGCCCGGACCGGTTCGGGGTGGCGGTGGTAAGCGGTGATCAGGGCGCGGGGAAGACCAGGCTCGGTGCCGAGCTATGTAAGGAATATGCCGGTGTCGGCTGGTCTGCCGGGTTCATGGGCGTGGAGGCTGTGAACTCGATCCTGACGAAGAGTGAGCATGTCGAACTCGTCTGGCCGACGCTGCTCGTGATTGACGAGCCCGACCGCTTGACCGACCAGGTGATCCAGCTGATCGACCGGCTCAGCAGGCGCAGGCGGGGTGCGAGACTGCGGCTGCTCTTGTTGTCCCGCACTCCGACGGGAACCGACGACGCCGCGCTCGTCCCTGACGATGTCAGCTGGTGGCGCAGGCTGAACCGTGCCACAGAGGGTCTGGTGGCGGGCAGCACATCGGTCCCGATCAGGCTCGGTGACGGGCGGCTCACCAAATCCGAACAGCGGCGGCACGTGGACGAGGCGCTGGCGAGGTTTAGTCCCGGCGCGAGCCTGGCGCAGCCGCTGGATCTAGATGACCGGAACCCGCTAGGACTCCACCTCGCGGTTCTCAACGCGGTGCGCGGCGATCGTCGCCCGCACGGAGACTCGCCTGAGAAGCTCTTGCTGAGCCGTGAAATTACCCGGTGGATGCGGCTGCTGGCGGAATATGGTCTTGCCGACCACTTGGGGGAAAACGGTGCCCATCAGGCTGTGGCACTGGTGACGATGACGGCGCCGGATCAGGCCGAGGCGGTCGAGCTGCTCACGGCTGTTCCGGCGCTCGGCGCGGGCGATGCCTCGCGTGAACGACGTTTCAGGATGTCCGAATGGCTGGCGGAGTCCTATCCTGGCGGGCCGCGGCTGGGCATGCCGTCGCACAGCATGGTGGTCGAGCAACTGCTTGAGGACACCCCGGGCCTCGAAAAGCTGGTGGTCTCGATTCACGACCATCCTGCCAGGACCACCAGGCATCTGGCCGCCCTGCTCGAGACCGTACGGCTGGCGGCGGGACGGCATGTGAAGGCCCGCGAAGCCCTCCATGGCCTACTGAGCAAAAGGCTGGCCGCACTGGTTGAAGCCGTCACCACGGAACCGGACTCGCAGCTGCCCGGCATGGTGGACGCGGCACTCAATGCCGTCAGCGGCCCACAGCCCAGCGCGGTCCTCGGGGCGGCAGCGGCGGTGTTGGGACACCCGCAGCCGTCCGAGCAGTTCACGATCAACCAGTTGCGCTGCCGGATACTCGAGCTGGCAGTGGACTGGCACGCACATCAGCCTGCGGTCACGCTCGCGCTCGCCGACGCCCGGACCGACCTGACCGCCTACCGTGCCGCGCTAGGTGATCTGGCAGGAGCCCAGGAGGCGGCCGAGGCAGCACTGAGCTTGTACCGGAGGCTGCCGCCTGCGCCCGCAGCCTCACTGGCGCGGGCGTACCGCAACCTCGGCACCTGTCTTGCCTTGAGAGGCGAGCTCGACAAGGCTGCCCCGCTGCTGGAAGAAGCCACGTCCCGCTCAGCGGGCCTCGCGGCGCACGATCCCACACTTACGCCCCCCTACGTCGACACCCTCGTCAATCTGGCAGCCTGCCAGGCTGACCAAGGCCACCAGGTCCAGGCGATCACGACGCTGCTTCGGGCAATCACCGCCGATGGGCGGGAAGGCATACTCGGTGCCCTTATCGAACCACTCGGTGACCTCGCCCGGGGCCTAGCCCGCGCTCCACAGACGGTGGGCGCCACGAAGCCCGACCCCCGCTGTTACCGTCTGCCGGAGGGCACAGGCGCACCCGCAGACCGAGACGACCGGCGGCGGTCGGACACGCTGCTGCGCCTCACCGCGCGACTTACTGTCGGTCTCGCCGACCACACGCGAACAGTGCGCAGGGATGCGGTTCTCCCTGCGCTCATCCCCGCTTTGGCCAGGCAGCAGGCGCGCTTCGCAGCCTCGGACCATGCGGAGTTCCTGAGGCTCTTGTCAGAGGTGATGGCCCAGCAGAATGAGTTCGAATACGCTATCGCCGCCGTCGCCGAAAGTGTCGCGCTAGCCCGCTGGGTTGCCGCGAAGGAGGGGCCCGGGTGGAGGGTTCCCAAAGGGCTCAACCTGCTCGCCTATTACTGTTCCCGCGTCGGCCGCCTTGATGAGGCCATCACGCACGCCACTGAGGCAGTCGCCGGATACCGGCTGAACCCTGGATTCGTTGTCCGTTCGCTGCCCGACGCGCTCGCGGACCTGGCACGCTATCTCCAAGACGCGGACCGGCTGCCCGAGGCGGTCGAGAACCAGCGGGAGGCAGTGGCCCTGTACCGTGCGCTCGCGGATCAGGATGACATCTTCCTGCCATCGCTCGGCGGCTGCCTTATCGACCTGGGTGGCCTCCTTATAGATGTAAGCGAACCAGGTGAGGCGGCCACGGCGCTTCAGGCCGCGACGGCCCTGTTCGATCGCTTGACTGTGACGCAACCCGAGTACACAGATCAAAGCATGGCCGCGCACAGCCTGCTGGCCCTCGTGACCATCCAGGACGACTCTGCCGAGTCGGTGGATTCGGCCGCATTGGCGGTGGACCTCGCACAGAAAAGTGCCATGGCCGACCCGGACCGGTGGATCGACTACGCCCGCACGCTCTGCATGCTCAGTTCCTCGCTTGAGGCCTCCGGCCGTTTCGATGAAGCCTTCCAGCAGGCCGAGAAGGCAGTCTCCTTGATCTCGGACCGGGAATCCCCGCCCGATGACGAACTGAGGACGGTCCTGGGTTGGGGGCTCGCCCTTATGAGCGATACGGCGCGCTTTCTCGGCCGTCCGGAGCAGGCGCTGTCGACCGCGCGCGAGGCGATTTCCACGCTCGCCCAGGTGGCGGACAGCGGAGGCGACTCGGCGTTGTTCCGCGGCTTGGCCCTTACAGCGCAGGCCGCCGCCCTGGCCGCTGCGGGGCTAGCCGACCAGGCGATTCCCTCAGCGTTGGAAGCACTGGAGCTATACGCCCAGCTAGGGGCACGCTCCCCTCTGGGAGAGACAGCCCTGCTCACGGCCAACACTGATGTCGTCCTGAGCCAAGCCCGCCTGTCACTTGGCCGTGCCGAGGAAGCGCTCGCCTCAGCGCTCGCCGCCCAGGCAGCACTCCAGCACCTTCCAGCGGGCCAACCATGGGTCGCATCGCTCCTCGCTGAATCGTGCTACTACGAAGGCTGCTCTCTGGTAATGCTCGACCGGCCGGGTGACGCGCTGCAACCGCTAGCTAGAGCAGAGGAATTGCAGCACGGTCTCGGGTCAGGCAGCCCACCGGATGCCGCCAGGTTGGCCCGCATCCTCGCCATGATCGCGACCTGCGATCTGACCCTAGGCCGGGCGGATCTGGCCACCGAGACCAGCAGCAGATCAATTGAGCTGTTCAGCGGCCTCGGTGAAATCCAGCCTTCCAACCGCGCCCTATTCGCCCAGGCGCTGAACGTGCACGGAGAGGGCCTAAGCCAGCTCGGAGACATCGCGGCTGCACACCGGAACTACCAGCAGATGGTGGCTCTGTATCGCGGCAACCCGCCAAGCGACCCGGGCAGCCACTCTCTCTTCGGCTGGTCGCTGGTCATGTCCGGCCTTACCCTGTTGCAACTCGGCGATCCCGGCGGAGCGCTACCGCTGCTCACCGAGGCCGACGCGGTTTACCGTGGCCTGGACCCGGGTGGGTATGGCGCTCTTTCTGCCCTCTCCCTGGCGATGCAGCACGCCCAAGCGCTCGCAGGGCTCGCCGAGTGCCGCGCAGCGCTGGGCGACATCGCCGCGGCGGCGCAGACCGCGGGCGAGGGGATCGAACTGTTGCGGCCACGCCAGTCCCAGACCGAGCCGCAGCTCACCATCCAGTACGGGAGGCTGCTGAAATTCCAGGCCCAGTGCCTGCTGCAACTCGGCCAGCCCGCAGATGACAAGATCGACCAGGCTATCGAGGCCTTCCGCTCACTGGCCGTTCCGGAGGCGCTGATCGAGCTCGGACAAGCCCTGGCCCTGCGTGCCCTCTACCAGGATTCGCACGGCGACACGGCCTCCGCAGCACAGTCGGCAGCCGAGGCGGCGAACATCTACCGGGAGGTGCCCAGCGACGAGCCTGGCGTGGTGGTATTGCTGGCCAGCACACTTCGGGTCCTCGGGGTCTGCTTGCTCGCACTCGGGAACCTCGCTGAGGCTCTGGCTCCGCTCCAAGAATCGGCAAGCCATTTCCATGACCTGGCCGACACGCCGATGTACCCCGTCTTCGAGCATCTGGACGTGGAACTCAAATTGGGAATGTGCCTGACTTGGCTCGACCGGTCATCTGAGGCCGCTGAGCACTTTCATGCTGTGGTTGATCTGCTCCGTCAGCTGGCAGCGAGCGACCTCGGCCAGCAGGCAGCACTCGCCCAACCGATCGCGCAATTGTCCGAGCAGCTTATCAATTTCCGTCAAGCGCAGGACGTACTAGCTAACGGTCCGCTCCTGACCCAGATCCTGGATCTCAACGCCGAGATACTCAGTCGCCTTGGCTGGCACGAGGCGGCCGAATAAGTCGCGTACACGACATTGGCCGTGAACCGTCCGCAAACGGATTTAGGGCTATTCACGTAAGAGAAGCTTGGAGGGATCGATGCCATCCGAGCTGATCACGGTCCAGCTGGTCCGGATCGGGTCTGTTCAGGGAGAGGCATTATGAGCAAGCAAGCTCATTTGAGTACATACTCAGAACGGGCCAGTGAAGGGGACATCTTCAAGGCGCTGACTTTACCCTGTGCTGACACCGAAGGCAGACGCCGATCCTGGATGACTTGCCTTGGATGAATCGACTGTTTGCCGTTTCACCGTAGAAGGTGCGCGGTGATCGCCCAGAGCTCATATGTTGCTAGGTAGCTCGCTGACGCAAGTCAGCAGCTAGCTCGGTAACAAGCGGATGACTATCCGTCATATAGTAGCCGTCAAAAGTCGGATCGGCTTGTCTAAGCTCTTGAACTGCACCTTCAAATGAAGAGAATTCGACGCTAACCGCGGCTATTCGTTGACCTGGCTCAAGAATCGTCTCAGCTGCCCAGCGGGCGAACACGCTAAGCTTTTCCTGATCCTCAAATAGGACGACCACGCGCTGACCTTTGATTACCAGCTCTATCACAGGCGGGTCGGGGTCGTCTGTTCCATCGTCGGTAAAGAGCACCCAATACTCGACCACTGATCACCTCCGCTATCCTGTCCAGCGCATCAGTTCAACGAACACGTACGAACTGTGGTATCAAAAATAGCAGGCGTGTCGGATCCTGCCGAGACCTGGTACGACCATTCGTGCGTCCGGCAAGACCAAGGCGACACCGTGACGTACTGTCGTGGTGTTCTTCTGGCTGGTTGTGGCTGTTGATCAGCCGCTCGCTGGGCCGTGTACGCCGCCCGTCGAGCATCTGTCCGGTGAAGCCCATTAGCCGGACCCGGCCCCGCGATCTGCTGAGAGTCGACCCGGCATGACAGTGCAAGGACCAGCCCGGAGACGAAATCATGCTGGTAAGACCTAATGAAGCCTTACTCGCTTACCCTGAAGATCTCATCCATTATCTCGGCGCCCATCGTGATGACCGGCCGCAGCTCGCGCCGGTACACAACCTCGGTTGTGCGGGTGGAGGAGTGCCCGACCAAGCGCGCGATCTCCTCCATGCTGACCCCATGATGACTCATCAGGCTCACGAACGAGGTCCGTAGCTCGCGTGGAGTCCACCCATCCCCGATCCCCGCCGCCTTACATACCCGCTTGAACATCTTCCGGATGTTCCCGGCGTCAAGACCAATGCCGAGATGAGTAGTAAACACCAGCCCGGTGTCCTGCCATTTCTCACGACCTTCGACTCGCTCGGCAGCCTGGCTTTCCTGCAGCCTACGAAGCGCCTCTACCGCCATCTGGGGAAGGGCGAGCGTGCGGCGTGATCGCTGGGTCTTGGTCTCGCCATGCATGCGAACCGATCGCCAAACGGCCACATTAGGAGGAATGGGAGGGATGGTTTGCGGCTCGCCGACAAGGTCCACGTTATCCCAGCGCAGCGCCCTGACTTCCTCGGTACGGACACCGACCAGAAGGCTCAGCACGATGTATGCGTACATCAGCGCGGGCGGCCGCCGGACGTCCTTCAGGCCGGGATGCAGCTCGATCACCGGGACAGTCCGGGCCGCGGTGATGACCGCGACAGCCTGCTCCAGATTAAAGGACTTCGATGGCCGCCCTTCCTGACCCTTGGGGGTATCGACCAGGACGGCGACGTTGCGAGCCACGAGCTCGTTGGCTTCCGCGTGCCGGATGGCTCGCTTGAGCGCCAGGTGACCCTTGGTCACAGTCGCGCTGGAGTACTCACTGGCAATCCTCGACAGTGCCTGTCGTACATCGGCCGCGGTCAGTTCGCGAAGTTTCCGGACGCCGACAACCTTGAGAATCGGCTCAAGCACATTCTGGTTCGTCTGGATCGTCTTGGCCGACCGCCCGTCAAGCCCACTTCTGAGCCAGTCCTCAGCGGCGCGGCGTACCGTGTAGTTGGCGTATCCCGTCTTCGGGACGATGCCCTTGTCGAGATCCCGGTGCAACTCTCTGAGCCTGTCCAAGACGGCGGCCTTCGTCGTGCCGCTGACCTTCCGCCGCTGGCGTCTGCCATCTTGGGTGTAGCCCACAGTTATCTCGCCGCGCCACAGCCCTGGACAGTGCCGGTGGCGTTCCGGATCACGGCAGGCACCGCGGTGTTCGAACGAAATTCCGTCTTCTCCGCGCCTGCGCCGGGTAGCCATAGGAACAGCTTAGCCAAAGTGGGGACTATCGGTGGTGACAACGGCCGGGCATACCGAGGCATTACGAGACTCGTCGAGGCATAAAGTCTCAGGTAGTCTGGCCTTCATTTCGGGGTGCTGCCTGGTCGGCAGTAGGTCGATGTTCCATAGTAAGGAGAAGATCTACGGTTCGATTCCGTAACGGGGCTCAGATAGATGACGTAATTCGAAAAAATTCGAATATGTTACGAACGCCGGTGGGGACTAACGATTCCGGCGGGGGCAGTTACATGTCAGCCACGGCCACTGTTCTGTCTTACCGAAGGTGTCCCGTCTCACTGAATCTGGTCCGGTCGGTCGTCGTCATGAAGCGCTCGTGACGGCCGTGAGGTTACGGAAGTCTGTCGGAGGCGGCTACGGCTGGCCGGTAAGACAGGTCACCGGCTAGCCTGCCGGTCGTGGCTGCCCGCACGGTTAAGGTCCGGCTGCTCGGCTACAAAGGCTTCGAGGTCAGCGACCGTTTTTTGCATGGCCTGGAACAGGAGATATGGGTGTCCAGGTGGCAGCTGTATCCGAAGATTCGCACGCACCGGCCCGAAGACATCGGTACTCCGGAAAGGATGCGGGTCGAGCTGACCGAACCCAGCATGGTCACGGTTGTGTCCGCGCACTCTTACCGCGACGACGAAGGTCGGCTCTACTTTTGCGGCGAGGAACCCGGGCAGGTCCTGCCGGTAGAATGCTTGGCCCGGCCCGGCGGCTTGGGCGCGGCCAGCATGGTACTGATCGACGCTTGCTGGTTCGAGGCCATGGCCGCTGCCCTGGAACCCTGCGCGCAGCCTGGCAGCCTCATAGTAGGGGTGAAGACCGACGACCTGGTGACCCGCGGCCGCGACAGCGTCAGTGTGCTCGGTGCCGTCATTCGGGAACTGTGCTTTCTCCCCGACGGCGATCTCAGCATCGCCGCGGTCCGTCAGGCCATCAGCAGCGTCAACGCCCAGACCGAGGCACGCAACCGTGCTGAACACACCCGCGTCAGCGGAACCAGGAAAAAGCCGGAACTCCGCCCACTGATCGGCTGGTATCCAGACTGACCGCCTCAGCCCGGCGGACCCAGGGGGAGCGGAATTGTGACGTGGTCGCGCGCGGCGCCGTATGCGCTGCGGCGATAGGCGCCCTGGTCGAACCTGTCCTGCGGCAGGAGCCACGAGGAGTTCAGGGGCCAGACGCAGTAGGACATAAGCTAAAAGCGCGCCGAGGGACCCAGTTGACGGTACCGAACCGCCCGTCTTGAGCACCACTGCTGCTCAGCACCCAGGCGGCTCCAGCCACCCCCATCAGGCGGATCACTTGCGCCGCTGCCACCAGCGCCGACTACGCTTTCAGATGGCGTCAAGTCGGTTTGTGACGACCGGACAACCGCCACTGGTAAAGTGCGTGGCCGACGTACACGCAAGGACCTCCGTGACCCTCCTTAGGCTAACGGATATGGCACCGATAAGGGAATGGGAGGTCTGGTAAGGGGACCCGCTAGCCAGGCGCGGAGCGTGTCACTGCGTGCCGGATCGGCAAGTCATCCGGAGAATCCGATAGTCACTAGCAGACAACTCGCGACCGTGCTGACCTGCGGACAGGAAGCTTATCAACTCTGACGACCTCCTACGCATGAGGTCAGAGGCACGTGACGGCGACGCATTCAGCAGCCCGCCCAGCCATGACGACTAGGCCGTACGCCTGCCCGGCAAGCTACACCGGTCAGCTCAGAGCCGCCAAACGGCCTACACGACAAGATCGCCGTAAGCCGAGCGCGTGGCCTGGCCCGGAGCTGCCCCTGTTCGGCTGGCTGGGACCCGCCGTAGCGCGGCTCTATCTGATCAGCTGAAAGAAAGAGAACACTTCTAGTATTCTGGCCTGTCAAGGACATTGAGAAAGCCAATTCCAAAGGTCTGGCGGATAACCTGGGCCGAGACTCTGGAGCCGAGCTTACCAATGGATACTCCTGGTCGACCGGACAGTATGCGGTGATCCCCTGCTTGGATGCGCGTATCCAGGCTTGACGTTGGTCACTATGTAACGCTCCCGCACAACGGGAACGGTCTCCGCTGGGACGATCTGGCAAAACCGGCTCCTGAATTCGCTTTGCTTGCGGGTACTGATCCTTTACGATAAAAGTTAGTACCGCCAAGCTGATACGCGTTGGTCGCAAGTGGCATAACGTGCGGCCTTAGGGATGAACGCGTCGGCAGGGCAGGCAGGGTTGGGGAAGCCAGAGGGCCGGAGTCATGACTGCATCCACCGATGACGTTCCGGGCCGGATCTTTATGAGCTACCGCCGCCAAGACACTGCCTACCCCGCTAGCTGGCTCTACGATCGACTCGCAAGCCACTTTGGCAGAGACCAGGTCTTCAAGGACGTGGACTCGATTGAACTCGGCGACGACTTCATCGACGTGATCACCACCGCGGTCGGATCCTGCGATGTGCTGCTGGCGCTGATCGGTGACCGGTGGCTCACGACTACGGACTCGGACGGACAGAGGCGGCTGGATGACCCCCACGACTTCGTCCGGCTGGAGATCGAAGCTGCTCTGGCACGTAATGTCCGCATCATCCCTATTCTGGTTGAAGGGGCCCTGATGCCCCGCGCCAACGAGCTGCCAGCCAGCCTAGCCAAGCTAGCGCGTCGGCAAGCACTAGAGCTCAGCCCGAACCGGTTTGATGTCGATACCCGACGGCTGCTGAGAGTGCTAGACCGGACCATTGCTGAGGCACAGAAACTTGCGCGTCAGGAAGTTGAGCGCTCGACGCGGTACCGGCAGCAGGTCGAGCAGCTACAAGGGCGGATCCACGAGCGGGCCGCGGCGCAAGACTGGGATGCAGTGGTGGCTGCCAGCGACGAGCTGGCCGCGCTGGACCCGGCCGCTGCAGATCCCGATGGCCTAGTCAGCGCCGCCCGCGGGCAAATCGCCCGCCGTCAGCAAGCCGAGCCCACGCCAATCGGAGCGCAGCAACCAGCGAATGACCAGCTGACCGAGCTTGACGAGTCGCCGCGCGAGGCCGCGGGTGCCCAGGAGCTAACCCCAGCCGGTCAGTCTGGTGCGAGGCCGGTCCCCATCCCTGCCACATCTCCGGATGGAGTCGACCACGGCAGGCCATCTAGGGCGGGTAATGATCATCCTCCTCCGGTCACAGATGTCCCAGGACCGAGGCCGAAGGAGGAACCGAGATCAGCAACCGGCCTTCGCCTCGCTGGTCACGCCATCTCGCGCCGATTGGTGGTCGTCGCTGCTGTCGTAGGCGTCGCCGTCGTCGGCCTGGCTATTGCGATCATTATCGCCAACGGTACGAACAGCACGAACAGAACGAACAGCACGAACAGAACGAACATCACGAACTGCGTGAACGGCGCCCCTGTGCCAACCTCCGGATGTGTTTCCGGTCGGCCCAGCAGTCGGAACTGGGCGTATACCACTGGCGGCCAGGTCTATTCCAGCCCGGCGGTGGCTGACGGCACCGTCTACATCGGTAGCTACGACGGCAACGTGTACGCGCTAGACGCCGCCACCGGCCACATCCGCTGGACCCGCACCACTGGCGGCCAGGTCTACTCCAGCCCGGCGGTGGCTGACGGCACCGTCTACATCGGCAGTTACGACGGCAACGTGTACGCGCTAGACGCCGCCACCGGCCACATCCGCTGGACCTACACCACCAGCGGTACCGTCGACTCCAGCCCGGCGGTGGCTGACCGCACCGTGTATGTCGGCAGCGACGATGGCAACGTGTACGCGCTGGATGCCGCCACCGGCCACGTCCGCTGGACCTATGCCACCGGAGGGCTCGCAATCGCGGCAAAGCCCGTTGTGGCTGGCAGCACCGTCTACATCGGCAGCGACGACCATAAGGTGTACGCACTGGATGCCGCCACCGGCCACGTCCGCTGGACCTACACCACCGGAGACCAGGTCTTCTCCAGCCCGGCGGCAGCTGGCAGCACCGTCTACATCGGCAGCGACGACCATAAGGTGTACGCACTGGATGCCGCCACCGGCCACGTCCGCTGGACCTACACCACCGGAAGCCAGGTCCACTCCAGCCCGGCGGTAGCTGGCGGCGCTATTTACATTGGAAGTGAGGACTACACGGTATACGACCTGAAGGCCGCTGGGTCGTAAGGGCCACAGCGACGAAATAGAAACAAGCACCTGGCTTGGGTAAAGGACATCGCGAGTCCCGCCGTGACCTTCCCTTCGCGGACATAGTCAAGAGGCCGTGTCCGTTGCATGCCCGAACGGAGGAGGACGGTGGACAGTCACGGTCTCTTTCGGACAACATGTCAGCAGACCCGCAGGTCAAGATCGGCGGCCTTTCCGGGCAGATCGAGCAGATCAGGGATGCGATCGAGCTGCCGTACCTGTACGCTCACCTGTGCAAGAAGCACCAGCTCAAGCCGCCCAAAGGGCGTCCCGCTCTACGGCCCTCACGGCTGCGGTAAGCCGACCTCATCGCCGTTCGATGGTGGCCGGTGCAGCGAGACATGCGCTCACCGGCGCACTGCATGCCTGACGGAACGAGGTTCCACGATTTTCGGCAGATCCGAGCGTCAGGCCGTCGTGCGGCACGAGTGTGGCGGCATGCAGATTTCCGCTTTGACGCAACACCCGGCGGCCGCCACGGCGACCAGTTGCCGACCAGGTAAGGCAGATCGGCGTGTGCCGAGGCTAGCGATCCTTGGTCACCAGCGATCGAGGATCGCTAGGTCTCCGGCGTTGTCTCTGGTTCGGCGGCATGGGCGCGGACATCTGCAAGCCATTGGTCAATGAGTGCAAGGAGGCGCTCGAGGCGGTCGCCGGTCAGTTCGCGCAGCGGGATTTCTGGGCGCACACCGGAGAGATCCTTCTCGCGGTCCAGTCGCGGGATGCCGAGGGTATGCAGGCCGACGATCAGGGCGTCGCGGTTGTGCTGGCGGTTGAACGGGGGTGTCCGACACATCCTCTTGACCCTGACCTCGAGGGCGGGTGGTCCGCCGTGCGGGCTGGCGTACAGGGCCAGCACCCCGCGCCAGCGGGAGCTCGTCGTGCGGGCGCAATCGGCGCAGGGATGCGCACCGCGTCGTTCGCGCCCTACCCGCCCTTCCTGCTGCCGATGCCGGAGGAGGCGGCCGTGGCCCTGGCCCGCGCGTTGCATGAGCGCGGTGAGGAGGTGCTCGGCCTCAACGGCGCCCGTCCTGCCGTTGACCTGTGCGCTGCCGAGCTGGCCCGGCTTTGCGGGGGCCGGGTCCAGGTCAGCGTGCACACGCGGCTGCATGAACTCGGCGTTCTGGCGCGGCCCGCGCCGGTGCCCGGCCGCTTGCGGGCCGCGACCGTGGGTGACGTGGACCTGGTGATGGAGTGGTTCGGCGCGTTCATGGGCGACGCCGACGAACAGGCAGGCCGCCCGCGCGGGGCCAGCGCGCACGAAGTACCCGACCGTGCGGAGATGCTGGGCCGGCTCCGAGCCGGATGGCTGTGGTTCTGGGTCAACCAGGCCGGGGAGCGGGTGCATCTGACCGGCGTCAGCCCGCCCTCGTTCGGGGTGGCCCGCGTGGGCCCGGTGTACACGCCGCCGGCCCAGCGCGGGCGCGGCTGGGCCAGCAACGCGGTCGCCGAGATTTCCCGGCGGATCCAGGCCGAGGGCGCGCGGGTGTGCCTGTTCACCGACCAGGCCAACCCGACCTCGACCAAGATTTACGCCGCCCTCGGCTACCAGCCAGTAGCCGACATGGCCAACCTGGTCATCATCCGCTGACACCGGCCGATTCGCGGCCAAGTGAGTGCACCGTGTCAAGTGAGTGCACCGTGTCAGGCTCCAATGGGTGACGAGGGCCGGGGCTCATAAATGGGAAACTCCGAGCCGTCTGGCACGCGGATCGCCGTGAGCAGCCCCAGCCCTGATCGGAAACATCCCGTGTCACTTTGTGCGGCAGCCTGAGCTATGCAAGCCGGGCAATCATCCCTCGGGCCGAATGGGATCGTGTGGACCGCCGGACGAGATGCCTCGGTAGCTCATCGCCAGCTTTTCGCCTGGCTAGCCAGCGGGATATGATGGTCAGTGACATTGATCGCTTTGCCGCTCTTTCCCGGTTCCGGTGTTGGCGCCATGGGGTCGGCGCGGAGTCATCCGGCTTAGAGTAAGCTAATGATAGTTGTTGATTGAAGGGCTGATCATGACCCCCGGTCCTTATCAGATAAGAGACCTATACTGGATATCCTGTTGCAATGCCTAGCTACGATGCTTTCATTTCCTATAGCCACCAAGATGATGGCAAGCTTGCTCCAGCGCTACGGGCTGGTCTGGAACGCTTCGCGAAACCCTGGCATCGGCTGCGGACGCTCCGGGTCTTCCTTGATAGCGCTAACCTCTCGGCCGACCCGAGGCTGTGGGGATCCGTCGAAGAGGCGCTGGGGTCCTCGAGGTGGCTGGTTCTCCTAGCATCACCTAACGCCGCAACATCAGAATGGGTGAACCGCGAGGTTGCATGGTGGCTGGAACCATCGCTCGCCGGAGCGATTGCTAGTCGTCGCGACAAGCCCGGGCCTGGGCTGGGACGAGCACTCGAATGACTGGGCGGCGGGAGCGCCTGTGCCTCCTGCGCTTCGGGCCGTTTTCACCGAGGAGCCACGGTGGGTGAACTTGGCGGAGGTCCGGCGCGATGACAGGCGGCTGGTCATACCACCGGAGCTGATTGCGGATATCGCGGCCCCCATCATGGGTCGGCCTAAGGACGAAGTCATCGGCGACCAGTTGCGAGAGCATCGGCGTACCATGAGGCTTGCTCGCGGGGCGGTCGGCACTCTTGCCGCCCTGACGGCAACCGCCACAGTCGCCACCTTCATAGCCATCGGCCAGCGGAATAATGCACAGACGCAGGCCAGGGTCGCGACATCACGGGAGATTGCCGCTCTGGCCATCGCCACCTTGGGCACAGATACCGACGTGGCTGAGCTGCTGGCCGTCGCAGCATACAAGATGGACCGCAATCCGCAGACTCAGGCGGCCTTGGTCGAAGCAGTAATGGCCAGTCCGCAACTCATCCGCTATCTGCAGACTGGCGCAGCTGTCACCTGCCTGGCCGCCGCAGCCGACGGCAAGGCAGTGGCAGCGGGCACCGCCAACGGTGAACTGGTGCTGTTTGACCTGGTGACCGGAGCCCGCCGGGCCGTGCAGGCCGGGCATGGCCCGATTACCGACGTGGCGCTCAGCGCCGACGGCAGCCGGGTGGCTGCCACTGACGGGTCGCAGGCGGTTGCCTGGGCCGGCGGGGCGGGGCGCCGAGTTGTGCGATTCGGAATGAGCAGGGGCGCATCGGGCGTTGCGGTGTCGCCGTCCGGCCGGCTTGTCGCCGTCCTGTCTAACCCGAATATGTCGGCCGGCATCATTAATTCGGACAATGCGAGCGCTTCCCTGCTCGTCCGTGACACGCGGACGGGGCGCCAAGTCCATGCGGCTGAGCCGTCGTGGGTCACCCAGGTAGCGTTCTCCGATAGTTCGTCTCTGATACTGCTGGGGGAAGGCGGCAGCTGGGAGCAAGTAACGGCGGCCGACCTTCGCGAGGTCGCTGGACGCCGCGGAGGGCTGACTCCCAACGTTGGCGTGTTCGGGACCTCGCCAGATGCTTCGTTCTCCGGTTTCGTCGCTCGTGGAAGCCTCTTTACCTGGCGGACTACCCGCCCGCCGAGCATATTCAAACTCAATGGCAACCCCATAGGTCCGGCCGTCTATGCACTCGACCTCGCCATAAGCCCCGACGGGAAATGGGCTGCCACGATAGAGGGGGGGTCGATCTACCTAGACCATCTGACCAGCCCTTCTTCCGGCCAGATTGCGGAGAGTTCGCCAGCGGAACTCACCTCGAATAGCAATACCACCCTTGTCAGCTTCCTCGGCGATGACAGTCACCTGGTCTCGGCGTCGGGCAGGACTCTTGTCCTGTGGAACCTGAACCAGGTCTCGCGCGCTGCCCGGCTGACGGGAGTCGTGGCACCTGGCGGTGGCACCGTCGGCGCCCCTCCGACTCTGGCGTTCTCGCCGAATGGCCAAGAACTCGCGGTAGCCGGGGGCGTGGGCGGCACCATGGTATTTCGGGTGAGATCCGGGCTCACGCGCGTGAGTGAGACAGGCCTGGGGGCGACATCAGCATGCCGATCTGGCAGGGAAATACAACACTGTTCGCGGAGCTCGGCGCTTCTGGCCTCCAGATCACCAATGAGCGCGGTATGGTCCTGAGGTCATTGCACGCCAGTAACGAGCAGGCGAACCTAGTGGCGGCACGGCTGCAGCCGGGTGGCAGGCGGCTCGCCATCGTTGATAGTTCTGGAGCCGCAAGCGTTTATGATCTGGCTACGGGAAAAATAAGAATCCAGACTACTAGCATTGGCATCGCACCCGTTCAGCAAGCGGATATCAGTCCTTCTGGTGACGGTGCCGTCATAGTCTCATCGAATTCCCAGGAAGTAATCTATATTGACCTGCACACAGGCAAATTCCATGTTATCGGGTCAGGCGGCGCTGCCTCGGCAGTCTTCACCAAGGACAGGCTGCTTATACAACGGACTTCGGGCACGCTGGAGATCTGGGATTCCAACGGCAGGCAACTGCTCGGCTCTTTGCCCGGAACGGGAGGATTCGTAAACGCGCTCGCGGTGTCACCAGACGGCACCGTAGTAGCCAGGATCCGTGACAACGGGACGCTACTGATCACGGACCTCACCTCGGGACAAGCACTCGGCAGCTTCAGCCTCCCGTTTCCCGCCAATCAGTACGCGGCGGATCCGTGGCGCGCCACGGCCCTGCAGTTCACGCCAGACGGGAAGGCACTGCTGACAGCCACAGCCGGCACCGAGATGATGCGCTGGGACCTGTACCCGCCGGACCTGGTCCAGATTGCCTGCGCAACCGCAGGACGCGCACTCACGGCAACTGAATGGCGAGCATATGTACACACCAGCCCGCCGACAGACCTCGCATGCCAGCTGTAAGGACTCGCGTCACCGGGGACTTGGCCGGGCGGCACTAATTTATTAGTGGGCGGCTTCGGTGGAGTCAAACGGCCTGTGTAATTGCCGAGCTTCGCACTCTGCGTTGAAGAGGGCAAAGCGGTTAGGTGACGGGCCCTACGACCATCCGAGCTGGATGCACACAGGATCGTTGCTGGCTACCGCGCCTTGGATGCCCGTGCTGGGACTGGCGGTGACGTAGACTTGGTAGGAGGTTCCGGAACTGTCGTTGACGGTGCCGTTACAGAGGGTATATCCCTCGGTCACCGAGTTGTCTGCCGGAGACACCCTGTATCTGCCGCCTACTTGCGCCTCGAACGCATCGGCGGCAGCCGTGCAGTCGACTGTGCTGTCGTAAACCTGCATCGACACCCCGTCTCCAATCCCGTCGACCGTGTAATAGCAGACCGACGTATACGGTTGCGCGGATTCCGTGGTCGGCGGCGGCGGAGGAGGTGTGTCGGTCGTCGCGGGAGGAGGTGTGTCGGTCATCGCGGGAGGAGGTGTGTAGGTCGTCGGCGGAGGAGGAGGCGGTTGCGAGTTGGAGCACGCGGTCAAGGTGACAAACATGGCGGCCAGCGCAAAGGCCGGAATATACTTCTTTCGAGTCATTTTACCGCTCCCCTCAAGCGTGTGGACGCTCACGTAATCCCAGGGGTTTCAATCAAGTAATTCTCAAAAAAGATCTTCAATTGCGGAGGTTACGAATCATTCACGGTGCGTTTCCGGCCAGCCCCGCGCCCTGCTGCGCGCACGCTGTCACCGCTGCCCTGAATACGTTCACGACTCCTGCTCCCCTTCCCGGAAGATCAGCGGGCGGCTTTCCGACACTAGGCGAAGGTGACGGGCATCTTGCCGTCGCTTTGATCGGTGACGGTGTCTACCATGGTCGGCCGGGCCGGACGGGCTGTCCGCCCGTGACGGCGCCACCAGGGTGGTGTCAGGCCAGGTGCGGCCGCTAGCACCCCCAGTCCGCCCCGGTAGCACGACCACGGCACCGGCCGCCACGCCGGGACGGCGGTCAGGTCACTCATCGTTGTCCCCCCTGTTCCCGGGCAGATCCTGCGTCTTACCGGACAGGTCCTGCGTTTCACGAAACCATACAGATTGTCTGGCGATTGTCAACATGTCTGAGTAAAGCGGACCGGACACGACCGTAGAAGTGCACATGCGGCAGGGCAAGAGCGGGCCGGGGAGCGAATGGGCGCGCCTAGCGGCCCGCCCGTGGTTTCGCGGAACGTCAGTAGGCTGCGATGCAGTGGTCATCAACAGGCCGGTAACCCCGGCATTAAAGATCTCTAGCTGAAGAGTGCGGAATAGGATCGTGAGCCTCGTGTGGCCAGCGGTCTCATGCAGTTCGGAGACAGGCGTCACAAGCTCGGCCGGGTAGCGCTCCCTCGGGGCGGTAGTCACCAGGTGTCCAGCGGAATGATAACGCGCGGCTGGTGGATTCGGTCGAGGCTGATCGTGAAGGCGCTTCCCAGGTAGGGCTGTTGCGTCCACCCGAAGCTAGGGTGAGAGTTTGTCGGGGGCGAGCTTCCGCCCGGCCCTGGTACTCTGATGGTGCCTAGACGCGATGCTGAGTTCGCATGCGGCTACCACCCATTGGACGTGTATCATGCCTCCGGCGAAACGAAAGCCTCATGAGGGGTTTCTGTCCCGCGCCGGCGCTGAGGCATTTACGGTCTTCTCAGTCTCTCGTTGGCAGCGAACGCAGAATATCGACGATGGGAGCGCGCCGCCTCCCAGGCCTGCTCGCGGCTGGCTCTATAAGATCTCGTTTTAAGGGCGGGACGCCTCGCGTTTGCGCGTTATAGGGTCAGTAGCCGGGTGTTCTTCAGCTTCCATCACCAGGAGGATTATTGACGCGTGCGGCAGGTGCGAGCGATGCGAACGACGGGGGATTCTGCGCTACCGCTTAAGGGTAGTGAATGGCAGTTTAATTTGCGGCCGAAGCGGTCTACAGGTAGCGATAGTTGGGGTGACAAAGGCAGCGTTACGATTCCTGATAGCGAATGGCAAGGTATTGCGGCGCGAGGAGGGGGAGCGATCAGGCGCTGGATAAACAAGCAGATGAAACGGAAAGCGTGCGTCATCGTGCTAATTGGCAGTACTACGGCTGGCCGCCCTTGGGTCAACTACGAGATCATGAAGGGTTGGCGAGATAGGAAGGAGGTGTTCGGCATATACATTCACAATCTCAGAGATAGTGCGCGAGCTCGGTCGCCAATGGGCGCGAACCCGTTTGATGATTTTACTCTCGGAGGACGGCGGATGTCGGACATCGTCTGCGCCTACAACCCACCGTTCGAAGACAGCGAGTTGGTCTACACTTACATCCAGAAACACCTGTCATCGTGGGTAGTGATGCAATTGATATCCGCCGGCATAACCCGCCGGATTCCGATAGCTCATTTGAGCCGTGGGGAGATATCCATTTAGGTAAGCACCTTGCTGGCGTGGCGGGAGGTACGTCAGAGTATGACATGAGCCGTTTAAGAACCGCTGTGCTCAAGGAACTTCGCCGAATGTTCAGGGGTTGGCAGATAATTTAATGTTATGGGCGCTTATATACAGCAGCTGTAATTCGTAATCTTTGTCTGCGCAGGTGAGGGTCTATGAGTTGGCGGCTTGCTCGGGTCCCGCAGGTTGCCGGGGTGCGTGGGCCTGCCGGACCGCCTTGGTGGCGTTGAGCTTGAGGAGTAGCTTTCGTAACCGGGCCATCTAACTCGGCGGAATCCACGCCGGGGATTCGCCCGGCCCGGCTGACCGCAAAGGGTGATCGGCGGCCAGTCGTTCGGCTTCACGTCCGCAGGGCTTGCGCAATCGGTCCGCCAGGCGTAAAAAATGCCTGAGGCAAAGTAGCGCTCATGCCCTTGCCGGGCCGACCTAAGCGCACCGGCCGATGAGGCTGGAGAAACCCGGTTTCTGGGCAATAGTGCAAGAAGGGGGACCGTGGCCGGACGTATTGTGCTCCTGATCTCGTGCGCGTTCCTGCTGGCGGCGTGTGGCAGCAGCGCTGGGTCCACGTCGGCGCCAGCCGCCGCGATCGACTCCTCCGCATCGTCGGCTGGTCCGGTGGCGTCGTCCAATCCGCCGTCGTCGGCTCAGGTCACGTCCGCTGCTGCGCCGGGATGCGGGCAGTACTGCCAGCAAGCCGGCGCGTCGGCCGGCACCGTCACCATCGGGTATCCGTGCCCTTCGAACGGCTGCCTGAAGTGCCCGGCCCAGAATTGCGTCACGGTGGCCGGTAATTCAGGCACGGTGACCAATGGCGTGGCCACGGTGCCACTGACCTGTAATCTGGCCACCGAATGCGAAGGCGCCATCCTCCTGTGCCAGGGAACGGATGGTTGCCACACCGGCGGCGGGGGCGGCCTTGGCGGCCGGATCGCCGGTTCCGATTTCACGCTGGCTGCGGGTGCAACCAGCAATGTACCGGTCGGGCTCACCGCATTCGGTGAACAGACGGTGACGGCGAACTCGAGCGGCTACGGCGTCACGGTCATGATCGACATGCTCGACTACGGCTATGTGCTTCCCGTGAGCGATACGCCACCCAGCTTCACCGTGACAACGAGCGACCCGCCTGCCTACCCGTCAGGCGCCACGGCCTCCTGTGGCGGCACCCTCTTCGTCGGGCCCGGTACCAGCTGCCCGTTCGCGCAGAACGTGGAGCAGGCGTATACCAGTTCGCTAGGGTACGGGGACGGCACGGTGACCGCGTCGAGCCCGGTCACCGGCGAGACCTACCAGATGCAGTGCACCGGCGGATGGCCGGTCAGCTGCAGTGGCGGGACGAATGCGCTCGTTGAGTTCTACAACACCTGAGGCCGCGCGCAAGTGGCTGCTGCTGGGGGTGGTGGCGGTCGCGCTGCTGACCGGCGCGCTGGTCTACGCGCTGGGCGCGCTGCAGCCCCTGCAGGACGGGGCGATTGATGAGGGCTTCGCGATGGCCGGCGCCCATCGGCCACCGGCCGGGATTGCCATCGTGGCGGTGGACAACGCGACCTTGCAGAGCATCGACGCCCAGCTGCCTATCCCGCGCTCGTACTATGCGCGCCTGCTCGACGTGCTGCACCGGGCCCGGCCGGAGTTCATCGGCCTGGACCTCCAGTTCATTGGCACCAGCGCCGATCCGAAGCAGGACCAGGCGCTGCTCGGTGCCTTGGCCCGCGACGGGCCCGTGCTGGTCTCCGTCACCGATTCCGGCACCGGGGTCCCGACCATCGACGGCGTCAGCGATCCCCGCGGCGTGGTCGCGGCCAGCGGCGCGGTCGGCACCGACAGCGACGGGGTCCTCCGCAAGCTGATGTACGTGCAGGTCCGGCTGCAGACGTTCCCGATCCGCGCCGCCGAGATGGTGGAAGGCAGGCCCGTATCCGCCGCACAGCTGCCGGGCAACCAGGCGTGGATCGACTTCGCCGGGCCGCCGGGCACCTACCCGATCTACTCGATGGCCAGCGTGCTGAACGGCACGGTGCCATTGTCCGCATTGGCCGGCAAGATCGTCCTGGTGGGTATCACCGCGCCGATCGGCAAGGACGTGTTCACCACCGCTGCCTCCCCAGATCCGATGGCCGGCGTGGAGGTCCAGGCCAACGCGATCGAGACGGTGCTGCGCGGTTTCCCGCTCCGGTCGGCCGGCGGGTGGCTGAACATTGTGCTCATCGCCGCGCTCGCGGTGGCACCCGTGGCGCTGAGCCTGCGCGCTAGCTCGCTGATTGTGGTGCTGTCCGCACCACTGCTCGCCGCCGCGTTCCTGGGCCTGGCTGTGCTCGCCTTCGATCACGGGCTCATCCTGGCGGTGCCCGCGCCGATCGTGGCCCTGGTCATCGCGACGGGCGGAGCGGTCGCCGTGGAGAGCCTCGTCGAGCGGCGACAGCGGCGGTCACTGGACGAGCTGCTCAGGCCGTTCCTGCGGCCGGGGAAGAACGCCTTCTTCCTGTCCTACCGGCGGGACGAGAGCAGCTTCGTCGCGCGGCAGCTGCGCGCCGCGCTGACGGCCCGCTTCGGTGAGCAGAGCGTATTCATGGACGAATCGGCCATCAGCCCAGGCCAGACCTGGCCACGGGAGATACCGGAGGCCATCTTGGGTTGCCAGGCCATGCTGGTCATCGTCGGCAAGTACTGGCTCGCGGCCCCGAACGCCGCCTCGGGCTCGCGTCGGCTGGACGATCCCGCCGACTGGGTCCGGCGCGAAGTGGAGGCGGGCCTGGCCCGGCCGGAAGCAGCTATCATCCCCGTCCTCGTCGACGGGGCGGCCATGCCTCGCCGCGGGGACCTGCCGACGAGCCTTCAGCCGCTGTGTGACCGCCAGGCGTTCTTGCTGCCCGGGAACAACCTCGACCGTGAGGTCGATACGCTGATCGACGGGATACGCTGCGGTCAGCTCGCTCCGCTGCGGCTGGCGGGAGCTGTTCATCTCCCGGCCGACGGCCGGGACCCGCGGCTGGCCAGGTGGCGCCGCCGAGAGAAGGCGGGCGGCATCGGCCGCTAGTTCGCCTGAGCCGGCCGGAGCGGGTGGTGCAGGGCAGGCCTGGCGCCCTAAATATACTGCCCACGGATGTTGGTGACAGCGACATGGGCTGGATGATCTTGATCTAGGGGAGGGCCTCCGGGTTCGGCGTGGATCACCCCATCGACGCCGAGCTCCCGCGGGGCCCTCATGCCCACAGTAATGCCCCGCTGACTGCGGCCGGGCGGCTGCGCCTGGCCCGGTGTGTCCTCGAGAGGGCTGGCCGCTGTGCCCGGCGGCGGAACGGTTCCAGATCTCGCACACCACGGCGGCCCGCTACCGGCAGCTGGACGCGGCCGGGATGGCCGACCGGTCCTGCAGGCCGCGCGCCTGCCCCGCCTCGTCCAAATGACGATTGTCGTCATCGGGCTCGTGCCGCCGCCCCAGCTCCGTGACCGCCCGGGCAGCGGTTCCCGCGCGAACAGCACTGGCCGTGGCTGCGGCATCAGGATTCACAGAACTGGTCTACCCCTCACCAGCGTTCACAGATTCCAGGCAGCGCCAATTTCTACCTAGTTTCTACCTGAAGAGGCCGCGCCGAAGAGGCCGCGTAACGAAGCTAAGGTAATGTACCTCCCAGTCATCGTTTCCAACTGAAACAGTCGGCCAGAGCGCGCCAGCAGCTCAGCTCGTAGTCAAATCTCAAGCTCGCAACGGGCCAGTAGTCCACGCTGTGCCCAGCTTAAGTTCGTCAACGCCACGGCATCTTACTCACATTAGAGTATGGCTAACATATGGAGATTCTCGGAATGGATCGTATCCACTTGAATCCTAGACGAAGACCTTCAATCTTTGCGGTATGAGAATTGCCAAGGATCATCGCCACTCCCTTTTTTTCTCAAGCATCTGCCAGAGATAACCCTAGCTGAGGTCATGATGATTGCGGGACGGCAGATATTAGCTGAGAAAAGGCGCTTGATCAGGTAATCAGCTCCATGTCGTGGAATCGCATGGCGCCGAACCAGTCGCTGTTCTCCTCGCGCATGATCTGCTCTGTCTCGGCCGCGACCTCCCGGATCCGCTCGAGGGTGGTGGCCTCAGCCATGTCGCGTTGCACCTGTGCCAGCACGCCTGCCATTCTCCGGTAGCGCTCGGAGTGGCGGCGGAACTGGCGCTGGGTACCGATGCCGTGGAAGGCTGCGCCTACCGCGGGAACGGTGATCGCTACCACCACGAGAAGCTCTTCCCAGAATCCGGGGGACTCCGCTCCGTGGATTCCCCCCTGCTGGAAGATGAGGCTCCCGAAGATGTGAATGCAGGCGGCGACCAGGGTCAGCAGGAAGAGCACTTCGGTCGCGCGGACCAGCCGGTCGTCGAACCTGCCCTGCCTTCGGCTGGCTTTTTGCTGGTAGGAGATCTGGCTCTGGATCCAGGAGCGGTTAAGGTAGTCGCGCAGGGCCCTGACCGGCGGTGATCCGTCGTCCAGTGGCGGGCGGCGCGCGCTCACCTCGGTCAGCGCCCGCTCGATCCACGCCTCGGATGAATCAGAAAGGTAGGCGAGCCGTGCCGACCGCCCCCTGCGGTCACCCGTTCCGGCCAGCGCGAGGAAATAGCTCGAACGGAGCCGCTCGGCCAGGAAGCGGCTCGAGATCCACTGGTCATACAGCCGCCACCGGCGGTTCATGACCAGGATGAGCAGCAGGCCCCCCAGGCAGAGGACCTCGAGCACGGCCAGCCAGTTCAGCCCGGGCCAGAAATTCGCCTGGATGGCCACGACCGCCACCGCCGCGGCGGCCAGGGCGAAGATGGCCCAGCTGAGCCGCCGGAAACGGCGCTGATAGCGCAGGGCCAGGATGTCGGCGCGGATGAAATAGGGGAATACCCAGCTTGCCACCGTCTCCCGGGACAGGCCGGACGGGTCGATAGGTATTTCCCTGGCCATGTCCGGCATCAGCTCCTTGCGCAATGCGCGCGCGTGCTGGTCGAACGCCGCGGGTTCGATCACGCCCGCGTTGTACTCGCGCAGCTTCGCCGCGGCCGCCTTGACGACGGCGGCACGGCTGTTCTCGAGCGCGTAGTCGACAACCGGGTCACCCTCGGTGTGTACCCACGCTATCGGTACGCCGTGTTCCTGGGCGTAGCCGACGATTTCCGCGGTTCCTCCCCGTCCCCTGGACTTCTGGCCGTCCCACAGGGCGATGAGCGCGTCGCAGCGATCCACCACGTAGCGCCCGGCTCGCTCATAGGCCTCATCACGATCTAGCCCGTCCGGCGCCTGCCAGGGGGTCTCGCTCGCCCGGGCCAGGAGGCAGCGGAACTCCTCTTTGGAGGCTTCGCTCGTGAAGTCCTTGACGTACTCTTCCTCGGGCAGCGGCAGCGCCACCTCGAGGCGGGCGTCCTTGTCGCCGAGTACCTCCTTGGCGACCAGCCGGTCGGCTCCTTCGGCCAGCGCCGAAACCACCACGGGAACCAATCCCACCCCGGGGGAGACGGGCACCAACTCCCTCAGCCGGCGCAACGCCTCGCCGATCGGCGCGCAGAAGGAATCGGGATCCGCGAGATCGCGGTGCCCGGTGACCCCGATCCGGAAGGTGAATGGAATGCGCCCGTCACCGCCCGGGTCTTCGCTCAGCTGCCCAGGTTCCATGTTCGCGACCGTACTCCGGGTGACGCGACGTGACCATACTTCGCCCACGGCATGATCCGCTTCGTCAAACCGGAGCGAGCCACCCAGACCTCAGAACCCAGCCGCGCAAACACGCCCATGACCTGAAATCAAGATCAATTACGTGACCTGGCGGCCACCATCCACGGCTGGTGAGCGTTGAATCATCGGTTTGGGTGCCTGCTCTTTCTTGGAAGCGCCGTCAGCCAGTAAGTCCTTGGCTGTACCCTGCATGTGTTTCAAAGAAGGTCATCTGCTGGCGAACAAGCAGTGGGGGGGCGAGAGTGGCCCTAGTATCCGGTTATGACGCTTTCATTTCCTATAGCCATAGGCATGATGGTGTTCTAGGCCCAGTTCTACAGGCAGATCTGGAACGCTTCGCGAAGCCCTGGCACCGGATGCGGGCGATGCGAGTATTTCGTGACGCTGCCAACCTATCCGCAAGCCCTGCCCTCTGGGCGTCGATCGAAGACGCCCTGAGATCGTCCCGGTGGTTCATTTTGCTTGCATCAGCGGATGCGGCAAGCTCCGCTTGGGTGAATCGCGAGGTGCAGTGGTGGAGGGCTAATCGCTCGCTGGAACGTCTGCTTGTCGTCGGGACTAGTCGCGGACTGGCGTGGGACCGGGATAAACAAGACTGGGCCGCCGGAGCTCCGGTGCCGCCCGCGTTGCGCGGCGCGTTCGCTGGGGAGCCGCTTTGGGTCGATCTGAGCGATGTGCAGCTTGATCACCGCAAGCCCCGAGTCCCCACTGACCTGGTCGCGTCCGTGGCCGCCCCTATTAGAGGCGTGTCGAAGGACATGATCGTCGGGGAGCACCTGCGGCTATACCGGCGCACGATGCGGCTCGCCCGCAGCGCGGTCGCAGTTCTGGCCATACTGACCGCACTGGCCATTGTGGCCAGCTTCATTGCGGTCACCCAGCGGAATAGCGCGCGCGCCCAGACCAGGCTCGCCATACACGAACTCGATGTCGCCGTGTCTGGGCAATTGATCAACCAGAGCGAAACCCTTGGTGACAGAAATGCCACGGTATCCAGGCTGGAGAGCATTGCCGCGTGGGATCTCAACCCCTCTGCTCAGGCCCGCTACGCCATGCTGAGCGACGCGGCAAGCCCAGAGGTCGCCACTTTCACCGACCCTGACTCAGCAGAGATCACCTCAATAAAGTTCAGTCCGGATGGGAAGATACTGGCCACCGGCGATCAGAACGGAGTGGTCCGTCTGCGGGACATGACCACTGACCAGCCGGTTGGAAGCCCTCTGGTGAGCGGCAGATATTCCGTCGGAATGATCGCATTCAGCCCGGACAGCCAGACCGTAGCCACTGGCGATCTAGGCGACGGCGCCGTCCGGCTATGGAACGCGGACAACCAGCGGCAATCGAAGGAGCCTCTCACCACGGGCACCAACACAGGAGCCGACGGCGTCGCTGCGATGGCACTAAGCCCCGATGGGAAGGTACTGGCCACCGGCAATGGGGGGGCTACCTGCAGCGGGCCGCATAGCAGGGTGCGACTGTGGGACACGACCAGCCGCAAGCAGATCGGCACGCCCCTGGACAGCGGTCCCTGCTCGACTACATCACTGGCATTCAGTCCGGACGGCAGGACGCTGGCCGCCGGAGGCAATGATGCCACCGTCCGGCTGTGGGACATGGCCACCTATCAACTGACCGGTGAACTGGCTGCTATCACACAGGGTTCCGGGCAGGTCACCTCCGTCGCCTTCGCCCCCGGAGGCAGGATCCTGGCCTCGGCCGGCGACGGCGGGATAATCCGGCTATGGGACGTCGCCACCAGCCAGCAGATCGGTGCTCCCATAGCGGCTAGCACCATCCAGATCGAATCGCTAGCGTTCGGCCCGAACGGGGCGACGCTCGCTGACAGCGGCTACAACGGCCAGGTCCAAGTCTGGGATGTGGCAACGCACCGCCAGATCGAGACTTTCTCGGACGCGACTAACAGCCCCGAGGTGGTGGCATTCAGCCCGGACGGCAAGACCCTAGCCACCGGAGACAACTCTGGCACTGTGCGACTGTGGAACGTGGCGGCCAGCGGCGAGCGGATTAACATCGCCGCCGCGCGAGGCACCGGAAGCGGCTTCATAGTCACCTTCAGCCCAGATGGCAAGATGACCGCTATTGGCGCTAATGACGGCACGACAGTGCAACTGTGGGATGTTGCCACCCGCCGCAGGATCGGCGCGCCGATCCTCGCGGCCAGACACGGGATTTACCACGGCCTCGCCACCATGATGTTCAGCCCCGACGGCAAGACGCTGGCCACGGCCGACGGCACCGGCGTCGTACGGATGTGGGATGTTGCCACTCGGCAGCAGGCCGGCACCGCCCTTACTACCATCTCCGGCAACGACGACGTCTGGCTCGCGTTCACTCCTGATGGTAAGACCCTCGCGGATAGAGGTTCCGACGGAAATGTCTGGCTATGGGACTTGGCCACTCACCGCCGGATTGGCAATCGGCTCAACGTCCAGGCCGCGACGGTGGCATTCAGTCCCTCCGGCAAGATCCTGGCCACCGACGATGGGGACGGCACGGTACAGCTATGGGACGTCGCCACCCGGCAGCAAATCGGCAAGCCTTTGGCCACTGCCGCGGTTCCCGAAATCTTCGCCATGGCCTTCAGCCCGGACAGCAAGACGCTGGCCGTCACCAACGGAAATGGTGGCGTTCAGCTGTGGGACGTCGCCAGCCATCAGCACATGGGCACCGCGCTTACTGCTAACTCCGATCCGGTCAGCTCGGTGACGTTCAGCCCAGACGGCAAGACACTAGCCCTAGTCGGCGCCGGCCACCTACGACTATGGGATATCGCCACCAGGCAGCAGATCGGAGCTCCGCTAGCGGTCGGTGACATCGGGATCACGCCAACCACATGGGTGATCTTCAGTTCCGGCGGCAATACGCTGGCCGAAGGCAGCGAGAATGGCACCGTGACGCTGTGGAATGTCAGCTATCTGACCCACGTACTGCCGCAGCTTTGTTCACAGATCGGCGGTTCCTTCACCGCTGCCGAATGGGCGCTATATATGCCGGCAGGCATGCCATACCGGCAGGTCTGCCCATAATTCCGAGGAGACAGGGTCAGCGCACCATTCAGTTCCCCTATTATCCACGGTCTGATCAGCTGTTCAGTTACGCCTGCGTGACGATTGGTCATTAGATCACATTTTGCTGCGTCTCAGACGGCAGGCCAAAAAGCGCAGTCTACGAAATTTCGGGCGCGGGCGCCGCCTTTATATTGATTCCACGGGGCTCAGTGGGATCTGGCTCGGGCAGGAGGCGGACTATCTTACACACCCCGACCGAGGCGCTTCGGCGGGGATCAAATTCAGACGTCCGCGCAGCGGTTGCTATGTATTTTCCGCGTTGCCATGCCGCCGATCGCGCTGTGCAGGGCGTTTACTTACGCGCCAGAAGCATGTTGGAGTCGGTCTCCCGGCCGGTCCGTGAAACTGCAGGTAGGGCGGGTGGGACTCGAACCCACGACAGGCGAATTATGAGTCCAGACCGCGAGCAGCAATGTAAGGCCAGTTGACCTGCGCAAACAGCCAGAGGCTCCTTCATGCTCGAGTCGATCGGGCACGTATTAGGCATGATCAAGTTTGTTCCTGCTGCCAGCGCTTGATCGCACCGGCCATTCTGGGAATGTCCTGGTGGAGGGTGACCCAGACCTCTTCGTAATTAATGCGGTGGTAGGCGTGCGCCGCGGATGATCCTCATGCTCTTGACTTCTCGCCAGAGAACCTCAGGCGTTGCCGGCGCCTGGCGGCTTCCAACACGACAAGCAGGTGACCCAGCGCGTCGGTTACCAATCGACTCGTGCTCACCGAGTCGACCGGGTCACGATGGCCAGTGACGCAGTGCGGACCATCGGCTTTAAGGCAACCCCGCAGATCCCGAAGGACGCATCGGGATCAAGCTTCGGCAGCGCGCTTCCATAACTGCCACCTGCCACTATCTGGTCTGCCGCCCCTGAGCGCTCCGACGCGGACGTCGCCGGACCGCGGTGCCCTGCCATCACCGCGACATCAAAACGCAATGATGCGACAAGCCAGGTAACGTCATGGGCAAATTGACTGGTAGGCCGGACCTGCTGGAACGTATTTAATCCACTCGCTTCGGCTGAAGGCCCGGCCCGCCTGCTCACACAGGGCGCTCACGGTGTTGACGAGGTAGCTAACGTTCCACAGTGTCGTGTTTCGGGTGCCTCCGATCGCCAGTGTCTGGCCGTCCGGGCTGAAGGCAACCGACGTGACGTCGCCGGTGGCACTCGCGGCGATTGGTTCGCCGATGGGCTGGCCCGTGGCGACGTCCCATAGGCGCACCTTTCCTGAATAGCTGCCTGTCCCGGCGTAGCTGGCGGTGGCCAGCGTATTGCCGTCCCGGCTGAACGCCAGCGAACCGACCGGGCTGCCGAGGCTCGCGGTGATCGTATGGTCGATTGGCTGGCCGGTGGTCACGCTCCACAACCGTACGGTGCCGTCAATATCTCCCGTGGCCAGGATCCCGCTGGTCGGGCTGATTGCCACCGAGTAGATCGCCGCGCCCGCATTGACTGTCTTGCCGATGGGCGCGCCCGTGGCGGCATTCCACTGTTGCCATTCTGCGCCGAAACCACTCGTGACCAGCAGCTTGCTGTTCGGGCTGAACGCCACCGACACCCCGCCATCCGGGCTGACTCCGAGCAGGCCGCCGATCGGCTGCTGTGTGGTCACCTTCCACAGCTGCGCTGTCCCTGCATTGCTCCCAGTGGCTAGCGTTCTGCCATCCGGACTAAACGCCACCGAGTAGAGCCCGTCGATGCCGCCTGGCATCGTCCTGCCTATTCGGTTGCCCGTGGCAGCGTTCCACAGCTGCGCCGTCCCGTCGTCGTCGACGGTGGCCAGGATCTTGCCTCCTGGGCTAAACGCCACGGCTGCCACCCAGCCGCCGCTGCTGGCCTTCAGTACGGCGCCAATTGGCTGGCCAGTGGCGACATCCCACAACCGCGCGGTGCCGCCGTTATCACCTGTGGCCAGCGTCTTACTATCTGGGCTGAACGCAACCGACCGGACCGATGCGCCATCGGCCGCGATCGCCCCACCCATGTTGGAGACGCTCCAAAGCCGGACGGTGCCGTCGTCGCCGCCAGTGGCCAACTTCTTACTATCTGGGCTGAACGCGACCGACCAGACCGTCGTCCCGCTCGCAGTGACTGCGCCGATCGCCTCGCCGGTGGCGACATCCCACAACCGGGCGGTAGCGTCGCCACCTCCGGTAGCTATGGTCTTGCCGTCCGGGCTGAACGCCAACGAATGGAGCCCGATGGTGCTGCCGGTCATTGGCCCCCCGATGGGCTGGCCCGTGGCAGCGCTCCACAGCCGAGCGGTCCCGTTCCCTGCGCTAGTGGCTAGCGTCTTGCCATCAGGGCTGAACGCCACCGAGGTAAACGCGTAGTCCCAGCCGGCGCCGCTGCTCGGGCCGATAATTGCGCGCCCTACAGGCAAGCCGGTAGCGACGTCCCACACGTGGGCCCTTCCGTTGAGGTCGCCGGTGGCCAGGAGCTTGCTGTCGGGGCTGAACGCAACTGAGTTAACCGCACCGCCGCTGCTGACGACCGGGCGGCCTTGCGGCTGCCCGGTGACAAGGTTCCATAGTCGGACCGTGCCGGTCAGGCTGCCGGTGGCCAGAAACTTTCCGTTCGGACTAAATGCGACAGACAAGACCGATCCGCCGTTGCCGCCGAGCAGCTTGCCGTGCGGCTCGCCAGTCGGCACATCCCACAGGTGCACGGTGCCATCGTTATCACCTGTAGCCAGTATCTTGCCGTTCGGGCTGAACGCCACGGACCAGATTGGGCTGCCGGGTTTAATCTCTATGCCGACTGGCCCGCCGTTGGCGGCAACCCATAGCCGTGCTATCCCGTTCCAGCCGCCGGTGGCCAGGATTCCCTCTTTTGGGCTGAACGCCACAGACTGGACCGTGCCTACGCCGGCCTGACGGGCCCATAGGCCCGGCAGGGCGCCCGCGTCGAGCATTGCCATGCGCGCAGAAGATGACGAGGCCTGGGACGGGCCGATGCGCCAAGCCGCGATAGCGAGAAGCCGGGCGAGCCCCGGGTCGGCGCCGCCGGTCTGCTCGCTCAGGCTTGTGAGCTGGTCGGAGATAGCGACGTCGCGCTGGAATATCGCCTGATCGCGCTGGAGTCTGGCCTGGTTGCCCTGGACTATGGCGATGGCAGCAAGGGCTGTGGCGACGGCTAGAGCGACGGCCATCGCGGTGCGCACAGTTACCGCAGTGCGAGTGGCGGCGCGGCGAGAAGCGGTCAAGTACTGGCGCTGCAGCGCGGTCGATGGGAGACGGGGGTGAGCGGCCTCCGCGCCGAGCCAATCTTCGGCCTTGCGCAAATCAGATCCCCGGAGCAGCTTGCTTGACGCCATACTGCCGTCGAACCAGTCTTGGGCCCGGACTTGTAGTTGCTTATGTGATTTCGCCCAGTCCAGGTCGGCGTTCAGTGCTTGCAGCAAGTTGCCAAGCGACTCGTCAAAGCGCCCATCATCGGTGAAGAAGATCCAGTTCCGCCTGCCGACGACATCCGGGACTTCACCGTCGGGGACCTCGGCGCGCAGCACCGGCACGATAGCCTTGCCGACCTGGAGCGCCAACTGCAGCTCCCATGCGCACGGTCTTGAGGCCAGCCAAGCGGGGGTGATCACGAAGACGACTTTGTCCGCGGCCGTGATCGCGTCCTTGATCTCCTCTTCGTACAGTGAGCTGAACGGGATGACCTCGTGATCTTGATCCCACGCCGCCGCCCATCCGCGACCCGCCAGCGCCTCATGCAGCCGTCGCGCGAACTCTATGTCCTCGCGCGCATATGACAAGAACGCCTCTGCCATACCGCTCCCCACCCATGATGAATCCTGGTATAGGTCAAATAAAGTGATGGACCTAATGAGAACGGGATTTTAACAGATAGGCTCGATTGGGTTCCCCTCATAGCGTGGACACATCGCCTGTGCGCCGCGAGGCGCTGTTGTTGCCGGATGGAGGTGGAAGACCTTCGTCTCCTTGCCGTCGTAGCGGGAGGTGAAGCTGGAGGCAGCCTGGTCCGTGGGCCGGCGGGGAGGGCGGGAGCAGCCTCGACAAAAGCCGCGGCGGTCCGGGACTGCCGGATGGGCCGGGTGCCGGGCGTCACGAACCTGTGCAGCCGCAGGTGCCTGGGCAGCAGCCTTGTCAAAGCGGCGATCACGGCCCAGTCAGCCCAGTCCGGCGTCGGGCGGGCGACCTGACGGCGCAGGACCGCGACCTCATGCCGCAAGACCAAGATCTCCGCGTCTTTGCCGATGTCGCTACGCGAGCAGCGTCAGCCAGCCGAACAGCAGGATCATGAGCAGGTAGAGGAGGCGGAAAAGCGCGAGCGCCGAGGATAGAAGCCCGGGTCAGATTCTCTGTACGAGTTTTGGCACGTCACAGGGTATCTGGGGCGGGCTGTTGGCCGCGGTCATCCAGCGGGGCAGGCTGGCCCGGTCAACGGCACCTGGACCGCTGCCTGCTGCCTGGCCTGCCAGCTGCCGCTGGCCACCGCCAGCTTCAGGGATTTCGCGGGCTCGGCCAGGCATCGCGGGCCGGGATCGCCCAGGCATGTGTCCCGGTCAGTTCGAGCGCCGGACCGGTCCTGGGCGTAGGGAAGGTTTGTCATATCGTCCCGGGCCCGAAGATTTCGTCCATGATCTGGGCGCCTGTGGTGATCACCGGCCGGAGTTCGCGGCGGTAGACGATCTCGGTGGTGCGGGTGGAGGCGTGCCCGGCCAGCCGGGCGATCTCCTCGATGGACACGCCGCGGTGGCTCATCAGGCTGACGAATGAGGTCCGTAGCTCGCGCGGGGTCCAGCCGTCCCCGATGCCGGCCGCGGCGCAGACCCGCTTGAACGTCTTCCGCACGTTCGCGGCGTCCAGGGCGGCCCCGAGGTGGGTGGTGAACACCAGCCCGGTGTCCTGCCATCGGTCCCCGGCTGCGGCACGTTCCCGGGCCTGGGCTTCGGCCAGCCCCCGCAGCGCCGCCACGGCCAGCCGGGGCAGGGCCAGGGTGCGGCGGGACCGCTCGGTCTTGGTCTCGCCGCGGGCCCGGACCGATCGCCACACCGCGACATGGGGCGGGAAGGGAGGATCTGCGCCGGGGTCGCCGGCCAGGTCCACGTGGTCCCAGCGAAGGGCCCTGGCTTCTTCGGTGCGGACCCCGGTCAGCAGGCTCAGCGTGATGTAGGCGTGCATCAACTCGGCCGGGCGGCGGACGTCCTTCAGGCCCGGGCGCAGCTCGAGGGCGGGCAGGGCCGCCGCTGTGGTGATGACGGCGACGGCCTGGGCCAAGGTGAGCGACCGGGATGGCCGGCCTTCCTGGCCCCTGGGCGTGTCGACCAGGACGGCGACGTTGCGGGTCACCAGGTCGTTGGCCTCGGCGTGCCGGATGGCGCGCTTGAGCGCGAGATGACCCATGCTCACGGCCGCCGCGGAGTACCCGGCGGCCATCGCCGTAAGCGCCTGCCGCACGTCGGCCGCGGTCAGTTCGCGGAGCCTCCGGCCGCCGATGACGTTCAGGATCGGCTCGAGCACGTTCTGGTTCTTCTTGATCGTTTTGGCCGAACGGCCCTGCAGCCCGCTGGCCAGCCAGTCCCCGGCGGCCTGGCGTACCGTGTAGCTCGCCTGGCCCGCCTTCGGGACGATCCCCTGGTCCAGGTCCCGGTGCAGGTCCCGCAGCTTGTCCAGCACGGCGGCCTTGGTCGTGGCGCTGACCTTCCGCTTGTGCCGTTTCCCGTCTACGGTGTAGCCCAGGCTCACCTCGCCGCGCCACAGCCCCGAGCAGTGCCGGTGACGTTGCGGGTCGCGGCAGGCGCCGCGGTGCTCGAATGAGATGCCGTCTTCGCCGCGCCTGCGCCGGGTCGCCATGACGACCAGGCTAGCCCAGGACGAGCCGCGTTGGGGACTGCAAGTGGTGACAACGGCCAGGCATGCCCAGGCATCCCGGGACCATGCGAGACGTGAACCAGCAGGTGATCCGCCTCGTCCTCGCGTCGCCTAGCTGGCCAGCGGCGCGCCTGAGATCTATGGTAAGGAGAAGGTCTACGGTTCGATTCCGTAACGGGGCTCCAGCTCATGGGCAGTTTTTCGAACGACTCGAACGGGTGGCGTGGCACGAGCCGAAAGAGACGCTCCTTGGCTCTCATTGCACGCGAAGCTCCCATTGCACAGCCAGAGCCCGGGCGGCAGTTACTGAAGGTAGCCGCCGGCGGGCAGGATCTGGCTGTGGCCGTGATAGTAGTCCCGTGCCTGACGGCGGGTGAGGGTGTCCGGCTACTCGCTGACTGCGGTGAGGGTGACGTGGTCGAGGGGGAGCCGCAGGGGGTGGCCGGTCTTCAGCTGCTCCTGGCACAGCTCGCCGGACAGGTCGTGATAGCGGTCAGGCTGAGGGCGCTGCTCTGCGCTTTACGCACATGCCGAAATGAGCGCGTTGCGTGACCGTATACTTATGAACTTGTCTAAATGTCCTCGACATCAGGGACGATCATCAATTTCGAACATTGCTCTTCGCGGCGCCCCTAAGGCCAATTCGGCTTTTGTTAATAAGCTGCCTGATGCACCATATAGCGTGAGCGCAGAATATCCAATTCTGAATTATGTTCTGGGT